>Ga0326728_10002330_pt1 | contig 63792 bp, 52 predicted proteins | sample MB3enrmetagenome_FD_207602 | JGI IMG/M metagenome (GOLD analysis project Ga0326728, IMG submission 207602) | Lab enriched peat soil microbial communities from McLean, Ithaca, NY, United States - MB31MN | ecosystem: Environmental > Terrestrial > Soil > Wetlands > Peat | place: USA: New York...
GGCGCCTGAGGTTGCGGGGCTGCGGGGATAGGCGGCACCGGCGCGGCCGGCGGCGCGGGGGACTGGAAGAACTGCGTAAACTGTCCGGCTCCCGGAGCCGCTGGAGGTGCGGACATCGGCGGTGGCGCGGCCGCGGGGACAGGGGGCGCCGGTGGGGCCGGCGGCGCGGGGGACTCGAACAACTGCGTAAACTGCCCGGATGCGGCGGCCGCTGGAGGCGCGGACATCGGCGGTGGCGCGGCCGCGGGGACAGGGGCCGCCGGTGGGGCCGGCGGCGAGGGGGACTGGAAGAACTGCGTAAACTCGCCGGCTCCTGGAGTCGCTGGAGGTGCGGACATCGGCGGTGGCTGGGGTGGCGGGGCCACAGGGACAGGCCGCGCTGGTGGGGCCGGCGGCGGGGGGGACTCGAACAACTGCGCAAACTCCCCAGCTCCCAGAGCCGCTGGAGGTGCGGACATCGGCGGTGGCTGGGGTGGCGGGGCCGCGGGGACAGGCGGCGCCGGTGGGGCCGGCGGCGAGGGGGACTGGAACAACTGCGCAAACTCGCCGGCTCCTGGAGCCGCTGGAGGTGCGGATATCGGCGGCGCCTCAGGTTGCGGGGCCGCGGGGACAAGCGGTGCCGGCGGGGCCGACGGCGTGGGGGGCTGGAACAACTGCGTAAACTCGCCGGCTCCTGGAGCCGGTGGAGGTGCGGACATCGGCGGTGGCTGGGGTGGCGGGGCCGCGGGGACAGGCGGTGCCGGCGGGGCCGACGGCGTGGGGGGCTGGAACAACTGCGTAAACTCGCCGGCTCCCGAAGCCGCTGGAGGTGCGGACATCGGCGCTGGCTGGGGTGGCGGGGCCGGCGGCGGGGGGGACTCGAACAACTGCGCAAACTCCCCAGCTCCCAGAGCCGCTGGAGGTGCGGATATCGGCGGCGCCTCAGGTTGCGGGGCCGCGGGGACAGGCGGCGCCGGTGCGGGTGGCGGCGGGGGGGACTGGAACATCTGCGTAAACCCCCCGGCTTCCCAAGCCGGCGGAGGAGCGGACATCGGCGGTGGCTGGGGTGGCGGGGCCGCGGGAGAAGGCGGCATCGGCGCGGCCGGCGGAGGGGGGGACTGGAACAACTGCGCAAACTCCTCCGATACGGAAACCGCCGGAGGCGCGGAGATCGGCGGTGGCTGGGGTGGCATGGCCGCGGGGACAGGCGGCGCCGGCGCGGCCGGCATGGCTTGTACCGGCAGCGCGGGCGGCGGCGGGGGCGACCCGAACAACTGCGTGAACTCTCCCGCTTCGGAGACCGGTGCGGGTGGTGGAGGCGGCGGCGGTGGCGCGGCGGGCGCGCTGGCGGCAGCCCCAGCTTCGACCGGTTGGGCAGGCCCTCCCGCGGGAGGCGCCGCTCCGGGGGCCTTGTCCGGAATTCTCCAGACCCCCACGCGCGTAAATCCGTGCCCGGCCTCCGCCGCGGGGAGCACCGCTTCCTGCTCGCTCAACCATTCCTCCAGGTGCTGGAACGGAGGCGCCACGGTGGCCACGTAGGTTGTGCCCTCGTGTTCGCCGACCTCGATCAGCTTCCCCATCGCGTGGGGCGGCAGGGCACGCAAGCGCGCCAACAAAGGCTGGTTTGCCGGCGAGTTCCCGCCGATCAGGAGGTGGACGGAAACCTCGCGGCCGGTAGAAACCTGGCGGGCACGAAAGCTCCGGGTGCCCGGCCCGGCTATCGGCTCAATCAGGCCGTACTTCCGATAAAAGTCCATATGTAGTGCCACCCCGTACCCCAACATGGTACCGCGCCCGAGGCTGGCTATCGCTACCAAGTTTCCACGGGGGTGCCGCGTTGGCGGGCAGGCGGAGTAGGATGAAGAGAGTTTCCGGAGGAAGCCCGCATGAGACGCATGGCATCGCACATCCTACGCATTCCGGTTTGGTTGGTCATTGCGGCATCTTCGCTTTCCCCCCAAATGCCCGGGCCGCGGCCGCTGGCCCGGCCGTTGGAATGCCCGGTGGGCGATTGTCCCTTGCTGCAAGGGGCTCCGCAGACGACGGGCATGCGCAGCGGTTTTGTGCGCTTGAAACCCGGCGCGACGGTCGGCTGGCACACCACCGGCAAGAACGAGGAAGCCCTGGTTATCCTGCACGGCCAGGGCGAGGCACTGATCGACGGCCAAGCCAAGCGGACCTTCGAGGCTCCGGCATTCGCCTATATCCCGCCCGCAACCCGCCACAACGTGGCCAACACCGGGACGGAGCCGCTCGAATACGTGTACGTCGTGGCGCCCGCTGGTCTGCCGTAGACGCTCCCACAGCCCGCGGCGTGCCCTTACGCCGGGGCCGTCGTAATGGCGATTGTGCCTTCCGGCCGCGTCCGCAGTCGACGCGGTTGCTCCGAGAACCGCTCACGGGGACGATTCGGCATGCATCCGGACGTCCAATCCGCCGGCATGAGCGTAATCGAGGCCGAACCACGATCCGAGCGAACGCGCCCACGGCATACGAATTTTGCATTCGTAGCACGACTTGTGGTAGAGTCGGATTCATCATGCTTACAGCCAAAGTCGTTCTCATGACGATTGTCTCGGCCGGTTTGTTTGCGCAGGTTCAGCCGGCCAACGATGGCGTGCATCCGGACGCCTCGGACTCGTCTCACCGAAAGGGAACGGTAGTTGACCCATCCGGAGCGCCGGTCGCAGGGGCTGCCGTTCAGATCCGCAACGCGAACGGCAGCACGGCAGGATCCCTGCGGACGGACGCGAACGGGGCGTTCACGATTTCCGGACTCCCGGCAGGCGATTACCGGCTCGTCGTGGCTGGTCCCGGCTTTGAAACCAAGGAGGTGCCCGTCACCATAGGAGGAGCCGAAACAGCCGCCCCGCTGCGCATCGCTCTGACGGTGAGCGGCACGCGCAGCACTGTCCTGGTGACGGCCACGCGATCGGAGGAGGAGGCCGACAAGCAGCCGGCCTCCAGCAGCGTGGTCACGATCGAGGACATCCAGAACCGCAACGTGCAGACACTCGATCAGGGCCTCGACATGGTGCCCGGTCTTTACAACCTGCGGGACAAAGGGCCGGCCGATACCATGCCGGCAACGTTTCTGCGCGGGTTTTACGGCGCCAACCGCACGCTGGTGCTGCTCGACGGCCAGCCGATCAACGATCCCTTCTACGGCGGTGTCAGTTGGACCAGCCTGCCGACCGACGAGGTGCAAAGCGTCGAGGTGGTTCGCGGGCCGTTTTCGTCGCTCTACGGTGGCAACGCGCTCGGCGGTGTGATCAACGTTTTGACCCGTCAGGCCTCTCGTCGCGAGCTCGACCTCACCGGCGAATATGGCAGCTACAATACGAAGCGCTACTCGGCCCGGTTTACCGACCGCTTCTGGAACAAGCTGGGCATCAGCCTCGGCTATCAGCGTCTCCAGTTCGGCGGCTACAACTCGGTACCGGTGGAAACCTACGCCACCGAAGGCACCGGCCCGGCCGTCACGGGCGCCATCCCGACGGTCGACACTTACGGCAATCAAGCGTTTCTCATCGGCGATGGCGGCCGCAATTGGGCTGGTCAGCGATCCTATTATGTGAAAGGCGGGTTCACGCCCACCGATGCGACGGTTCTGAACGTTCAGTACCTTCGCCAGGATTACGCTTATGGCTACGACATGTACCATAGCTTTCTGAAGACCGCCTCCGGCAACACGGTCGATACCGGGACGTTCCTCGCCAACTACAACGGCGTTCCCGAAGCGATTTCGGTTCTGCCGTCTTCATTCCTTCAGGACGACGGCGATCGGCATTCGCACTTCTTCTCCGCCAGCCTCTTCCACAAATTCTCCAGCGCTCAGTTCCTCCGTCTGGACGGCGGCTACTACGATACTCCGAACTCGAATTACCGGATGCCGGATTATTTTTCCACCGCCAGCGGCGGCACCGGAACCTACACAAACAACCCCGCGCACAGCTTCCACGGCAACGTTCAATACAATCGGAACCTGCATCGGCACACCATCGTAGTGGGATCGGAAGCGCGTCAGGACATGGCCTCCAACCCCATCTACGCGCTCTCCAACTGGACATCGCCGAATACCATCGATGGGCAGGACCAATCCGCTATCGGGCGCAGCTATAACTTAGCCGCTTACGTTCAGGACGAAATCAACGTGACGGAACGCCTGCACGTGGTTGCCGGAGGCCGCTACGAATACTGGCAAACCTACGACGGCGAAACCAACGGATACACCGCCAGTTTGCCGCTGACGATGTATCCGAATCGCTCGGCGAATTCGGTGACCGGAAAGCTTGGCGCGACCTATGGGCTCCCGGGCGATTGGACGATCCGAGCCAGCGTTGGCACGGCGTTTCGCAATCCCGACGTCGAAGAACTGTACGGTAGTTTCACTTACTGGGGCATGACTTTCGCGGCGAGTCCGCACCTATCCCCCGAACGCGATCGCAGCTTTGAATTCGGAGTTCACAAACGGTTTGGCGCCCACGCGGATTTCGACGCGGATTTCTTTCAAAACAACATTTCGGGTCTGATCTATCGTGAAGCGGACTTGAGCGTCGATCCCAGCGGAAACTACCTCGTAAACGTCAACGCCGCGGAGGGACGCACCCGCGGCTTCGAAACCGCGCTACGCACGCGGCTACTCTCGTGGCTGACGTTCCGGTCGACCTACACTTACACCAACGCTATCATCACCGACAATCCCGCCGAGCCCTATAGCGTTGGCATGCACGTTCCGAATATTCCCGACAACATGTTTGGCGGGCAACTCATCGCCCAACGCGGGAAGTGGCTTGGATCGCTGACGGGCCGTTACGTCAGCGCGACCTTCTCCAGCGACAGCAACACGGACATTGTCAAGGGAGTTCCGGGGGCGAATGACCCGTATTCCCTGTTGAATGCGAACGTTGTCTACCAGTTCAATTCGCACGTTCAAGTGCTCGCGACGGGAGAGAACCTTCTGGATCGTCAGTATTACTTGTTCTACCTGGCGCCCGGCCGCGACGTGCATGTCGGCTTTCGCTTGAAGCTTTGAAGGAGTATCGGGAGGAAATCCAATGGAAGGCAAACACGGCCATAGCCACGAGCATGAGCACGAACACGCTCACAGACATAAGCACTGCCACGATGGGGAAGAGTTGGCTCATGAGCACGAACACGTCCACGAACATGCGCATGAGCACGGTCATGAGGGGGAACACGGTCCACACGATCATTCGCACCAGCCGGAGGAGCTGGAACCACACGACCACCCGCATAAGCCGTGAGCCGGTGCCGGCCGCGCCGGCGTGGTAACTTGCTCCCGCTCATGAAACGCTGGACCCAGTGCGCGCTGTTGACGCTAGTGGCGCTCGGAACGGGACGCGCCGCCGATCCCGTCCGAGTCGTTGTCTACACCAGTAATCCGCAACAACTGCCGGACGCGCTCGGCGAGTTCGAGCGCGTCAACGGCAAGGGGCTGATCGATCTGGTGGTGATGGACGCCGACACTCTCCCGGAGAGACTGGCCGAGGCCCGCGTCATCTACGCGTACCTGATGAACGCTGCGATGTACGAGCGGTTCGCCCCGGCTGCGCGGAAGGCCGCTGCCGCGGGGGCGGCGATCCTGGCGCAGCCGCCGGACATCGCCGAGCACCGCTGGGGAGTGAAGCCGGACGCGAAAGCCAGCACCGCCTCTTACGAATACTGGAATAATGGCGGTGTCGATAACCTCAGCGCGTTTCTGGCCTACTGCTACAAACTTGGTGGTGGCGAGCGGCCGGTCGTGGTGCCAGCGCCGGTACCGCACATTGTCAAGGGCATATACCATCCGCGCGCGGACAAACCCTTCGAATCGCTGAGCGAGTATCTCGCCTGGTACCGGGCGCAGAGGCTCGTCCCCGAGAGTGCCCCACTGGCGGGGATTCTCTTCTACCAAACGAATTATAAGGTCCACGATTTGGAGCATATCGACGCGCTGATCGCCGCACTGGAGAAGCGCGGGATCGGCGCGGTGCCGGTCTTCGGCTGGCCGGTTCCCGCGCTGGCCCCGCTCCTGGGCGAGCCGGGACAATCGCCGCTGCGCCTGCTGTACTGCTTCAATCTGGGATTCGCCCAGGCCTCCGACAGCGAGACGCTGGAACGCTACGGCCTGCACGCGATCGACCTGATGACGTCGCGGGATTCCTACGAAGTCTGGAGCAAGTCCGCCTTCGGGATTACGCCCGAGCGGCTTTCCACCCAGGTGGCGCTGCCGGAGATCGCGGGCGCAACCGAGCCGATCGTGGTCGGCACAACCGAGAAGCCCGGTCCCGTGACCAAGCCGATCCGCGAACGGATCGATATGGCGGCCGGCCGCGGCGCGCGCTGGCTGGCATTGCAGGACAAGCCTAACTCGGAGAAGCGCCTCGGGCTGCTATATTTCAACAACCCTCCGGGCAGGGGGAACATCGGCGCCAGTTACCTGAATGTTTTCCCCACGCTGGTCGCGGTGCTCGCCCGGCTGCGCGAAAGCGGGTATCGAACCGGCAGGCAACTGCCCACCGAAAAGGAACTGGAAGCGCTGCTGGAAATCGGCGGGCGCAACATCGAGGTATGGGCTCCGGGCGAATTGGAGGCGCTGGTGGAGAAGGGCCACGTGGTGCTGGTTTCGATGAAGAAGTACCGGGCGTGGTTCCAGGCGCTGCCCAAGCAGTTCCGCGATTTCGTGAACGCGGGCTGGGGACCGCCCGAGAAGTCGCAGTTGATGACCATCGCGTCGCGCGACGGCGAGAAGTTTTTCGTGGTGCCAGGCGTTCGGATGGGCAACGTCTTCCTCGGACCGCAGCCGCTGCGCACCACCTTCGACCGGAGCATGGAGATGGCCCACAACATCGACATCCCGCCGCCGCACTCCTACATCGCGGCCTATCTCTGGTACCGCAACGAGTTTCACGCGGATGCGGTGGTGCATTTCGGGCGTCACGGCACTCTGGAATTTCTGCCGGGCAAGAACGTCGGCCAAGCCGGATGGGACAGTTCGGAAGCGATCCTGGGCGATCTGCCCAACGCGTACTACTACATCATGGACGGCGGCGGCGAATCCACCACGGCGCGGCGGCGCAGCGCGGCGGTGATGATCAGCCACCTGACGCCGATGATAGTGGATGCCGGCGCTCAGGACCAGTTCGCGGCGCTGCGGCGGATCTTCGAGAACCTGCAAAAGACCGAAGACGTGTCGCCCGCGCTCCAGGACCAGTACCGGCAGAGCGCCGCGGCCGAGATTCGCCGGCTGAAACTGGGTACACAACTGGGCCTGGATCTCGCAAAGGCCGACTGGCCAGAGCTGCAAGAGAAGATCGAGGCGTTCCTGGAGGCGGCGGAGGCAGGCCCCATACCGGTTGGCATGCACACGGTAGGTAGTCTGCCGGACCCGGTTCTTCAGAAAGAGTCGCTGGGCGAACTGATCAAGCTGAGCTTGACGGACGCGGAAAAGCGCCGGTGGCGCATCGAGACGGAGGCATGGGTCGGCGCCATCTTCGAAGGCCGGAAGCCCTCGTTGCCGCGTGGACTGCCACCGGGCGTGCAAGACAGGCTGGAAGGCATCCTGGCATCGGGCGAAACGTGGCTGCGCAATCTCCGGGAGTCGCCGGAGCGGGAACTCGCGAGCCTGATCGCGACTCTCGCGGGCCGGTTCGAGCCCAGCGGGATGTCCGGCGATCCGCTGCGCACGCCCGCCGGACTGCCCACCGGGCGCAACCTTCACAACTTCGATCCGAACCTCATCCCCACGCATGAAGCCTGGGAACTCGGCAAGAAAATGGCCGCCGCCGCGCTGGAACGGTTCTCGAAAGAGCGGGGCAAAATGCCCGAGAAGGTCGGCATGGTGCTGTGGTATGGCGAGACCATCCGGCACCAGGGCGCCATGGAGTCCGAGGCGCTCTACTTGATGGGCGTGGAACCGCAATGGAACGCGCGAGGCGTGGTGGATGGCCTGCGCCTGATTCCGGAAAAGGAGTTGGGGCGCCCGCGCGTGGACGTTCTGCTCACCCTGGGCGGCATCTACAGGGATGGGTTCCCCGATAAGGTGATGCTGCTGGATCGCGCCTCGAAGCTGGCCGCATCCGACGGAGAGAACGCCATAGCCCGCCATACGCGGCAGGTTGCCGAAGCGCTGAAGAAGGCCGGCGTCGCTCCCGAGTTGGCCGAGAAGGCGGCGCGCGCGCGGGCCTTCGCCGCCGCGCCGGGAGATTACGGCGCGGGCATCTCGAACATGGTGAAGCAGAGCAAAGACGCTGGCAACCTGCAGGGCCTGGCCGACGAGTATCTGAACCACATGAACCACGCCTACTCCGGCGACCTCTGGGGCGAGGCCGTGCCCGGCGCTCTCTCCACGCACCTGGAAGGCAACCAGGCAGTGATTCACAGCCGGACCACGAACGTCTACGGCGTGCTGGACAACGACGACTTCTACGACTACGCCGGCGGTCTGAATGCGGCCACCAAGACCGTCAATGGCGGAAGCGCTCCAGCGTTCTATGTCAACGATATGAAGACGCGCGGGAAAGAGCGGATCGCGGGCATCCAGACCTTTCTCGCGACCGAGTTGAACGCGCGCTACTGGAATCCCAAGTGGATTCGCGAGATGCAGAAGGCGGGCTACTCCGGAGCGCGCGCCATCGCCAACACCATGGAGAACCTCTACGGCTGGCAGGCCACCAGCGCCGAGCACATGGACGGCACGTTCTGGCAGAACAGCTATGACGTGTACGTCGCCGACAAGAACGGCCTGGAGATGGATAAGTTCTTCGAGCGGGCGAACCCGCACGCGCGGCAAATCATGCTGGCCCGCATGCTGGAAGTGGACCGGCAGGGCTCGTACAAGTTCCCGGAGGAACAGAAGGCCGAACTGGTTCGCAGATACGTGCGGGCCGTAGCGAAACTTGGCGCCACATGCTCCGCCAATACCTGCGGGAATCTGAAGTTGAATCGATTCGTCGCGGAGCAGGCGGGCCTGGTGCCCGGACTCGGAACCGCGGAACTGACGGCGTTCGGCCGCAACATGGCGAGGGCTACCGGCTGGAGAGCGGCCGCATTTGCGCACGCGCCGGCGGCCGTGCGCGCGGGCGTGCGGGAGGCCGCGTTGCAAGCTCGTCTGTCGCCGGCTCCCGTTCCGGGCACGGCCGCGAGCCGCCCGTTGTTGCCGCCGCTTCCCTACGTGAATGGTTTCCGCATGGCCCAGCGAGTCTTCCGGACCAGTCCCGGCAGCGCCGGCCGGCTGCACGTGCAGTACCTCCCAATCGCACTCATTCTCCTGCTGGTGGGGGCGGGCTTCCTGCTGGAAGCGCTGCGCTCCGTGACGAGGGATATCTCATGACGAGTTCCTATGAACTGACCGTTTCGCTGTTCTACCAGTTGGCCAACGCATTCTTCTGGCCGGTTGCGCTGGCGCTGCTGGCGCTGCTGGCGATCGCTTTGATCGATCTGGGCGGGCTCTTCTTCACGTTCTGGCGAAAAAGCCGCGAGTCCCGCTCGGATCTGCCGGCCATCGCACGGGCGTTCGCTCGAAGCGAAACCGTGGAAGGCGCGCTCGACGGTGTCGCGCTTTCGCCATCGCTGAGGCGGTTTTGGACGAAGCTGGAAGCGCGGCTGCGGGAAACCGGTTCGGGCGCCAACGTCGATTTGTGGCTGGAGGAAGTGCTTCAGCGGGAGGAGATCGCGGTGGCCGGCCGGCTGGATCGAACCCGCCTGTTCGTGCGCATCGGGCCCATGCTCGGGCTGGCGGGAACCATCATTCCGCTTGGCCCGGCCCTGCGATCGCTATTGGGCGGCGACATGGCCGGCATGGTGAATCACCTGGTGGTGGGCTTCGGCGCGGTGGTTTGCGGGCTGGTCGTGTCCGGCGTGTCCTACTTCATCACGCTGGTGCGCGAACGCTGGACCCGCGTCGAGTTGAAAGAGATGGAAAACCTGTGCGAACTGGTGCTGCGGGCGCTTCCCTCCAGCGGACGAGCGAACGGCGAGGACACGTATGAAAGCCTTCGTACGGCGTAGGCGGGCGCTCGACTCCCTGACCTCGGTGCACCGCGAGGACCCGCTCTCGGGCGTGGCCAACCTGTTCGACGCCTCCATCGTTTTCGCGGTCGGGCTGATGGTGGCGTTGATTCAGGCGTTCAGCCTGGCGCAGTTCCTCGACCCCAACTCGCAGTTCACGATCATGCGGAAAGACATGCGGACGGGCCAGGTCGAGTTGATCGAGAAGGACCGCCGCGAGATCAAGGTCAGGAAGATGACGCCCGAGAAAAGGGGCGGTCCGGGCGTCCGGCTCGGCGTGGCCTACCGGCTGCCGGACGGGAGCGTGGTCTACGTGCCCGAGAGCGCGGACCCCTCCAACCCGCCGCCGGCGCGATGAGCTCCGGCGGACGTGCTTTTTGGACCACCCCACGCCGGACCGCGTATGCTACAGTAATGCGCACGGGCCTATGAAGTTGCTTTCCAGAGTCGTCTGGTCGGAAGGGATGTACCTCGGGCCGCACCATTTCCAGGCGCAGAGCCGGTACTTCGAGGACTCCATCCAGTTCGCGACTTCGTCCCTTTGGTTCGCCGCCTATGGATTGGCGGGGATCGAACTGGACGCCGAAGCGCTGCACAACGGCACCGTGGCGCTGCTGCACGCGCGCGGGATCATGCCGGACGGGCTGCCCTTCAACATGCCGGAGAGCGATGCCGTGCCGCCGCCGCGCGCGGTGGGCGAGCTGTTTCCTCCCACCCGCGATGGCGTCACGGTGCTGCTGGCCATCCCGCCCCGCAAGCCAGACGGTTTCAACTGCCTGCTGGAGGACTCGCCCCCGGCGGCGGCCCGCGACCCGCGTTTTGTGGCGGAAACCCGCGTCCTCCACGACCAGAACAGCGGCGCCGACGAGCGGCCGGTGAGGCTGGGCCGCAAAAACCTGAGGCTCCTGATGGATACCGAGCCGGCGGGCGACCTGCTGACGCTTCCGGTGGCCCGCGTGGTGCGGGATCGCTCGGGCCATTTCGCCTACGACGCCGACTTCGTGCCGCCGGCCCTCGAAATCGGCGCCAGCCAGCGGCTGATGCTGCTGACCCAGCGCCTGATCGAGATCCTCGGCGAGAAGGGCGCCACCATCAGCCGGGGCGCCAAGCGCGGAAGCTCGGGGCACGCCGAGTTCTCCACGCGCGAGATCGCCAATTTCTGGCTGCTGCACGCCGTGAACTCGGCGCTGGCGCCGTTGCGCCACCAGCTCATCGCCAAGCGCGGCCATCCCGAGGAGTTGTTTCTGGAACTGTCCCGCCTGGGCGGCGCGCTGTGCACCTTCGCCCTGGATTCCCATCCGCGCGACCTGCCCCTTTACGATCACATGAATCTCAGCGAGTGTTTCGGCAAGCTCGACCGCCACATTCGCGCGCACCTGGAGATCATCGTCCCGACGAATTGCATCTCCATTCCGCTCACTCCCGTAGGCGGCTACTTCCACGAGGGCGAGATCGCCGATCAGCGCTGCCTGGGCCGGTCGCGGTGGGTGCTGGCGGTGCGCGCCGCCATGGGAGAAGCGGATCTGATGATCAAGGCGCCGCAGCTCATCAAAGTCTGTACGCCTCCGTTCGTTCGCGAGCTGGTGAAACGCGCCCTGCCCGGTCTCGCCCTGGTTCACCTGGCGGTGCCCCCGCCGGCCATTTCCGCGCGCGTGGAGACGCAGTATTTCGGAATCGGCAGAAGCGGGCCGTGTTGGGATCACATGGTCCAGACGCGCAAGATCGGCGTCTACGTTCCGGGAGAATTTCCCAAACCCGAAGTGGAAATCCTGGTAGTTTTGGACAATTGATATGACACCTTCCGTCGAGAACCGCAGGCCGGAGAACCTGGCCCTGCACTTTCAGGAAGTTCTGACCGCCATCGAACGCCTGCGCGGCAGCCGGCAAGGCGTTTCGGATGCCAACGCGTTTCGCCACCACGGCCGGGAAGCTCTCAGAACGGCCGCCGGCCAGGCCCTCGCCGCCGGCTACACGGCCGAGGACGTGAAATACGCCACCTATGCGACGGTCGCGTTTCTGGATGAATCGGTCCTCAACTCGCGCAACCCGGTGTTCGCGGATTGGGCCCGGAAGCCGCTGCAGGAAGAGATGTTCGGCACGCAGATAGCGGGCGAGGTCTTCTTCCAGCACTTGCAGCAGATGTTGGGGCGCAACGATTCCGCGGACCTGGCGGACCTGCTGGAAATCTATTACCTGTGCCTGGTGCTCGGTTTCGGCGGCCGCTACAGCGCCGGCAACCGCGGCGAGTTGGGCCAGATCATGAGCATGACGGCGGCCAAGATCTACCGGGTACGGGCGCGGTTTTCGCAGCTTTCGCCCGCCTGGGTGCTGCCCCGCGAGACCGTGCGCCCCCGCCGGGACCCGTGGGTGCGAAGGCTCGCCATCATTGCCGCCGCCGCGGCCATTGCGATGGTGCTCGTGTTCGTCGTCTACAAGATCGTGCTCGCCAGCGGGGTGCACGTGACCGTGGCGTCGGCGCAGGCGGCCATCGGCGCGCAGGTGGGCTAAGGGGGACGCATGACGACACTGTACGTGGTTCTGGCGGTCACGCTGGTCGCGTTGATCGTTTCCCTCGTCGTGTACCTGATCCAGCGGAAACGGAAGCAGGCCGCGCAGGCCGCCGGGAGCGGCGAACAGCCTTCGGGCGAGGGCGCCGACGAAATTTCGTCGCTGGTGCGCGATGCCGACGCCAAGCTCGCCGCGGCCAGAATCCAGCCGGGCGCGCGCGTGGCCACGCTGCCCGCCTACCTTGTCATGGGCGATTCCGGCGCCACCAAGACCTGCGTCATGTTGCACTCGGGACTCGACCCCGAGCTGATCGCCGGACAGGTTTACCAGGGTGGCAACGTGGCGCCCACGCGCACGGCCAATTTCTGGTTCTCCAGGCGTTCCGTGTTCGTGGAGGCCGGCGGCAGATTGCCGGGCGATACCGCCAAGTGGAACAAGCTGGTGGCCAGGCTTGCGCCCAAAACGTCGGTGGTTGGCAGGGGCGAGCAGGCGCCGCGCGCCGCCCTGGTGTGTTACGACATCGAGAACTTCACCAAGCCGGGAGCCATGGACCTGGCGGCGGCCACGGCGCGCGCCTACCGGAAGCGGCTGGGCGAGATCTCGGAGTCCATGGGAAGCCAGCTTCCGGTGTACGTGCTGTTCACCAAGGCCGACCGGCTGCCGTTCTTCACCGAGTTTGTCCGGAACCTCACCAACGATGAGGCGACCCAGGTGCTAGGGGTCACGCTGCCCATGCTCGAAGGCCGCAACCAGGGCGTGTACGGCGAAGAGGAGACGGCCCGGCTGACGGGGAACTTCGAGCGGCTCTTCCGGTCTCTGGCCGATGCGCGGCCGGAGTTCCTGTCGCGGGAGACGGATGCGGCCAAACTGCCGGCGGCTTACGAGTTCCCGCGCGAATTCCGCAAACTGCGTCCCGGCATCGTGCAGTTTCTGGTGGATCTGTGCCGTCCCAGCCAGTTGGCCGTGGGTCCGTTCCTGCGTGGCTTCTACTTCACCGGCGTGCGTCCCATCATCGTCAACGAAGCGGCGCCGGTGCAGGCGGCGCAGCCGCAGCTTGGCGGCTATGGACACGCCCAAGGGGCCACCGGAATCTTCAGCGTGGGCGGCATGGCCGCCGCGCAGGCGCCCCCGCCGCCGCCGGTGGCCACCACGCGCAAGGTGCCGCAGTGGCTGTTTCTCAGCCACCTGTTCAACGACATCCTGCTGGCCGACCGGGCCGCCATGGGCGCCAGCGGCGCCAGCGTCAAGACCGGTTTCTGGCGGCGTCTGCTGTTCGCCTCGGCCGCGGGCCTGTGCTTCCTGCTGATGGTTTTCTTCACCATCTCGTTCTTCAACAACCGCTCGCTGGAGACCAAGGTTCGCGATGCGGCGGCGGGTATTTCGTCGGTGGAATCGGCCGGCGGCGGACTGGCGCCGGTGGAATCGCTGCGCAAACTCGAGAACCTGCGCCAGGCGATGGAGGCCGTGGTGCGCTACCGCCGCGAGGGCGCTCCGTTGTTCTACCGCTGGTTTCTGTACGTGGGCAACGACCTGTATCCCGAGGCGCGGCGGGTCTATTTCGACCGCTTCAAGCTGCTGTTGTTCGGCGCCACGCAAGCCGGAATTTTGGCGAATTTGCGCACACTGCCGCCCACCCCAGGGCCGGAATACACGCCCACTTACAACGCGCTGAAGGCGTATCTCATCACCACGTCCTTTCACGACAAGAGCACCAGGGAGTTTCTGACGCCGGTGCTGATGACCTGGTGGATGGCGGGGCGCAGCGTCGAGAACGACCGGGCGCAACTGGCGCAGAAGCAGTTCGATTTCTACGCGGACGAGCTGCGCGAGAGCGATCCGTACACCTCCGCCAGCGACGCTCAAGCCATCGCGCTCGCCCGCGCTTACCTGGCGCAGTTCGCCGGGGCCGAGCGGGTGTACGCCTTCATGCTGTCGGAGGCCGCCAAGACCAATCCACCGGTCGACTTCCACAAACTCTTCCCGGGTTCGGACCGGGTGGTGCTGGAACCGCACGTGGTGCCGGGGGCGTTTTCCAAGGGAGGCTGGGCCTTCATGAAGGACGCCATGGCCCACGCCGACCGGTACTTCAACGGGGAAGCCTGGGTGCTGGGCGATCAGGGCTCGGGCAACCTCGATCGCGCCAAACTCGTGCAGGACATTCAAACCCGCTACTACCGCGAGTTCACCGGCGAGTGGCGCACCTATATCAAGTCGGCGTCGGTGCTGCGCTACGCCAGCTTGAAGGACGCCGCCGACAAGCTCAAGACGCTCTCCGGCAATACGTCGCCGCTGCTGGAGTTGATCGCCCTGGCGTCGCGCAACACCGACGTGGACGACGCCATCGTGAAGATGACCTTCCAGCCGGTGCAGGCGGTGGTTCCCCCGAACACCACCGATGTGGTGATCGCCCCGCCCAACCTGAATTACATGCAGTCGCTGACGATGTTGCAGACTTCCATCGATCAAATCGCCAGTTCTCCGGGGACGCCCACCGACGCGGCGGCGGCGCCGACGCTCGACAACGCGCGGCAGGCCATCAACAACACGCGCCAGATCGAGCAGACCTTCCGTCCCGACTCCGAAGGCCAGGTGGACAAGAATGTGGGCTCGCTGCTGGAGGATCCCATCACCTATGCGCAGGGACTGCTGCGCGCGCTCGGTCCCGCCGAGCTGAACCAGAAGGGCGCGGGCATGTGCGGGCAGATCGGCACGCTGTCGAGGAAGTATCCGTTCAGTCCGAGAGCCACGGACCAGGCCACCCTGGCGGACATTTCGGCGCTCTACAAACCGAAAGACGGCGCCATCTGGCAGTTCTACGAGAGCGCCCTGCAGAAGTACATTACGCGCTCGGGCTCGCAGTTCTCGGCCAACCCCTCCGGCGGGATGAACATCAACCCCGCCTTCGTCTCCTTCCTGAATCGCGCGGCCGCGTTCACCGACCTGGCGTTCCCCCCCGGCGCCAGCGACCCGCAGTTCAAGTACACGGTGAGCCCGCTGCCTTCGTCCCCGGACGTCGACAAAGTCACGCTGACGATCGATGGCCAGACGGCGGTGCTCTCGCCGGGCACGCCGGGCAAGACGTTCGTGTGGCCCGGCCCGGCGGAGCACTCCCTGCAATTGAAGGTGCAGTTCAAGGGCGGGAACCAGGATTTCACCATCTCGACTTATGACGGCCTGTGGTCGGTCTACCGCTTCATCATGGAGGCCGAGGGGCACTCCGGCACGCAGGTGGAGAAGCGGCCGGTGACCGGATCGCAGCCCATGCGCGGGCCTTCCGGACAGCCGGTGGTGGTGCGGCTGGACTTCAATCCCAACCCCCAGAGTTTCTTCTCGGGATTGAGCTGCGTAGCGGAGGTTGCGAGGCCGTAGATGCAGCTTCCCGCGCGGATTGGCAAGTACCAACTGGAGGAATTCCTGGGCGGCGGGATGTCGCACGTCTACCGCGCCCGCGATACCGTGATCGGGCGCACCGTCGCGGTGAAGATCCTGACCGACGCCGGCTGCCAGGATGCCGAAGCCAAGGCGCGCTTCCTGGCGGAAGCCCGCATGGCCGGCAACATCGCTCACGACAACGTGATCAGCATCTACGATTTCGGCGAGGACGACCAGCACCGGCCCTTCATGGTGATGGAGTTTCTGCGCGGCGAGGATCTGCGGCAGGCCATCAAGAACGACCGCACCGGGGACCTGACCGGCAAACTCAAGATCGCCCTGCAAGTGGCGCGCGCGCTCGGCTACATCCACACACAGAAGATCATCCACCGCGATATCAAGCCCGAGAACATTCACCTGACGGCGAACGGCGTGGTCAAGCTGATGGATTTCGGCATCGCCAAAACCGAAGGCCTTGCCATGACGCGCGCCGGCTACGTGCTGGGGACGCCCTACTACATGGCGCCCGAGCAGGTGACCGGCCAGAACATCACCGAGCAGGTGGACGTCTACGCGTTCGGAGTGCTGCTCTTCGAGCTGCTCTCGGGCCTCAAGCCGATCAGCGGCGATACCGTCGAGCGGATCTTCTACAGCATTCTGAACGAGCCCATCAACCTGGAGCCGCTGTACAAAGCCGGCGTTCCGCAAACCGTGTGCGAGCTGGTGGCGGCCTGCACCGCCAAGGATCCCGCGGCCCGCCCGCGGGGTTTCGCGCCGGTTTGCGAGACGCTCGACCGGCTGATTGCGGACTGCGCCGCGCCGACCATGCCCATGCGGGCCAGCGGGACCGGCGCGCCGGCGGTGGAACCGGAGCAAGCGCGCCAGCCGCACAACAAATGGCTGTTGCCCGCGCTGGCGGCGGCCATCCTGCTCCTGGCGGCCGTGCTGTATCTTTCGCTGCGGCCGTCCCACAAGGTGGCGAGTACCCAGGGCGGCGGTGTCGCCAAGACCGTCGTGCTCGATCCGGTCATCCTGACGCCTACGGGCGAGATGGACCTGGTTCCCGCGGGGCCGTTCAAGAGCGGCAAGGACAACCAGACGGTCACGCTGCCGGCGTTTTACATCGACAAGACGGAGGTCCCCAACCGGGCCTACCTGGAATTCCACGAAGCCATGGGCTACCCACTGCCAACCGGGTTCCCCAACGACAAACCCGGCTACCCCGTGGTGAACGTCACGATTATCGACGCGCACGCCTTCGCCAAGTGGGCCGGCAAGCGGCTGCCCACGGCGCAGGAATGGGAAAAGGCGGCTCGCGGCGCCGACGGCCGCTTGCTTCCCTGGGGCGACAATCCCGACCCGGCGCGATGCAACGTGGATAGCAAGGGCTTGCGTCCGGTGACGGACTTCCCCGACGGGGCCAGCCCGTACGGGGCGCTGAACATGGTGGGCAACGCGTGGGAGTTGGTGGAGCAGGAGACGACGCCCAGCCCCGAAGCGATCGAGAGTTTCCGCGTCCGCATCGATCCCCCGCCAAGAGCCGACGAGCCCTGGTACATGATCCGGGGCCTTTCCTTCAAGATGTCGCTGGCTTCCGAAGCGGTCCGCGATTTTGCGACGATTCCCGCGCGGATGAAGGGCGACGATATCGGCTTCCGCTGCGCCAAGGACGGGAATCGCTGATGGGCTGAGGCAGCGCCATCGAGGCGAATCCCGATCGGTCGCAATGCCCCGCCGTGGAGAGCATCCCCGGCGCCGGAAAGCCCAACGGGGCACGAAGGCGGCCCGTGCCACCGCCGTGACGCCCGCCCCGGGAACTTCCCGGTTTCCCGCTGCGTACAGTCGTAAGGCGGTTAAGGAGACCGTTATCGTGAACCGGACTTTACTGATCGCGGGGCTTGCCTTTTCGGCGGCGCTGGCGGCGCGCGCGCAAAGCATCGAGGGCGACTGGCAGGGGACGCTGAAAGCCGGCGAGGCCGAGTTGCGCCTGGTGGTGCATCTCGCCGCCGATGGCCACGGAGGCTTCCGCGGCACGCTGGACAGCCTCGACCAGGGCGCCATGGGGATTCCCATCGGTTCCGTCTCGCTGAAGGCCGGGAAGCTGAACTGGACCGTCAGCTCCCTGGGGGCTTCCTACGAAGGCAAGGTCGGCGCCGACGGGACGCTGACCCGGGGGACGTTCGTCCAGATGGGCCAGGCGTTCCCGCTGGACTTCAAGCGTGTGGCGGCGGCCGCCGCCAAACCGCCGGCGAAACCATCCGATATCGACGGCACGTGGCAGGGCACGCTCGAGTACGGGCAGGGAATGAAGCTGCGCGTGGTGGCCCACATCGCCAACACCGCGGATGGCCTTACGGTGACCATGGAAAGCCCGGATCAGGGCGCGACCGCGATTCCGGCGGCCATCACCCGCACTGGCGACACGGTCAAGCTGGATATCCAGGTCGTGGGCGCCAGCTTCGAAGGCAAGATCGGCCCGGGCCTCGACACCATGGTTGGCACCTTCACGCAAAACGGAATGCCCCTGCCCCTCACGCTCAAACGCGTGGGTGAGGGCGTGGCTGCGGAGCCGGTCCGCCCGCAGAATCCGGTGAAGCCGTATCCCTACCGCGAAGAGGATGTGACCTTCGAGAACCCCGCCGCCGGCATCCGGTTGGCGGCCACGTTTACGATTCCGCGAGGCACGGGCCCGTTTCCCGCCGTGGTGCTGATTTGCGGCTCGGGTCCGCACGACCGCGACGAAACTCTCATGGGGCACAAGCCGTTCCTGGTTCTCGCCGACTACCTGACGCGCCAGGGCATCGCCGTGCTGCGGGCCGACAAGCGCGGCGTCGGAGAATCGACCGGCAACCTGGCCGCCGCCATCAGCGCCGATTTCGCCACCGATGCCGAGGCGGGAGTGGCCTGGCTGAAGGCCCGCAAGGAAGTGGACCCGCACAACATCGGCCTCATTGGCCACAGCGAAGGCGGGGCCATCGCGCCCATGGTGGCGGCGCGCAACCGCGACGTGGCGTTCATCGTACTGCTGGCCGGGCCGGGGGTGCGCGGGGACGAACTCCTGCCGGCGCAGGTCATGGCCGGCAACCAGGCCGCCGGGATGAGCCATGAGGCGGCCGTGAAATCGGGCGAAATGGAGCGCGAGGCGCTCCAGGCGATCGAGTCCGAGAAGGACCCCGCCAGGTTACGGGAGAAGCTGGCGGCAATCATGCCGCAGGAGGAACTCGACCGGCAGTGGAAGACGCTGATTTCGCCCTGGTTCCGGTATTTTCTGGAGTACGATCCCGCCTCCGATCTGCGCAAGGTCACCTGCGCCGTGCTGGCGCTCGATGGTGGCAAGGATACGCAGGTGCCGGCGAAGCAGAACCTGCCGGCTATTCGCAAGGCGCTCGAAGCCGGCGGGAACAAGCGCTTCGAGACGATGGAATTCCCCGGGCTGAATCACCTCTTTCAGACCGCCAACACGGGCGCGGTCACCGAGTACTCTCGCATCGAAGAGACCATGGCGCCCGCGGTGCTGGCGAAGATAGCGGGCTGGATTCTTCGTCATCCGTGAGGGGTGGGGGCGCCTATCCCTGCATGGCGACCAGCCCCGCCATCCCCAGCACGTGATACAGCACCAGCAGCATCATCAGGATCAGGTAGGCGCGGAGACTGAGCAGCGACAGCTTCACGCTCCGCGTCATGGGCATGGGGCCGAGGCTCCCCGTGTCCACCTTGCGTTCGGGTATATCGTCCAGGGGATGAACCACCAGAAAATGGTTGGCCGCTTGGTTCCTCTCGATTTGATTCATTATCGTCGTAGCCATGTTCGTTCTCCTTTTCGATCGCCCGTCAGGACACCTTCGGGAAGAGGTTCGGGGCCGCAACCTGCGCGGCCAAAATCAGCGACAAGGCGAACAGGACAACGATGATGGTCCAGTTCACCAGGTTGTTCCAGGGCTTGTTGGCATACTCGCCCAGCAGTTCCTTATCGTTCAGAAGCAGTTGCAGGAAGATGATGGCCGAAGGCAGCATCACTCCCGCGAGCACCTGCACGCCCAGAATGATCAATTGCAGCGGCGCGCGCGGAATCAGCACCACTCCCGCGGCGGCCGCCACGCACGCCAGGTAGACCACGTAGAATCCCGGCGCTTTGCGCACGGGGAGTTGCAGGCTGTGGGGCCAGCCGCGAATTTCACCGTACGCCCATGCGCTCGACAGCGAAATGGCCGTCGTCCCCAGCACCGCGGCGTTGATCATCATCAGCAGAATCGCGTGTTTGAAGAACCCGCTGGTGAAGCTGCCGATGTCCAAAGCCATCTGCGCCGGGTCGGTGAAGACGAATCCATGAATGCGGGACGCGTTGCCGGCGAGCATCATGCAGCCCGCCACGGTAATGGTGATGCAGGCCCCCAGAAACGTATCGAGGCGCGCCCACCGCACGTCGGCGAAACGCAGCCGCTTGTCGGCGATGCAGCTCTGCTGGAAGAAAAGCTGCCACGGGGCGATGGTGGTTCCGACCACCGCGATCACCAGGAACATCAGGTCCGGCGTCAATCCTCCGGCGGGCATGGACGGCGCCAGGGAGTGGCGGAGAATCTGGCCGAGCGGCGGCCGGACCGCGAACGCAATCGCGAACCAGGCCAGGTCCAGCAGGCACAGAAACACCACCGTGCGCTCCCACCGGCGATAGCTCCCGCTCAGCACGATGAACATCAAACCGGCGGCCACCAGAGGCACGCCGAAGCGCGGATCGACTCCCATCTTGTTCAACGCCAGGTCGATGGCGGCGAACTCCGTCACCAGGGTCAGAAAGTTGACCAGTTCCAGGTCGACGAGGGAGAACAGCCCCCACCACTTTCCGAACCGCTGGTAGATCATGGCGGCGTGACCCTGGCCGGTGGCGATGCCCAGCCGCACCACCATTTCCTGGATAAAATAACAGACCGGCAATAAGAGCAGAACGATCCAAAGAAGATGAGTGCCGTATTGCGCGCCGGCCTGGCTGTACGTGGATACCGCGCCCGCATCGTTGTCGGCCACCATAACGATGAGTCCGGGGCCGATGACCATCAGGAACGTGAGCAGATCGCGTGCCCACTTGGATTTCACCATTCGCCCGCGTGCCGGCAGGATTTCCGTCTCCAGGCCGGACGCGGGCGTAGTCAGAAACTTGTTGGCCATCCAAGCACCTCCCTTTCCGCCCACCTGCAAGCACACCGCGGACGCGACGGCGGGCGGCACGATGTCACGGCCGCGCACCGGAATTACCAGTTTGGTCGGAGATGTCGAAGAAGCACTTGACGCCCCATGACTGGGACGCTGGCGTTCCGCCCTTCGCATTCATCGCCGCTGAAACTTGTGGGTAAGCAGCGGCGAACGCGATAGCGCAAAGCCTATCGGACTCGCTGCTGGAGCTCCCACGCCGAATCCTCCGCTATTCCCACGCGGGACGGAGGCTTATCGTCGTCCGGTTCCATACACCTTTCTGGTGACGAGTCGAAGCTCAGGAGGGAAACGAAGAAACCATTTCCCCCGGAGCGGAAGAAATGGCCAACCATCGCAGAACGATTGCTGACGGATTCCCCCACTGGTCCAAGCTTCAGCACCGCACGCCGTGAGAGATCCGAAGACCTCAGCCACATTAGAGAAACCCTTAACCCGGGAATCCCTGGTCACCCTCGACACAGCATCTTTGGATGCCTGAGGGCAGTGGCTTATGTGCCGCGCGGACGCCTCGCCTACCGAGGATCCAAGCCAATCGGGTGAACTTGGCTCGACTTCGAACCGTATCCATCCACTTGCAAACATAACGCGCGCGCCTCCGTCGAGTCAACAAAAAACTGATGAAGCTGCGTTAATCGGCTCCCACAATATTGGACGGCGAACGCGCCATAATGAGGCACGCGGACCTCCCCTGAGTGAACCGCCCCGGCGAAAGCGGAGACGCGCATGGCCGGCTTCGCGCCACGGACACTTCGCGATCGGCCTGCTCCGGACACACCTGTCCGAGCGCGGGAACCGCATCTTGGAGCAGGATCGCATCGCGTGGAACGAGGCGTGGCAAGCCATCGGAGGATGACTCGATGGAACGCCAGCGCGAAGCGGCGCCGTCCGTTCAGGTCGCGGAATAGGTGGTGCGGCGATAGGAGGCTGGCTGGCCGGCCCTAGTGCTTGGGGGCCCGATGCTTTACCGCCCGGCTGGCGTTGGACCGCTTGCGGACGGCCTTGATGCGGGCCTTGCCCTGCTTCTTGGCGCGCTTCCGGGCCTGGGCCATGGCTTTGGCATGGGCCGCCGCGGGCGTCTGAGTTCCCGCCTCGCAGATCGCCGCCAACCCACAGCAGAGGGCCACGGCGAGAAGCACCGATCGCACTTTCATACCGTCTTTATTGTTGCACATTCTGGCTCATTGACAAGTACATCTTTAGAAAGCATACGACTGTAACCAGGATGCACAGGAGGCCGGCGACGCGCCACAGGCGTTCCGCGGGGGAACCCGTGCGGCCGGGTTCCCCGGCAACCCAGGCAACCCCGAATCCGCCCGCCAGGCCGCCGATGTGGGCGGCGTTGTCGATGTGGGGAATCACGAAGCCCATGATCAGGATCATTCCGGCCCAGCGCAGGTAGGCGCCGCGGATGGCATCGCCGATGGGGTTGTGGTGGCGCATTCCGAGGGCGATCATGGCGCCCAGCAGGCCGCAGATTCCAGCCGACGCCCCGATCGAAAGCGAAGCGCTGAACACGGTGCTGACGGCGTACCCTAACACACTGGAAACAAAGTAGATCACCAGCATCCGGCTGGTGCCGTAGATTTCATCCACCTGGGCGCCCAGGCTGAACATGGCCCAGGAGTTCATGGCGATGTGGATCAGGCCGCCGTGGAGAAACCCGGCGGTCACCAGGCGCCAGTACTCGCCGGCCAGGATGGCGGTGGAGTATTTCGCGCCGAATGCAAAGAGGGTTTGCCCGTCGATGCCCATCACCGCGTTCTGGTTGCCGGCGTTCATGCTGGCAATCACGGTGGCGGCGTAAAATCCGAAATTGACCAGCAGGATGAGAACCGTGGTGAAATTCCGCTGGGGAATGAAGCCGCCGATCGGCGAATCGTCGCGCAAATCGATGGCGCGCGCCCCCACGGTCTCCTGGCAGTAGGGGCAAACGCGGTCCCGATTGGTGATGAAGGCCCGGCAATGCGGGCACATGCGGCGTGGATCCATCTCGTCCTATCATACAACCCCGCTTCTCTGGAACCGCCTTCGACGGCTGGCGTAGTCTGCTACAATCGATGAATCCTGATGGTGAAGACGGAGCGCGAGTACCGCGACGACATGACGGCCGGGCGGTCGTTGAGCGATGCCCTGCTGCCGGAAGTGATTATCGGACTAGGGTGCGTCCCGCTGGCGGCCGAGGATGTGGCGGCCGGCGCCAGAGAGTGCGGCGCCGGCGAAGAACGGTTTTATGTAACGCGCGCGGAACTGGTCGCCCTCGTGGATGAGGCGATCGGAACGCGCGGGGCTTGATGGGAATTTGGAGAACATCGCATGGGTGAAGCTCTAGGAATGATCGAAACTCGCGGACTGGTGGCCATGATCGAGGCTTCCGACGCGATGGTGAAGGCCGCCAAGGTGTCCTTGGTGGGCTGGGAGAAGATCGGGTCGGGATACGTCACCGCCATGGTTCGCGGGGATGTGGCCGCGGTTCGCGCCGCCACCGATGCCGGGGCGGCCGCCGCGCGCCGCGTGGGAGAACTGATTGCCGTTCACGTCATCCCGCGCCCGCATCAAAGCCTGGAAGACGTGCTGCCGATCGGCAGGTCGCAGGCGCAGGCTCAGGGCGCCGGCAAGTAGCCGGTACGGAATCGACATGATTCTCGCCCGCGTCGTGGGCACAGTGGTGGCCACACGGAAAGACCCCCGGCTCGAGGGGAAGAAGCTGCTGATCCTGAAGCCGGTATCGCCCGAAGGCCAGGACGAAGCCGGTTACGTGGTGGCGGTGGATACCGTGAGCGCCGGGTACAAGGAGCGCGTGATCGCCGTGTCGGGCAGTTCCGCGCGCATGGCCGAGGGCTGCAAGGACAAGCCCGTGGACACCGCCATCGTCGGCATTGTCGACGAAGTCCACCTGGATTGACGCTATGCTCCTGGGCCGCGTCGTCGGTTGCGTTTGGGCCACCGTGAAGAACGCCGAGATGGAAGGGCGCCGGCTGCTGATCGTGCAGCCCGTGACTCCCGAGTTGCAGGATACCGGCAAGCGCCTGGTCTGCGGGGACTGGACCGGGGCGGGCGCCGGCGAACTGGTCTACTGGGTGCGCGGCCGCGAAGCCAGCTTGCCGTTCGCGCCGGGAGCGCCGCCGTTCGATACCACCATCGTGGGCATCGTGGATTCGGTGCACCTGGGGCCTCCCACGGCGAAAAAGGGGAAGGCGCCGGCGCGCGGAAGGGCCAAAGCATGCTGATCGCCCGCGTGGTGGGAGAACTGGTGGCGACCCAGAAACACCCCAGTCATGAGGGGCGCAAGCTGCTTCTGGTGCAACCCTTGAATCTGGACGGCAGCAACCGCGGCAACGCCGTGGTGGCGCTGGACGCGGTGGATGCGGGGGTGGGCGACAAGGTCCTGCTCTCGACCGAAGGGTTCAGCGCCATGACCTCGGTGGGGCGGACCAATTCACCGATCGACATGTCGGTCATCGGGTTTATCGATCACATCGATCTCGCGCCCGGCCTTGCGTGAGCGCCTGCGCGAGTTCGACATCACCATCGCCGCCAATCCCAGTTGGGCCACGCCCTTTCCGATTTCCATTCCGAGGTAGGTCGAGCCGAGGACGCCGAACCGGTCGCGGTACGGCGAATGGGCGGATTCGGGAACGAAATCCAGGAGCCGGCCCAGCCCGTTCAATTCGGGAGTGACCAGGAAGCGCTGCAGGGCCACCGCCGCCACCAGCAGCAGAGCCAGGCCCAGGGCGAATTTGTCTTCCGTGGTGGCAAACAGCAGATAGAAGAAAAACAGCAGGCTTCCCAGCATCTGCACGTTCTCCCAGGTTTCGACGGCTGCCCGGTTTTCTTCGGCGGCCTGGTAGTGCAGGAGCATGTGCGAGTCGGCCACTCCCAGTTTGAGGATGCGGATGGCGGCGCTCGGCTGGGGATCGCGGAGGGTCTGATCGACGGTGCGCAGGTTCCCGGCGGCCACCAACTCGATCAGGATTCCGCCGGCCAGCCACATGCCCAGGAGCAGACAAGTGAATCCGCGGGTTCGCATGGATATCCGATTTTAGCAGGCGCCGCGCCGGGCGGGTGGTCCGGCGCAACCATCGAGTGGCGGGTTGGCATCCCGCCGCGGGTCAACAGCCTGCCGCACTCCATCCCCCGAACTCTTCCTCCAGCCACAGCGCCACCCTCAGTGCGATATCCTCGCGCCACGGCCCGGCGGCCACCTGCACCGCAATCGGCAGGCCCGCGGCCGATTCGCCGCAGCGCACCACCACGGCCGGCCAGCCCGCCACGTTGAAGGCCATGGTGTGGCTGAAGCCGCGAAAGTTGTCGTCGCGGATGGACTCTCCGTGGGGCAGCGCGGCGTGGATGTAAGCCGGGCACAAAACGGCATCGTAACTGCGCAGGAATCCGGTCATCTCCGCGCGATAGGCGTCCAACTCGGCCCAGTATCGCCCCATGCCCGCCAGATCCGTGCGATACGGCTCCAGTTTGTCCAGCCAGGCGGTCAGCAGCGGATGAACCTGGCTCGATCCCAACTCTCGCAGGTAGGCCCGCAGGCCGTCCCCGCCGTCCGGACCGATCAGCTTCATCTCCAGACCGTAGGCCGCCGGCAGGCACCCCGGGCGCGCATCCTCCACCGAGCGGACCGCGCCGGCGAGCGCCGCGGCCGCCCTCCGCACCACCCCGGAAACTTCCGCATCCGCCGCGGCGAACCCGTTGTCGGTGTAAACGGCCACGCGCAAACCGGCCAGCTTCACGTCCTGGGGATCGCGGTAGGGCACGTCGGGAACCGTGGGATCGATGCCATCGGGACCATTCAGCAGGCGCATGGCTTCGATCACGTCCTCCACCCGCCGGGCCATGGGACCGATCTGCCATACGGTCTCCAGCCACCCGCCCGCGGGCGGAATGTGGCCGGTGCGCGGCAGGCGGCCCGAGGTGGGCTTGATGCCGGCGATCCCGCAGAACGCGGCGGGCAGGCGGACGGAGCCGGCGGCGTCGCTGCCCAGGCCCAACGGGGAACCGCACGCCGCCACCAGCGCAGCCTCGCCTCCGCTGCTGCCGCCGCAGGTTCGGGTGGTGTCGTAGGGATTGTTGGTGACGCCGAAAACCAGGTTGGCGCTTTCGAAGGCGAACAGCATGTCCGGCAGGTTGGTGCGCGCGATGGGGATGGCCCCGGCGCGGCGCAGGCGCGCCACCAGGGTTGCATCGGCGGTGGCGGGCGGCGCGTTCCTGCGGCCCCACGTGCCGGCGGTGCAGCGGGCGCCGGCCTGTTCGATGGAGTCCTTGACGCTGAACGGTACGCCGTGCAGCGGGCCGCGCGGAGAGCCCTCCGCCAGTTCGCGGTCGGCCGCCGAGGCGTCAACGAGAGCGCGCCCGGCTTGCACCTCCACGGCGGCGTTGAGCACGGGGTTGATGGCGGCGATGCGCTCCAGGTGAGCGGAGATCAACTCGCGGGAGGAGATGGCGCGCTCGCGGATCAGGCGGGCTTGCTCGCGGGCGGAAAGCGCCAGGACGCGGGCGTCGGGTGTCGGTTTCGGGGCCACGTAACATTCTCGCGCATCGGCTGCAAGATCGAGCTAATGGAAATCTATTAGATGCCGCGGGCTCCAGTGCTGGCATACTGTCAGAAGGATGCGCGGCAAACTACGAGGATTCGCGTGGGCCGCCCTGCTGGCGGGCGCCGGCGGCGCGGGCTGGCTGGTTTCCGGCCAGGATTCGAACGAGGCCCGGATCTGGCAGCACCGCAACCTGGGCAAGGCGTTCTACGAGAACCCCACCACTCACGAAGAGGCCGTTCGGGAATTGCGGCAGGCCCTCGCGCTGGCGCCCGATTCGGTGCGCGAGCAGTTGAATTACGGGCTGGCCCTGCTTCGCCAGGGCGACGTCAAGGGCGGCACGGCCGAGTTGGAGAAAGTCCAGAAGCGCGATCCCAAGCTGCCTCATACCTGGTTCAACCTGGGTATCGTTTACAAGCGAGATAACGAGACCGAAAAGGCGCTGGCGCAGTTCCTGCAGTTAGTCAAACTGGTCCCCAATGAACCGGTGGCACACTACCAGTTGGGGTCGGTCTATAAGTTGAAGGAGGACCCGGCGGCGGCCATCGCGCAGTTCGAAGCCGCGCGCGACCTCGGCCCCCGGCTGGCCGCGCCCCATTTTCAGCTTTTCGGGTTGTACCGGCAGGCCGGCCGCGCCAGCGAGGCTGCCGAGGAGCTGCGCATCTTCCAGGGGCTGAAGAAAGAGCAGGAGGGCGCGATCGTTCCGGAAGACATGGAGTGGTGCCAGTACGCCGAACTGTACGACCCCATCGACGCCCCGCCCGCCGCTCCGCCCGCCGCGCCGGTGTACCGCGCGGAGAAGTTGGCGGACGGCTTCGGCGGGCCGGGTTCGGGCGTCGCGGCGCTGGTGGGCGCCGATGGGCGCCCCGACCTGATCGCCTGGTCGGCCGGCCGCGTGGCCTTGTTCCGCAACGGCCACCAGCTTGCGGCCAACACCGGACTCGAGGACCTGCGCGGCGTGCAGTTCATCGCCCCCGGCGATTTCGATAACGACGGGCTGCCCGATCTGTGCGTGCTCACCGCCAAGGGCGCGGTGCTCTACCGCAACACCGGAACCCGCTTCGTGAAGCAGGCGGACCTGGCGGCCGGCAGCTTCCGCAAGGCCGTGTGGATGGATTACGATCACGATTACGACGAAGACCTGATTCTGATCGGCGACGATTCGCGCCTGTTGCGCAACAACGGCGAGGCCGGTTTCAGCGACGAGACCAGGCGGTTTCCGTTCGTCGCGGGGCGGGCCCTGGATGCCGCGCGGTTCGACCTCGAACCGGATACGCCCGGCTTCGACCTGGTGGTCTCCTACGCCGGCCGCCCCGGCGTGCTCTACCGCGACCGGTTGGGCGGAACCTACCAGGCCGTCGATCTGCCGGCGCTGCCGCCGGGCGCCCACGGCCTGGTCCCGGGCGACTTCAGCCACGATGGCTTCACCGGCCTGGACTTCGAACCCGGCGGACGGCTGCTGAACCGCGCGGGCGTGCTCGGCGCCGTTCCGCGGAAGGATTCCGCCGCGTTCCCAGCCGATTCCGCCGCCGCCGATTTCAGCGGCAACGGGCGGCTGGATTGGGCCGCCATCGGGAGCGATGGAACCCTGGTGCTGAACCGCGATGTCACGCCGGACTACGGCAACTGGATCGAAGTGGCGCTCACCGGCGTCAAGTGCGCCAAGCTCTCCGTGAATGCCAAGGTCGAAGTCAAGGCCGGCACGAGCTACGAAAAACAGACCTATTCCGGCCTGCCGCTGGTGTTCCGCCTGGGCGGCCACGCCAGCGTGGACACCATCCGCATCACCTGGCCGAACGGCCTGATGCAGAACGAGATGAAGCAGCCGGTGAACCGCATCGTGGCGGTCAAGGAAGCGCCGCGCCTGGCCGGCTCCTGCCCCATGATCTTCACCTGGAACGGCCGGCAGTTTCAGTTCGTCACCGACGTGTTGGGCGTGGCGCCGCTGGGCGCCAGCTCCGGCGACGGACAGTACTTCCCGGTGGATCACGTCGAGTACGTCTCCATCCCCGCCGCCATGCTCGAAGCGCGCGAGGGCGCTTACGAGATCCGCATGACCGAGGAACTGCGCGAGGTCTCCTATATAGACCAGATCAAGTTGATGGCGCTGGACCACCCGGCGGACACGGAAATCGTCACCAACGAGAAGTTCAAATCGCCGCCGTTTCCCGAGTTCCGATTGTACGGCGGCAATCGCCGTACCTATCCCACGGCGGCACGGGATTCTCATGGAACCGATGTGCGGGCGGCGCTGCTGGCTCGCGACCGGCGCTACCCGGATGCCTTTGGGCGCGACTATGCGGGCGTGGCGGAGTTGCACACGCTGGATTTGAATTTCGCCGGCGCGGCCCCCGATGGAAAGGCCGTGCTGGTGCTCTACGGATGGGTGGATTGGGCCGACGGCAGCACCTTTCTGGCGGCTACCCAGGCCCATCGCGACCTGGTGTTTCCGTATCTTCAGGTGAAGGACGCGCAGGGGAACTGGAAGACCGTCATCGAGGATATGGGCATGCCATCCGGCAAGCCCAAGCCCATGGCGGTGGATCTGACGGGCAAGTTCCTCTCTGCGTCGCGCGAGGTGCGGATCGTCACGAATCTGTGCGTCTATTGGGACGAAATCTACTTACTCGACGGCAACGCTCCGCCCCCGGCGCGACTTACGGAAATCCCCCTGGTCTCCGCCGTTCTGCAGTTTCGCGGCTTCTCGCGCGTCACCATCGACCCCGCGCGGAAGCAGCCGGAATCCTTCGATTACCAGGTGGTCAACGCCACTTCCATGTGGAACCCCACGCCCGGTAACTACACGCGCTACGGCCCGGTGCTCGACCTGTTGCGGGATGTGGACGACCGCCTGGCGATCTTCGGCTCGGGCGACGAGATCCGCATGCGCTTCGCCTCTGGCGGCCTGCCCGCGCTGCCGGCGGGCTGGACGCGCGACTACCTGCTTTCGGTGGATGGATGGGCCAAGGACGCCGACGCCAATACGGCCTTCTCGCAATCGGTGCTGCCGCTGCCCTTCCATGCCATGAGCCGCTACCCGTATCCCGCCAGCGAGCGCTATCCGGACGACCAAGCCCACCGGGATTACATGCGCGAGTACCTGACGCGCCCCGCGCTGCGGCTCGTGCGGCCGGTGGCGCCGGGCGCGCAATGATCTGAAGTGACCGCGATGCGGTCTCCGCAGCCTGCTTGAGCCCCGCCGCGAAATCCCCGCCACGCCCGCGCCGGCGCGGGAGTAATATGTATGGAGGTGTCTCATGAAGATGAATAAGAGGGTCCTGTTGACTGCAACCGCCATGGTTGCCACGCTCGCCTTCTCCGCCTGTTCGGAGCCTCCGAAACCGGCGGCGAACGCCGAAACTGCCGCGCCGAAGGAGCCTGCCAAGCCGCCCGAAGCCATTAGCGCACTTCCCGCGTTCTATAAGCTCTACAAGCCGGCCCGGGAGTGGGCCGCGGATCTGCTGGTGCTCAGCGCGACCAGCGGCGAAGTGCCGAACATCAAGAACGGGGATGGGAAGGCCGGGCTGTGGACCGTCGTGTTCGTGTCCCCGAGCCGCAAGGAGGCCCGCAGCTTCACCTGGGCCGAGGCCGACAGCGGAGCCAACATCGTGAAGGGACTGAACGTGAGCAACGCGCTGCCCTGGAACGGCGCCACACCCGACAGCAAGACCTTCGCGGCCACGGAACTCGTGGTGGATTCCGATGCCGCTTACAAGACCGCGCTCGAGAAAGCGGCGGACTGGCTGAAGACGCATCCGAACGAGAAGGTCACCTTCCGGTTGGGCAACTCTTCGAAGTACCCGGCGCCGGTCTGGTACATCATGTGGGGAAGCACCACGAACGGCTATGCGGCGCTAGTGAACGCCACCACCGGCACGCTCGTCAAGTAAAAAGGAAAAAGGGGTCAGACGCCATTTTTCCGGAAAATGGGGTCTGACCCCTTTTTCCCCAATCTCCTCAGAAACGCGCCATCCACCTTGGCCTTCACCGTGCGCCGGTCCAGGCCCAGCCGCCGGGCGGTCTCCTCGTAACTGCCCGTGCGATGGTACACAACCGTCACGTAGCGGCTCAGCGCTTCTTCCGCCGTAAGCCCGCCGCCGCGGATCTGGCCGAGAAACTCCTCGACCGGATCCTCGGTGGCCCGGAACGACGGGCGGTAATTGCGGCGAATCAGCACGTTCTTCACGCACTGCTCCAACTCGCGGTAGTTCCCCGGCCAGGTGTACTGGCTTCCCAGCTTGGCTTCAACCCACTCGAGCACCTCGCGGGCCAACTCGGCGGCCTCTTCGCCGGCCACGCGCCGCGACATGTGAAGCACCAGGTCGCGCAGCACGGCCGGGGAATCGGCCAACTGCTCGGCCAGCGACGGCGTCACCACCTGGTCGGAACAGAGGCGGTAATACAAGTCCTCGCGGAACCGCCCGTCGCGCATCAGCGCGGCCAGGTCGCGGTGGGTCGCGGTGATCAGCTTGCCGCGGAACTGGCGGCCGGCGGTATCGCCCACCGGATGGAACGTGCGCGTCTCGATCACCCGCAGCAGTTTCACCTGAATGGCCGGGTCCAGGTCGCCCAGCTCGTCCAGGAATACCGAGCCGGTTTCGGGGCAGGTTTCCAGCCAGCCCTTGCGGTCCACCACCGCGCCGGTGAAGGAGCCGCGCCGGTGGCCGAACAGTTCCGACTCCACCAGCGTCGGCGAGAGGGCCGAGATGTTGATGGCGAAAAACGCCTCGGCGTCGTCGTCGGGAAACGCCAGGCGCTGGTCGTCGAAGGGCAGGTAGCGCGATTGCGCAATGGCCCGCGCCACCAGTTCCTTGCCGGTGCCCGAGGGGCCGGTGATGAGCGTGGCGAACTCGCCCATGCGCGCGTACAGCGTGCGCCGGTAACGTCGCATGTCGTGCGTGAAGATGGATTGCCAGATGGAGGCGCGCAACCGCGCGGCGGGCAGCGAACCGCCGATGATGTCGCGGAACACCTGCTCGAAGGCGCGCTGGATCTGGCGGAAGCAGGCAAAGGTGTGGCGCGGCTCGTGCCCGCCGGGGAAGCGCACGCCTTCGATGGCGAAGAAGTGCCGCCAGTCGGCCAGGAACTCGCGGTAGAAGCGCCATCGCGAAGCGCCGTTGCCGCGTGCCGCGCCGAACCCGGCTTCGAAGAACGACTGGTAGTAGCGGTGGTAGATCAGAAACAGGACCGCGTCTTCGTAGAGCGCCAGGTCGTGCGCGGAAGCAACCGCCGATTCGGCGAGAGTGGCGCGCATCTGCACGGCCAGCGGCTCCAGGCGCGCCACGATGCGGGCCACGTTGGCGCGCGGCCGCTCGGGATCCTCCACCGGCTGGCTCCAGACCGCATCGCCTTCCACGAAATCCAGGCCCAGCGCTTCCAGTTCCCATTCCACCCGCTCCGGTAGGAACGGGTTCGAGTAGCCCAGGCGGGAGACCGTCTCCAGAAACGCGCGCTGGCTGGTCGAAAGCGGTATCATCCAACCCATTGTACATTTTGCGCAGGATGCCTGTACTTTCAGTGTACGAATGGCCCGCGTGACTTTATTCGCCAGTCCCCTTAAGCTATTGAGACGAAGACCCTTCTGGCTGGCGACAGCAGCGGCAGGCTGAATGCACTATCGACGCCTTCGAAGGGACCCAAGTCAATGGCCAGCGGCGGCTTCAAGGATGTTCTGAAAAACGGCGGGTTTCAGGCGTTTCTGTGGACCCAGTTCCTGGGAGCTTTCAACGACAACGCCTACCGCATCATCGTCTCGCTGCGCGCCGTGGACTTGGTGCAGAACCCGGCCATCCGCGACCGCTACCTGGCGGCTGCCGTGGCGCTGTTCGTGCTGCCCTCGCTGTTCTTCACGGGGTATGCCGGCCATTTGGCCGACGCCTTCAGCAAGCGCAAAGTCCTCATCGCCGTCAAGGCGTTCGAGATTCTCGTCATGGCCGCGGGCATTCTGACTTTGCGTTCCTCCAGCGTGGCGTGGATGTTCGTAGTCCTTTTCCTGATGGCCGTACACTCCACGGTTTTCAGCCCCGCCAAGTACAGCATCGTGCCGGAAATCGTGGAGGAAAAGGACCTTTCCCGCGGCAACGCCCTGCTCGAGATGAGCACCCTGGTGGCCATCATTCTCGGCATCGCCAGCGGCTCGTTCCTGTACAAGGAGTGGAAAGCCGAGGCGTGGAGGATCGGCGTGGTGCTGCTGGGAATCGCCGCCGCCGGGTTCCTGGCCAGCCTGCGCATCACGCGCGTGCCCGCGGCGGGCGCCCGCGAACCCTTCCGGCTCGACCCCTTCGCGGAAATCGTCACCGGCACGCGCCACCTGCTGCGCGACCGCCCGCTGTGGCTCTCGGTCCTGGGGATCTCGTACTTCTGGTTCATCGGCGCGCTGTTCCAGTCGGACCTGGTGGATCTCGGGAAGGAGACGCTGAAGGCCAGCGACGGGCAGGTGGGCCTGCTGCTCGCCTGCGTTTCGATTGGGATCGGCGCTGGGGCGATGCTGGCCGGGCGGCTCTCCGGCGACAAGGTGGAAATCGGCCTGGTGCCGCTCGGCTCCATTCTGCTGGGCGGGTTCTCCGTGGCCGTCTGGTTCGTGGGCGGATCCTATACCGGGGCGCTGGTGGCCCTGTTCCTGCTGGGCGGCGCCGCGGGCCTTTTCTTCGTGCCGCTCAACGCCTTCCTGCAAGACCGCGCCGGGGCGGGCGAAAAGGGCCGCCTGATCGCCACCAACAACGTCTACAACACCATCGGGATGCTGCTGGCCGCGGGCGTTTTCGTGGTGTGCCGCAACGCGCTGCACATGACCCCCCTGGGCATCATCCTGACCTTCGGCCTGGCGACCTTCCTGGCCACCATCTACATCGTTACCGTGGCCGACGAGTACCTGATCCGTTTCCTGCTGTGGATGCTCACCCACACTCTGTTCCGCATTCGCATCGTGGGGCAGGCTAGCGTTCCCTTTCGCGGCCCCGCCCTACTGGTGTCGAACCACATGTCCCACGCGGACGGCTTCCTGGTGGGCGCCTGCGTCCAGCGCTTCATCCGCTTCATGGTGTGGAAGCCTTATTACGACATGCGTAGTCTGAACTGGTTCTTCCGCAAAACCCGGGCGATTCCGGTGGGCGACGGCTCGCGGCGTGACATGGTGCAGGCCATCCGCGCCGCGCGCCAGGAGCTCGCTGGAGGCCACGTGGTCTGCATCTTCGCCGAGGGCGCCATCAGCCGCACCGGCAACATGCTGCCCTTCAAGCGCGGCATGGAGAAGATCGTCGAAGGGCTGGACGTGCCCATCGTCCCCGTGCACCTCGACCGCCTGTGGGGCAGCATCTTCAGTTTCGAGCGCGGCCGTTTCTTCTGGAAATGGCCCCGGCGCGTGCCCTATCCCGTCACCGTCTCCTTCGGCGCGCCCATGCCGGCGGGGTCGGGCGCTCTCGAAGTGCGCCAAGCCATTCAGGAACTTTCGGCCGCCGCCGTGGCCCACCGCAAGACCCGCGGCGATACCCTGGGCCGCCGCCTGGCGAGCGCCGCCCGCCGCAACTGGAGCCACTTCGCCATAGCGGATTCCACGGGCCGCGAACTCACCTACGGCCACATGCTGACCGGCGGAATTCTGGTGGCGGGCTGGGTCCGCCGCGCCTCGGCGGAAGAAGAGAAGATCGGCGTCCTGCTGCCGCCCACCGTGGCCGGCGCCCTGGTGAACATCGGCGTCACGCTGGCCGGACGCATTCCCGTGAACCTGAACTTCACCGCCGGCCGCGACGGCATGGCCGCCGTCATCGGGCAGTGCGGCATCCGCACCATCGTCACCTCGAAGGCCTTCCTGGCGAAAGCCAGGTTGGAAACCATGCCCGGCATGGTCTACGTCGAGGACATCCTGGCCGGCGTGAGCCGGCTGGCCCGGCTACGGGCGCTGCTGGCCGCCCGCTTCGCTCCCGCCCGCCTGATCTGCGCCGAGGCCGGCCCCGATTCGCTTGCCACCGTGATCTTCTCGAGTGGCTGCACCGGTCAGCCCAAGGGAGTCATGCTCTCGCACTACAACCTGCTGGCCAACATCGAGGCCATGGCCCAGGTTTTCCGGATCGGCGACAGCGACCGCCTGGTGGGCGTGCTCCCGTTCTTCCATTCCTTCGGCTTCACGGTGACCATCTGGTTCCCGCTCATCGCCGGCTGCGGGGTGGTGTACCACCCCAACCCGGTGGACGCCAAAGCGGTGGGCGGGTTGACCCGGAAATACCGCGCCACGCTGTTGCTCTCCACCCCGACGTTCTGCATAAACTACACACGTAAGTGTTCAGTCGAGGACTTCGCCAGCCTGCGCTTCGTGCTGGTGGGTGCCGAGAAACTGCGCGCGCCCGTGGCCGCCGCCTTCCGCGAGAAATTCGGCCTCGACCCGCTGGAGGGTTACGGCTGCACGGAAATGTCCCCGGTGATCGCGGTAAACAGCCCCAACTTCGACGCCGGTAGAGATACCCAGATCGGCAACCAGCCGGGGACGGTGGGCCATCCGCTGCCCGGCGTGGCGGCGCGGATTGTCGACCCCCTGACTTTCGCACCCCTGCCCGCCAACACCGAGGGCCTGCTGCTGGTCCGTGGCTCCAACCGCATGTTGGGCTACCTGGGCCAACCCGAGCGCACCGCCGAAGTCTTCCGCGGCGACTGGTACATTACCGGCGATATCGCGCTCATAGACGACGAAGGCTTCCTGCACATCACCGACCGCCTCTCTCGTTTCAGCAAGATAGCCGGAGAAATGGTGCCGCACATCCGCATCGAGGAGGCCATCGCCGCCGCCATCGGCGACGCCCCCTGCGCCGTGGCAGCGGTTGCCGACGACCAGCGTGGCGAGCGCCTAGTGGCCATGTACGTATCGCCCGGAGTCCATCCCGCGGACCTGTGGCAGAAGCTGGCGGCCACCGGTCTGCCGAAGCTGTGGCTGCCCAAGCCGGAGAACATCTACCAGGTGGAGAACCTGCCGGTGCTCGGCAGCGGCAAACTGGACTTGCGCGGTGTCAGGAACTTGGCACAACAACTAACGACATAGTAGTAATCTAACTGGCCTTGTAGGAGCGATCTTCCTCCGGATCTCAGGCAGCCTGCCGGTGGTGGGCGGAATCGGTGGTCCGATGGCGTTGCGCCGCCTGAGACGGGCGGTGAGGCTAAACTCGACGGGCGCGAGTTTCAGGCGCAATTCGTGCTGGCGCCGGAGCCGCCCCAGCGGGCCGAAGGTGCAGCGCCTTGCGGGCGGTGGTGCTGAGCGGGATCTCGCCCAGCCGTTCGGTGGGGAACCATGCGAATCCGCAGCCGGGGCTTCGGGCGCTCGCCAGGAGCACCCGGAACGCGTAGCGATAGTGGGTGATCGAGTGGCGGAACTGCCCCCGGCATTTTCCAACCTGGGCCAACGGCAGGTCTTCGGGCGCGGGCAGTTCCCAGAATCCCGCCATCCGGCCCGCGCCGCCGGGGCGCCGATGCAGCAGGACTTTGCCGCCCCGGCGCACCAGCAGCAGCGTCGCCTCAATCCGCACCGGTTCCCGCGCACGCAATTTGACCGGGAGCTGCCCCTCGGCGCCGGCCTGCCGCGCCTTGCAGACCGCCGTCAGCGGACACCGCGGGCACAGCGGATTCCGGGGCAGGCAAACCGTCGCGCCCAGTTCCATGAGCGCCTGGTTGAAGGCGCCCGGCCGCGCCCCATCGAGCCACCCTTGCGCCACCGCGCGGAACCGCGCACGCGTGTGCGCCGAGGCGATATCGGCGGCATCGTTTTCGACTCGCGCCACCACCCGGAGCACGTTGCCGTCCACCACGGCGTGCGGCAATCCGAAGGCGATGCTGGCGATGGCCGCGGCGGTGTAGTCTCCCACTCCCGGAAGCGCGCGGATGGCGTGGTACTCGCGCGGAAACCCTCCGGCGGCCACCATCGCCTGCGCCGCGCGTTTCAGATTGCGCGCCCGCTGGTAGTATCCCAGGCCGCTCCACAGCGCCAGCAGCTCGCTTTCCGCCGCCCCGGCCAGCCTTTCCACCGTGGGAAACCGCGCCAGGAACCTCTCGTAGTACGGAATCGCGGTCTGCGCGCGGGTCTGTTGCAGCATGACCTCCGACACCCAGATGCGGTAGGGATCGCAGGTGCGCCGCCAGGGCAGATCGCGATGGCCCGAGCCGTACCAGGCGAGCAGCCGGGCGGCGATCACTCGATCACGCGCAGCCATTCGGCGACCACGGCAAAATCCCGCGGTTCCACGTCCCAGGCCTGGTACTCGGGGTTGAGCGGCTCCAGGCGGATCTGTTCGTGATGCCACTCGTCTTCGCCGGTCTGCACCTTCCTGCTGGTGTACCGCTTGACGGTGTAGCGGGCGGTTTCGTCCAGCACGCCGAAGCGCTGGATCAGCAGGATCTTGTTCTGGCGCGAGCCCACCGGGTTGAGGCGGAACAGGTTCAGGCTGCCATCCGGGATGCGCGGTTCCATGGACCGGCCCACCACGTGGGCGACGAAAAGGTCGGGGCTCACCCGCAGACCCTCGGGCGCGCGCACCCAGTCTTCCTCGGCCGATTCCATTTCCTCGCCCAGGCGTCCGGCCGCGGCCCGCAGGCTGTAAAGCGGAAGATGGGTCCGAAAGGGCAGGATCTGGGTCTTCTCCACGTGCTCGTCATACAGCTTGTCGAGCACGCGAGTGAACGCATCCACCTTCACGGCCTGCCGTTGGCTCACCCGCAACACGTTGGAAAGCGAGTCTTCCAGGGCAGCCAGGGTAGCCTCCGCCCCACCCTCGGCCAAACGGTCGCGGAGATCGCCTTCCAGGGCCTCGAAGACCTCGGCGTCTTCCGGATCGGCGAGATTCTCGAACCGTTCCCGCAGCCTCACCCACCCGCGGTCGGTGGCAGGATCCACGAGGATCAGGCCCGCCGGAACCGGCGAACGTCCCGGCAGAGCCGCCTCCAGGAGCACATAAGTGCCCTGACGGCTACCGGATATCGTAACCACACTGGCCGGCATGGCGTGACCCATTCCCATCCTACTCTACCTTATCGGGCCGGAACAGGCTTTCGTTCGGACGGCAGCCCAACTGGGCGCGCGTACTAGAATTGGAGTATGGTGCGGCAGGAGCCGGGCGCGGCCAGTTCCGTCGAGCGCTTCTTCCAGTTCTCCCTCCTGGGCCTGGTGGCCAGCGGCTTCCTGGCGGTGGCCGGCTCGGGCTACCTGGACGCACCCACTATCGTATGGACCGCGGCTGGGCTTTTGCTGCGCGGGGTGCTGGTCGGAGGCGGCCTCGACTGGCGTCCTTCGCGCCGCGCCATCGCCTGGCTTCTCCTGGCATGCGGCGGATTTCTGCTGGCGGACGGTCTGGCCATCTCGCGGCAGACCGCGCCCGTTCTGGTGCATCTGTTCTTCTTTCTGACGACGGTCCAGGTGGTGGCGGCGGCCAATCGCCGCGACTACCTGGCGGCGGCGGCCATCTCGTTCGCGGAGTTGGCGGCGGCGGCGGTTCTCTCGCTCAGTCCCGGCTTCCTGGTGGCGCTGGTGTTGTACATGGGGTTCGCCACGGCGGTTCTGATCGGCGCCGAAATCCGCCGTTCCCTGCGGAAAGCCCCGGCGGCGGCCCACCCCGGAACGCGGGGGCTGGGAGTGCGCCTGGCGGCGGTGGCAGCCAGTATGGCGTTGGGGATTGTGGCGCTCACCGCCGGAATCTTCCTGCTGTCTCCGCATGCCGCGGGATCCGCGTTGGGCAGCCTGCTGTTCCATCGCATGTCTCTGCCGGGCTTCTCGCGCCGCGTCAGATTGGGCGAGATCGGGCGATTTCGGGCGGGGTCCCGCGCGGCCATGCATGTCCGCCTGTACGCCGCCGAACCCTCCGCCGGACTGAAGTGGCGCGGCGGCGCGCTGACCGCTTTCGACGGGCAACAGTGGTCGAACCCCGGCGCGGCGGAGGCCAGGCTGTACACGGACCGGGGGCGGCTCGACCTGGTCCCCACCGGGCGCCGGCGGCCGGGAAGGCACATCGTTTACGAGGTCTTCCTGGACGCCATCGACAGCGACGCCTTGTTTTTCGTGGGCGTGCCCGAACATGTCGAGGTGCGCGCGCCCTACCTGCTGGGCGCCGCCGCCTCCGGTTTCCGGCTCGAGGGCCGGCCGCCCCAGGGATTCCGCTACGAAGCCTACAGCCTGCTGGAAAACCTGCCCGCCGGTTCGCCGCCGGTCTATCCGCCGCCCGCCCTGGACGCCGCCGAGCGAAGCCGCTGCCTGCAACTTCCCAAACTGGATCCGCGGATTGGCGAACTGGCGCGACAGTTCGCCGGCGGCGCCGCCAGCGACCTGGAGAAGGCTCAGGGGGTGGAACGGCGCCTGCGCACCGATTACGGCTACACGCTGGACCCGCCCCGCCGTAAACCGGCCGATCCCCTGGCCGACTTTCTGTTCACGCGGAAGAAGGGACCCTGCGAGTACTTCGCCTCGTCCATGGCCGTGCTGCTGCGCACCCAGGGAATCCCCGCGCGGCTCGCCACCGGTTTCCAGAGCGGGATTTACAACCAATTGACGAACCTGTGGCTCATCCGCTCGAGCGACGCCCACGCGTGGGTGGAGGCCTGGATTCCGGACCGCGGATGGACCACCTTCGACCCCACGCCTCCCGGCCCGGCGCCCCACTCCACGGTGGCCACCCGCCTGGCGCTCTACCTGGACGCCGCCGACGGGCTTTGGCGGGAGTGGGTGGTCAGTTACGACCCCCGCCACCAGGGCTCGCTGATGGACCGCGCGCAGCGAAGCGCCGCGCGCCTGGGCATACGGTGGTTCGATACCCTCTCGGATGCGCAAACCTACTGGGACGGGCCGGCGGGCCAGTGGCTGCGCCGCACGAGCCCCCGCCTGCTGGCCGCCATGGGCCTGGGAGCTCTGCTGTGGCTGGCGGCGCCGCCCGCGATCCGGGCGCTGGCCATGCGGCGGCGGGAGCGCCGCGTGCGCCGGGGACGGGCCGCCGCCGGAGACGCCGCGCTGTTATACCGGCGGATGCTGCGGATTCTGAAACGGCGCGGTTACCAGAAGCCTCCCTGGTTCACGCCAGCCGAATTCGCCGCGTCGCTGCCGCGCACCCGCTTGGGGAACGCGGCCGGTGAGTTCACGGCAGCCTATAACGCCTGGCGTTTTGGCGGACGCACGGAGCAGGCGCCGCGTCTGTCGGCGCTCCTGGAGGAACTGCGGCGGGTGGAATAGCGGCGCCTCGCTGGAGGCGCGCGGCGCCACCCGGGGCGCGGTCCCCATCCGCGATGGAAATGGCTGAACCCATTGGGGATTCCATGGCATTCCTAATGGTCCGGCCTGGCCTTGCCGATAAGCTACCTAGGAGCCTGCATGGTCCGGCTGACACGACTTAATCACGTACCCATGGTGCTCAATTCGGATCTGATCGAGCACATCGACGTGACGCCGGACACCGTGATCACGCTGACCACGGGCCAGATTCTTCGCGTCCGGGAGAGTGCCGATGAAGTGGTGCGGCGCATCGTGGATTTTCGCCGCCGCATCCTCGACCCGGTATTTGCGGCGGAAGAAGAACCGGAACGCGATGCGGACGAGGGCGGCGCAGCCTTGCAAACGGAACCCGAGAGTCCCGCGTAGAGACCCATGGCCGAAACCACACCCACAGCGCCGCAGGCTGCCAAACAACCCCCCAAAGCCGCGGCCAAGCCGTCCCCGGAAGCCGCCAAGCCGAAGGTCAGTACCTCAAAACTGGATCTGGCGACGGTGGGCGGCATCGGGCTGGCTTTGTTCGGAATACTGGGAGGCCTGCTGCTGGAGAAGGGCAGCATCCAGGATATCGCGCAGGGAACGGCGGCCATGATCGTGCTGGGAGGCACGTTCGGCGCCGTCCTGGTGACCAACCCCCTGGCGGTGGTGATGCGCGCGATCGCCGGCTTGAAGAACATCCTGATCGAACAAACGGTCTCTCCGGACAGCACCATCGAAACCCTCATTCAGTACGCCACCAAGGCGCGCAAGAACGGCATCGTGAGCCTGGAGAGCGACGCGGCGGCGATTCCCGATCCGTTTCTGCGCAAGGCCCTGGGTTTGGCGGTGGACGGCACGGATCTCCAGGAAATCAAGAAAATGATGGAGATCGACATCAATCTGTCGGAGCAATCCGCCGAGGCGGAAGCCAAGGTGTGGGAGTCTGCCGGCGGCTACTCGCCGACCATCGGGATCATCGGCGCGGTGCTCGGCCTGATCCAGGTCATGAAGCACCTGGAGGACATCAAGGAGGTCGGCCACGGCATCGCCGTGGCGTTTGTCGCCACCGTATACGGCGTGGGGTCGGCCAATATCCTCTTCCTGCCCGCCGCCAACAAACTGCGCGCCCGCATGCACCAGATGACCCTGCTGCGGGACATGACCATGGAGGGAGTCATCGGGATCGTGGAGGGTTTGAACCCCACGCTGATTCGCATGAAGCTGCAGTCCTTCAACCAACATCCGAAGAAACCGGCGGCTGCCAAGGCCAAGGGCAAGCCCGCGCCGGCTGGCAAACCCGCGCCCGGTGGAAAACCCGCGCCCGCGGCAGGTGGAAAGCCGGAGAAGGCGCCGCAAGCCGCGGCCGCCCGGAGCTAGCCACGTGAAACGCAGGAAAGCCGCCAGTCACGAAAGCCACGAACGCTGGCTGGTGTCGTATGCCGACTTCATCACCCTGCTGTTCGCCTTCTTCGTCGTCATGTTCGCTTCCTCGCAGAAGGATAGGAACGCCGCCAAAGCCGTCTCCGATTCGGTTCGCGATGCCATCGAACACGGCCAGTTCAGCAGCATGGTGCTCATGGCCCTGGGCCGCGGCAAGCACGAAAACAGCAAACCGCCGGTGAACGCCGAGCGCGTAAAGATCTCGGAGAACCAGCCGCCTCAGATCGGCAACCCCGCCAACCCCCATCCCGAGGACCTGGCGAAGTCGATGCAGAAGCTGGCCAAGGGCTTGGACGCCGAACTGAAGAACGGCAAGATCCAACTCACCCTGGAAGTGCGCGGGTTGGTGATCAGCCTGCGGGAAGCCGCGTTCTTCGCCTCCGGCGACGATACCGTGGAACCCGCCAGTTTCCCCATGCTGGCCAAAATCGCGGAGGTCATGAGCGGGCTGCCCAACGCCGTCCGCCTGGAAGGACACACCGACTCCCGGCCCATTCACACTTCGCGCTTTCGCAGCAACTGGGAACTCTCCGCGGCCCGCTCCATCGCCATGCTCGAAGTACTGAACCAGCGCTATCAAATCCCGCTGGAGCGCATGTGCGTGGCCGGCTACGCGGAAAACGCCCCCGCCGATACCAACGACACCGAGGAGGGTAGGGCGCACAATCGCCGCGTCGACGTGGTGCTTCTCACCTCCGAGGGCGAAGCCACCGAACCCCACAAAAAATAGCCGCCGGCCCGGTTTTGCAGCCGTTAGGCGAATTCCGCATTTCCTGCTAAGATCGCGGTCATGCCGGCCGGTTCGCCAGCCCTGGTCGATCGCCTCGCCTCCTGGAAGTCGCGCTTCGGCCCTCCCGGGAACGGCGATCTTCACCGTCTCCTGGCCCGCATCGCCCGCGCCCGGTTTCGCCAGCCGGCCGAGCTGGTGCGCCTGCACGAAGCCGTCCTGTTCTTGCGCGGCTACCCCCGCACGGCGGCCGTCGCGCGCCTGGCGGACGCCATTCTCCGGTCGATGGAGGGCCGCGTCGGCGCGCTACGCGCCGCTCGAGTGGACCAGTCGCCGTTCGAAGACCCGGAAGTCTCCGGCATCGCCGGCACGGCTTTTTCCGCGGTGTTCAGCTACCCGGTGGCGTGCCGCCTGGCCGCGCGCCATCCCGATGTGGAGATCGATTGGGAGGCTTACGACGATCCCGGCCGCGCCGGCCCGGTGGCCCGCCGCTTCATCCCCCTGCTGGAAGAGGACTGGCCCGTGGAAGCGCACCTGCCGTTTCGCCGCTGGCTGGAAGCCGCGCGGCCCCGCGGGCGAAACGGGCTGCGGTTTCTCTTGGAGCGAATCGCCGCGCTGCCCGTCGGCGAGCGAGATCGCGGCGATCTCTACGACGGCCTGCAAGTGCCGCTGCGGTGGCGTTTTTCGAACGCCGCGCGCTCGCGCTCGCGGTTGGCGCTCGACATCCGCTCGCGCGGTCCTCTGTACTGTCACAAGGAGGCGCTGATCGAGCGCCGCGATGTGTCGTTGGCGGACCATCTCCAGGGGCCGCCGCTCGGCATCCGCCATGTGCCCGAACGCGAAGCCGGCCGCGTCCTGGACCTCATCCTGGAAGCCTCCGCCATGCGGTATCGCGAGCTGTATGGCTTCTCGCATCCCGATGTGGACCGGGTGTTCCACGCCGATGCCGGGCGCGGGGTGGACATGTACTTCTTCGGCGTGCCGCCCGCCTGGCGCCTGCCGGTGCGCGCCTACCACGGCGGCATGTTCTTCAAGAACGGAGTCCCCGCCGGGTATGTGGAGACGCTTTCGGTGTTCGAGCGCGCCGAGGTGGGTTTCAATCTGTACTACACGTTTCGCGAGGGGGAGTCGGCCTGGATCTACGCCCGCTGGCTGCGGCTGTTCCACCAGGTTCTGGGTGTGAACACGTTCTCGGTGGACCCTTACCAGATTGGGCACGAGAACGAAGAGGCCATCCAGTCGGGCGCCTTCTGGTTCTACCGCAAGCTGGGTTTCCGGCCGGCCGATCCGGAGATCGCCCGCCGCGCCCAAGCCGAGGAAGACCGCCTTCGGAAGACCCCCGGCGCGCGCAGTTCCGCCCGCACGCTTCGACGGCTGGCGGCCGGCTGCGTTCTGTTCGAAGGCCCCGGAGCTTCGCCCGGCGCCTGGGACCGTTTCCAGGTCCGCAATCTCGGGCTGGCGGTTGCCCGCGCCACCGCCGCGCGTCACGGAGGCGATCCCGCGCGCATGGCCGCGTGGGCCGCCGGGCGCGTCGGGGGCGCCCTGGGAGCGGCTCCCGACTGCCCTCTCACGTTGGTGGCGAGCCTGATTCCCGGCCTGGTCCGCTGGCCGGCGGCCGACAAGACCGCCCTGCTGGCCATTCTGAAGGCGAAGAGCTCCCGCGACGAATCCCGCTACCTGCGGCTGATGCAACGCCACGCGCGTTTCCGCGCCGCCTGCCTCAGGCTCGGCTCCGAGGGCTGAAGCGGCCCAGCCAGCGCAGCACCGCCATGGCGGTCTGTTCGACCGCACGCGAGAGGACGTAGTCCAGGTCGCCGGCCCATAGACCGGTGGTGATGGAAAAGACCAGGGAGTCCGAAACCGGGGCCTCGGCCAGGGCCGCCGTGATGGCTTCGCTCACCTCGCATTCCACGCCGTCTCCCAGGGACCTGAGAAACCCGGAGAAAGCCAGAAACTCGAACGCGAATTCCGGCCGCAGCCGGGAACGCCGATCGGCGGGGATCACGGCCACGATCTCCGCGGGACCGGTCTTGGATTCATCGCAGTAGATCATCGCCACGGCGCAATCGCCGAGGTTGTGCGCGAGCACAAAGAAGCGGGCGGCCGGTTCTCCCGGGACGGAACAACTGACCGGACCGAACCACGAGGGTCCGGGCGATGCCAGCAGGGCGTCTTCCAGCCTTGGGGACCGCCCGGCGGCGAGGCCCAACTGGCTGGGACCGTGCCAAGTCCGGCTGGGCGCGTCCCACCCATACCACTGAATGACGCTCTTCGCGCTGCCGGAGCGGGTACAGCCGTCGGAATGGCCGCGCCTGACTGCGGAAGGCATATCAAGATATTATACTCCGAAATTGCCGCTGACATCCCCGGGAATTGTCCGATTCAAGACGATTCCGAGAATGGAAGGCGCAGGGCAAACCGCGAGGGGCGCCGGACCAGGCCGTGCCGAAGCGGACGGCCGGGTGCGGCGGATGCCAGTGAATGCCGGAGCGGCGGCGCACCGCGGGCCGGTGCTGATGGCATCCGCAAACGGCCGCAAACCGCCGGCGCCGCTATCGTCCCACCGCCAGCCGGTCTGCCAGAACCGGCGGCAACTCGGAGTCGCGAATCTGCCGTTGGGCGGATGCCACGTCGTACTCGGTGCGGCGGAAGGTCACAAGCTGGACATCGGAATCGTAGAGCACGCTGGCGGCGCGCGGGTCGCCGTCGCGCGGTTGGCCCACGGAACCCGGATTGATGAGGTAAGCGCACTCCGGATCGATGGAGAACGTCTCGGTGTCGCGGCCCAACGGGGTGCGGGGAATGCTCTCGACCCGCGAGCGGTTCCAGATGAAACCGCCCTGCACGTGGGTGTGGCCGAAAAAGACCACGCGCCGCTCCAGGTATCCGAATGCCTGCGCGGCTTCGCCGGACCCCATCACGTAATCGTCTTCGTCGTAGGGAGCGCCGTGCACCAGCTCGAAGTTTCCCACCAGCAGGGGGCCCTTGGGCAGGGCGCGGATGTAGTCGGCGTTCGCGGCGGTGAGCGTGCGTTGGGTCCACAGCGCGGCCAGGCGGGCCACGGGGTTGAACCATTCCATGCTGTCGAGGCCGGTGCAGGAGCGGTCGTGATTGCCGCGCACCACCAGGGCGCAATGCTCGCGCACCCATTCGGTTACGGCGTTCGGATCGGCGCCGTAGCCCACCAGGTCGCCGCAGCAGAGCACCTGGTCGTATTGCCCCTCGGAGGCGCGCACCACGGCGTCCAGCGCATGCCAGTTGGCGTGTAGATCGGTCAGAATCAGGTAGCGCACGGGGCCGCTGCGTTATGCCTTTCTCAGTCTCACGACGGTTATTTCCGGCAGTGCGCCGAGGCGCGCCGGAAAGCCAATGGTACCAATGCCGCGCGTCACGTAGGCGGCCGCCCGCCCCAGGCGGTACAGTCCGTGTACATAGGGCGTGAAGAACCGGGCGAGCTGGAAGCGCCGCCGGGCAAACCGGAGCAGGATGACGGTGACGCGCCACTGCACCAGGAGAAGAAGCGCGAGGGCGGCGAGGTCGCTCAGCCGGAGCATCGATCGATCGGACCAGGGCGCCACACCTCCATTGTAAAGGGCGGCTACCCGGCCAGCCAGGCGCCCATGACGATCCCCAGCGCCGCCACCACGGCGGTTTCCGCGCGCAGGACGCCGCGCCCGAGCGACGCCGCCCGCCAACCCGCCTCCGATGCCATCTCGCGTTCCACAACGGTCCAGCCGCCCTCGGGGCCGACCAGCAGAGCCACCCGGTCCGTGGCGGCGCGCGCCGCCGGCAGGATTCCGAGCAACGGCGATGCGGCCGCTTCGTCCAGGAAACAGCGGCAATCGCCTTCGACCGCCAGGCTGCGCTCGAAACCGACGGCGGGCAGGATCTCGGGCAGGCGGGTGCGGCGCGACTGCTGGCTGGCTTCGCGGGCGATGCGCACCCACCGTTGGCGCCGCTTCGCCGAGGCTTCCAAGAGCCCCTTGTCCGAGCGGGCGGCGTTGACCGGCAGGATGCGTTCCACGCCCAGCTCGGTGGCTTTCTCGACGATCCACTCGAAGGCGTCGAACTTGACGAGCGCGGCGCACAGCGTGATACGCACGGGCGCGGGCACGGTTGCGAGCGGCTCGACCAGGCGGAACAGCACCCGATCGCCGCGGGCCTCCTCGACGCGGGCCAGGTAAGCGGACTGGTTGTCCGAGAGCTCGTAGAGCTGGCCCTCTTCGGCGCGCAGCACGCGGGCGAGATGGCGGGCTTCCTCGCCGCGGAGCTCCGCGGTTTCGCCGTGAACCGAGTCGACGAAGAACCTTCGGCGTGCCAAGAGACTATTGTAGTGGGGCGGCGTGGGGAGTCAGCGGCCCTGCGGCGGGTCGAGAGATGCCACTATCGCGGTGACGCCAAGGTCCTTCCGCCATAAGGGGAGAGTGGTTCGCACCGCAAGGTGTCGCCCTCTCTCCTACCCTACTGGCGCAAGTCGTTCTTCTCACAGCTTCCCACGAAGATCCGGCGGGCGGGAAACCGGCATCCGCCCTCCTCACATCCTATGGAACGCCTTCAGAATCTCGCGCGTGGAATAGTGCAGCGCGATGGGGCGGCCGTGCGGGCAGCTCATGGGACAATCCGTCGCGGCGAGCGCCCTCAGCAGCCACTCCATCTTGGCGGCGTCCAGGCGGGTGTTGATCTTGATGGCCGCGCGGCAGGCGATGGAGGCGCAGATGGCGCGCCGCAAATCGTCCAGGGGCGCGCCGCGCGGTTCGCCCTCGGCGATCTCCAGAATCTCGAACAGGATTCGTTCCAGATCGCCGGCGCCCACCGCCGCCGGCGCGGCCTTCACCGCGATGGTGCGGTTGCCGAACGGCTCGGTCTCGAATCCCGAGGCGTGCAACTCGTCGGCGATGCGCGCGTAATCGATCTGCTGCGCGGCGGTGAGTTGCACCACCAGCGGCAGCAGCAACCGCTGCGTCTCGACGCGGCCGGCGGCCCGCTGCCGCATCGCCTGCTCGAAGAGGATGCGCTCGTGCGCCACGTGCTGGTCTACGATCCACAGCCCGTCGCGCCCCGCGGCCACGATGAAGCTCTCGTGAATCTGCCCCAGCGGCCGCAGGTCCGACAGCACCGAAAGCGAGGATTCCGGCGGCGGGATGGCTTCCGCGGGGAACTCGCCGTGCATGTCGAGACGCCGCGACAGCTTCCCCGAGGGCGGCGGACCCGGCGCCACTTCGATCGGCGGCGCGCTGAAATCCAGCCGCTCGGCGGGCGGCGCGGCGGGACGCAGCGTGAAATCCGGCAGCGCCTCGTCCTCCGGCGGCGCCTCCGCCGGGCCGGGGAGCGGCGGCCCGGCCGGCGCCGCTTCCAGGCTTTCGGCGGGCGGCGCTTGGTTCTCCAGCATCTGGCTGAACTCGGAGTACGGCAGCCGCGCCACCGGCTGTCCCGCGCCGGCCGGCCGCGGCGCGGGCGAAAACGCCGGCGCCGGCCGGCTCTCCATCAGCCGGTCGCGCAGGGTGTCGCGCACGAAATCGTGGACGAACGACCCGTGCCGGAAGCGCACCTCGGTCTTCGAAGGATGCACGTTCACATCCACCTCCTCGGGCGCGCACTCCAGAAACAGCAGCGCGAAGGGATACGCCGAGGGCGGTATCAGGTTGTGGTAGGCCGACGAAAGCGCGTGCAGCAACAGGCGGTCGCGGATCAGCCGCCCGTTCACGAAAATGTAGATCGAGTTGCGATTCCCCTTCTGCACCTGCGGCCGCGAGAAGAAACCCGTCAGCTTGAACCGGCGCGTGGGCGGATCGCCCGGCGCATCGCGCGACGGCGCTTCGGGGTCGGCCACGAACAGGTCCCGCTCGCGCGTGCCGATATCCACCAGGTCTTCCAGCGTCTGGCTTCCGAAGACCTGGTAGACGCGCTCGCGCCGCGTCCCCACCGGCGTGACGTACAGCAACTCGGCCGCGCCGCTGGTGAGCTGGAAGGTCTTGCCGGGATGCGCCAGGCTGTAGTGCGTCACCAGCGACGCCACGTGCGCCAGTTCGGTCTGTTCCGTGCGCAGAAACTTTTTGCGCGCCGGCACGTTGTAGAACAGGTCGCGCACCGCGATGGAGGTGCCGCGCCCCAGCGCCGCTTCCTCGCACCGCAGCATCTTGCCGCCGGCGATCTCGATGCGCGTGCCGGTGGTCTCTTCCTCGGACCGCGTCTCGAGCAGCAGGCGCGAGACCGAGGCGATCGAGGGCAGCGCTTCCCCGCGGAACCCCAGCGTCGAGATGGAGAGCAGGTCACGAACGTCGCGCAGCTTGCTGGTGGCGTGCCGTTCGAAGGCCAGCAGCGCATCGTCGCGCAGCATGCCGCTCCCGTCGTCCACGATGCGGATCAGCCTGCGCCCGCCCGATTCCACTTCGATGCGCATTTCGCCGGCGCCGGCGTCGAGCGAGTTCTCCAGCAGCTCCTTGAGCACCGAGGCCGGCCGTTCCACCACTTCACCCGCCGCGATCTTGTTGGCAACCTGATCGGGAAGAATGCGGATGCGCCCCATGGTGGTGTGGAAGTTCCACTATAACCCGAGCGGCGAGCCCGCGCCGAGGCCGGCCCGGTCTCCATCCACCCCCAACCCGTGGTGCGATAGAATCTTGTTGCCGGTCCAATTCCATGCGACTCCTAATCTTGCTCGCGATTCCCGCGCTCGTCTTTGCCGCCGACACTCCCATGTCCAGCGTCGACAAGGCCGCCATGAACCCCTCTATCGACCCCTGCGCGGACTTCTACCAATACGCCTGCGGCAACTGGATGGCCAAGAACCCGCTGCCCGCCGATCGCTCCCGCTGGGGCCGTTTCGCCGAGCTGCAGGACCGCAACGAGCGGGTGCTGCTCGACATCGTGCAGCGGGCGGCCAGCCTCAAGACCGTGCCCGGCTCGGTGGAACAGAAGATCGGCGACGCCTTCGCCAGTTGCATGAACACCGCCGCCATCGAAAAGAAGGGGCTCGACCCCATCAAACCCGAGCTCGAGCGGATCGAGACCATGGCGTCCGCTTCCGACGTGGCGGCCGAAATCGCCCGCCTCCACAGCCAGGGCGTCCGCGTGGTCTTCACCTTCGATTCCCAGCCGGATGCCAAGGATTCCACCCGGACCATCGCCAACCTCGGCCAGGGTGGCCTGTCGCTTCCCGACCGCGACTATTACCTCAAGACCGGCGCCCGCTTCGACGAAATCCGCAAACGCTATGTCGAGCACGTGACCCGGATGTTCTCTCTGGCCGGCGAGAGCGCCGGGGCGGCCGCCCAGGATGCCCAAATGGTGCTGGAGATCGAGACCGTCCTCGCTGGCGCTTCCGTCGACCGCGTCACCTTGCGCGACCCCGCCAAGAGTTACCACATCATGACCAAGCCGGAGTTGGCCCTGCTGCTCCCCGCCATGGACTGGGACCTGTATCTCCAGGGAGTCGGCGCGCCGGCTTTCGACACCCTCAACGTGGCCCAACTCGGTTTTCTGAAGCAGATCGGCGACGCCCTGCCCAGCGAGTCCCTCGACGCGTTTAAAGCCTATTTCGAATACCACCTCCTGCACGCGCGCGCCACCCGTTTGCCCAAGGCATTCGAGGACGAGGACTTCGATTTCTGGCAGCGCACCCTCACCGGCCAGGCCCAGCCGCGCCCGCGCGAGTTCCGCTGCGTGCAATTCGTGGACCGCGGTTTGGGCGACCTCCTCGGCCAGAAGTACCTCGAGACCGCTTTCGGCGCCGATGCCAAGGCCCGCATCGCCGAGCTGGTCGGCAACCTGGACAAGGCCATGGGCGAAGACATTCGCACCCTTCCGTGGATGGGCGACGAGACCAGGAAAGCCGCCATCGCCAAGCTGAATGCCATCACCAACAACGTGGGATATCCCAGGAAGTGGCGCGACTACGGCAACGTGGCCATCTCCAGCGACGATTTCTACGGCAACGCCGTTGGCATGGCGGAGTCCCAGCACCAGCGCCAGATCGACAAGATCGGCAAGCCCACCGACAGAGCCGAGTGGAACATGACCACGCCCACGGTCAACGCCTTCTACAGCCCGGAGCACAACAGCATCAACTTTCCCGCCGGCATTCTGCAGACTCCGTTTTTCGATGCCCGGCGCGATCCGGCCGTCAACTATGGCGCCATCGGCAGCGTCATCGGCCACGAGATGACCCACGGTTTCGACGACGAAGGCCGCAAGTACGATGGCAACGGCAACCTCCGCGACTGGTGGACCGCCGCCGATGGCGCGGAGTTCGACAAGCGCGCCGCCTGCATCGCCCAGGAGTATTCGGGATTCGCCTCCGTGGACGACGTCAAGCTCAACGGCCGGCTCACCCTCGGCGAAAACACCGCCGATAACGGCGGCCTGCGCGTCGCCTACATGGCGCTTCAAGACGCGCTCAGCGACAAGAATGCCAAGCGCGACAAGGTGGACGGATTCACTCCCGAGCAGCGATTCTTCCTCGGTTTCGCACAAGTCTGGTGCGAGAACGTCCGCCCCGAGGAGCTCCGCTCGCGCGCCCTGACCGACCCGCACTCCCCCGGCCGTTTCCGCGTCGACGGCACGGTGGTCAACATGCCCGAGTTCCGGCAGGCCTTCTCCTGCAAGGCCGGCCAGCCCATGGTGCACGCCGATTCCTGCCGCGTCTGGTAGCCGCCCGAGCCGTGCGCGCTCGGCCGGGCCGATCTCGCCCGGCGCGGCACAACCGGGGCATTCGCCTGCCGGGGCTTTGGGAGCGGAGTTTCCCTCCGGCGCCTTGACCCCCGGCTCTCCGATGAACCCCAAGGGCAAGGCCCTGCTGGATCGCTTCCCTGAAGATCCTTGATGGGTGGCGCCCGTTTCTGAAACAATATTCCCCATGACCGACGGCCTGCGTTTCCGGTGCCAGCCCGGATGCACCGCCTGCTGCGAGCGGAAGGGATTCGTCTACCTCAGCGAATCCGACATCGCCCGCGCCGCCGCTTTCCTGTCCCTGACGCCGCGGGAATTCGAAAAGAAGTACGTCTACCGCACCCGCCGCCGCATGCGCCTGCGCGTGCCCGCGAAGTCCAACTGCCATTTCCTCGCTGACGGCGGCTGCTCCATCCATCCCGCCAAGCCAACCCAATGCCGGACCTTCCCGTTTTGGCCGGAGTTGATTCACATTTGGGGAGAATGGAAGAAGACCGCGAGCTACTGCCCGGGCATCGGCACGGGGCCGCTGGTGCAACTGGATGCCGCACGGGCCCAGGCCCGCGAGATGAAGGACGCCCACCCGGTCCTATACGGCGGGTAACGCCCGCCTCAGGTGGCGCGAGTCACGAAGATTACCAGAAACAGAACCACAATGGTCAGCACCGTGAAGAACAGGCTGCCAGCCGTCAGCAGCCAGTATTCCAACGTGGTATGTACCCGGCCGGGCCGCCGGTGGATTGTATGATGAAACGCGCTGAGCATGGCCGAGAACCTCCTTTGCCGATGAACGCGGTCCCCATTCCACCCTCATTGTACTCCCAAGGGCGGACCATGGCATGGCGCCGCGCCATCCTCTATATCCCGCTGGCGCGCACCCAGAAGCTCCCGGTCCAGCGCCCCCCGGCGGGGACGCTGGACAGGTCCGCGTACTTTCCCTCGTGCGCCAGGTTGGCGCCGCTGGTGATGGAGGTCATCGGCTCGAAGCAGATGAAATCGCGCGTCTGGCCCGGCGGCGGGGCGGGTTCCCAAACCACGGCCACCGGGTATTGCGGCCCGAACATCGCCTCGACGGTGCGGCCCGCGGCTTCGATCGAAAAGTGAGCGCGGCCGGAGGAATCGCGCTCCAGGCCGGTAAAGCCGTCGTCCAGGGTGCGGCCCTTGAGCGGGAGCGGCGAGGGCAGGTCCATCGGCACTCGCTCGCCGGTGGGGATGAGCCGCGCGTCGGCGACCACCCGCTGGCGCGCCGGAATGTGCGCCACCCATTCGTCGCGCGGAATGCCGGGAATGCGGTAGTACGGATGGAATCCGGCCATCAGCGGCATGGGCTGCGAGCTGAGGTTGACGACCGTCAGCCGCACTTCGAGGACGCCGTTGGCCAGGAGGTAGGTCATCTCGTACTCGTGGGCGAACGGCCATTGCGCCATCAGGTCGGGTTCCTTCCAGAACTCCAGGCGGCTGGTGACGCGCGCGGAATCGGCGCCGGCGGCCACCTCGGTCACGTGCCATAGCGGCGAGTTGTTCAGCACGCCGTGCATCGCCAGGGCGGGGTTCAGGTTGCCCAGCCCCGGATTGAACGCATACTTCTTGCCGTTGGCCCAGAAGCCCTGTTCGGTCATCCGGTTGGCCCACGGCGCGAGCAGCGGAATGGCGCATTGCCCGGGCCGCCGCGCGAATTCGCCGATATCGGCGAAGGGAAAGTACAGGATGTTCTGGCCATGCACCTTCATCTCGTAGGCGCAGTTGCCGAGAGAAGGAACCACCGAGACTTCCACCCCGTGAGCCGCATCGTTCAGCCGCACGACGGCGATCCCGTGGTCCTCGGTCTGGCGCGCGGTGTAAGGCTGGGCCGGGCTCGACGCCGTGGCCAGCAGAAAAGCGGCGATCGCTGTAACCGTTATTCGCATTTGTTCCATATTGTCCCGGCTCCGGGCGCTGTTGGCAACTCGGGCCGGTTGGCGGCGCACCGCGTGCCGCCGGCGAAAGAACGGTTCCGTCACTGGACGCGAATGTTATCGAGCTCGAACTCGAACGTCCCGGTCTTCGGTCCGGCACACCAGACGATCGCCATGATGTCGCTGCCATCCAGGCCGTCGAAACTGGTGAAGGGCAGCGTGAACTGCTTCCACTCGGGCCCGGCTACGAAGGTCTGCGTCGCGGGCTGAAACCCAAGGTGCTGTGCGAACATCATGACTCGATAGGTCTGGCCGTCGCCCTTGGCCCAGAATTGGATGGCCTTCCGCGCGGAGAGGTTCGCCGGCGCCATCGGCGCGGGGCCGGGCGAGACCATCACGCCGGACCACGGGAACGCGAACCCAATGGCCACCTCTCCGGTCACCCGCAGGGCGTTTTTGCCGCCTTCCGCACCGCCCGGAACGACCTCCATTTTCGCGGTCGACTTGCCGCCGGCCCTTTCATCCGTGGAAACCAACCAGCCCGCGCCGAACCTCGCCCGCGGTGCGCCCTCCTGCTCGAAGTCGCTGATCCAACCGGATTCCGAGCCCGGCGGCGGCGGTGACTTCTTCTCTTTGGCCTGGTCTTCCATGTGCTCGGCGATGGATGCTTTCCACGCCGCCCGGTCGATGGGGTGCCCGGCCTTCCAGACGGCCGCGATGTCGCGCGTCTGGCGGATATCGGTGGTGGGGTCGCCGTTGACGAGCACCAGGTCGGCTCGCTTGCCGGGAGCGATCTGTCCGCGGTCGTCGAGGTGGAACGCCGCGGCGGCAGCGGCAGTGGCGGCATGCAGGGCTTCGGCTGGCGTGAGGCCGGCGCGCACCAATAGTTCGAGCTCGCCGTGAAGGCTGGCGCCTTGCGTGGTGCCCGGGTTGCCGGCGTCGGTGCCGGCGAGGATCGGAACCCGCGCCGCCTTGAGTTGCCGCACGGCAACACTCGCGCCTTCGCAACTGACCTTCGCGGGGAGGTTGAAATGGGCTTGCATGGCGGCGATTGCGGCGGAGGGCAGGTAAGGCTTGAGCCGCGGGTCGTTGGCCAGCTCCGCATCGAAGCTGGTGGCGCAGATGGTATTCAGAACGGTCAGCGTGGGGACGACAAAAATATGATGCGATGCGGCGATTCCGCCGAAATCCGGCGGGGGCGCAGGCCCGGCGAACAGGTGCGCCAGACCGTCCACGCCCGCGTCGATGGCATCCAGCGCCTGTTGCAAGCTGCCGATGTGCGCCACCACGAGCTTCCCCCGTTTGTGCGCCGCATCGGCCAGCGCTTTCAGAACCTCTTTGCCGAGCGTGGGGAGCGGCGTTGCGGCCCCATACTCGAGGAAGTCGTCATCCACCACCTTGATGTAATCGGAGCCTTCGGCGATCCGCGCGTCCACCCATGCCTGCGCCTCCTCCGGCCGCGTGAGCGTGGGGACTTTGATGCCGTACTCGGTACCGTGCCCCCCCGGGACGGTTGCCAGGTAGCCCGCGGAACGGAGATCGGCGTAATCGAGCAGCTTCCCTTCCCGCTGCTGTTTCTTAATGCTGGCGGCAGCGGCCGGATCGGTGAACATATCGAGGTCGGTAGTCACGCCGAAGATGGGCGCCTGCCGGAGCGAAACTTCCCCGCTGGTGTGGGTGTGGGCGTCGATCAGGCCGGGCAGCAGCGTCTTGCCGGCGCCATCCACGACGATTGCTCCGGGCGGGCGCGGGATCCGGGCGGCCACCGAGCGAATGATGCCGCCCTCGACCAGGACGCTGCGGTCGTCGAGGATGCGGGTTCCATCGAACACGCGCACGTGCTCGATCAAGAGCGGCTGGGACGCAGGTTGCGCGCCGGCGGCCGTCGCAATAGCCGCGCTGGCGATCAAGATGGGAAGTGTTTGGTTCATGATGCATGTTCCCATGAATGCGGAATGCCGGGTAGTGGAGAGTGTCAGCCGCCGGCGGTGACAAACGTCACGTTCGTGCGGCGGCCGGGACATCACGCGAAACTTGGACGGGGGGATCCGGTGCAGATCCTGCCTCCGACTCGGAGCTTGGCAAAGAGGCAGAGAGTCAGTGGACGAGTTGGGCCGCTCCGCTGGCAGGAGACCGGATAAGGCGCGAGATGAGACGGGGGATGCGCTCCATGCGGCCACTTCCTCCGTTCGCAAAACCGGGCGCAGGGGTTTCGAAGCTATAGAACACCTGGCTACCGGAACGGCGGATCGGCTGGATGCAACGGCATCCTACGTCGAAGATCGCGATCCGAGCCATGCATATGCATGGTTGCGGAGGTTCGGCCGCCCGCACAGCGGGACGGACCGCCCCACCGGCGAATCGACCCGGATCCACGGCGCAACAGCCGGCAGGCTGCCCCAGCGGTAAAATGGTGAAGATCGCCAGGCTGCAATCCGGGGGTTCGTATCCGGGAATCGGCGACCCCGTCATTGAAGCGGAGAATGGAGCGTAAATGGGGAAAAAGATAGCCATTGGTTGTGCAGGAGTGCTACTCGTCTTCGTACTGATCGTGGCAGTTTCAATCGGCGGAACCTACAACTCGCTGGTGCAACTCGATCAGGCCACGCAAGCGCAGTGGGCCCAGGTCCAAAACGCCTATCAACGGCGCGCCGATCTGGTGCCGAACCTGGTGGCGACCGTCAAAGGCGCTGCGAACTTCGAGCAGAGCACCATGACGGCGGTTACGGAGGCGCGCGCCAAGGTCGGCCAGGTCACACCCGCTGCGATGGCGGACATCACCAAGGATCCGGCGGCTTTCCAACGGTATCAGCAGGCGCAGCAAGGACTATCTTCGGCGCTGTCTCACTTGCTGATGGTCACCGAAAACTATCCGCAGCTCAAAGCAACCGCCAACTTCCGCGACCTTCAAGCGCAACTCGAGGGCACCGAGAATCGCATTACCGTTGAGCGGCAGAGATTCAATGAGGCGGCGCAAGCGTTCAATACCCGCCGGAGCAGTTTTCCCACGGTGCTGATCGCCGGTTTCTTCGGCGACAAGTTCGCAACCAAGCCTTACTTTCAGGCACAATCGGGAAGCGAGAGGGCGCCCGAGGTGAAGTTCTAAGTTGCTCCCGCGCCGTAGTCTTCTTGCCTTCATCGCCCTCGCTTCGGCCGCGCTCTCGTACGCGGCTGAGACGCCCATCCCTCCGTCGCCCACGCAGTGGGTCACGGACACCGCAAACTTCCTGTCGCCGGAGGCGGTGCGCGCGCTGAACGCGCGCCTCGCCGCCTACGAGCAGGCCACGGGCCATCAGTTGATCGTGTACATCGGCCAAACGACGGGGGATGCGCCGATCGAGGACTGGGCCGTCCGGGCGTTTGCAAAATGGAAGGTGGGCCGGAAGGGGCTTGACGACGGGCTGGCCCTGTTCATCATGCCCCAGGATCGCAAGATGAGGATCGAGGTGGGCTACGGGCTCGAAGCTGTCGTGCCCGATGCGATCGCCTCCCGTGTGATCGACGAGGTTCTGGCGCCCCGGATTCAGGCCGGCCATCCCGATGATGCGGTAACGGCAGCTATCGACTCGCTGACCGGAGTCATCGGCGGGCAGGCCGGTGCGCCCCCGCCCACGCCGCCGCCGGCGCAGTCCAAGCCACTGACCCTGTTTCAATGGATCTTCTACGGCATCGTCGCGATCCTGATCCTGGCCTTCGCGATTACGCATCCGGCGCTAGCCTTCTACTTCCTGGCCAGCATCGTGTCCGGTGGCGGCGGGGGCGGCGGGGGAGGCGGCGGATTTGGCGGGGGTGGCGGACGGTCCGGCGGCGGAGGAGCGAGCGGCTCATGGTAACCATCGACAAGGATCGGATCAAGCGAGCGATTCAGAAAGCCGAGAGGCGGACTTCCGGCGAGATCCGCGTCTCCGTGTCACCGCTATTCTGGGGCGACGTTCGGGCGGCTGCCGAAAAGGCCTTCGAGCGGCTCGGCATGACCGCGACGAAGCATCGCAATGCCGTGTTGTTCTTCGTCGTGCCGGCTCGCCGCAAGTTCGTGGTGTTGGGCGACAGCGGCATTCACGAGAAGGTTGGCCAGGAGTTTTGGCATCGCATCGTCCGCACCGTGACAGAGAGGCTGAAACAAGCCGATTATACGGGCGGCCTGGTGGCCGGCATCGAGGCGGTCGGCGAAGACCTGGCCAAGCATTTCCCCTACGACGCCGCTGGCGACCCGAACGAGTTGCCGGACGACGTCGACTACGGCCCCGGGAGCTGAGGCACTATGGCCAGCCAGCAGTTCACCTTCAGCCACTCCTCTACCCGGCCCAGGTAGCGATTCGCGCCGGCCATTCTGCGCACAATCCGGCCCGCTGGCGGACCGGACCTTCATAGGATGGCGGCGCCGCCCGGTGTACACTCGGGATTTGGCGGGCGCCATGCCGGTTGCGAACTTCCGCTTCTACGCCGAACTCAACGACTTTCTCCCGCCGGAGCGCCGCTTCGCGGAGTTCGCGTATGGCTTCCTGGATGTCGCGACCGTCAAGGACCGCATCGAGTCGTTCGGCGTGCCGCACACGGAGGTCGATCTCATCCTGGTGAATGGCGAGCCGGTGGATTTCGCCTACCGGGTTCAGGACGGCGACCGGATCGGCGTCTACCCGGTTTTCGAGGCGTTCGATATCTCCGGGCTGACGCGCTTACGGCCGGCTCCGCTCCGTGATCCGCGGTTTGTGCTGGATGTGCACCTGGGCCGCCTGGCTGCATACCTGCGGATGTTGGGATTCGACGCCAGTTACCGGAACCATTGCACCGACGAGCGCCTGGCGGAGGTCTCGCGCGGCGAACACCGGATTCTGCTGACCCGCGATGTAGGTCTCCTCAAACGCGGCGCCGTGACGCACGGACATTACGTCCGGGCGACCAAGCCGCGGCAGCAGTTAGTGGAAGTGGTCGAGCGATTCGATTTGGCGCGCCTGACAAAGCCCTTCTCGCGGTGTCTGCGATGCAACACGCCGTTGGCGCGGGCGGGCAAGGAGCAGGTGCGCCATCAACTTCCCGCCCAGGTTGCCCTGCTGCACGATGAGTTTCTGCGCTGCCCGGATTGCGGCCGCGCCTATTGGAAGGGCGGACACTTCCGCAGAATGCGGCAGTGGATCGTTGCCAGCATCCCGGGGGCGGACGGGGCGGGTGTTGGGCAATAGCGGAAGCCATGGGAACCTACCATGATCTCCCGTGGCCTTTGGTACAGCGATTCGGCAGTCCAAGCGCAGCTCTGACGCCGGGGCCGCTTGCTTCCCAGAATCGATCCAGGCGCCGTCCGCGTAGGTTCCGGCCGGGTCTGGCTGTGGCGGCCAGCGTTCGCCACGAGCGGCGTACGGACGGCGGTGACGAGGGCCGCCAAGGCCGGCGCCGCGCCGGTCACTTGCAGGTCACCGAGACAACCTGGGACGTCTCTTCAAGGTGGGTATTCCCCGAGTTCACGAACAGCTTTACCGAGATATCGTAGTGCTGCCCAGCGGCGCCAAGGGTCCATGGTTCCTTAACGATCACCATGTTCTGGGAGGGAGACGGCCGGACGACATGCACGGGACCTTTGGCGCCGTCGCTCCTGACCCAGGAGTAGTTGAACGACAACCCGTTCGGGTGTGGCGAGTTCAGGTTGATGTTCCCGGTGAAGACGACGTCGACCGGACACCCGCCAACGTATTTGCTACGGTTGGCGCCAATCCGAATCGGCCCGAATATATCCGCGGCAAGCGCCACATGCGAAATGCTCAGAGCGGCGACAACGGCCAAGAAAGGAATAGAGGAACGTGGCATCGTCGGCAATTATAACAGGACTCGCGGCGGCCCTGACAACCTCCGGGGATCGCTCCGGGGGTCGCGCCGTCGCCTGCCCGGAGGTTGTCCGGAAACGGCCTTCCAAGAAGCCTGGCGCGAGCGCCTCGATCCGGCCGCGGCGGGCCTCTCGCGCCACCGTGCCCAATCAGCCCATCGCCGCCAACGCCCCGGCGCCGGCCGCTACCGCTGCCCCCGATCCCAGCCGTGCTTGACGGAGAGCGCCTCGGTCGCCCGCGGCGCGCGGGCCGACCAGCGGCCGAGCGTGTACTCGCGGTGGTAGGCGGCGGAGCGATTCCGGATTGTCACCTTCACGATCCCGCTCGAATCGCACGAGTATTCCTCTTCCGCTTCGCAGTCCAGGCCTTCGCCCGTGCGGCTCACGCCAACCTGAGCCAGGTCGCCGGCGCCGCGCAACGCCGGGTCGAAGGGAAACTGGATGTCGTCCCACACCGTGAGATCGCCCGAGGGCTGGCCGTCCTCGCCGATTCGCGCCGCCTCCACGTACCGAAAGTGGCCGATGTTATGGACCGGCCGGTAGGAGCGCACCACGCTCAGCGGAGGCGCGCCGCGCCGCGGCAGCTCCAGACCGCGCGGGAAGATCGGATCGAACGCCACCGCGCGGCCCTGGTCGGTTTCGCGCCATACCCCGAAGTGCCGCGCGAAGCGGTCGCGCAGCACGTAGCCGGAGCTGGCATCGGCGCCGATGGCAAGGCCGATGGCGGTGGCCGAGCGCATGTAGGCGGATCGCCGCACGGATCGCCCGAAAGTTTCCTTGAGCACGCGCGCCACGGCGGGAAGTTCGGAGCCGCCGCCGGTCACGTAGAGCGTTTCGATCGAGCGGCCGGGATTCGCCGCCAGCAGTTCCTCCACCACCTTCGCCGTTCGTTCCACCAGCGGGCGGCAGCGCTCATAGAACGGCGCCACGGTGATGGAAACCTCGCCAAAGCCCTGGCGCACGCGCTCCAGGTCCACGACAATGCGGCGCGTATTGGGATTGATGGCTTCCTTGCGCTCGCGGCACTCCTCCAGCAGGCGGAAGGCCTCGGAATCGGAAAGCGCCTCGCGCCCGGCGGCGCCGCCCGCCGTCTCCAGCGCGAGAGTGGCCAGGATCTCGTCGAAGTCGTCGCCGCCCACATCCGCGAGGCCGGCGGTGCCCACCACGGTGTGGGTGTCGTCCTCCATTTCCACCAGTGACGCGTCGAAGGTGCCCCCGCCGAGGTCGTACACCAGCAACGTCCGCCGCGGCTGTCCCTTGCGCCGTTCGCGTTCGCGATGGCCGTACTCCACGCTCGCCGCCGAGGGCTCGTTGAGCATGCCCAACACGTGGAAGCCGGCCGCGCGGAAGGCTTCCGCCGTCAGGAATCGCTGGTTGCTGTTGGCATTGGCGGGCACGCCGATCATGGCCTCGACCGGCTCGCCGGTCTCGAGCGACAGCGTGGAAGCCTGGCGCAACTGCTGGTGGAGGGCCGACAGCAACCCGGTTGCCAGTTCCATCAGCGGCACCGTGCCGCCGGCGAGGTCCAGCCGCGCAGCGAGGCCGGCGCGTTTCAGCAGCCGTTTGAGCGAGCGCAACACCGTCCAACCGCGATCGCCCTGCACCTCCCACGCGCTCCAGCCGTAGCGGCGTTCGCCGGCGTGAATCGCCACCAGCGGCGGGAACCACTCCCGCGCCTGCCCATCGGGCGATTCGAAGCCGACCAACGGGTAGTTTCCACGGTCCGCCGCAGCCGCCACGATACGCGTGGTGCCGAAATCGATTCCCAGTCTCATCGGGAAGCACCGACATCCGCAATCTTAACGCCCCGGAAGACGCAGCGGCGCGCCGGCCCGGCGCGGGGGCGGCCGGTCAAACCGGATGCTGCCAGGTTACGATCTGCTCCCAGGTCTTGGGCAGTTGATAAGTCCTGGCGACGTCCTTGATGGGCGGGCCGAGGATCTCGATCTTGCTCAAATCCCCTTCGCCCCGGTCTCCCGCCTGGATACAGAAGGTCAGGTACCCGATCTTGCCGACGTCGACGCCCATGAGCTCCGCGCCCACCCGGTCGGCGGCCAGCCAATCCAGGCTGGCCACGCAGACTCTCTGGTTCACCGGCGTTCCATTCACCGGGCCGGTGCCTTCCATGCCTTCGTAACCGTCAATCACCGCCAGGTGCGGATGCAGTCTTGGCGAGAGGGCAAAGAGATTGTAGTTGATGCCGTGCGGGCCGCCGCCGTGCGTGAGGGGCTTGTCGGATCGGGGGCCGCGCGCGCCGCCAGGGCGAAGACTGGCGCCCGCGTCCTTGATGGGCGCGCCAACCACGATGTTCTTCAGCGACAGGGTGATGCCAACCAGGTCGTGGGTTTTGAGTTTGGCCGCGGAAACGATGAAGCTGTTCGGATCGAGCAGCAGTTTGGACATGCGGCAGGCATGTGGCTGGAAATCTTTTTCGTCGATGCAATGAAGGACCGAAAAACCCTCGGTGTCGAGGTCGATCAGCTTCACGCCGTACTTGCCGGCGAACTTGTTGTAGCCGTAATTGGCGAAACTGACGCTAGACGGACCGTTGGCGGGCGACTCGGCGATGGCGATGTCCTTCTTGCCGATGGACATCAGGAATTCCAGGATGCCTTCCAGATTGTCGGCGTGGCTGGCGCACAGCGGGCGGTCGATGATGACGTTGTTGGGCTTGAGGATGACGCGCTTGCTTCCGATGGCAGCGGCGATTTCCTTCTTGAACGGCTCCAGCGCCTTGAACGCCAGGTTGGCGCGGTCTTCGCCGGAGGTCAGCGCGACACGGCTGGTGAACTTCCCGGCGGCAGCGGGAGTGTCCGCGGACGCCGTTTTGGCAGCCAGCGCGGCGGCGCTGCCAAGCAGACAGGTTTTCAGGAAATTTCTGCGCGGGTTGGAGTGGCCGGTAGTCATAGTCAAATCCGGCTCCATTGTAGCAATCGGCGCGCCGCCGGCGATCCACCGGGCGCTCATGCCCGCGGCCTGGCTACCGGCCCGGTCACTTCGGGGCCCTGGTCAGCCAACCGTTCAGCTTCAGCCACTCCTCCAACCGGTCCAGGTAGCGATCCGCGCCGCCGCCCTTCTTGGCGAAGCCGTGACCGCCGGTCTGGAATACGTGCAGCTCGGCGGGCAGCCCGGCCTTTCTCCACGCGCCAAACAGGTCGATCGATCCCTGGTATCCGACCAACTGGTCGTCGGCTGCCACCGCGATGAACAGCGGCGGCGCTCCCGCCGGCGGCGGATTCGAACTCGCGCCGGCGGCATAGATTGGGGCGGCGAAATCCGGCCTTCCATCGGCGGGCCCATACACCGTCGAGAGCACCACCGCGCCTCCGGCGGAGTAACCGATAATGCCGATTCGATTGGGAAGCACGCCGAATTCGGCGGCACGCTGCCGCAGCAGCCGCACCGCTTGTTGTCCGTCCGCGCCGCCCATCTCGCGCACATTCTGGCCGGCTTGCGGACCGCCGGTGGCTGGCCCTCGCCCGGCCACGGCAGGTGGCGCATCGGGGTCGACGTAGGTCGTGCGGTACTTCAACACAAAGGCGTCCACACCCATCTGGTTCAGCCGCTTGGCGACATCCACTCCTTCATACGACATCATGAGCGTCCGGAAGCCGCCGCCCGGCGCGACAATCATCGCCGTTCCCATTGCGTTGGCTTTCTCAGCCGGGTAATAGAGCAGTACCGGCCGAACCACATTCTGCGCCTGCGGTTTGTCGGGGGTGCCCGCGGACCTCTCCGCGTAGTTCCAGTTCTCCGAACCGGGAGCCACACCCGGATATAGCGGGATCTCGCGAGCCGGCGGGGCCAGTTGAGCCCAGCCCGCGACCGCTACTCCGGCCAAAATGTAAATTTTTGGAAAATTAACCATCGGCATTCGAAACCTCTTTCTCCGAAAGTGATATGTTACACCACGAGTTCGCCTGGCCGCCCGCCTGCGGTGCACGCCGTCCCTGTAGGACCGCCAGAGCCCGGCTCCGCGGGCCGGGAGGCCGCACCCTACCCGCCGCCGCGGCGGCATCCCGGAAAAAAGAGGCGCAGGCTACAGCTTCAATGGGGGCGCTTGGACGTATAATCGCTAGAGTCCGGGAGGCCCGAACGGAAACCCGGCCTTGGGATTGGCCCGGAGCCAGCCAAGGGCGTGAAATTGAGGTATAAGGAGTCTATATGAAGACTGAGTCGTCGCGTCGCAATTTTCTGGCTGCCGGGCTGGCTTTGCCCGCCGCCGGGCTGGCGAAGCCCACAGCCGCTCCCCTGCCTGCACAGGCCGCCGCACCGGGAGCGCCCAAGCAGGTGAAACTCACCTATCGGACCCTGGGGAAGACCGGCCTGAAGGTAACGTCGCTGTCTTTCGGGTGCATGACCGCGTCGGACCCGACCGTGCTCACGAGGGCGGCCGACATCGGCATCATCCACTTCGACACGGCACGCGGTTACCAGGGGGGAAACAACGAGCGGATGGTGGGCGCGGCATTGAAGGGCAAGCGACAGCAGGCGATCGTCTCCAGCAAGAGCATTGGCAAGACCGGGAAGGAGGTTCTGGCCGACCTGGACACCAGCCTGCGCGAGCTGGGGACCGACTATCTCGACATCTGGTATCTGCACAACCGGAACACCCCGGCCGAGGTGACCGACGATCTGCTGGAAGCCCAGCGCAGCGCCAAGAAGGCCGGGAAGATCCGCTTCGCCGGCGTCAGCACGCACTACGACATGGACCGGATGCTCGAGTACCTGGTCAAACTGGGGCAGACCGACGTAGTCCTGACCACCTACAACTTCGCCATGAGGAACGTGGCCCTGGACAACGAACCGGCGCGCGTGGCGGACATGACCGCGGCCATCCAGAAGGCGCGAAAAGCCGGTATGGGAATCGTGGCCATGAAGACTTTGGCGGGCGGGCTTAGCCGGGTCTCGCGCGGTGACAGGCTTTATGGCGCGGCGCAGGACGCGGTGAAGAAGACCTTCAGCCAGGAGGGCGGGCCACTGGCAGCCATCAAGTGGGCACTCAAGAACCAGTCCCTGGACACGGCCATCGTCTGCATGACCGATCACGACCAGCTCGACGAGAACCTCCGCGCCATGGCCGAGCCGTACACGGACAAGGACGAGAAACTCCTGAACCAGCTTCTGGCCTACATCGGCCCCATGTACTGCCGCATGTGCGGGGCCTGCGGCGGCGTCTGCGACAAGGGCGTCCCGGTGCCGGACGTGCTGCGCTTCCTGACCTACGTCGAGGGTTACGGGCAGTTCGCCCTGGCTCGCGAGAAGTTCCTGGAGCTGCCCGAGCGGGTCCGCGCCATCCGCTGCAGCGACTGCGGCTCCTGCTCGGTGCACTGCCCCAACGGCGTGCACGTGCGCGACCGGGTGCTTCGCGCTCAGGAACTGCTGGCCTAGATCTTCGGCCGCTGGATTCGGCGCCATTGCCGGGC
>Ga0326728_10002332_pt1 | contig 63735 bp, 56 predicted proteins | sample MB3enrmetagenome_FD_207602 | JGI IMG/M metagenome (GOLD analysis project Ga0326728, IMG submission 207602) | Lab enriched peat soil microbial communities from McLean, Ithaca, NY, United States - MB31MN | ecosystem: Environmental > Terrestrial > Soil > Wetlands > Peat | place: USA: New York...
CTGTAGCGACTGGCGTTCCTAATTCGACGTGAGCGAGCACGTTGACGATACGGTCTCGGTGCCGGAGACATTGAGGGTGGCTCCGGCATCACCTGTGAGCGAACCCGTGAAGGAGGCGGTGAAGCTGCCTGTCATCGTGGTGCCGCTGACGGTGTAGGTCCCGGCGGTGAAGACGGACGTGATGCCGCTGATGGTGCAGCTCTGGCCCGCGTTCACAGTCGCTGCGTTGCCATTGGTCGTGAACGTGAGGTTGCACGGCGCTCCAGCGTCGCTCGATCCCGTGGCGGTGACGGTGCCGTTGCCGTTGTCGACGAACACAATCGACGAAGTCTTGGCAGAGCTTGATGTGCTGAAATTGATGGGCTTGGAGAATGTGTCGGTCACGGTGCTCGTGCACGACCAAGTTCCTGCGAACGGCCCTGGGGCGCCAGAGGTCGTTCCGCTGCATGCCACCAGGCACCCGAACGAGAATACAAAAATGGAGGAGCCGTGAAGGGCCATGGTCGAATGCAATCCCCTGGATGGCCGCCTGTCAATGTGGGTGTTTGAAGCCATAGTCGCCCCCAGAGGTCGAAAGCATCGAATGGCGCCAGCGAGTCGACATCCCTGGCCGTTGGACTCGCTGTGTGGGTCGAAAAACCGACGTCTCCGGAGGCGATCGACGGCGGCGACATGGGAGGCAGCGTCGTCGTCGTAGGTGGGGTCGACACGAGGCTGATGCCCTATTTTGGCCTGCACTTCGGTCCGTGATCTGGCCCCATTTCGTCTAAAGTCGGGCCAGTCGCGCCGCGTGCGGGACGTCCAGACACCATGCATCCGAGTCATTGCCGTATTGGCGGCACGATCAGCAGGCGTATCGGCGCGCTCGCGGGAATCTGCGTCGGTCTGTTGAACTCCGGAGGTGCACGCGGTGCCGACGCACCGCCGCTCGAAGCATCTCCTACCGGGCCTGCGCCATCCGCTCGCTCGCCCTCGGAGGGACTCGTCGGCGCCGTCCTCTTCGCCGGCGCAATGCAGGTCGGCTCGTGGGGAGCGACGTCGAAAGCGCATGCTCTTCGATCGGCAGCGCTTGCAGCGCGTCGGGCGACGTCGGAGGGGCTCTGTTCGTCTCGATCGGATACATGTGGAAGCGCCTCGGCTTCGACGTGTTCGCCGGGGCAACCGGGGATGGTGGATCGCGATCGTTTGCAAGTCGCGCGAGCGGGGACGAGTCGTTGTCGATGGGCCGACTGGGCGGTCTGGTCGCCATCCGACTGCGAGGAAGCGTGGACGTCGGCCCGCTGCGCGCCACCCTCGCAGCGGGGCCCGGACTTGCATACCGAATGCTCACGGGCACGGACGACTTCACGAGTACCGCTGCGCTGGCCAGAAGCATGTTTCCGTCGCTCACAAGCTAGGCACAGTCTCCGACGTGCTGATCCAGGGTCACCGACTGAACCTGCCGTTCCTTCAGACATATCGTGCGGCCGCGTTTACGATGGACGCAAGCCTCGAATGGCGCGCCACCGCGTCGACCACGCTGGCGGTCGGACTGATCCTGTGGCTAGACAAACTCGCCGCCCCGGTGTCGATCGACGGTGGCGACATGGGGGGCCGAATCGTAATTGCGAGTGGAGTTGATTCGACGCTCATGCCGTATTTTGGGCTTCACTTTGGGCCGTGAGGCGGGGAGCGGTTTGCTACTCTCCCCTCCACCATGCGAATCCTATTTCTCGGCGGAACAGGCATTCTCTCGCGCGCTTGCACCGAGCTCGCGCTCGCGCGCGGCCACGAGGTATCCGTCCTCAACAGGGGTCAACGTTCGGCCTCGCCCGAGGGCGCTCGCGTCCTTCTGGGCGACGTTCGCGACGAGTCGACTCTGCAAGATGTTCTCCGAGGGCACACCTGGGACTCGGTTGTCGACTTCATCGCATTCACGCCCGCGGACATCGAAAGAGACCTGAACCTCTTTCGTGGGGCGACCTCGCAGTACGTATTCATCAGTTCGGCGAGTGCTTACCAGCGCCCTTGCACGCATTACCATGTCACGGAGTCGACCCCGCTCTCGAATCCATTCTGGGCGTATTCGCGGGACAAGATCGCCTGCGAAGACCGGCTCGTTCGGGCGTATCGGGAAGAGGGTTTTCCCGTCGTCATCGTGCGCCCGTCCTTGACATTCGGAGAGACCCAAATCGCGCTTGCCGTGAACAGTTGGCAGAAGAGCTACACGGTCGTGGACCGGATGCGCCGCGGATTGCCTGTCATCGTGCCGGGGGACGGCACCTCGCTCTGGACGATCACGCACAATACCGACTTTGCGAAAGGTCTCGTCGGCCTTCTTGGATGCGCTCAGGCGACCGGGCACGCACTGCACATCACGTCGGACGAGGTTCAAACGTGGGATCAGTACTACCGCGCCGTGGCCCTCGCCGCAGGCGTAAGTGAACCGAAGCTCGTTCACATCGCAACCGACTTCATCGCAGCCTGTCTGCCCGACGTGGGGGCGAGTCTGCTCGGGGACAAGGCGACGTCGGTCGTGATGGACAATACGAAGATCAAACGCTTCGTTCCCGACTTCCTCGCCACGACGCGATTCCGCGACGGGATTGAGAAGACGCTCCGATGGTTCGACAGCGATGCGTCGAGGCGTGTCGTCGACGCGGAGGCCAACCATCGGTACGACCGTCTCCTGGCTGCGTACGAGCGAGGCCTCCAGCTGGCACGGCGGGAGTTTTCATAGAGCCCGGCTGGCGTCCATCACAGACCGTGTCGCGTTGACGGATGGCCGCACAGCACATTGACCCCAGTGGTGCGGCTGCGCGCGGTGTCTTCGGGAGGGGCACGGGGAACGGGCATCGGATGGTCGTTCTTAGGACCCACAAAACTGGATATTGTATTCATTCATGGCAACTTTAGTCCGAGTTAGTGGACTTGATGCGTGTAGCGTTGACGCAGTCGTTCCGTCCGTTATACTGGGTGTTGTGATGATAACGGTGACACAATGTCCGCTATAGGAGACTTCTTGACGAACGATGAAGTGATCGCTGAGATCGGTGGCCGCCTCCGCACCCGTAGGCTGGAGCGCAACCAAACCGTCGATGGAGCTGCGAGTGCTACCGGCTTGAACCGCAAGACTGTCCTCGAAATCGAGAACGGCCACGACGTGCGGTTCAGCACCGTCGTGAAGCTGCTCAGGCACTTCGGCCTGCTCGGGGGCCTTGACGCGGCCCTTCCGGATACCCTGCCCGGCACCGAGTCCTTCTCGACACGGGGCAAGGCACGGCAGCGGGCGTCCCGTGCGGGCAGCCGCTCGAGACAGTTCTCAGCGAAGTCGTCGAGGAGCGGGTAATTCACCATGGCAACAGCGACGCCGAAGGCGCGTCCAGCCAGGCGCTCCCTTGGCGCGATCGCCCAGGCGCGAGTCCACCTTTGGCAGCAGCTCGTCGGTGTCGTCACCGAGTATGACAACGGCCGGATCGGGTTCTCCTACGATCGAGACTACGTTCAATCCGGTGTGGCCATCTCGCCGAAGTTCCTCCCGCTGGAGTATCCACGGACCTTCGAGTTCCGGGATCTTCGCCGTTCGGAGTCCTTCCTCGGACTCCCCGGTGTCCTCGCCGACTCGCTCCCTGACGCGTTCGGCAACCTAATCATACGGAACTATTTCGCATCCCGAGGCGAGCCCGGGAAGGCGATGAGCCCAGTCGAACGCCTGCTCTACGTGGGCACCCGTGCCATGGGTGCCCTGGAGTACGAGCCTCACCTCCAAACCAGAACGGGAGCGGAGGAACGTGCGCTCGAGGTCAAGGCTCTCGTCGAATCGGCTCGCAAGCTCGTCGAGGGCGCTACCGGTGAGGCGATCCACGAGATCATGCGAGTCGGGGGTTCTGCGGGGGGTGCACGGGCGAAGGCACTGGTCCTTTGGGACCGCGAGAAGAAGCGTGTCCGCTCCGGGTTCGCTCGGCCGAGGAGCGGTGAGGAAGCCTGGATGGTGAAGTTCGACGGCGTCGGCTCGGCCAACGCCCTCGACGGGAAAGCCAAGCCATACAACCGCATCGAGTACGCGTATGCCCTGCTGGCCAGCAAGGTTGGCATTGCCATGGAGGCGGTGAGCTTTCTTGAAGAGGGCGAGTCGTTCCACTTCATGACCCGCCGATTCGACCGCTCCGGTCAGGACAAGCTCCACATGCATAGCCTTGGTGGCATCGAGCATGTCGATTTCAACCAGCCGCAAGCTTACAGCTACGAGGCCTGGTTCCGATTGATGCTCGAACTGAACCTTGGACAGCCCTCCTTGGACCAGGGCTACCGGCGCATGATCTTCAACATCGTCGGTCGCAACCAAGATGACCATGTCAAGAACATCTGCTTCTTGATGAAGGACATGCAGTCAGGCTGGACGCTTGCCCCTGCGTATGATCTCACCTACGCGGCCGGTTCCAACTATACGCGAGCCCATCAGATGACGGTCACGGGGCGGGCGGACGACTTCGCCCGTGACGACCTTGTCCAGGTTGGAAAGAAGTTCAGCGTCCGGCGCCCCGAACGGATCGTCGACGAGATAGTCGAAGCCTTTGGTGAATGGCCGAAACTGGCAAAGACGTGGGGTGTGCCGACGAAGATGATCAAGGCGGTCGCCGACCAGCACCGGCTTTCTCTTGGCAAGTAGCCGAAGTAGACCTTCTTGAGGCAGGAAGTCGCGACTACCTGGAGGCGATCTTGGAAGAGCGCAGCGCTCCGAGCTCGGTAAAATCGGCATAGAGAAAGTCATTCCATTGCGTTAGGAATCACAGCGCCAATATCGAACCGCAGCCGAATTCGGAAATCGTTTCCACTTTCATGGCTGATTTCTTCATTCGTAGACCTTGGATCGGTGAGCGATTCTCACGACGACGACCGCTGGCGCCACCGTCCCTGCCGAACGCCATGAGTGAATTGAGGAACCCCACGAGGCGCGCGAGTAACACGACTGGCTTCTCGCCGTTCGACGATCTAGGATCGACAAGTGACGGCTCGGTATCGGAACCCCATCGCACTGCGGCGCCAGATCGCGCGCGTGCAACTGGTTGGATTGGCAGTTGCCATCGATTTCAGCACTTGGGGTTGCGCGACAGTTTCCGAGGGGGACGTTGCAGCATGGTTCTCCAAGGAGAGAATCTGTCCGGTCACGCGGGTCCACGCTCACGAAAGGCCCGATCTGCTTCCTTCCCAGGTCGACGAGCCTGCAGTGCCGCCTGACGAGGTCGCGGCCGATCCGGAACGGTTGGCGATGTGGCGAGCGAGAGTGAATAGAGTGAATAAGGCGAACGCCGCCAGGAACGCCAAATACCGAGTGTTCGAGGTCGTCGGCTGCAATTACCATGAGTTTTTTCGCTGTCATCCTAGCCGGTATTGGGATGGGCGCTGTGTCCCCTATTTGTGACCGATCCTTCGTCGAAAATTACGCAAGTGCAGACTCTGAGGGCTGCCGGTCGCTCAATCGTTCGTGCGCTATGTCCCGACGCCCCGACTACGGGACGGTGGCCATCTTGACCGTGGGCAACCTGACGCAGGTGCTCGACGGAACGCCGAAGCCGGTCATTGTCATTTCCTACCCGGCAGGCCTTGCCGTCAATGCAACGTACGCCGGAGGCGCGACGGCGCCTGTGCACGTCGCGTGACTCAAGCTGAGTCGTGACCCCGTCACGCTGAGTCGTGACTCCGTCAAGCCGAGACGCGACCCCGTCACGCTGAGTCGTGACTCCGTCAAGCTGAGACGCGACCCCGTCACGCTGAGTCGTGACTCCGTCAAGCTGAGACGCGACTCCGTCAAGCTGAGACGCGACCCCGTCAAGCTGAGACGCGACTCCGTCACGCTGAGTAGTGACTCCGTCAAGTTGAGACGCGACCCCGTCAAGCTGAGTCGTGACCCCGTCACGCTGAGTAGTGACTCCGTCAAGCCGAGACGCGACCCCGTCAAGCTGAGTCGTGACCCCGTCAAGCTGAGACGCGACCCCGTCAAGCTGAGACGCGACCCCGTCACGCTGAGACGTGACCCCGTCACGCTGAGACGCGACCCCGTCACGCTGAGTCATGGCCGACTCGAAGGAAGCGGTTTGTCGTTCGAGCCAAGAGAGGTTCTTGCGGAGTGCAAGGACCCCCTAAATCCGGCAACTGGCTCACCCACGTCGATGAGAAGCACGCCAGCAACCTTCGCGTGTCACCCCGTCCGTTCGATGCGGACTTCCATCTGCGGGATTGTCTTCCCCGCTGCCGCGACCGCTGATGAGCGGACCAGCGCGCAATGAGGGACCGTCCAGGTCTGACACCTGGAAGCCATCCATCGAATACGCAGCGTCCAAATCTTGGCGATGCGGACCAAATTGATAGTACTGTCGCGTCCTTAGAGCTCTCTCAGGCGCGATCGCGCTGTGGCGCATTTTCAAGATCGCTTCCAGTCGAAGAGTACTCGGAAGACGCGCTGACGAAGATCGAAGATCGTCGAGATCCGCCGCGTCGGATGCGCCTGAGCCGGCAGCGTCATTTCCCCCAGCGCGCCCAGGAAGATTCGAACTTCCGACAACTGGTTCCGTAGACCAGTGCTCTATCCAGCTGAGCTATGGGCGCCTGTCCCGGTAGGACGTAGGAGGGCCCGGCACGATACTCGCGGGAGTTCTCGTGTCAACGGGCATATGACAGGGCTTCCGAGTGCGCACACCAAGCCTCTCCACTTCAATTTTCCTCTCGCTCAGCATCCTACACCGCAAACGTTTCGCACCGAGCCCCCAACTATGATCTCGACGCCCCGGCTCGCCCGCCATCGAACTGGCGCTTTGCGGAGAATCCGCTCACCGGCGCCTCGTGTCCGCTCGTGAAGCACGTTGGCACGCGGACTGCTCAAGGGTGGCTCGGTCGGCACGCATCGGCGCCGTGGGCTGCGGCGCGCGAGTGGATCTGCCGGGCGTCGCCTTCGCTCCCCTTCACGGCGCTCGGAACGCTGACCGAGTCAATGGCTTGAATTGCAACGGTTCGCGAACGAGGTCTGTCCGGAGTCGTTCAGTTCCGGCCCTCCTCTCATCTACCGCGCTCGTTCTTGCTTCCTTGGCTTTCTCTTCCTTTGATTGATCTTCGCGCGGTGGTCTTTCTTGCTGGCTGCTTGCGGCAAGCGTTGTCGCCTGGTAGCCGCGCTCGCGGCAGCCGCCGACATGAGTCGGATGGATAGAGTTTCTTCGTGGCGCGTCTCCCGCTGTATTGGGGGCGCGCCACTCGCTTTTTGTCGGCTGGGGCCTCGTCCGCGTCCCAGGGCGACTTGACGGTCGCGTGCTACCGTGAACTCCCGTGGGTGCGCCGAGTGTGAAGCGTTTGGCGGCGGTCGCCCTCCTGGCGGGCGCCGCGTTCTTTCTGTGTCCCGCGTCGGACGGCTGGTCGAAAGGGCAGATGGAGGCGCCGGTCGCGCAGCGGCCCTGGCTGGGGGTGACCATGGCGGAGCACGGCCTACGGGTCGTCCATGTCGTACGAGGTTCCCCCGCGGCGCAGGCCGGCATCGTGGAGGGCGACGCTCTCGAGAAAGTGGGTTCGACCGTGATCGCGCGCGGGGCAGACGTCGTACGGGCCGTCGCTGAGCTTGCGGTCGGTGATTCGGTTGCCATCACGTTGCTTCGCGCGGGGAGCGAGCGCACCGTACGCGCGACGCTGGCGCCGTTCCCCTCGCCGGACGACCGCATGCGCATGGACCTAGTGGGCGCGCCTGCGCCCGCCTGGAAGGGCCTCGTCGCCGTCCGTGGCGACTTTCCGCAGTCCCTGGCCGTCCTCCGCGGGCGCGTCGTCCTTCTCGACTTCTGGGCCACCTGGTGCGTGCCCTGTCGCGTCGTCATGCCGCGCCTCGGCGCGCTGCAAGACCGCTTTGGGGCTCAAGGCCTTCGCGTGTTCGGCGTGTCGACCGAAGATGCCGAGGACGTCGGGGTGTTCGTACAGCGGGCGGGAGCGCGCTACGCGATCGGCATCGATGCCGCCGAAGAGACAACCCGCGCCTACGGAGTGTCGGGCTTGCCGACGCTGGTGGCGATCGACAAGCGCGGAGTGATCCGTCACGTTCTCGTCGGCTACGACCCAGCGGAGTACGGCCGTCTCGAAGCGCTGGTGTCGTCGCTCATCTCTGAACCAGACCGGATTTGACGAGGACACCGGTCTTCGGCGAGGCTCCCGGAATGTCGTTGGCAGCAGAGCTTGCCATCTCGATCGACCGTTGCGTGGATGATCTGACGGGGGAGCTGGACGTGCTTCAGAGTCGAATTCACGCGAGTCCGGAGCTCCGATTCGAGGAACACCACGCGTCCCAGTGGATCGCCGAGCTCGTCGAATCCCGCGGGCACGCGGTCGTCCGAGGCGTCGCGGGGATGGAGACGGCGCTGATGGCGCGGGCTGGAAGCCCTGGTGGTCCGCGAGTCGCCGTGTTGGCCGAGTACGACGCGCTGCCGGAAATCGGTCACGCCTGCGGGCACAATCTCATCGCATGCGCGTCAGTCGGAGCGTTTCTCGCCGCAGCGTCGGTCGTATCGGCGGTCGGCGGCGAAGTCGTGCTTCTCGGAACGCCGGCCGAAGAAGGCGGGGGCGGCAAGATCGAGATGATCCACGCGGGTGTATTTGAAGGCTTCGACGCGGCCATGATGTTTCATCCGTTCGACCGCGACTTGCTCGCTCAGGGGGCGCTCTCGACGCTCTGGCTCGATTTCGAGTTCGTGGGGCGAGCTTCGCACGCAGCGATTGCGCCGCACGCCGGGTGCAGCGCCCTGACCGCCTGCATGGATTTGTTTCGCCTCGTTGACGGCCAACGCATCCGCTTTCGCGATGGCGTTCGCGTGCATGGGTTCGTGACGGTTGGCGGACAGGCGGTCAACGTCATCCCCGAGCGGGCGGCGTGTGAGTTCCAGGTGCGGGCGCCGGACGAGGAGGAGCTCTACCGAGTTCGGGGCATTGTCGGGCGATGCGCGAGGGCCGCGGCGCTCGCGAGCGACGTGGAGGTTCGCGAGACCCTGCGGCCGGGATATAAGAGCATGAGGGACAATCTCGCGCTCGCCCGACGATTTGGTGTTCATCTTGAGGCGCTGGGTCGTTCTCCGCGCGAGCGAGACCCGCGCGCCGGGCTCGCGAGCACCGACATGGGCGACGTGTCCCACGTCATCCCGTCGATTCACCCGTGGCTCGCCATCGTCAATGAGGGCGCGGCGGTGTGCCACGAGCGGCGCTTCGCCGAGGCGTCGGCTACCCGCGCGGCCTTGGCCACTGCTCTCGTGGCCGCCAAAGCACTTGGCCGGACGGCGATCGAGCTACTCGGCGACGCGGACCTGCGGGCGAAGGTCAGCGCGGAGTGGCGCGCGGAGGTTCAGCGAGCTCGGTGACATCGATTCGGCGTCGACGCGCCTCTGTCGCCATGCGATTTGCGAGCGCGCGGCCGTCGGCCACCTCAGGCAGGCGCTCGAACGTCCCGTCCCACAGTTCGAGACCGACGCGCCGTTCGTCGACGACGACGCGCGTCAACTCCGCCCAGGCCCACCGGCGAGCGCGGGGAATCCCCAGGGGCAGGAGGTATCTCGCTTCAATCCACTCGTCGCCGACAAGCACTCCGCGCATGTGTGTTCGCAACGCTGTCCCGAGCGCGCTCACGACGACGACGCCGGCGAGAACGCTGGCGGAGATGATCCTGTCGCGGTCGCCTTCGACCAGCCACAAGAAGAGTCGCGATCCTGTCGGGGCGGCCGTGTACCCGTAGAAAACGACGGCCCCGAGGATCAGCGCTCCGGCGAGGTACAGGGCCGACGGGATTCGCTGGCGCAGTGGCGGGCCGAACTTCGTGCGCCTTCCTGTCGGCGCCGAGTACGTCATTTCGAAGCGAGCGACGGTGCCGTGGGCGCCGGTCTCGCTCAGTGGATCTCTGTCGTCCGAGACAGCCGGCTCGGGCGGCGTCACGGGATCGGGCTGCGCATCGGTGACCACGGCTGCCACACGATGGTGACACGACTCGGAGCTCGGTGCTTGGGTCTTATCTGGGTTCGGCGTCACTCGGTCCTTCCGTCGATGCGGTTTCCTTACGCTGCTCCCGAACGATCGCCATCTCGCTCTTGCTCGGATTGATCACGAAGAGCCCGTGACCACCGTCGACGAGAGCGACGTCGCCGTCGGACGCCCACCGAAACAGCCCTTCGACGTCGACGACCGCGGGAAGGCCGAGGAGTTCGATGAGAACGCGCGTTCGCGGATTCGACGCACGCTCGGAAAGGACGACGGCAACCGGCTGAGAGCGCGCGCTTATGAGAAGGTCAAACACGGTCAGACTGTCGCCAACGAGGACCGCCTTGCTGGGCAGCGTCGCCCTGCGGTCAGCCTTGGCCAGCATACGCAGGGCATCGCAGAGTTCTTCGATGTCCTGTGCGCGCTCCTTGAGAAATGCGTCGCGCGAGAACGACACCGCAGCGCGAACGGCATCTCGAGACACGCGCGAAAGGGCCTGAGCAACGTCGGCGCCGCTCGCTACGAGCTCCATGGCACGTTGCCTGAGGCGCGTGTCTTCGAGAATTGCCCCGTAGGTCGACAGGAACTCGGCCTTCGCCAAGCCGAGGTTTCGAGCGCGCTGCTGAAGGGCAACGATCGAACGTTCGGCGACGTCGAATGCATTCTTCAGGAGCTGGACTTCGGCGGCCGCGTTCGTTACCAGACCGGCTGCTACCGGGTGGGTAGGCGGTCGCGCCAGCGCGGCCACGGCACCGACAGCGAGTCCCGGGCGGGCCGGCCTGCCCGTCAGGGTGACCTTTCGGGTTCCCCCCCCGGCGTGTCGAGGGCGCTTGCCCCGAACCTCGTCCACGAGCTCGGCGTTGCGGATTCCAGCGGCGATGAGACCACCGATGGCGCTCAAGAGTTCGATGTCGTGGGAGTTGAACGGGCGCTCGCTGCGCTGGATGACAAGCGCGCCTAGCGGGCCGCTCTTGCCGCGAATGGGCACCGCGAGGAACACGGGGAAGCGCTCCTCTCCGAGGTCGTCGAAGTGCTTGTAGGCCTCGTGGCTCTCCGCGACCGCCATCGAGATGGGTCGCATGTATTCGACGGCGTTGCCCGTGATGCCTTCCCCCACTCGGAGGCGTACATCCCCGATGGCGGCGCTTCCGAAGCCTACGTTGCCACGCATCACGAGTTCGCCCTCGCTGCCCTCGACGAGGTACAGCGAGCACACCTCTGCGTCGAGCATGCTCGCTACGCGGCGCGGAGCTTCGTCAAGCAGTGCGACGAGGGGCATGTCTTTGGCGGTGAATGCTAGGAAGTCGAGGACCGCGTCGAGGCGCGGGTCGCCCCTCGAATGAACCTTGTGTTGACCTTGTGCGCTCTTGGCCACGGACCGCAGAGTATGGCCGTTGCAGCCATGCCGTCCATTCCTGGACGCGCGCCAGAGCGCTGGGCTACGGTCCCAGCCGCCATGACAGGTACCGAAGCATCCGTGAGCGGTGAGCCGATTCGATTTCCCAGCCCGGAGTGGTGCGTCGCGTTCAAGGACGCGCTCAACACCAACGCGAACTACCGAGCTGCCGGGCGCGAGTGGACACACGGTCCGGTTGCCATGGTTGTGACGGCCGAGCCGTCCATCGGCTTGATGGAAGACGCGGCCATGTGGCTCGACGTTCACCAAGGCCAGTGCAACGGGTGTCGTCTCGTCCCACGGGAGGAAGCGGAGAAGGCCCCGTTCGTCATCGTCGCCACCTACGAGCGCTGGAAATCGGTCATCCGCAAGCAGCTCGACCCAACCAAGGCGATGATGCAAAATCGCCTTCGCCTGATCAAAGGACACATGCCGACCATGGTGAAGTTCGTGACGTCGAACAAGGAACTCGTCGAGTCGACGTGCCGAGTGCCGACGAAGTTTTTGGACGAGTGATTCGGTCGAACGCTTGGTCGTGGCGGACATGTACGTGCCCACGTGTCGTGGTGTGCATGCAACAGAACTTGACCAAAGTGGGTAAGTTCTTCGATCATCATCTTCGTGAACGCGAATGCGGCGCCTGCCGTGGTGCTGGTCGCGGATGACGAACCGACGATGCTGGAACTCGTCGTGCGCCACCTGCGGTCGATACAAGAACCAACGCTCGAAGTGATCGATGCGAACGATGGCGATGAAGCGTGGCGCCTCGCGCGCGAGCGTCTGCCCGACGTGGTGGTGCTCGACGTGATGATGCCGGGTATGAGTGGCTGGGCGGTGTGTCGCAAGATTCGCCAGGAACCGGCGCTCGCTCACACTGGCGTTCTCATGCTGACCGGAATCGGCGATCGCTTGAACGAGACGACGAGCCCGCTGTTCGGCGCTGACGAGTACATCGACAAGCCGTTCGACTTTGCCGACTTCGACGAGAAGTTGCGAGCTGTGCTCGAGAAGCATGCGCGGCAGCGGGAAGCCGTGCGTCGACCGCGATCAGACGGAGCGGTTGTCGTCGATCCGACGCCACCGTCCGGAGGGGGCGATGGGGGCGTCGGTCGCCCCAACGCTGAATCGCGCGCGATGTCGTCCGTTAACACGGATGCGATCGCCGATGCGACCTCGTCGCATGGCAAGAGTTTACGGAGCAGTGAGAGCAGAGGTTTGCCTAACGCTCGGAACGCGAAGCGGCGTGGATCTACGTCCAAGCGTGTCGAGCCGAAGCGGTCGTCCACACGAGGCGAACGAGAGAAAGAGAAGAAGAACATGGCTTCGAAAAAGCGCGCCGCAAAAGGCGTCAAACGTGCTGCCACGGGTGCCAAGCGCACCGCCGCAAAGACTCCGGCCAAGGCGGCGAAGAGCCCGGCTCGCGGAGTGAAAAGCGCCAAGCGCTCTTCAAAGGTGGTCGGAAAGGTCGTGAAAGCGAACAAGGCCGTCAAGGCTCCCAAACGGGCCAAGGCGAAGAAAGCTGCCAAGAAGGCCGCCAAGAAGTAGCTACACCGATCTTCTCGGGCTGCCAGTGAGTTTCCAGTCCTCCCCGCGGTGCAGGGAGAGACCGGTTTCCACGCACTGAACCGGTGTCGGAAGGTCGGTGTATTTCAGTCGAAACCGAGCGAGACCGGCGGCGAGTCGCGCGGAGCCTACTTCCCGTAGGCTAGCCACGCTCGACGCCGGGATCGCAAAGGGATCGGCCGAAAGACACCGGCCGTCTAGCCCGACGGCGGGAACGCGTCCCTAAAAGTGTGGATTGTGTCGACGGCGTCGTGTGCGTACGCGAAGCCGGTCGCCGCGATGAAAGCACTCGCATCGACGACCACCGGGTACTTCAGGTGGGCGATCGCGCCCCGATCGAGCTGTGGCAGCCCGAAATGCCCTAGTGCACCCGTCAGGGCGAACTCAGGGATATGGATAGGCAGGCGACCCGCTTCGCGAACGACCCACGAGAGTGGCAGCGGAGGCGGTCCGGCGACGTTGAATACACCGCGGAGGCGGCGCTCAATCGCTTTGACGAGTGCTGAGATAGCGTCCTCTTCGTGCATGAACTGAAATAGAGGGTCGAATCCCCATACGAGAGGGACGCGCTCGGCGCGCAGGTACAGAGCAAGAGTACCGATCCCCGTCGGTCCCAGTGTGTAACACGGACGAAGGATCGTGGTCGTGAGCTCGGGGAAGCGCCAGATCGCGTTCGACGCCACCAGGTCGGCGGCGACGAGGTCGGCCAGGCGCGGATAGCCGTGCATCTCGCTCGCGGGTTCATCCTCGATGTGAAAGAGCGGCAGCGAAGCGCCCGCGCCATAGTATGTGTGCCGTCCGACGAAGACGCAGTGGGCGGCTCCCGAGCCTCGCGCGTATTCGAAGACTGTCCGCGTCATCTCGACGAGGCGCCCTTGTCGGTCATCGTCTTCTGCAAAAGGAGATGCCGCGGGCTCCATGTGGACGACGACGTCGGGTCGCCATGCGACAAAGGCCTGTTCGGCGCTTCGCGTCCGGAGGTCTCCATGGTGGATCTCGATAGGCGCGCTCTGCCACGGACGTCGATCGATGCCAAACACGTCGTATCCATCGGCGAGAAGGCGGAGGACCAGCTGCATGCCCATCCCGCCCGACGCTCCCTCCACGAGAACTCTCACTCCGGCTCGCCCATCGTGCCGTCTGATGGCTCGACGACGTCGACGTCATCGACGCCACTCCGGCGCAGCCGAGCGCGAGACTGCACCATCCGCGAGATGGCTTGTTTGACCTCTTCCACGTGGACGCGAATCACACTGTCATCCGAGTTGCCGTCGGCGGAGGGTCGTATGGGCTCGCCGAATTGGATCTCGATCTTCGCGGGGATCGGAACGGGCAACCCGTACGCAACCACCGGAATGTAAGGAACGCCAAGGTAGCGTCCCAGGCGATAGGCGTTCGCGATCGTGGGAAAGGCTTCAGAGCCCCCGAGCACGGCGACCGGCACGATGGGAGTCTTCGTTCGAAGAGCCAAGCGCATGAAGCCGGTTCCAAAGTCCACCAACGAGTGCCGCTCATGGTACAGCTTGGCTGTCCCCCGGGTGCCCTCCGGGAAGACGAGCAAGAGACGCTCGTCGGTGAGCAGCCGTTCGGCGTGCTTGGGAAGGCCCGTCAGTTGTCCCATGCGGCTCGACCAGGTTCCGAGCATCGGCATACGAGCGAGGAACCGGTCGGTCATTGTCTGCGCGAGCCGGGGTGGGTTCATTTCGAGTGCACAGGCGGCGATCACCATCGCCGCGTCGATCGCAATGCCGCCCGAATGGTTGCCAACGAGCATCGCTCGCCCCCGGGGGGGCACGTGTTCGATCCCATGCGTTTCCACAGTAAAATAGTGTCTGTATAGGAACGCGAATGCTGTCAGGGCCGTGCGAAGGTGTGCCTTGGACGTGCCATAAGCATCGACGCCGAGCTCTCCGAACGGAATTTCGAGGCGTTCGACTGCATCGCGCACCTGGTCAGGGATGAGCACGGGTCCCCCTTTTACCCCCATACTCGAGCGGCGCCACAGTCGCCGTGCGACGAGGACGATGCGGATGCGATGCCGCCCCCCTTGACGTCAGACAGGCGCGCATTACCTTGCCCGCCGACCGTTGGCACTCGCCGAGCGTGAGTGCCAGCAACCGGACTCTGCGCGTGCCCACGGCGAGGGACCGTGTGCGGCGCTTTGCGGAGTTTTCTTGTGTCAAGGGAGAAACTACATGTCCAGCATTCGCCCGCTGCATGATCGATTGATCGTCAAGCGCGTCAAAGAAGAGGAAAAGACCAAGGGCGGGATCATCATCCCGGACACGGCGAAGGAGAAGCCCATCGAGGGCGAAGTTCTCGCCGTCGGCAACGGGAAGGTCCTCGAAGACGGGAGCATCCGGAAGCTCGACGTAAAGGTCGGCGACCGCGTGCTGTTCGGCAAGTACAGCGGTACTGAGGTCAAGGTCGACGGCGAAGACCGTCTCATTCTGCGTGAGGACGACGTTCTCGGCGTCCTCGAGAAGTGACTGCGGGAATCCTGAGAGAGGTCAAAGAGTCATGGCAGCCAAGGAAATCGTCTACACTGATGAAGCTCGCAATCTGATCCTCGCAGGCGTCAACGCGCTGGCGGATGCGGTCAAGGTCACTCTCGGCCCGAAGGGGCGCAACGTCGTCATCGAGAAGAGCTTCGGCTCTCCCACCGTGACCAAAGACGGCGTCACGGTCGCAAAGGAAATCGAGCTCGAGAATCGCTTCGAGAACATGGGCGCCCAGATGGTCCGTGAGGTCGCATCCAAGACGAGCGACGTCGCGGGCGACGGGACGACTACCGCCACGGTGCTCGCGCAGGCGATCTACCGCGAGGGCAGCAAGCTCGTGGCAGCTGGTCACAACCCGATGGAGATCAAGCGCGGAATCGATCGCGCTGTCGAGGTCGTCGTTGAGTCGCTCAAGAAGATGGCGAAGCAGACGAAGGACCCGAAGGAAATCGAGAATGTGGGAACCATCAGCGCCAACGGCGACCACGAGATCGGCAAGAAGCTAGCCGAAGCCATGCAGAAGGTCGGCAAGGAAGGCGTGATCACGGTCGAGGAGAGCAAGACAGCCGAGACCACCCTCGAAGTCGTCGAGGGCATGCAGTTCGACCGTGGCTATCTCAGCCCGTATTTCGTCACAGATCCGGAGCGAATGGAGACCGCGCTCGAGGATGCGTACATCCTCATCAGCGAGAAGAAGATCTCGAACATGAAGGATCTTCTTCCGGTGCTCGAGGCGATTGCTCGCAGCCAGAAGCCGCTGCTCATCATCGCCGAGGACATCGAGGGCGAGGCGCTTGCCACGCTCGTCGTCAACAAGCTCCGCGGCACTCTCCACTGCGCGGCGGCCAAGGCCCCTGGCTTCGGAGACCGCCGCAAGGAGATGCTCAAGGACATCGCGACCTTGACCGGCGGTCAGGTCATCGCGGAGGAACTCGGCCTCAAGCTCGAGAACGTTACAATTAGCGATCTCGGTCGCGCGAAGCGAGTCACGCTCGACAAGGACAATACGACGATTGTCGATGGCGCGGGCGCCAAGGACAAGATCAAGGGTCGCATCGAGGAGATCCGAAAGCAGATCGAGACGACGACGAGCGACTACGACCGTGAGAAGCTCCAGGAGCGGCTCGCGAAGCTCGTCGGTGGCGTCGCGGTGGTCAAGGTCGGCGCGGCGACCGAGACCGAGATGAAGGAAAAGAAGGCGCGCGTAGAGGATGCGCTCCACGCGACGCGCGCGGCGATCGAAGAGGGCGTTGTGGCCGGAGGAGGCGTGGCGCTGCTTCGAGGCCAGAATGCGCTCGACGATCTCAAGGTCTCCGACTCGCAGCGATTCGGTGTTCAGATCATCCGCCGCGCACTCGAAGAGCCGCTTCGCATGATCTCCCAGAACGCCGGTCTCGAAGGCTCGATTGTCGTCAACAAAGTCCGCGAAGGCAAAGATGATTTCGGGTACAACGCGGCGACCGACCAGTACGGCAATCTGCTTGCGCAGGGCGTCATCGACCCGGTCAAGGTCGTCCGCACCGCGCTCCAGAACGCGGCGAGCGTCGCGAGCCTCATGCTGACCACCGAGTGCCTAGTGGCAGAGCGTCCCAAGGACGAGAAGGACGCCGGCGCTGGCGCGCACGCTGGCCACGGACACGGCGACTACTAACCGCCACTTCTAGTTAGTGGTCTGGAGGCCCTGGGCGCCGAACGCGCTCGGGGCCTTCGCATTCCATCCGAGACGAGAACGGGTCACAATCGGCCCGGCTCCAATTGTCGTTCCCCCGTGCGCCCACCGCCGAGCTGACCATCGAAGGGGTGGTCGACCGGATCACATTCGAGAATCCGGAGTCCGGATTTCGCGTCCTCAAGGTTTCGGTGCCCGATCGCGAGGATGCCCTGACAGTCGTGGGGGTATTGCCGCCCGTTCAGGAGGGATCACGCATTCGGATTCGCGGGCGGCTCGAGGTGGATCGAACCCACGGAGAGCAATTCCGTGCCCATTCGATTCTCGAGCTGGCGCCCGATACGCTGGTCGGTCTCGAGAAGTATCTCGGATCCGGACTCGTGAAAGGCGTGGGACCCAAGCTCGCGCAGCGGATCGTGGCGGCGTTCGGGCTCCACACGCTGCGCGTCCTCGATGAGAACCCCGAGCGATTGCGCGAAGTGCCGGGTCTCGGAGAAAGGAGGCGTGCGGCTCTTCTCTCCGCGTGGCGAGAACAGAGAGCGCTGCGCGATGTCATGGTGTTTCTCCAGGGCCACGGCGCGAGCCTTTCGCTCGCGATGCGCATCGTGCGTCGCTATGGAGGAGCGTCGATGGCGGTCGTGTCGCGCGAGCCCTTTCGTCTCGCCCTGGAGATTCGCGGCGTCGGGTTCAAGACGGCTGACCGCATCGCTGCCTCGCTCGGCATCGCCCACGATTCGATCGAGCGCGTCCAAGCAGGGGTCATGCAGGTGATTCACGACGTCACGGGCGCTGGTCACGTCTGGACCAGCATCTCGGACATCCAGGCGTTGGCCGCCCATCTGCTAGCGTTCGATATAGCCGACGACGGAGTGCAGTCGCGTCTTCGGACTGGCATCGAGGTGCTGGCGCATGGCGGGCTAGTCGTACTTTCTCGTGATGAGGGCGAGGAGCGTGTCTACGCCGCCGCGATGCACGCCGCTGAATTACGCGTCGCCCAGCGATTCTCGGACCTCTGCTGCGAGACCGCTCGGCCTCTTGCCGGCGCGGCGGGTGCGATCATCGAGTTCGAGCGAGCCACGGACACGGTTCTCGCACCCGAGCAACGCGACGCGGTCGAGCACGCGGCTCGCAGCGCCGTTCTCGTCATCACGGGTGGACCCGGCGTCGGGAAGACGACACTCGTTCGGGCGGTGCTTGCGGTGTTCGCCCGCGCGGAGCTGAACGTGCGGTTGGCAGCCCCTACTGGGCGCGCGGCCAAGCGGTTGTCGGAGGCGACGGGAGCCGAGGCGTGTACCTTGCACCGGTTGCTCGAATTCGACCCTCGCACATCGACGTTCAAGCGAGATGCTGGCCATCCGATCGAAGCTGGCGCCGTGGTGGTCGATGAGTCGTCGATGCTGGACCTTCCTACGGCGGATGCGCTCCTCGCCGCGATTGCCCCGGGAACGCGGCTGCTTCTCGTAGGCGATGTCGACCAGCTCCCGAGCGTGGGCCCGGGCGCCGTGCTGCGAGACGTCATTCTCTCCGCCGAGGTGCCCTGCGTTCGCCTGCAGCAAGTCTTCCGGCAAGCGGCGCGCAGCCTTATCGTCACCAACGCCCACCGCATCAATCGGGGCGACGCACCGGTGACGGTGTCGGGCGACGCTGCCGCAGATTTCTTCGTTGTCGAACGACGCGACCCCGAGCGAGCGCGGTCGACGCTCGTCGAGCTCGTCGCCTCGCGCATTCCCCATAGATTCGGACTGGACCCGGTGCGAGACATTCAGGTGCTCACTCCGATGAACCGAGGTCCGGTGGGCGCCATCGCGCTCAATGAGGCACTCCGCGATGCGCTCAATCCGCGCGGTCCGGCGCTAGCGCATGGGACCCGGAGCTTTCGCGTGGGCGACAAGATCATGCAGCTCCGAAACGACTACGACAAAGGTATCTACAATGGAGACACGGGCGTGGTCGCCCGCGTGGACCTCGAGGAGGGTACGCTGGCGGCGCGCTTCGACGAGCGCGAGGTGACGTTCGAAGGCACCGACCTTGACGACGTCGTCTTGGCCTACGCCTGTACGGTTCACAAAGCCCAAGGAAGCGAATACCCGGCGGTCGTCATGCCGCTTCTCACGGCCCACTTCGTTATGTTGTCGAAGAACCTCCTTTACACAGCCGTGACGCGCGGAAAACGCCTCGTCGTCCTTGTCAGTGACCCCCGCGCGCTCGAGCTTGCCCTTCGCGAGCCGTTGCGCGAAGAGCGTCGCAGCGCTCTGGCCTCGCGCATCGCCGCCTTCGGTAGGAAGGCTCGCGGCCATTGACGGATGGGAATCGGGCGGCCAGTCTGTGAGGCACACTCATGATATCTCGCCTCTTCGTGGGATGCGTGCTCGGGCTGCTCGCCGGAGCGGCCGTCGCGGCGGGTCTGGTGTTCGGCCTTCACGCGATGGTGTTCGACGGTTCCTTCGGCGTTGTGCTCGCGTTCGTGGCCGCAGCGTTGACGGGGGTGCTCACAGGCCTCGTCGCGGGAAAGCCGATCTGGGCCCACGGAGCCTCGATAGAAGCGGGGCTGAAGGCCGTCTTCGGGGCCATCCTGGGCACCGTCGGGATGCTTGCGCTTCGCAAGTGGGCGTCGGGGGTTCACGTCGACTTGTCGGGCCTCGGGGTCGGCGGCGCCGGCGCTCTCGGCGACCTGCCGGCGACGTCGCTGCCTTTGCTCGGCGCAGTCCTCGGAGGGCTGTTCGAACTCGACAACACCGGGGACGCTCCGAAGCAAGGGACGAGCGAACGCGGTCGCGCGGCCTCCGCAGGAGTGCGCGTCGCCGCCGGAAAAAAGGCGAACGCTGGTGCACGCCGAACCCCGTCCGGCGTCGAGGAAACGCCTGACGACGACGAAAACGAGCGCAAGCGCGCCAAAGGATAAGAGTGCCTCCGGGACGGCTCGCGCTCTATGCGGCGACGCTCGGTGTCTTCTTGGTGTCGCTGCGAGCGATTGCGGGTCGTCCGCCGTCGCTCGTTTGGGCAGTGGGAATGCTCGTCGGCTACGTCGCGCTGGTGCTGCTCAGCGTCTTCGTGCTGCGCTGGCGCGTCTTCGTCGACGCGATTGTCCGCGCACCGCGTGGTGCACGAGGCGTCGCGCTGACATTCGACGACGGCCCAGATCCCATATGGACTCGACGCGTGCTCGACACCCTCGACGCGCGCGGAGTGCGTGCGACGTTCTTCGTCATCGGCCGGAAGGCCGAGCAGCACCCCGACGTCGTTCGTGACATCGTCACGCGCGGACACGCCGTTGGGGTTCACTCGTTCGCGCACGACAGGCTTTTCGCTCTGCGTTCTTCGGCGACCGTCCGGGCCGACGTCGAGCTGGCCATCGACGTTGTCGAACGCGCGACGGGCTTCCGGCCCCTGCTCTTCCGCCCCCCGATCGGGCACACGAATCCAGCGATTGCACGCGTGGTCGACGCGCTGAATCTCGTCACGATCGGCTGGACAGTTCGGGGAGGCGACGCGAGAGCGCGCGCTACGCCAGCCGAAGTTGAGTCCCGTGTTCGGCGAGGCCTTCGGGACGGAGTCATCATTGCGCTCCACGATGCGCCGGAGCGCGGCGCGCGGGAACCGGCGGTCGTTCGAGCTCTTCCAGCGATTCTCGACGCGATCGAGGCGGCGCGTCTCGACGTGGTTCCGTTAGGCCCGTGGGTGCAGACGTACCATCAGGGCGAGGCGGCCGGCAACAGGACGTAGAAGCGTGCGCCGTCGAGATGTTCTGCATCGTACTCGATTGCGCCGCCTGCGGACTCGACGAGACCCCGGCAAACCGCCAGGCCAAGGCCAGTTCCCTTGCCGACGTCCTTCGTCGTGACGAACGGCTCAAACAGTCGATTTCGCACCTCCGGCGACACCCCAGGGCCATTGTCCTGCACCTCGATGCGCACGAGCTCATGGCTCGCCGCGCGTGCGCGAACGACAACGTATCCGTTCGGCGGTGCCGCGGCACCGGCATTCAGAACGAGGTTTAGTAGCACCTGAGTTAGGCGCGGCGCCGGCATCGCGACGAGCGGCGCGTCCACAATATCGGAGCGGAGTGTCACCGTTCGGAAGGACGGTTGGGTTCGAACGAGGCAGAACACATCGTCGACGACACTGCCGACGTCCGCTCGGGATGCCGAGCTCCCATCGGGCGCATCGGTGCGGTCCGGTCGAGCAAACTCGAGCAGGTCGCGCACGACTGTATGGATTCGTTCGGTTTCTTTCTTCATTCGAAGGAGCAAATCGCGTGCGGTATCGTCTTGGAGATCGCTGTCGAGCAGCAATTCCTCGATTCCAAGGAGCGCAGCAATCGGGTTTCCGATCTCGTGGGCCAGGCCTGCGGCCAGATGTCCCACGCTGGCCATTCGTTCGCTTCGCACCACCTGAGCTTGGGCGCGCGTCAGTGCATCGGTCGTCCGCGTGAGCTCCTCGACCTTGAGCCGGAGCGTCGCTTCTTCGGACAGGAGCCGGTCGGCCATCGTGCGCACGCTCAGGGCGAGGTCGGAGATCTCGCGGGCCCCACCGCGCGGGAGCGGTAGGGCCTTTGCTCCACCGGCGACCCGGTCTGCGCCATCGGCTAGCTGTTCGATCGGTCGCACGATGAGTCGCGTCAGCGAGATGTAAGCGAAGACGAGAAGTGCCAACCCGAATGTCGACATGTACAGAGCCACCAGTCGGACGAGGGGCGTGCCGTCCGCCCCGTACTCGGCGAGGCGTGTGTGGACGATCACTGTCAACGTGCCGCTGGTCGAACGCGCCTCGATCGCACGCCCGTAGGCCGTACGCACGACGCGCGCTGTGTCCGTGTCGTCACGAGGTCGTTCGAGTGTGGCCTCGACATCCCGGGACCCGGTCGCGCACAGGACGCTATCTCCGGGTAGAAGCGTGGCGCACAAGGAGTCGAGCTCGCCGAGCCGAAGGAGAGAATCCATCGTGGTCTGAGCGCCGTCGGTGCCGTCCCGGGAGTACGCGTCCGCTATGCGCGCGGCGGCGACGCGCGCCAGGGCTTGCGCCGATTGCTCACGTTGGCCGATCATCGTCGTGCGCACCAGACTGGCGACGGCGACGAACAAGGGCACGAACGCGAGAAGCATGAGCCCCGCGAGTGCCAATACGATTTGAAGCCGAAGCCCCGCGCGTCCGCGCGGCGCGGTCGCCCGACTGGGATCCACGAGCGGCTCAGGCACGTCGCAGACCGTATCAATGCGTGTCGTCGATTGCAGTGAAGATTCTTGAGGCGCTCTCGACCGACAAGGCGTAGCCTGATTCGCGGGTCGGGGGACGTTGATGTCCGGCCGGAGGTCCACTCATGCGCCCCATCGCCGAGAAACCAGCGCGCCCGAGGAAGAGAAGGCGCAATGAGTCGGCTGGCGGGCCATCGACATCTGAATCGCTGTTCCCCGTGGTCGCTCTTGGTGCATCAGCAGGCGGCCTCGAGGCACTCGAGCAGTTCTTGAGGCAGGTGCCCGCCCGAAGCGGGATGGCGTTTGTAATTGTGCAGCATCTGGACCCGACGCGCAAAGGCATGCTCGTCGAACTACTCCTGCGAATGTCACCCATTCCAGTCGTCCAGGTGGTCGACGGTACTACCGTTAAGCCGGACCACGTCTACGTGATTCCACCGAACGCCGACATGTCGATCGTGCACGGTGTGCTGCACCTGCTCGAACCAGTTGCGCCGAGGGGTCTGCGTCTGCCGATCGACTTCTTCTTCCGGTCTCTCGCGGACGACCGCCGACACCGAAGCATCGGCGTTGTGCTTTCGGGCATGGGCTCCGACGGAACTCTCGGTCTCAGAGCCATTCGCGAGAAAGCCGGGGGTGTCTTCGTACAAGAACCCGCGTCCGCGAGATTCGACGCGATGCCCCGGAGTGCGATCGATGCAGGCGTCGTCGACGTCGTGGCGCCAGCGGAGCAATTGCCAGGCAAGATTGCCGAGTATCTCCGGCACGCTCACCACGTCACCCGCGCCGAGGACGCCGAACCGGACATTCGAGCTCAAAGCGCGCTCGAGACGATCATTGGCCTCCTGCGAACCGATAGCGGTCATGACTTCACGCCCTACAAGAGAAGCACCCTGTACCGGCGAATCGAACGGCGCATGGGCCTCCACCAGATCGGTGACATCGCACACTACGTTCGCTATCTGCGCGAAAATCGGGAAGAGACAAGACTCCTTTTCCGAGAGCTGCTGATCGGTGTCACGAGTTTCTTCAGAGACCCGTCGGCCTGGCAGCGTCTGGGCAGCGACGTGCTGCCCGCCCTGGTCGCCACGTCCCCACGAAACGGAGTGCTGCGCGCTTGGGTGCCGGCCTGCTCCACGGGGGAGGAGGCCTACTCCCTCGGCATCATGCTCCACGAAGCACTCGAGCCACACCGAGGAACCAAGAACGTATCACTCCAGATCTTCGCCACGGATCTCGATGGCACCGCGGTGGATAGGGCACGACACGCGGCGTACCCGGCGAGCATCGCGGCCGAGGTGTCGCCTCAGCGGTTGAACCGCTTCTTCGTTGAGGAGGACCGAGGCTATCGGGTTCGCAAAGAAATCCGTGATCTCGTCGTGTTCGCCACGCAGAATGCACTTCAGGATCCGCCCTTCACGAAGCTCGACCTGCTGGCGTGCCGGAACCTGCTCATCTATTTGAGCGGCGAGGCCCAGCGGACGCTCATCCCGCTCTTTCACTACAGCCTCAAGCCAGGCGGCATCCTCTTCTTGGGAAGCGCGGAAACGGTCGGCGTGGACACCGAACTGTTCGCGCCAGTCGACGGTAACGCTCGCCTTTACCGACGCCTCGAAACGGCGGTGCCCCTGGTCGAGTTCCCCACCGGGTACCACCGTGCCACGGCGGCGCGCACGTCGTCCCTTGAGCCCGGTTTGGAGGGTGCGAGGCCGCTGAATCTGCGCGAGCACGTTGAAGCGATCCTCTTGCGGCGTTTCGCCCCCGCCGCGGTGCTCGTCAACTCGAAGGGGGACATCCTCTTCGTCAGCGGGCGGACGGGTCAGTATCTCGAACTGCCGGCAGGCAAGACCAATTGGAATCTGCTCGCGATGGCGCGCGAGGGGATGCGCCACGAGATGGCAAGCGCATTGCACACTGCAGTGCACTCCAAGAAAACAGCGACTCTGGCGAATGTCGGAGCGGTCTCCGACGGGGGCACGCGTTGCGTCCACGTGACGTTCGAGCCGATCGACGAGCCCGCGGCTCTGCGGGGGACCGTACTGGTCGCTTTCGTCGATGTGGCCGCGCAGCCCCACACGCCCCGACCCGCCTTCCGCAAGGGCTCCGGAACGCGGACGATGGATCGGGTTCATCTTGAGCAGGAGCTGGTTCGCGCACGGGAGGACCTGCGCGCAACACGGGAGGATTCGCAGCGCGCGCACGAGGAGCTGGAAAGTGCCAACGAAGAGCTGCAGTCGACCAACGAGGAGCTGCAGTCGACCAACGAGGAGCTCACCACGTCGAAGGAGGAGATGCAGTCGATGAATGAGGAGCTGCAGACGTTGAATGGAGAGCTTCAGGCGAAGGTTGACGATCTGTCGCGCTCGAGCAACGACATGAAAAATCTCCTCGACAGCACCGCGATCGCGGTTCTCTTCCTCGACGAGGGACTGAACGTGAGGCGTTTCACGCCGCAGGCCGCAACCCTCATCAAACTCATCCCCCGTGACGTGGGCCGGCCGCTTGCAGACCTGGCTTCGAACCTGGAGTACACCGCGCTCTACGACGACGCTTGCGAGGTCCTGAGCAGCCTCGTGTTCAAGGAAACGGCCGTGGACTCGCGGGACGGGCGCCGGTTCAACGTGCGTATTATGCCCTACCGCACCAGCGACAACAGGATCGATGGCGTGGTCATTACGTTCTTGAGCATTCCCGTTTCGGAGAATCCTGCGAGGAGATCGAGGAGGAGCTAGCCATGACGCGACGGACGGACGAACGCAGGGGCAAAACGGAGCTCCGAACGCGCGCCGAGGATCGGTTCGCGGCACGCTCGTCGGGCGAGACCGGTCTCGAGTTCTCATCTTTCTCGAACGCGGTCGCGATCGTCCATGAGCTTCAAGTCCATCAAATCGAGCTCGAAATGCAGAACGAGGAGCTGGCGCGCTCACGCGTGGAGGCCGAGGCCGCGCGGGAGCGATACGCGGACCTCTATGACTTCGCTCCGATCGGCTACTTCACGGTCTCCCACGAATCCGCGATCTGCGACGTGAACCTGACGGGCGCGCGCTTGCTGGGCGTCGAGCGCTCTCGCCTCGTTGGCCGTCGCCTAGGATCATTTATCGCCGAAGCCGATAGGCCCGCGTTCAATACCGCGCTCTCGACGGCGCTCAAGAGCCATACCCAGGAATCGTGCGAAGTTGCGTTGGCTTCGGCGGCGGACGAAGCGAGCTTTCCCCCGTATCTGCAGATGACGGTGTTGGCAGCACCAGGTGGGGAGGAAGTCCGCGTTGTCGCGGTGGACTCGACCGAGCGAAAGCGGACGGAGGAACAGATCAGAACCTCGCAGAAGCTCGAGGCCATCGGACAGCTCGCGGGTGGCGTCGCGCACGACTTCAACAACGTGCTGACCGTGATCCTGAACCACGCCGATGTGGCACTCGAGACCGTCGGCACCGATGTGCCGCTTCACCAGAATTTGGTCGAACTCAAGGCGGCCGCCGAGCGAGCAGCAGCCCTGACGCGTCAGCTATTGGCTTTCAGCCACAAGCAGGCAGTCAGGCCCCAGGTGGTGGATCTGAACCGGCTCTTGGGCAAGATCGCAGACCTGCTCCGGCGGCTTCTGGGGGAACACATCGAGCTCGTGCTGTCGCTCGATGCGGACCTCGGTCCGGTCAAACTCGATCCAACGCAGTTCGATCAAGTAGTCATGAACCTTGCGGTCAATGCGCGGGACGCAATGCCCGACGGGGGAATCCTCACGATTTCGACCGCGAATCTGGATCTCAGCGTCGGAAGCGGGCAGCGGGGTCTCACCGTAAGTCCGGGCCCCTTCGTGCGCTTGACGGTGAGCGACACGGGGACGGGAATGGACGCGACGACGATGGTGCACATGTTCGAGCCGTTCTTCACGACGAAGCCCAAGGGGCACGGGACTGGCCTCGGGCTCTCCACGGTCTTCGGCATCGTCAAGCAATGCGGTGGCCAGCTGACCGTTCACAGTGAACTGGCCAAGGGATCGACCTTCGAGATCGATTTTCCTCGTAGCGCCGCGTCCTTTGGTCTGGAAGCGGATCCCGCGGGACGTGCGAAGGTTGCCGACAAGCTTGCGACCGAGACTGTCCTGGTTGTCGAAGATGAAGGGGCGCTGCTCCGCATCGCCACGCGCGTTCTTCAAGCAGCTGGATATATCGTTTTGGCGGCGGTTAGCGGCGCTGATGCGTTGCGGGAGGGCGAGCGGCACGTGGCTCCCATTCATCTGGTGGTGTCCGACATCGTCATGCCTGGGATGTCAGGCGTCGCCTTTGCCGAGCGCATGAAGCGCCTGCATCCCGAGACGAAGGTCCTCTACATGTCCGGCTACACCGACGACGAGCTTTCCCATCAAGGGGTCACCGACCCGCAGGTTCAACTGCTAAGCAAGCCCTTTACGCCAGAACAGCTTAGGCGGAAGGTGCGCGAAATCCTCGATGGCTAGTGCTCACTTCAGCCGCGCCCCTGGCTTCGCGTTGCCTTCGACTGTCGCGAGCGCCAGCTGATCGCTCGGCCCCGTGGCGAGGATCATGCCGTGGGATACGAGCCCTTTGCCAAAATCGCGAGGAGCGAGATTGGCGACGACGACCACGCGGCGGGCCAATAGATCCTCTGGTTTGAATGATAGGGCCAGCCCGGCGACAATGCTGCGAGGTGCCTCCTCGCCGAGGTCTACGGTGAGCGCGAGGAGCTTGTCCTTGCGCGGCACGCGGGTCGCATCGCGAACGATTCCCACGCGCAGGTCGACGGCCGAGAACTCGTCGTAGGAAATCGATGCAACGTCGGTTCCTGACGCCGCGGGTACCGCCGCAACGGCCGGGATTGCGACGTCGGAGTTCGGTGCCGTGCTCGCCGGGCCCCCGTCCCCAATGCGCGGCGTTACAGCGGCGACTAGCGCGGCGCCTGCGGATTCGTCGAACGTCGGAAAGAGCGGCGAACCCGGCGTTAGTGGTTCCCCTTCGCTCCGAGTTTCACGCGCGGCAGAAAGCCAATCTCTGTCCACTGCGGGTTGCAATGGAGCGAGCCCGAGTTGTCGGTGCATTTCATCGCTCCGGTTCGGCATGGCCGGCCACACCAGTTTGGCCAGCAGCCCCAGCACGGACAGCAATGTATGAAGTATTGTTCCGACGCGGCCCCGATTGCCTTGCTTGTCTTCAGCCCACGGGGCAGCGCGATCCACGTACTGATTGGCCGCCGACGAAATAACCCAGGTCCACTCTAGGGCGCGGTGCGGTTCTATGTCATCCCAAGCCTTGAGCGCATTGGCTCGCGCTTCGTCGACTTTTGCAAAGAGGTCACGCTCGAGCGGACTGAGCTCGCCTCGCGCAGGAACGCGAGTCCCCGTCATTTTGATGCACAGGCCGAGCGTACGCGCGAGCAGGTTTCCCAGGTTCTTTCCGAGGTCGGCGTTGTAGCGTTCGACCATCGACGCGGGATCGAAGTCACCGTCCTGACCGAGCGCGATCGCGCGCAGCAGCTGATATCGAAGCACGTCGGCTCCGGCGTCGTCGTTGGCGCGCATGGCTTCGCCGAGAGCGTGCGCGATCCCAAGCGGATCGGCGGCGTTGCGCAAGGACTTGCTCATCTTTTGACCGCCAAACGTCAAGAATCCGTGCGCGTAGACCTTGGAGGGCAGCGGGAGCCCAGCGCTCATCAAGAATGCAGGCCAATACACCGCGTGAAATCGGAGAATGTCCTTACCCACGACGTGCACGACCGTACCGTCGTTCCAGAAAGCGCGGAGCTCCGGTGGCGACTGGACCGCAGTCCAGTAGTTCGCAAGCGCATCGAACCAGACGTACATGACGTGCTTTGGGTCGTCAGGTACCGGAATGCCCCAGGAGAAGCTCGTGCGCGAGACGGACAGGTCCTTTAGGCCTCCCTCGACGAAACTGATGACCTCGTTCCGGCGCGACTCTGGCTCGATGAATCCGGGCTGACGGGCGTAGAGCTCGAGGAGACGCTCTTGAAATCGAGACAGACGAAAAAGGTAGGTCTCTTCCTTCATCCGTTCGACGGGCCGCAGGTGCAGCGGGCAGACATTGCCGGGGAGTAGTTCCTTCTCGGTCTTGTATCCCTCGCAGCCGACGCAATACCACTCTTCGTAGTCACCCAAATAGAGATCGCCTCGGTCTCGAATCGCTCGCCACAGGTCCTGCACGAGCCGCTCGTGGCGCGGTTGCGTCGTGCGAAGGAAGTCGTCGGCGCGGACCTCGAGCTTCGGCCACGCGGCCTCGAACCGGTCGCTCATCTCGGACACGAATGTCGCAGGGAGGATTCCGCGGTTTTGCGCTTCGCGCTCGAGTTTCAGGCCGTGTTCGTCCGTGCCCGTCAGCATCCGCGTGACGTGCCCGCGGAGCTGGTGGTAGCGGCGAATGGCATCGACCACAATCGTCGTGTACGCCGTCCCCAGATGTGGAACGTCGTTGACGTAGTAGATCGGCGTAGTGACGTAGTAGCGCATTTGGCACGGAAGACTTAGCACACAGGCGCTCTGGCCGTGCTGCGTGCTAAACGAGAAGATCCAGTGTCCGTTCCGCGCAACCTCTCCCTTGATTTCACCGTGCGCCCGACGCCGACGCAGGACCGAGGTGAGTCCGGACCGGACGATATTTCCCGCGCCGGCGAAGCGGAAACGCCTCCGAGCACGTGTTCCGATCCGGAACATCCGCTGACCGTGGCTGCACTCGATCGCGCGATCAAGGGTGCGCTCGAAGGAGGTTTCTCGGTGCCGGTGTGGGTTGAGGGCGAGGTGACCGGCATGCGTGCCGCCCCCAGCGGTCACCTCTATCTCGGCTTGAAGGATGAGCACGAGGACGCGGCCGTCGACGTTGTCGTGTACCGGTCGAACGTCACGCCGCGTATGCGGACCCTCTTGGTCGACGGCGCACGCGTACGACTGCGCGGCAAGCCGACGTTCTGGGCCCCGCGCGGCCGACTCCAGCTCGTCGCCGACCGCGCGCAAGCGGCAGGACGCGGGGCGCTCCTCGAGGCGCTCGAGCGACTGAAGGCAAAGCTTGCGGCGGAAGGTCTGTTCGCGCCGGAGCGCAAGCGATCCCTTCCGCTCGAGCCTCGCATCGTCGGCGTCGTGACGAGCCCCTCGGGCGCCGTCATTCACGATATCTGCCGTGTGGCGTTTCGCCGCGGCGGCGCCCACATCCTCCTCGCGCCCGCGCTGGTTCAAGGGACGGGGGCACCAGAATCCATTTGCAGGGCGCTCGCGGATCTGGCGCGCGTCCCAGAGGTGGACGCCATCGTCGTCGGGCGCGGCGGAGGTTCGTCTGACGATCTGGGTGCCTTCAATGACGAGTCCGTGGTGCGTGCCGTTGCTGTGTGCCGCGTTCCGGTCGTCAGCGCGGTGGGGCACGATGTCGATGTTACGCTGGTGGACTTCGCGTCCGACATTCGTGCCGCGACTCCGTCCCAAGCTGCGGAGATGCTCGTTCCCGATCGCAGCGCGCGACGCGAAATCTTGAAGCGAACGCGCCTTCACCTGGTGCGCGCAGCGCGTGCGCGCGTCGATGGGGCTCGCGTCGTCGCAGGCCGCCTCGGAAGTCGGCTGGGCGATCCTCGGCTCGCGCTCGCTTCACACCAGCAGCTCCTCGATGACCGGTTCACGCGGCTGTCCGCGCAGATCCGCGCGATTCTGAGTCGCAAGCACGAGACTTTGGTGAGAAATCAGCAGAGTCTTGCGTTGATTCACCCGCGCGAAGTCCTCGCTCGCAGACGGGCCGAAGGCGTGCGTCTTCGAGAGCGATTGGTGACGACTTGGGAAACGGCGCACCATCGCCGAGATGCGGAACTCGCGAGCTCGGCCGCTCGCCTCGACGCCATGAGCCCCCTCAAGGTGCTCGGGCGGGGGTACGCGATCGCCACTCGCGCTGATGGGCGGGCGGTGCGCATTGCGTCCGACGTGCATCCTGGCGACACTCTGACCGTTCGTGTGGACCGGGCAAGTATTGAAGCGGAGATATGTGCGGTCGAACCTCTGGGAGAAGAGCGATGACGAAGCTGCGATTCGCCGTCCTGGGCGACCCCATCGCACACTCACGAAGTCCGGTCATGCACCGAGCGGCGTATGCTGCGTTGGGACTCCCTCACGTGTACGAGGCCCTGCGCGTAAGCGGGGACGATTTGCTCGGCGCGGTCCAGGCCCTGCGCTCGAATACGTTTGCCGGTCTGAACGTCACCGTTCCGCACAAGCGCCGAGTGTTGTCATTCGTCGATACCATTGCGCCAAGCGCGCGCGCAGTGGGGGCGGCGAACACGCTCGTTCGATCCGCTTCTGGAGCCGTGACGGCCCTCAATACGGACGCACCGGCCCTAGCCGAGGAACTCCGCACCCTCGCCAATCCTGACATGTCGTGGTCTTTGTCGCGCGCGCTTGTCCTCGGATCGGGTGGCGCGGCGCTAGCGGCGGTGGCTGCATTGGCGGAGCTCGGTGCGGGGGAGATTGTGGTTCGCGCGCGATCGTTCGACAATCCGGATCGCCGCGCGGCGTTCGTTCGCGCGGCTGCGGCGGCGGTCGTGGTCCAACCATGGCGCGCATCGTCCGAGTGCGAACAAGCGACTCGGGCGATCGTCCAGGCGACGAGTGCGGGAATGGCCGGAGCCGATTCCGGAGACGCGGTCGCATCCGTGGTCGACTGGCAGTCGCTCGGAGCCGATGCAGTTGCGCTCGACGTGGTGTATTCGCCGCGCGACACGCCCTTTCTCGATGCCGCTCGCCGACGCGGGGTGCGCTGCGTTGGTGGTCTCGGAATGCTCGCGCGCCAAGGGGCTCTCGCTTTCGAGGCTTGGTTGAACTGCCCCGCTCCTCTTGAAGCCATGCGCTCGGCGCTCGACCAGCCATGACGCCGCTCGGTGCCGATGATCGGCCAGTGACTCTGCTCCGGTCGCGCACGGCACGGGATCGGATCGGCTATCGCCGAATCGTTCAGCTTCTCGTGTTCCTGATCGTGGTTCCAACTACGTTGCTGCTCGCAGTGGGCATCGTGCTCATGTGTATTGGCACCTATTTCAACGTCCTGTTCGGCGTGCTGACCGTGAGTTTCGTGCTAGTGACCGTCACTGGCACGGTCCTCGTTCTCGTGTTCTTGCGCCGTGAAGCGAACCTGAGTCAGCTCCAGTCCGACTTCGTCTCGAAGGTGAGTCATGAGCTGCGGACGCCGCTCACGAGCATCCGACTGTTCGTCGAAACGATGGATCGTTCGCGCGGCGACCCGCGAATTGCGAACAAATGCCTCGATGCGCTGGGACACGAAACCGAGCGCCTCACCCAAGTGATCGAACGCCTGCTCGATTGGGGGCGGATGGAAGCCGGCCGCAAGCTCTTTGAGATGCGCCCGGAGCCACCCGCGCGCGTGATTGATGACGCTGCGAAAGCGCTCGCTCCGCTTTGCCTTCATCGGCCCGAGGTCCAGTTTGCCATCGAGGTCGAGCCCAATCTGCCGCTCGTGCGCGTCGATAGCGCGGCAATGGCGGATGCTGTCTTGAATCTCCTGTCAAACGCGGTCAAGTACGGCGGCACACCTCCCGTTGTCAGGCTGCACGCGTGCACCACGCCGGCGGGCGTTGCGTTCGAGGTGACGGACAACGGAGAGGGGATTCCGAGGTCCGAGCATCGCCGCATCTTCGACAAGTTCTATCGGATCGACGACCGCCTATCCCGCGAGCGCGAGGGGAGCGGTCTCGGTCTCGCGATTGTCAAACACATTGTCAAGGCCCACGGAGGACGCGTTCAGATCGAAAGCTCACTCGGTCAAGGGTCGACATTCCGAATCGTTGTCCCCGCTCTGCCGCGCGGCGCCGACAGTCCTACGAACCGGTCAGTTGAGGCGCACGGACAATGAACCCGGTTGTCCGAGGGACGGAGGCCGCAGGCCGGCGCGTGCTCGTCATCGAAGACGACGCGAGTATCATGCTCGGGCTTCGCATCAATCTCGAAGGCGAGGGTTACACGGTCATGTCGGCAGAGGACGGTGAGCAGGGGCTGGCTGCCGCTCGCGCCGAAGCGCCCGATCTCGTCATCCTGGATGTCATGCTGCCGAAACTCAACGGGTTTCAAGTGCTCCAGACGATAAGGCAAGACGGACTCACGATGCCCATCATCGTCCTTAGTGCGCGAACATCAGAAATGGACAAGGTGACGGGGCTTGAGCTCGGAGCTGAGGACTATGTGGCAAAACCCTTCAGCCTCAAGGAGCTTCTCGCGCGTGTGCGCGCCGCTCTTCGCAGAACTGTGCGCCAGACTGGGCGGCATCGGCCGATATGGACGTTCGGTGACGTTCAAGTGGACCCCACGGCGCGAACGACTTTCCGCGCCGGATTGCCGGTGGATTTGACGGTGCGAGAGTTCGACGTCCTCATGTGTCTCATCGAAGCGCGTGGCGAAGCTCTCAGCCGAGATGCCATATTCGCCCGAGTGTGGGGCCCCAATCATCACGGGACGCCGCGGACGATTGACAATTTCGTTCAACAGCTTCGTGCGAAACTCGAAGGTGACCCGCAAAGGCCTGAACATGTCATGACGGTTCGCGGTGTCGGGTATCGCTTTGACGGGTGACGCCTCCCAGTCGCGCGGGCCAAATCCAGGAATACACGGCCATGCCGGCAAGCATGGAAGTCACGAACGCAATGGTCGGTGTCGACAATCGGACCAGCGAGACGACTGCGGGCCCTGGACAGTATCCGATCGCTCCCCAGCCGAGCCCAAAGAGCGCAGCTCCGGCTAGCAACGGCCCGTCGATGGATGATCGTGTCGTGAACCCGAAAGCGTTGCTCAGGACAGGCTTGCGTGCGGTTCGCGCCCACGAAACAGCGCCTACATGAAAGGCGATCGCACCGCCCATGACCAATCCCAGAGAAGGGTCCCAGTTCCCCGTTATATCGAGGAAGTCCCTGACCTTTTCCGGATTCGTCATTCCCGCAATTCCAAGGCCCAGAGCGAACCCGACACCTGCGACGAATGCGACGACGAGCTTCTTCATGACAGTCTCGGAAGGATGTGTCGCACGAAGAACGCAGCCAACGTTCCCGTGGCCATGAAGGTGAGCACCGCTGTCAAGGATCGCAAAGAGCCGCGACTAAGCCCGCACACGCCATGACCGCTCGTGCACCCGTGACCCAGTCTCGATCCGAAGCCAACGAGCAACCCCGAGAGGACAACCACGCCAATGGGCAGTCCGCGGGACGTAGGCGCTATCGCCCGCGGCCAAATGTTCGTGAGGAGGACTCCCCCGACGAGCAACCCAGCGACGAAGGCGCAGCGCCACGCCACGCCGGTCAGGCGCGGTCGAACTAGGCCGCCAACAATGCCGCTGATCCCGGCGATATCGCCGTTGAACACGAGTAGCAGGGATGCGCTGAGTCCAATGATGGATCCACCGAGAAGCGCCGGTCCTGGAGTGAATGACATGGGGGTATCTCTTCGGCACGGGCATCAGGTGTCTATCGATCCAACCGTCGCGCGCGGTGCGCTTGGGGTATCGAGCGACGCCAAACAATCGGACGACGTTTGGTGGAAGCACTCGTCGACAATACGCCGGAACCGACGAGCAGTGCCTTCCAAGTCGGGACCCTGACGGAACAGGTCTCCGCCGATGAGCAGGACCACGTCGGGGCCGTAAGTGCCCACGATCTCCGAGACGCGTGACAGAATCATACCCCCAGCTGGAACGGGCAGCGCCGAACCAAGCCCCTCCCGTGGCTCGACGAGGCCGCGGGCCAAGTCCTTGCAGTCCGCAAGGGAGAACGAGAAGCGCCCAGACACATGGGGAAAGATGACCATGTCTGCTCCCGCCAGACGCTGGAGGGTTCCGAGGAGCACACGATGGGCGATGCCGGTCCGAGGCGAGGTCAGCCATCCACCGAGGAATGCTGGATGGCTGACCATCGGAAGTCCGAGATCATGACGTGCCGCCAAAGCTCGAAAGGCGCTGAAGCCGATAAGCCCCGGAGCCGCCATGAGCCCTCCTGCGCCCGCATCGCGTGCGAGGGCTGCGCGCGCCATGATTCCGTCAAAGTCCGCCGAAACGTTTGCGATGTAGAGCGAATGTCCGTGAGTCTCATGGTTCGCGCGCTGAACGGCGTCCGCGCACCGTTTCACACGCTGACCGAACGGCGCCATGCTCTGGTCGGTCAAGCCGTGATCGTCCTTGATGATGTCGATCCCTCCCCTGGCGAACCGATACGCGAGAGATGCTAGCTCCTCTACGCCGAGCCCCATCGGCTTGAGAGCGGTTGCGAGGAGCGGTCGTGACTCCGTGTGGAGCAGGCGCCGGACGCCACTCACCCCAAATCGCGGGCCAGCAACTTCCAGCATGGCTGGGTCCACATCAACGTCTTCGACGCGCACATTTGGTTGCAGGCTCGTGTTGCCAAATACGACGTTCAAGAACTGAGTGAACTCACCGCCGGTCGTTGCGACAGGGTACAAGATGCGAACGCGAAACGCGGTGGCGCCTGCTGGATCGATAGAGACGATGTGTCCGATCACGGTCTTGGCAACAGCGTCGGGCACGAGGTCGCGCGGAAGCTCGACCGTCTGCTCGGCGGCGAGGTCCAGCGCTTCACGTTCAATGGAAGACGCAGCGCATTCGACTCGGTACTCGACAGCAAATGTGCCGCGCTGCCGCTTGAGTCGAGAGCCCCAACGGCCGCTCTCCGAGTGGTCCACCGCGCTATCAGTGGCTCCGGCAGCCGCCGACGGTGGCAGGAGGGCCACCCGTTGCCCGGTCGGTTCCGGATGAACATGGGTCCCCGGCGGAGCAGCAGTGAACATGGTGTCCACCATAGCGAAGTACGGCCGACCCGCAACCAGCATCTCGACCTCCGACGATCTGGGTCCCCGCCTACGTCAATGCTGGAGCAGTCGCGCGGCGCGCCCGAACGATCTGCAGGGCCCTTCGAACATCGTGGATTCGGACGAGTCGGGTTGCAAACATCAGGAACAGGTAAAGCGACATGTCGAGCAGAATGCGCACGAATCCGACGCTATGAATCAGACGATCGCAGCCGATGGTCGTGGCCGAAAGAATAGCGATCTTGGTAAGGGCGGCGACGTTCCTCCTATCGATGGGGGTTTGTTCGAACCGAGTCGTCATCGCCACGATCACGCACAATTCATTGGCAATGGCTGCCATGGCCGCTCCCGCACATTCGCCGCCCGTTCCCGTGCCGAACAGGAACCGCCCTATTGGCACGAAGACGAGCATGAACAAAGCCATCGACAGAATGGCAACGAGCGAAATAATCGTGCACGACCATGAGCGCCCGAGAATGATGAGCCCTGACGATAGCACCATGTTGAGATAGGTCACAACAAACACGAGCGATAGAATAGACAAGCCAGTCGATGCCGGAGCGTACTTAGCGCCGAACGCGAGCTTTATCCAAAGTTCGGAACCCACCGAAATGAATATAGTGATGGGCGCGATGAGAATAATCAGTGCCTCGATGCACCGACGCATGATGGCCATCATCTCGAAGGGAGAGCGCGCGTTTGCTCGGGACAACAGCGGCATGACGACCCATCCGAGCAGCGGATAGAGCAACATGGACAGAGTAGCCAGATTCTGAGTGGCGGCGAACCATCCCACCTCGCGTTCGTCCCGTCGAATAAACTCTAGCGCGCTCATGGCAAGGTTGTTTCCGAATCCAACAGCCATTCCACTGATGAAGAACGGCAAGCTTGCGAGAAGGACTGGACCGATGGCGCGGAAATCGATGCGATATCGCAGAGCTACCGCGCGATCGGCTCCGGGCAGGAGGACGGCAAGGCGGAAAAGCTCCGCGACAAGGGCGGGAAGCGCCAAGAAATAGAGAGGTACATCGAAGTGCAAACCGACGAGCAGACCGATCCCCCAAACGACCTTGGCAACCACGTTGGCGACCGCAAGCGGTCCAACTCGAGAAGCCGCCTGCATCACGCTCGCGAGTGTCCCGTTGACGGTCATCGCAAGCTGGCTCAATCCGAACACGATGACAGTGAGCTGGATCTCCGAGGGTCTCGATGTCTCATGAAGGGTGACCAGCATGGCGGAGAAGAGGACAACACTGATCAAGCCGCGAAGGGCAAAGATGCCGCCCACGAAGTCCGATGCGTGCCTCGGGCGGACGGGCACCTCCTTCATGATGTAGATGTCGACGCCCAGCCCAATGGTCGAGAAGAACATCGCGGCGAAACTCTCGGCGAATCCGAAGTGGCCCTGACGCACCGGCCCGAGATGAGCAGGCACGCGCAGCTTCACAATCAACGCGATCGACCACGTGAGAATGAGCGACCCAGCCAACTGGAGGGTATTGCGGATGGCGAGTCCAAGCTCGTGAGCATGGATGGCCTGGGTCGTGGAAGGGGGGGCTTCTGTCGAGGATGTTTTCGACGAGACTTCGGGATGGTCCATCAGGCTGATTTCACGGGTGATGTCTGATCCGCGTTGGCGGGTTGGTCACGCTGGTTCGGCACGCGAACGTTCTCGATATGTCTCGGGCGCGTCGGTCGAGACCGAGTCGGTACTCGCCAGGCCAGCCTTCGCGGGAACCGGGCGATGTCCGTGAGCCAGAGCCGTCCCCTTCGCTTCGTCATCGGTCAGCTCGAGGTGCCCCGGGCGCTGCCCAAGCCACGAGGCGTGCTGTGAGGCCGCTCCTCGTTCGTCTTGCGTCGGAGCTGTGACATTCTCCTTTCCGAGGGTGCCCGGGAGTTAGCCGGACGGGTGTCGAGGGATTCCGAAGGCGATCTCAATCGCCTTGCGTGCCACCGCCAACGAGTGCCGAGCGGCGAGGTACTCATAGCCTGCCAAACGAAGATCGTCACGCAAGGCTCTATCTTCAAGGACTCGCACGACCGACTCGGCGAACTCCCCGGGGCTATCCGCGACGAGCACCTCACGGCCATTAGCGATGGCCAGCCCCGCCGCGCCGTCGCTTGTCGTCACTGTAGGGATGCCGGCACTCATGGCCTCGAGAAGCTTCATGCGAACGCCCGAGCCGCCGACTACCGGAGCGACCATCGCGACGATCTTGGCGTAGAGAGTTTCGAGCTGGTCGACGAATCCGAGCGTAGTCACACCGGGAACCTGCCAACCGGCGGGAATGACCAGCCTGCCATCTGTCGTCCGCTCCAAGCCCGGACCCGCAATCGTCAGACGTGCATCCGGAATCCGGGAGCGAACGAGAGGCCACACGCTCTTGCAGAACCAATCCAGTCCGTAGACGTTCGGCTGCCACCCGAGATGTCCGATGTATCCGATGCTTGGCTCCGAGCACGATTCGATTCTCCGCGGTGCGGCCTCGACGAAGGGAGGAACGACAACGGACTCAACCCTGGCGAGTTCGCGAAAATGTCGCGCATCGTCGTCGGAGATCGCGATGACCGCATCCACCGCGGACAGAGCGCGTTGCTCGAAGCGGCGCAGAGCCCGAGCCTCCAATCGAACGACCTGGCGAAACGGAGTGCGATAGCTCGACGCCAACCGATCGAAGATCTGCCACTCGACATTGTGCTGTTCGAGGACCGTGCGTGCTCGCGGGGCTAGGGCGCGAACGTCCTCCAAATACCCCATCATTCCAAGTAAACCAAAGTACACAATATCGAATGACGATCTCCGCAGATGCTCGCGCACCAAGCGTCGGAATTCTCCGCTTTCATTGGTCGCGATGAGATACGGCTCCCCCCGCAGTATTCGGGCACCGACGACCGCCTGAAAAGCCGTAAAACTGCGCCTAATTCGCAGCAACCTCCGAACCACGGGTTCTGACCGGACCTTGGGAACGTGCGAGTCAAGCGACCGGCGAAGCTCGTCCGACACTGCTACCTCGCTCATCGACAGCACGGTAATACTCTCGACAGCCGGAATTGAATCGATCGCCCGCAGCTGCGACAGAAGCCGCACGCGAAATCCGCGCTCGGCCGGCACAACGAAATCCGGCAGCAGAACGAGCACTCTCATGGCCCTGCGAGTCCTGTCAGAGCTAGCAATGCCGCACATCCATGTCGAGAATCCGAATTCGTCTCACCACACCCAGCGTTCCATGTACCACAAAGGCGCGCGCTCGCGGAGATGTCCCGGGGCAAGCTTCAACGACTCTCGTCTCGCGAAGATGCCGAATCTCTGCCTGCCGACGCATTCTGGCAATGGTGCCAGGCGCCCTCGGTTCCTGCAAGTCTCGCAATCGTTGAGGTCGTTGCGCGTTGGGCTCGGCCCGCCACGGAGAAAGGAGGGGCCGTCGGGAGCGACGGGTCCGGTCAGAGCCGCGCGCGGTGAGATCGCATTCGTGCTTTCGCTGCCCACCGACATAGATCCCAGTGCGCCGGCGAGCGGCACTGGGTGAGTCGCGTGTTCAGCGGGTGGCCGCGTTGACTGACCGCGAGGCGCCCATTATGCTCATAAGCTATGCAGGACCGCTCGCATTGGGTAAGCCGCTCCAGTCGAACGCAGGCCCAACCGTGAACAAGGTATCGGGCAGCGATCTTACGGAGGACAATGCTCTACTGAGATTCGAGGAGGCAGCGCAATCGAAGACGCCAGTTCCCAGCTTGTCAGGGCGTGGTATTCTCATCACCGCGGGAGGCCCATTCGTACCGAGCGCATACGTGGCCGTTCGCTTGCTGCGCCGCCTTGGAGCGACGCTTCCTATCGAAATCTGGCATGCGGGCGACGATGAAATTCCGCCGTGGGCGCGGCGCGCCTTCGAGCCTTGTGGCGTGTCGCTGCACGACGTGATGCCCTATTCTGAAGGCCGCCCGCTTTCCGAGATGCGCGGATGGCCGATCAAGCCAGCAGCACTTATCCACAGTACGCTGCGCGACGTTCTTTTTCTCGATGCGGACTGTTTCCCGCTGCGCAACCCTGAGTTCTTGTTCGATTCGGTCCAATTCCGGGAGCATCGCGCGTTGTTCTGGCCGGATAACCGCTCTCACCGTATGGTCGACGGCGCGCCGATTTGGCGGCATACTGGTATGCCCTTTCGAGCCGATCCGGAGTTTGAGACGGGCATTTTTCTTATCGACAAGCACGATTGTTGGGAGGAGCTTTGCTTGGCCCAGTGGATGAATGCCAACTCATCATTTTGGTACAGGTATGTGCTCGGCGACAAAGACACCTTCTATCTGGCGTGGCGGAAGCGTGAACGTAGCTACTTCATGGCTCCGGCATGCAAGCGCTATGGCGCTGTCGTCACCCGCCACTACTGGGCGGATGGCAAACCAATCGCTGACCATCGAACTGGGGCATCCAAGTACAGTCTTCCTCAACGTTGGGGGCCGTTTGCCGTGCACCTGGCGCCGTACCAGTGGCGTGGAACGGCCAAGAATGTCTACGACGAGTGCGTGCAACGCTTCTTCGTGAAGGATTTTTCGCTCCACGTGCGTCTCCTCGACGAACTGAAGGAGTATCTCGTTCGCCAGGGCTAGGGCCTTATCATCCCGAATCTCAAGGGGACATTGTTTGCCTCGTCCGTCGTAAGCGTTCACGGGGATGCGATCTGAGAAAACAAGGAGATTTGAACAGGAAGATCGTAAGGTGAAATACCCAAAACACTTCCGACCTTCCTGTTCAAATCTCGCGGTGAAATAGAGGGCCTTGACAGGTGAGCACCGTCGGGCGTTCCCCGTGAACCGTTACCGTCCGTCAATCGGGCATGGGCATGCCAAAGTCGGGTCGGTCGCGATGTCCCAATACCCATTCATAGACTTCGAGCATTTGGGACGCTTTCACTTCCCACGTGAAGTTCTTCAAAACGCGTTGGCGAGCTCGTTCTCCAAGTTGGAGTATCCTCGACGGGTCGCTCGCCATGCCATCGATTGTGTCGCGAAGTGCGAGTACGATGGACTGTCGTGTGCCCATGGGAATCAAATGACCTGTCGATGGGCTCGTTAACTCGGCAGGGCCACCGTAGTCGACCACGACGGGCACGACTCCTAGCGCCATCGCTTCGAGCACGACGCCGCCTCCGAACTCCCTGATGCTGGGAAACGCCAGTACGTCGGAGCGGCGCAGTCGGACAATGAGTTCGTCATGCTGGAGCCATCCAGCGAATATGCTTTCGGGTAGTCCTTCTCGCGACGCGAGCGCGCGAAGCGGCACGTTTTGCGGGCCATCGCCTATTATTTCTATCTGAATCCGCCCGGCACGTGCGAGTGGTGCCAGTGCTTCGAGCACCATGTCCGCACCCTTGTAGAGCGTCAGACGGCCGACGAAGATCACCTTGAGCGGAGATGTTACGGGCTCGGTTTTCGGATGGTCAAAGCGAGTCAAGTCAATCCCATTTTCTGGGATGTAAACGAGCTTGTGGCGATAGGGGCTCGCTATTTGGGCGTGCGTGTCCCTCGATCCCACGACGATCGCGGCAGCGGATCTCCGCGTAAGTCGATAGCCCGGCAGCAATCGATACGCCTCCCGCACGTACGTCAGCCACTCACCCTCTGACCATCGAGCGCGCGAGAATCCCTTGGGCCAGCGAAGCCCTCCATTCAACGGTCCGAGGACGAACGGTATGCCGAGGCGAGCACACTTCGCGGAGAGGTAACTGGGCGTGACCGGAGTGAGCGGCGTAAGTCGATGGACAATGTCCCACTCCCCCGCGCGTAGACGCGCTTCCAGTTCACGCCAAAGCAGGTGCTCGAAGTAGAGAGATGTGATGATGCTGAGAGCCGTCAACGTTGTCAGTCCGCCTCGCCCGCCGCTCCCCAGCATGCGAGCAAATCGATAAGCTCTCTGGCTTACGGCGCTGGCGTCAATCCACGTTACGCGTTCTGCGCTTTCACCGGCCTTGAGAATGTTCGGCTTGTTGTAGACGTGCGTGACGAGATGTGCATCCACGATTTGAGAGAGAGCACGCCAGTGCGCCCACCCAACAAGCGGTACACTCGATGAATCCGGATTGGCAGACTCGGCGATGATCAAGACGCGCGGGCGCTTCGAAGAGGAATGAAGGGCCGTACTCGGCGCAGGAACGGTCATGATCGACGCGGCGGGATGGTTGTGCGTGGGCCCGGCTTTGTCAAGGCGGTCGTGGGCGCATGGCGCGCGCTGCGAATCGCGCAAGCGCGAGATAAGACCATCGCGAAGCGCCTCGCCAGGTCGTTGGAGAATTTGAACGGAAGAGACCTAACCACCGCTCAGTTCTTCGCAAACGGATGCGGCTCTCCCCGAGAGACTGCTGCCATCCACTCGCGCCTCGCAGATGTCTCCTCGCCGCAAATCATCGATGAAGTCCAACACGAGTGCGCTGTTCCAGTCACGGATGCCGTCAAATCGCGCGCGGATCACACCACGCTTATCGACAAACCACGTTTCAGGATACATGTGAGTGCCATATTTTGCGCCAACGATCGACGAGTCGGGGTCAAGAAGCACGGTAAACGGAGGCTCTTCCTTCAACGCCGTATGCAACGTCTGCAGGACGTCCGTCGGCCCCTCATCCGTCGATACTGCGATCACCTCCACGTCGCGACGGCTGCGAAGGAGGCGCGCAAGCTCTGCAAGATCGGGCATTTCTTCTAGGCACGGTCCACATGTCTTGCTCCAAAAATTGAGTAAGACCACCTTGCCTCGCAGGCTCGTGAGCGCAACCCGGCGGCCCCGCAGGTCACTGAGTGAGAAGTCCGGAGCCCGCCGGTCCGCGCCCAGATAGTCGGGGTGGAGAAGACACGCCGCGCCGCACGTGCGGCGCCGTTCAGCGTCTTTGCACATGGTGACGAACCCGTATACGAGCATCGCTGCGACGACGATGAAGGCGCACTGTGCGGCCGTCGCGAGCGCGTGCGTAGACTCGGGGCCATGGTCCGACGGCATGCTGCTCCCTATTTACCGGCAAGATTGGGCGCCTGCCACTCATACTCTTGCTCGCGACGACCCAGCGAGGTCGGCGCGTGGTAGATCGAGGCCAGGATGACCCCGGCCGAGCGCCACGCCAAGCTCGTGCGCGAGCTCACCGCGCACAACTACCGCTACTACGTGCTGGACGATCCGAGCGTCGAGGACGCCGAGTTCGACCACTTGTTGCGAGAGCTCATCGAGCTGGAGTCGCAGTTCCCCACTCTGTGCACACCAGAATCCCCAACCCGCCGCGTCGGCGGGACGGCGCGCACAGGTGTCGTCCACGTCGTTCACGTCGAGCGAATGCTCTCGCTCGACAACACGTACTCGCTCGATGATCTCGGCGACTTCCATCGGCGGATTGCTGAGGGTTTGCCGGAGGGGGAGACGCCGCGATTCTGCGTGGAACCTAAGCTTGATGGTGCGAGCGTGGAAGTCGTCTACGAAATGGGACGCCTCGTCCAGGCGAGTACTCGTGGCGACGGCGAGACCGGAGAGGAAGTGACCGAGAATGTGCGCACGATTCCAAGTCTGCCGCTGACCGTGGCATACACCGGGCGACTCACGCTTCGTGGCGAAGTCATCATATATAGGAAGGATCTCGCTACCCTCAATGCGGAACGCGAGGCGGAAGGTCTGGAACCGTTCGCCAATCCGCGCAATTCCGCGTCTGGAGCTCTTCGCCTGCTCGATCCGCGCGAGGTGGCGCGACGACCGCTCCGAGCCGTGTTCTACCAAGTCGTGGAGGGCCCCACGATGCACCCGAGTCACCACGAAACTCTCGAGTGGCTCGCAGACCTGAATATTCCGACGCATCGGCGCCATGTCGTCGTTGAATGGGCGGACGTAGAGGCGGCCATCGCGCGCATCGACGGAGATCGCAGCGCATATCCGTTCGAGACGGACGGGGCCGTTGTCAAGGTGGACTCCTATGCACAGCAGGCGATGCTCGGCGCCACCTCGAAGTATCCGAAATGGGCGGTAGCGTACAAGTTCAAGGCGGAGCGGGCGGCGACGCGCGTTCTGGACATCCAGGTGCAAGTCGGTCGTACGGGGACGCTGACGCCGGTCGCCGTCCTGGACCCCGTGGAGCTCGGGGGAACGACAGTCTCGCGCGCGTCGCTTCACAACGCTGACTTTGTCGACTCCCGCGACGTGCGCGTCGGCGACCGTGTGTTCATCGAGAAGGCAGGCGAGGTGATCCCTCAAGTCGTGGGCGTTGCCGTCGCTGACCGAGGCGGTCTGAAACCCAAGTTCCGCATGCCGGAACGGTGTCCCTCCTGCGCTACGCCGCTCGTGCGTGTCGCACACGACGTCAAGCGACCCGAGCTGGGGATGGAGGCCGCGACGCGATGCCCCAATCATCTCTGTCCCGAGCAAGTCGCGCAGCGCATCTTCTACTACGCGCGCCGCTTCGCGATGGATATCGAGCATCTCGGGACCGTGCTAGTCCAGCAGCTCGTTCGCGCCGGCCTGGTAAAGGACATAGCAGACCTCTATCGGCTTGACGTTGCCCAGATTGCAATGCTCGATCACATGGGCGACAAGAGCGCGGCAAAGGTGGTAGAGTCCATTGCGCGCTCTCGCCATCGAACGCTCGACCACTTGCTGTGTGGTCTCGGAATTCCGCAGATTGGGCAGATCGCTGCGCGGCAACTCGCCGAAGAGGCAGAATCGCTCGATCGACTGCTTTCGTGGTCCGAAACGCAACTGCGCGAGCACGTCGGCGCGATCGCTGGGTTCGGCCCCAAGATGGTTGATAGTGTTGCGGAATTCATGGCGGACCCGAGTCAGCGAGCTATCTTGAATGATCTGCGCGAACTCGGCGTCGGACGCTCCCAGCCCAAGCCGGTCGTAGCTTCCGAGGGACCGCTTCTGGGTATGAGTTTCTGTATCACTGGTGTGCTTTCCAGAAAGCGCGAAGACGTCGCCTCGGCCATTCGCAACGCCGGTGGCATTGTGCATGAAGGTGTCAAGAAGACCACCACGGTTCTCGTTGCTGGGGACAAGACAGGCAAGTCCAAGTTGGACCAGGCGCGGAAATTCGGTACCAAAGTCATCGAGGAATCCGAACTGTACGCGTGGATCAACCGAGCCGGTTCCACACTCGCGCATTCGTGAAGATGCGGACCGCCTCGGAGTCGAGCTGCCCATCTTCGGCAGTCCGACCGAGGATGTCGAGCGCGTGCGGAATAGTCACCGCCTTCTTGTACGGCCTGTCGCTGGCCGTAAGCGCATCGTAGACATCGGCGACGCTCATCAACTTGGATTGCACGGGAATCTCATCCGCGTGCAGGCAACGCGGATAGCCTGACCCGTTCGGGCGCTCATGGTGTGCGGCCGCGATGAGCGGAAGTCGCCTCAGCGACTTTCCCCAGGGTATCTTCGATAGGAATCGGAGCGTGTGAGTTACGTGGGACCGAATTTCGTCTAGCTCCGGCGACGTCAGCGTACCGCGATCCACCATGAGACATTCCACTTCGTCCGGCTCGAGCAGCGTCCTCACTTCGCCCTCGAGATCGACGTACGATTCGGCGGCGATGGCTCGAATGCGAGCAAAGTCTCCCTCGCGAAGCACAGTCGGCTCGTTGGCCGCGACGATCGCTTTCCACGAGGATTGGAGCGCTTCAAGCCGCGCGGCAAGTTCGGCGTCGAGCGCATCGGTAGCTTGCTTGGTCGCTCCCGACTCAAGCAAACGCACCTTTCGTGCGAGAACGTCTGCCTCGATCGAACGGGCCACGTAATCGAATCGCATGCGCACCAGAAACCGCTTTTCGTCGTACAGTTTCTTGGCCTTGACGAGAACCTTTTCGCGAACGCCAATCTTGCCGAAATCGTGCAGCAAGCTCGCGTACTCCAACTCGCGTAGGTCATCGGGGCCAAACGACACGGCCGCGTAGGGGCCGTCGGTTACATGGTTGACGGTGCGCGCGAGAGCGACCGTGAGGTCGGCCACGCGTCGCGAATGACCGCTCGTCGTTGGGTCACGGGATTCGATGGCCTCTACACTTGCGTGAACGAATCCATCGAAGAGTGTCCGAATCTCGCCGTACAGAAGCGCGGTCTCGAGCGACGCGCCTGCCTGAGCCGCGAGCAGGAGGGCGAGTTCTCGACTGCGATCGTCGAACGGCACGACCTGTTGCTCGACATCAGCGCGAGTCAAGAGCTTCCGTGAGGGGTCGCGTTTCTTGTTGATGAGTTGGATAACTCCGATCACCTCGTCGCGATGACTGATAAGGGGCAGCGCGAGCATCGATCGCGTGAGGTAGCCCGTCCTGTGGTCGAGCGTCGGGTCGAAGTGGACCGACGCCCCTTCGGGCATCTCATACGCGTTCGCGATACTGACTGCGGTCCGGCGAAGTGCCACCGTTCCCGCCACGGATTCCTCCGAGACCGGCACCGTGAACTCTTGCGAGTCGATCACGAAGCTATCGTTCTGCGTTAGCTTGAATCGCAAGAGAGAGCCCCCGTCATGCGGCTCCAAAATGTAGATGCTGCCAGCGTCCGCGCCGGTGACCGAGCGGCTCCTTTCCAAAATGAGGCCAAGCAGCTTCGTGACGTCGCGCTCGGTGGTCATCGCGCGCGCAATGTCGAGCAGTTCGGCCACGCCAGCGTGCTCTGGGCCGGGAGTGGTCAGGGACGCTGTACCGTGGTCGTTTCCCGAAGTTCCAGTTTCGCTTGCAACAGACACAGCAATCTCACCACGATAGCAGATGACCCCCTCCCAACTCGAGCCAGCTCTGTCCGTGTGACGCCCGACGCTTCGTCGTGTCCGATCGAGATCGAGGGGAGCGCGGCCGCTCGCCCTCGAGCTCCCCATGTCGCACCGGGTTGTTCTCAGCATTCCGGCTCGCTTCGACCCTCCGGGGCATCGTTCTGGCTTCCAACCGGCTAGCTCACGAGGCGGGTGATGTCGGATTCGCTGACGCCGAGGCGAGCTAGAGCGTCGCGAAGACGCTTTCGTGGGATCGACACCAACGTAGGCATTCCTCCCGACAGGCCGAGAGCGGACAGAAAGTTCACGCCGCTCGAGTACCGAGCCGCAAAGGTCACGCTGTCGCCGTCGACCACCGCGGCGATGCCCGCACGTTCCTGGCCGAGAAGAAGCAGAAGCGTCTTTTCGTACCGCCCGGGACGCGGACTCACGTCGAGGAATGCCATCGTCCGCACGTGCTCCGGGAGACCACGGCCCGACTCCAGGTCGATGATGACGTAAGAGGTCGACAGCTTGCGGGTCGTCTCCTCGATTGGACCGAGCTCGGCTGCAGCGGCGTCAACTGGCTCCCACAATGCCGCATCCCCCAATCCGCTGGCCAGATGTCGGACCACCAGACCGAACAAAGCGGTGTCCCTAGGACGAGCTCGCAGGGCTCGATCGAAGCGCCGGCCTGTCGGTCCCGGAGTCGTCGCTCTCGTGTCGATGGCCCGGGCGTCTTCGTCTGCACCAGGGTAGGGCTCGCTCCCTCCACGCAGCCATTTGGCGGCGCTGCAGATGCCATCGAAGTCCGTGTGGCAAACGATGGTGTCGACCTCGCCAACGCGAGCGACCAACGCGGGAGTTACCATCTCCGGACACGCGCCGTGCTCGGCCTTGGTGGTGAGCACGAATCGCGGGTCTAACCGATAGTCGTCATGACGCACGTGGTCGTGATGGTCGACCCAGGCCGCCAGGCGCGGGCCAAGCTCGTCGATGAATGGCTTGGTAATCTTCTCGTAGCCGCCCGCGGCCGCTTCCGATGCAAATGCAACGTCGAGAACGACGACCCGGCCGCGGAGCTCGCGAGCGCGGGGGAGCTTGCGAGGCGAAGCAAACGCGAGACTCGTTTGAATGGGTGTCATCACCTGAAGCGGGCCGGTCGACTGAATGGAAGTGCTCACGCAATAGGAAAGGAAGATGGCTCGTAGCATGCTTCGAGCGCGCCTGGCGTCGTGGTAGCTTCATCCGACGATGACCGCTCTCCCGCTCGCGTTCGACGCCCACGGCCTCATCCCTGTCGTCGTACAGGATGAACTCACGGGAGAGATTCGGATGGTCGCGTTCGCCACCCTCGAAGCCGTGCAGCGAACGATGGCGACGGGGCAAGCGACGTTCTGGAGCAGGTCTCGCCGTGAGCTATGGCAGAAGGGACTCACGAGCGGCAACGAGATCCACGTGCGCCGCATATTGGTCGATTGTGACGCGGACTGCCTGATCTACTCTGGCGAACCTCTCGGCAACTCGTGCCATACGGGCGCCCCATCGTGCTTCTTTCACGTGCTCGACGGATCGTCGCTGGCGTCGGCGCCGGCCTCTTCTCAAACGGCCCTGGCGAGGCTCGAAGTTGTCCTCGAAGCGCGCAAGAGTTCTACGGCTGACGCGAGCTACACGAAAAGCCTGTATGACAAGGGGACGATAGCGATTGGCGCGAAGGTCGCCGAGGAAGCCGCGGAGTTCGCGCAGGCATTGGTCGAAGAGTCCGATGCGCGAGTGGTCAGCGAAGCTGCTGATCTTCTCTTTCACGCCATGGTCGGACTTCGAGCGCGGGGTATTGGACTGCGAGACGTTCTCGCCGAAGTGGCGCGCCGCGAAGGCACGAGCGGTCACGCGGAGAAGGCATCGCGAGCGTCTCTCGATTGCAGGAAGGCGCCCTGAATGCGACTTCCTCGGGCATGGAGGTTGACGTGACCTTCGTTCGTCTGTGTTGGAGAGGCGTGATCGCTGGACTGTCGCTCGCCTACACCGGGGCGTGCTCGACCGGTTCGACTACGTGCCGTTGTGTTTGCGCAGTCGTTCCAGCCGCCGTGGGACCGATGGCATCGACCCCGGCGACGGCGGTCACTCCAGGGCGATCCGCTGACGCAGCGCCGGCGGATTCCGCGTCTCAGACCGACGCGTCGGAGGTCATCACGACTCTCTACGATGGGGGACTCAAGGACGGATGGACCGATTGGGGTTGGTCCAAGCGCGAGTTCTCCGGTCCCGGTCCAGCCAAGGTCAACCTGGCAAACTGGGGTGGATGGATTCTTGAAAACGCGAATGCTCTATCCCGGCACGATTTCGGGGCTCTCCTGTTCCGCATGAAGGCCCCGAGCGGGGATTCCGGTTTCATCGGTGTCTACCTCGTCGGGCCCTCAGGGTCACTGGGCAGCGTGACCCTCAGTCCGGAGCATCGCACCCCACTCGCGGGCGCGGACGCCGGGTGGGAGGACGTGCGTGTCAACATGGCGGAGCTCAACCCCGCGTCCTCTCCCTTCGATCAGATCGTGATTCACGGGGTCCTGCCGTGCAAGAGCGAATGGACGCTCCTCGATCGAATTCGGCTGATTCGCGCGTCGCCCGCGGACGCAAAGAAGCGCGTCGGCCCGTCGGGTTACCGCCCCGCGACGACTCGCGCGCTTCCCGTGACCCTGTCGTGCTCAGCTCCTGCGACGAAGATAAGTCCTCTGATCTACGGGATCGCATACGATTTCCAGGCGGACAAGGCGGAGCATCAGTGGCAGCTGGGTGCCACGATCCGTCGATGGGGCGGCAATCCAACGAGCCGCTACAATTGGACGATCCATGCGTGGAATGTCGACAAAGACTGGTTCTTCGAGAACCTGTCCGTCCCTCCGTATACGAAGTTCTTAGCGGACGACGCCGCGCACGGAGTCCAGAGCGCGCTGACCATTCCGATCGGAGGGTGGGTTGCGAAGGACACCACTTCCGTCGGCTTTCCGGCCGATGCGTACGGGCCTCAGCAGCGCACCGATCCTTACAGACCGCTCGCGGGGAACGGGGTGACGAAGGATGGCACGTGGCTGACCTCAGGGCCGCCGACGCGAACGAGCATCGCCGCGCCGCCAGAGTGGATTCGGAAGTGGATCGCCGCGATTGTCGCCGCGGATAAGCGATCGGGAAGCCGAGCAGTTCATCAGTACATCTTGGACAACGAGCCAAACCTCTGGAACAGCACGCACAGGGATGTTCGCTCGACTCCCCTGACGTACGACGAGCTCGTCGAGCGGACGATTGCGTACGGAACGGCGATTCGAGACGCCGACCCCGGAGCCGTGATCGCCGGACCCGCGGAATGGGGATGGATGAATTACTTCTATTCGGCCAAGGACTACGACAACAATTCTGCAAAAGCCGACCGCAAGGCGCACGGCGACGTCCCGCTTGTCGAGTACTATCTCCGAAAGCTTCGCGAGCACGAAACGAGAACGGGAATTCGCGTGCTTGACGTCCTCGACCTCCATTTCTATCCTGCATTCGGGGACGACGGAAAAGTCGCCGCGAAGGACGCCGACGCCGTTCGCATACGCTCAACCCGGAGCCTCTGGGATCCCGACTACGTCGACGAGTCCTGGATCCACGACACGATTCGCCTTCTGCCGCGCATGAGAGAGTGGATAGACAAGAACTACCCAGGTCGCGGAATATCGATCGGGGAGTGGAATTTCGGTGACGAGCGCTCGATGGCGGGTGGGCTCGCCGTGGCCGAGGCCTTAGGACGGTTTGGGCAGTACGGAGTTGGCTCCGCGTTCTACTGGTGCTTTCCTCCCGCGGGATCTCCCGCAATGGCAGCGTTTCTCGCCTATCGAAACTTCGATGGAAAAGGGGGGCGGTTTCTCGACCTTTCTGTTCCGGCGCGGATTCCTTCGGGGGCCTTGGCATCGGTGTTTGCGTCGCGCACGGAGGATGGCAAGCACCTTGTGGCCGTGGCGCTCAACTTGTCCCCGGAAACGTCACTGAAGGCGCACATCGACCTGTCCTCATGCGGCAGCGTCCAGACGCAGAAGGCGTTCGTAGTGGAGCGCGGCACGACGGCACCTGAGTTGGCGGCGGTGGACACGACGAGCCGCGACGGTGGAGCGGCCGTCGATGAGTTCTTGCCGCCGTATTCGATCACCGTGCTTGATATTCATCTGACCCGTGCCCCTACTCCCCGCGCCACGATGTGAGCGAACCGTGACAGAACGCCCTTCGACATTCGTCGCCAAGATTCGTCACGCGCTGACGCGCGATCGAGACCTGCCTGCTGGTGCGCTCGCCGAGAAGGCCATACGTTTTGCCATGGGCGCCGCCGTTGCGCCCTTCTATCTCCGCGACTGCGACGCCGTGGGAGGGCGGGTACGCACGATGGGTCGCCCAGGAGTACGGAACTTCGGCCGCATCGCTATCGGCTCGGATGCCATCATCAATTCGAACCCGGTGCCAGTCCGTCTGTCGACGACAACGCGCGGCGCGATCGAAATTGGGCATCACTGTATTCTCAACTACGGAGTCGCCATCGAGAGTGACTCGCGAATCGTCGTGGGGGACCGCGTGGCTCTCGGTCCCTATGTTTACATCGGCGACTCCACGGAGCGTTCCCTGGTTCCCGAGCCCGTCGAGATCGGAGACGACGTCTGGCTCACGGTTCGCGTTCGAGTGCACGGCGGGGTGCGAATCGGTGCGGGGACCATCGTGACAGCGGGCAGCGAGGTTCACACCGACTTGCCGGCGTGGGTCGTCGCAGGCGGAGTGCCGGCGCAGGTGATCAAGACTCGCGATCCCGCGGCCGCGCCGACGAAGCAGGGCACGGACGCGTCGCGTCTTCACGAACTCGTGCGACGCGCAGGGGGCCTTATTGATGAGGTGGCGGCTGGCTGGGAACTTCGCGCCGCCGATGCGCGGGGTCCGGCTGGGAGTGTTCGCGGCGCACTGCGGGTTCGAAATCTGGGCTCGATGGTCCTCGGCGCCCGGCTCCGAATCCAATCCTTTCCCGAGTCGTCCCATCTCGGGACGGGGCCGCGCGGCCGGCTCGAGATCGGGGATGACGTGTCCATCGGCTGCGGTGCTGCCATCGACGCCGAGAGCGAGGTTCGTGTCGGGTGTCGCGTCACCATGGGTGACGGTGTGATGATCATGGATACGAACTTTCACGGGACATCCAACTTCATGGAAAGCTCAGATACGGCGGCAGTTCACATCGCGGACGACGTAAGCATCGGCAATCAGGTGACGATCCTCAAGGGGACGACCATCGGGCGAGGTGCTCGCGTCGCGGACGGCAGTGTTGTGTCCGGGACCATAGCGCCAGGCGTCTTTGCGGCCGGTGTGCTCGCGCGCCCGGTCGAAACCGCACCGGCAAACAACGAACGCTACTGAGAAGGGAGGTCTTCAGCCCGCGTGGTCGAGTGTTCCCGCCGTCTGGACATCGGTTGCGATCTGCGCCACGCGCCCGACATAGCGATCGAATCCCATATTGGCTTCGACGGCGGCACGCCCCGCGTCGCCCAAGCTGGCGCGGCGCCCGGGATCGTCCCAAATGCGTTCGATGACTGCCCGCAGTGCGCCGGGATCGGTGGGGGGTACGAGGAGACCGGTGATTCCGTCCTCCACATAGCCCGCCAGGCCGCTCGTCCTCGAACTCACCACCGGACGTCCCATCGCCATCCCTTCGAGCAGACCGTTGACGCCCGCTGCATAGTCGACATCGTTCACGGGCACGACCACAACGCGTGCCCGAGCGTAGAGTTCCCGAAGGCGAACAGCGGAGATACGGCTAAGCACTTTGACGGCGGCGGCCTCCTGCGGAACGATCTTGCACGTCGCCCACGGACTCGATGCAACGACCACGAGCGGCTTTCCGGCGGCGGTCGCTGCTCGCACGAGCGTCGCGTAGTCGCGTTGTTCCTGCCCAACCGCCAAGATGTATCCGTCCTCTTGGAGACCGAGTGGGCGGAAGAAGTGCTCGTCCACCTTGTCGTAGACGAAGTGCGCCGACCGGATCCCCATGCCGCTTGGGCTGTTCGCGTAGTCGGCCTGGGCACGCCCGACGCAGACGACGGCGTCGAACGTGTGTTGAATGCCCGTTAAGCGCCAGGTGTGTCGCTGAAGTCTCGACGAGAGCCGATGGCCAATGACCACGTGCGGTGTGCGATGGCCCATCGCCCTCATCGCTGCGCCCAACGGAATGCCCTCTCCTTCGGACACGGATACGATGACGCTGTAGCGCTCGGCAACCCACGCGACCCAAGCGGCCATGGTGAACGCCAACCCCACGCGACGCTCAGCGCGACACATCGGGGCGAACCATTGCGAGCCGGCCAGAGGATGGAGTGGAAGCTCTGCCTGAAGTGCGCGCGCCAGCTCAACATAGTCGAGGCGAGGCGCCTGATCCGACGATACGCCTACGTCGTAGGCCGCGTCGACCCTCTCTCGGTGGCCAACAAGAACGCAAGGGGGCATCGGGCCCCACTTCATACACTACGGAACGTCGCAGTCGCCAGCGGCCGAGCTGTCCGCAGGCTTTCGCGCCGGCTCTCCATGGGCACCGAGACTCCCCACGGACGACTTCGGAAAGCCCCAGGATGTGCCCCAAAGCCTAGTGGCGCCAGGAGTGCCTCGAGCTCGCTGCGCGTCGCTCCGACAGGTGCGGCGACCCCCAACTTCCAGGTGTCGGGAATGTACAGTAAATGAGATTCATGGATAGTTCGCACCAGGGCGTCGACCTGCTGCCGCCTCTCGACGAACACTTGAATCGGTCACTCCACGATGGGCGCGCCACGCGGACCTGCTCACGTCTGGTATGCGCGAGGAGAGGCGGGGGCGCATGGGATCGAGGATGAACTCTCGTTCGCGTCCCGCCTCGGAGTCGCTAGCTCGGAGGCAAAGGTGGGTACTTGCAGGCGTCGGGCTTCTCGCCCTGGTGTCCCTCGTCACGAACGTGGTTCTGTTTCAGCTTGCTTCCGAGTACTTCCGTGAGCTCAATGCAGTTCGCCTAGACCCCCTCGGCCTGAGCATGCATGCTGTCAACCCCGTCCCGGCGCTCGGAGCAGACCAGCGCAGGGTCGTCGTCTTCGGCGACTCGCGAGCGATGATGTGGTTCGACCCTCCGGGTCTCCCGCGATATCAATTCATCAACCGGGGGGTCGCCCAACAAACAACCGCCCAGGCGCTCGCGCGCTTCGACCACGAGATCCCAAGTCTGCGCCCGGACATCGTCGTCCTCGAACTCGGCGTCAACGATCTCAAAACCATCCCATTGTTTCCTTCACGGCGCCACGACATCGTGGAAACATCCAAACGCAACATGCACGAGATTGTCGGCAAGATTCGCGCGCTCGGCGCTGAAGTTGTCCTCGTAACCGTGTTTCCTCTCGGCCCGATCAACATTGTCCGACGGCCCTTCTGGAGCGACGATGTCGCGCGAGCAATCGAAGAAATCAATCGCGATCTCGAGACATTGGCGGAAAACCATGTCCTGATCCTCCACGCCGATGAGGTTTTGCTCGATCGCACCCACGTGTTGCGCTCGCCCTTCTCGCGCGACATGCTTCACCTGACACCAGCAGCGTACGCCGCGTTGAACGAGCAGATGCTCGTGCCGATCCTGAAGACACTGCGTTAGCCTTTCTCCGAAGACGACTCCCGATGCGATCCGAAAAGCTATTGCCGATAATGCTTTTCCTCGCGCTCGTGGCCGAACCGCCGGTGATGTATGAGGGCAAACTGTGGACGCCCGCCCGGCTCTTCGGATGGTTTACGTTCATCTCGCCGATCAAGCTGTCGCCGTTTGAGATGCTCTGCATCGTCCTACTCATCGTTTGCGCGCGCAAGCAGAGAGCTGGCATCGCGCGCCCCGTGGTCAAGACGATCTACCTAAGCGTTGCGACGGTAGTGTTTTCGGCCATCTACGGCTTGTCCCGTGGTGGGCTGCTCCAGCCCATCTACACCCAAACCCATATGTGGCTCTTTGCGCTCGTGTTCGCGCTCACGGCCATGAGCGCTCTCACAACGGCTGCGGACTTCCGCCGACTGAGTGACGCGATCGTATACGCTGCGATTTGGCGATCGTGTACGGCATTGACTTTTTATATGATGGTGCGCGGATCGTGGCCAATGCCTCAGGTCATGACTACGCATGACGACTCCGTTCTGTTCGTGGCAGGCATTCTCATCCTCGTGTCTCGAGCCATCGAGCATCGCACGAGACGTACTCTCAATAGAGTTTTCCTCGCCACTCCTCTGATTCTTCTGGGAATCGTCGTCAACAACCGCCGCCTCGCATGGTCCGGGCTCGCGGGTGGAATGCTGATCGTCTACTTCATGCTCCCGGCGAAGTCCGTGGTCACACGTCGGCTCAATAGCTATCTGAGAGCCGCCTCCCCAATTTTGGCTATCTACGTAATCGTGGGCTGGGGACGGCCGGAACCCGTATTCAAGCCCCTGTCAGCATTCGCGTCGATGGGGTCAGCCAATGCGGGGGGCAAGTTCGATCCGTCGACGAAGGCTCGGGACAACGAGAACATCGGCATGGTGATCATGGTGGAGCAGCGCCCGCTGCTTGGCACAGGCCTTGGTCACGAGTTCCTCGAAGTTGACTCGAGCTTCTCTGTCCCTCGTTCGGTATACCCGATGTACTACTTCTCCCCGCACAACAGCGTTCTCGCCGTCCTCGCCTTCTACGGGAGCCTTGGGTTCGCGGGACTGTGGCTGATTCTTCCGCTATCAGTGTACTTCAACGCACGAACTTACCGAGTTTCGCAGAGCCCGGTAGAACGGTCGGTTGCGGTGACGGGTATTGTTCACGCATGGCTGTACTTCAATCAAGCGTTCGGCGACATGGGACTAACCTATCTGACGCCTGCAGTGATCGCGGGCGCAGGGATTGCCGCGTCCGCCCGGCTGGTCGTGTCGTCCGGGGCTTGGCCGGCGACCTCGTCAAAACGCGCAACTCGGCGCCTCGCCAACAGCACGGCTGGATGACTGCCCGTGCGCAAGCTCCTGCTCATGTCCCTCATCGTGGTGCCCGTGTTGCTGCCCATTTTGTTCTCGAGCGATCCGGACGCTCAACGGGGACGCAAGCGAACCGTGTGGAGCATGGTGATATTCGTTCTTGCGTGGGCGCTGGTGGTGTCACAAGTATACTTTCGCTTTCCGGCCGGTGATTAGCACTCGTCCGCCACATCATCCGGGGACGGGCGTCAGGCTCCCCTCGCGCTAGGCATCGAGGTCCTCGCGCGGGCGCCGCGGCTCGCTGGACGAGCCGCCGTCCCATCCATGACGGAGTCAAAATTGCGTAAGCGGCCGTCCGTCCGCGATGGACATTGCCTTCAATGTAGGACAAATAAGGAGGGAGGCTTGCCAGGGCGAGTCTCGAGACATGACATCCTTACCTACGAGTCCCAGGACCGAACTCGAATCTGACGGCCCGCTTCTTGCCGGGCAGCCGCACACAGCGAGCGTCGTGATCGATAACTACAACTACGGCAGGTTCTTGCGAACGGCCATCGACAGCGTGCTCGTCCAGACGAAGGCACCTGCGGAGATCATTGTCGTGGACGACGGCTCTGCGGATGACTCCGCAGAGATCATCCGCTCGTATGGAGACAGGATTGTTCCGGTAATGAAGCGCAATGGGGGCATGGGCTCGGCGCTCAACGCCGGCTTTGCTCTCGCCACGGGCGATGTGGTGTTCTTTCTCGACGCCGACGATTCCATGCTTCCGGACGCCGTGGAGACCGTGCTCGCATCCTGGAAACCTGGTGTCGTGTTGATTCACTATCTCATGGAGGTTGTCGACGCCGAACGCAGGGTGTTGGGCGTCCATCCCCCGCCTCCCCACAAGCTTGCCGAGGGCGACGTCCGGGAGTGTCTGTTGAAGACCGGCAGCTTTTCGACCACTTTGACGAGCGCGCTCGCGTTCTCGCGGGCCGCGCTGCTCCAAGTGATGCCGCTCGATGAGGCCGTGTTCACTCAGGCCGCCGACGGATATCTCGTGCGGGCGGTCGCCATGCTCGGTCCCGTTCAGGCGATTGATCGCTGCCTGTCCCGGCAGTGTCGTCATCGCGAGAACGACTCCGAGTACGGGACAAATCCTTCGGCATTGGCCGCATCCTTTCGCAAGAGGATTCGATACACGCGCAACGAACTCGACACGGTCCGCACCATGGCCGAACGGCTCGGACTCGAGGTCGACTGCGATCTCGGCGAACACGACGCGTCATATCTCGTTCATCGCCTTTTTTCCCTGCGACTCGAGCCGAGGGAGCACCCGCTCGAGGATGACAAGGTGCATCGACTCTTGCGCCAATACCTGCGAGCTCGGTGGACCCAAGGGGGCGGGTTGCGGGGAATGGTCACCGACTTGGCCGTAGCCACGGCCTCGACCGCGCTGCCGCAGGCGCTGGCGGCGCAGCTACTGGTGTGGCGACATGCGCCGACGACTCGACCGAAGTGGCTCCGTGACCCGTTTGCACGACGCCGACGAAAGTGGGGATCCGCGTCGGTGGGGCCGTGAGCGCTCGCTTCGTCGCCAGCGTGGGCATGGGAGTGACGGGCAATCGGCGACTCTCCCGCGTTCACAGCGTCATCACGAAATTCACCATATCCTCTCGCTCTTCATATCCCCTCTTCGCATAGAATCCCCGCCGATAGCTCTCGCGCGTATTCCTGTTGAGCAGGGACACTCGAAAGCACCCGCGCGCGCGTGCCTCCTGTTGAATCGCATCGAGGAGCTGACCCCCCACACCCAGGCCGCGTGCTTTCTCATGGACGAACAGCTCAGACACATACCCTTCGGGTCCGCGCAAAATGAGATACGCGCAGCCAGTGCGCCGCCACATAGCCGACCACGCAGTCGCGTTCTGCCACGAGGACGGTGTGACTGTCGTCGCCCATGCACAGGGCGAGGTGAGCGCCCAAGCGATCGCGGAGCGATGTCGCCGATTCGCTCTCCATCCAAGAAAAGAAACCCAGACTCCGGACAAGCTCCGCCAGGGCATCCGCATCGGATTCCAGAGCCTTTCGGATCGTTGTAGTCATCTGACCTCCCACGCTAAACAAGAGATGAGCTCTGCACGCCCATCTCCCAAATACCGTGTAGCAGAACATCCCATCCCCGAGTCCACCCTCAAGCCCGCATCTTCGCTCCAAACCTCTTCTCGACGTCGGCGACGACCTGCGCATGCCGTTCATCGACTTCCGCATCCGTCAGTGTCCGGTCCGTCGCCCGATACACGAGGTGGACCGCTAGGCTCGCATACCCCTTGGGGATCGCGCCACCGACGAACCTGTCAAAAAGAGTCACCTCCTCGGCCAAGTCGCCCGCGGCGGCGCGCACCGCACCCGCGACGTCGCCTGCACTGACGCTCTCCGAAACGACCACCGCCAAGTCGCGTGCGCTCGCCGGGAACCTTGGAATCGGGGAAAACCGCAGTACGCGCGGTCCTACGTATGCGAGGGCTGCAAGGTCGATCTCGACGACGACGACGTCCTCGCCCACATCGAACTTGTCGAGTACGTCGGGATGCAGAGGACCGAGTCTGCCAACGCGCGTGCCTGTGACATCGATCCACGCGGCGCCCCGCGGGTGCAAATGCGCCGGGCGGTCCGTCGGTGCGGCCATGGTCACGGTGGCCTCTCGTCGGAGAAGCCGCTGGATCAAGTCTTCGGCGAGTCCCTTGGCGTCCCAGACATCGACCGCGTGGGGCTTCTCCAGCCACGCAGGGCGCTCGCCGACGAGTAGCGCCGCGAACGAGAGGCGTTCTTCGGGAAGCGTTTCACCCGAGGGGAGGAAGACTGCCCCCACCGTAAACAGTTGCGCGTTGCGCTCTCCGCGGCGTCTAGCTCCGCTCGCACACTGCAATAAGCCAGGGAGCAGAGTCGTTCGCATGACGGACTGTTGTTCGGCGAGCGGATTGCGCAAGTGCACCGTGGCTGGTGGGGCGCTGACCGCATCGATCTCGGACGGTGAAACGAACGCGTACGTGATCGTTTCGCTCAATCCCATGGCGACGGCCGCTCGCCGCGCACGTCGCATCAGTCTCTCGCGCGGTCCGTGGTCTCGCGTCGGACGCAGCGCCGGCAGGACGGCGGGCACCAAGTCGTAGCCACGCACCCGGCCAACTTCCTCGACGAGGTCCGCCTCGCACGAGACGTCTGGACGATGACTCGGCACCTGCCACACGTCGCTGTCCGATTCGGAACGCAGGCACTCGAAGCCCAAGCGCCCTAGGATGTCCCAAGTTTCTCCTGACGGGCTCTCGACTCCGAGAATTTCCCCGACTCGGGCGTGCCTTAGCGCGACGGTCTTGTGCGTCGGCGTCTTGCCTTCAAAGACCCGCCACGGCATGACGGCGGTCGCCTCGGTGAGCGTGCAGCCCAGGGAGACGGCGCGGGCCAGGACACTATCGCTGTCACCCCAATCGACTCCACGCTCGAAGCGGTGACTCGCCTCAGTATGCAGTCCGTGACGCCGGGCAGCCCTGCGTACTCCACGCGGGTCGAACGTGGCGCATTCGAAGAGAACGCGGGACGTGTGCTCCGTGATCTCGCTATCGCCGCCGCCCATGACGCCCGCCAGAGCGACGGGACCCGCTCCGTCGCATATGACGAGGTCGTCCGCAGTCAGCGTTCGATCCACGCCGTCGAGTGTCTGGAGCGTCTCGCCGTCGCGGGCCCGTCGAACGACGATGGTGGCGCCGCGGACCTTGTCGAGATCGAACGCGTGGGTCGGATGTCCGAACTCGAGCATCACCAGGTTCGTGATGTCGACGAGATTCGAGATCGATCTTACGCCGAGCGAAGTGAGGCGCCAACGCAGAGCGACGGGCGATGCAGTGACGGTCGCACCGAGGATCACTGCCGCACCGTAGTGGGCGCAGCGCTCCGTATCCTCAATGACGACCGTGACGTAGCTCGCAAGGTCTCCGTCTTGGCTGCGTTCGGGAGGCGCCGGAGGGTCGGGAGCGAACGGAACGCGGAACAGGGCGGCCGCCTCGCGGGCGAGACCGAAGTGGCCCAGCGCATCCGGGCGATTGGGCGTGAGACTGAGCTCGAGGATTGTGTCGCGAGATGCCGGAAGCGCGTGGGCCAGCGGCACTCCGGCTGCTGACGTCCCCGACGCCAGTACCAAGATGCCGCCCGCGTCGTTGCCCAGTCCGAGCTCGGCCTCGCTGCAGAGCATCCCCTCGCTCGGCACGCCTGCGATCCAGCGACGCTCGATGGTCAAGTCCTTCGCGGGCAAGTGGGTTCCGAGCGGCGCGAGCACAACCAGGCCTCCCGGGTGCGGAACATTCGGAGCCCCGCAAACGACGTCCTGCAACGTGCCTCCGCCGCGATCCACCGTGACAAGGCGAAGCCCGCTGCGTGAAGGATGGGGGCGCGTGCCGACCACGCACGCGACGACACAGGCGTCGGACGCACTCCCAAACGGCGTGAGCGTCTCGACTTCGAGGCCCGCCACGGTGAGCCTCGACGCGATGGCCTGAGCATCATCGGGCAGGTGGGGACACAGCTCGCGGAGCCAACGGACCGATGCTTTCATCGTTCTCTCTCAGAATTGCGCGAGAAATCGCGGATCGTTCTCGAACAGCAGTCGCATGTCGGGAATCCCGTAGCGCACCACGGCGACGCGCTCGACTCCCATCCCGAAGGCGAAGCCCGTCCACACGGCGGGATCGATCCCGCAGTGCTCAAACACGACTGGGTGAATCATCCCGCAGCCAAGGATCTCGATCCACCCAGTGCGCTTGCACACGCCGCAGCCCGCGCGAGTGTCGTCGGCGCGCCGGCAGAACGGACAGCCAACGTCGACTTCCGCCCCCGGCTCGACGAACGGGAAGTAGCTCGGGCGAAGGCGAATCGGAGTGCCTGCACCGAAGAAGCGCTCCGCGAACTCCGCAAGGACGCCCTTCATGTGGGCGAGGGTGACATGCTCATCGACGAGAAAGCACTCGACCTGATGGAACATCGGCGAGTGCGTCGCGTCGTCATCGCGTCGATAGACGACGCCCGGCGCGATGAATCCGAACGGCGGCTTGTGAGACATCATCGCGCGCACCTGGATGTTGCTCGTGTGCGTGCGCAGGACGGTTCCCTGGGTCGTCCAGAACGTGTCCTGCATATCCGTCGCCGGGTGGTCGGGAGGAAAACCGAGCTTGGTGAAGTTGTTCCCCTCGAGCTCGACCTCCGGTCCATCGTGTACGGCAAAGCCGAGGCTCTCGAGAACCTCAACGATTTCATCGCGCGCAATCGAGATCGGGTGTGCGTGCCCGACGCGAGCGAGCTTGCGCCCCGGCAACGTGAGATCGAAGGGAGCCGCGGTGAGGTCCGCTTCGCGCTGCCTGCGAGCCAGGGCGGCCAGCCTTGCGTCGAAGGCCACCTCGACGTCTTCCTTGAGCGCGTTCGCCAGTTCCCCGATGGCACGTCGCGCGTCGGACGGCGCCTGCCCCATCTGCTTGAGGATCGCGGTGAGCTCCCCCTTCTTTCCGAGGATCTTGGCCTTCTCGTCGCGAAGGGCTTGCTCGGACCCGGCCGCCTCGAACCGTGTACGGAACGCCGCCCGGAGCGCTGAGAGTGCGCTCTCGATCGCGGTCTGAACGGGCATGCTCATGAGGCGCGTTCGATAGCACACACCGCCCGCTGCGCGTGCCACCCGGTGCAACGTCTCAGACGCTCTTGACGATCTCGCCGAATACCTTTGCGTCACTCACAGCAAGATCGGCCAGGATCTTCCGATCGAGGCCCACATTTGCGCTCTTGAGCGAGTGCATCAGTCGCGAGTAGGTCGTTCCGTTGATGCGCGCGCCAGCGTTGATGCGTGCGATCCAGAGACGCCGGAAGTCTCGCTTGCGGAGCTTGCGATGAGCGTAGGCGTAGACCCACGACTTCATCACGACTTCTTTCGCGTAGGCGAACAGGCGCGAGCGAGCGCTATGGAAACCCTTGGCGGCCTTCAGGATCCGATTGTGGCGACGGCGGGCCTTGAAACCTCTCTTTGCGCGGGGCATGGGTCGACTCCTCTCAACCGTATGGGATGAGGCGCTTGACGTGTTTCTCCATGGTCGAGTCGACCATGTCGTTCTTGCGCAGGCGGCGTAGGCGCTTGCGCGACTTCTCCTGCATCCCGTGATTCCCGCCGCACTTGGGCCGACGCACGCGGCCCTTCCCGGACACCCGGAAACGCTTGGCCGCGGCTTTGTTGGTCTTCATCTTCGGCATGACGCCACCTTGTAAACCACTCGCCAGACAGGCCGACGCGCCCCTTGGCGGCCGGTTCAATGAGCCTGGAGGCAAGCGGGCGCGGAATACTAGGGCACTTGCGGTCGTCGTCAAGCGGATAGGACTCGCCGGTGGCAGGGACACCGCCCTCCTACGGCTGGTCTTGGTGGTTCCGCGCTGCCGCCAGACGGTCACGCGCCGCGAGGCGCTGCTTCTTAAGCTCGATGGCGCGGAGACGTTCTTCCGGTGTCATGTGCAGGCCACGGCGCTCGAGCTCGTGTACTGCAAGGTCTAGGGTGCGATGGCTCGCTTCCAGCTCTCGGATGTCGATACGTTTCATCGAACCGAACCTCCTCGTGCACACGACGGAGTTCGCACCCCGCCGCGTTCCAGGCCGACGCTACAACTCCACGGAATGCGGTCAACTTATGCACGTGTTCAGGTAGAGGAGCAGAGGAGCGTCCATTCCATGAAACTGATTGCGAAGAGCGCCTTCCGACGTAAGTTTCCTCTCCAAGTGCCGCGGTCTCGTTCGAGCAGCCGGGCTCTAGGGGTCATCTGGCTTGGCGCTTTCTCATTCTCGGCGCTCGCCGGGTGTGCCCGACAGGCGCCGGTCGTCACGGAACCCCCGCATCTTGCCGCTCGGGAGCGCATCGTCACGCCCGACGAAGTTACGACGGAACCGGAGCTTGCTGACAGGGCGGAACGGGCGCTAGCCGAACACCGGTGGGAGGACGCTGCCGCGGCGTACCATGTCCTGACGTCAGCCTATCCCGCAGGCCCGCGCGCCTCCGAGTACTGGCTCAACCTGGGTCTGGCCATGGAGGGACTGCGGAACACCCAGGGTGCGCGCGACACGTATCTCGATGTCGCGCGCCGTTTCCCGGACGTCCCCGCGGCCGGTGTCGCCCTCGTGCACGCGGCGACCCTCGACGCGTATCTGGAGGACTGGCCCGCCCTCGGAGCCATCGGTGCTCAAATCCTCGCCCGGACGGACCTCGATGACATCGAGCGAATCGTGGGACTCGGCGCCCGTGGCCTCTCCCGCGCTGAACAGGGAGACGACCAGGGCGCTACGCCGGACGTCCTCGATGCTCTCGACCTCGCCGACAGACACCACTACGGGCCGAAAGACGTGCTTCCGGTGGCGGTCGCCCAAGCGCAATTCGCGCTCGGCGAGATTCGACGAATTCGCTCCGAGCGCATCGTCATCGATCCTCCCACGGTGGACTTCCTCGAGAAGCTCGAGGAACGCGCCGGGGGGCTCCTTGACGCTCAGACGGCCTATTCGATGACGCTCGGCTCGGCGGACCCGCACTGGGCGGCTATGGCCGGCCTGCGGGTCGCGTCCATGTACCGGGCGTTGCACCACGACGTACTGGCGATTCCCCCGCCCGCGAACATGAAGACGACCCGTGAAAAGCAGGCCTTCTACGTTCTCATGCACGTCCGCTATCGCATCTTGCTCGAGAAGGGCCTTCGCCAGATTCAGCAGACGATTGCTCTGGGCGAACGGACCTACGAATCGTCGACGTGGCTCGACCGCGCACGCGAGATCGAAAAGGAGATGCAGCGCGTTCTCGCCGAGGAGAAGGACCGACTATCCGCGATGCCCTACACCGAGGATCAAGCGAAGGAAGCGCTCCGCATTGTGGAGAAGAAGGTGTCGGCGCCGAAGTAATCGGAAGCCCCGGGGAGTTACGCCACCATCTCTTGACACCAGAACCGTAACACGCTAGCTGCGCCGAACCTGTTTTCGACGACAGGCACGCTCGGGCGCGGGCGAATGCAGGTCCGTGCCTCAAGCGAGTGCCGGGTCATGGTTTCCGCCTGGCACCGTGGTCGAGCGCTCCCTGGCGCAGAAAAATACTTAGCCATGTCGCTGTCTTAGGTCGATATCCCTCTCAGAAGATGCCAAGCAAGCCCGAACCTTGCTTGCTTGGTTCTTTGCGGGGAAGTAGTGTTCGCGCCCCCAAAGCGGCGGAGTGTCCGTCGTGTAGGGCTGACGTAGCTCAACGGTAGAGCACCGGTTTTGTAAACCGGTGGTTAGGGGTTCAAGTCCCCTCGTCAGCTCGTCTTTGCCTATGTACCCGTCCACGAGGAGAGTTCAGAAACCGAGCGAGCGTGTGCAAGCCATAGCGAATTTCGTTGCAATGACGGAGGGTTGCCCGAGCGGCCAAAGGGAGCAGACTGTAAATCTGCCGGCTATGCCTTCGATGGTTCGAATCCATCACCCTCCACGGCGTTCGAGGCCCAGCGCATGGTCGACGACGAAGGATACGCGGGAGTAGCTCAGTTGGTAGAGCGTCAGCCTTCCAAGCTGAACGTCGCCGGTTCGAACCCGGTCTCCCGCTCGGAAAAGACACGCGACATCAGCATGCATCGAAAGCCCCCACGACCCCAGCGACACCCCAATGTCACCGCCCACCTAGCTCAGTGGTAGAGCACTTCCTTGGTAAGGAAGAGGTCACGGGTTCAAGCCCCGTGGTGGGCTCGAGCCCCTCGCGAGCAACCACTTTTCAAGCTTCGATACGTTCCAGGAGACTCACGTCATGGCGAAAGAGAAATTCCAACGCACCAAGCCCCACGTCAACGTTGGTACGATCGGTCACATCGACCACGGCAAGACGACGCTGACGGCGGCGATCGTGAAGGTGCAGTCGAAAA
>Ga0326728_10002333_pt1 | contig 63735 bp, 60 predicted proteins | sample MB3enrmetagenome_FD_207602 | JGI IMG/M metagenome (GOLD analysis project Ga0326728, IMG submission 207602) | Lab enriched peat soil microbial communities from McLean, Ithaca, NY, United States - MB31MN | ecosystem: Environmental > Terrestrial > Soil > Wetlands > Peat | place: USA: New York...
GTGGACTTCGGCTTCTCGAAGACCCAGGAGGAGTCCTTCGGCAAATGGGGCCATGATCGCGTCCTCTATGACGCCGTGCTCGCCGTGCGCCGGGAGCGGCCGCAGATCATCGTCTCCACCTTTGTCGGCGGCATTACTGACGGCCACGGCCATCACCAGGTCTCCGGCGAGATTGCGCAGGACGCCTTCAAGGCGGCCGGCGACCCCAAGGTCTTTCCCGAGCAACTGAAAGACGGCCTGCAACCCTGGCAGCCGCTGGCGGTTTACTCCCGGACCCCCTTTGCGCCGGTCAACGAGGGGAAGATGTTCGACTACGCCACCGGCAAGTGGGCGCCGGCGCGGTTCAAGAACTACGTTACCGGCGAGTGGAGCACGGAGGTGCCCTCAACCGACGTAAGCATTCCGGTAGGCACGCTGGACCCGGTGCTGGGGCGCAGCTACGCGCAGATTGCCCGCGAAGGCTGGGGCGAGCAGAAGTCGCAGAACGGCGGCGCGAATCCCACGCTGAGCGGCCCGGCAAGCACGGAGTATCACCTGTGGGCGGTGGCCAAGGGCGCCCGGCCCGCTCCGGATTGGATCATTACCACAAATGATGATCTGTTTCTGAATTCGAAAGTCCAGATCGGCACGTCGCTCGGGGATTTGGCGTTCCTCGTAAAAGGCACTCCGCCCGATTGGCTCTCCGAGAACCTGGGGTCGATTGAGAACGGGTTGAAGAGCTTTATTTCAACGCACAAGACTCAGTCGAATCCGTCAGCCGCGCACACACTGGCCCACCTCTACGAGCTGACACTGGCCCTGCGTGCCCGCGTGGCCGACGGCAATTTCGACCCCAAGTCCAAAGCCAGCCTTCTCTTCAAGTTGGACGCCAAGATCGAGCAGTTCCAGGAGGCCTTCAAGAACCTGCTCGGTCTCGACCTGGTAGCGTTCAGAACCGGCGCATCCGCCGCGCAGGCGGGTGGTCCATTCCAGGGCGGCTCGGCGGACGAAACCCCGCGCAGTATCTCTCCGGGTGAGGAGTTCCGCGTCCGCGTCCACACGGCGCAGGCGTCCGTAGAGACCCGCCTGAACCGGGTTTGGCTGGAGAGCCGCGGCGGCGACCCGTGGAAGAGCGAGAACATCACCGGCGCCATCGACCCCGCCTCGCCTGCCGCCGACCCGATCTTCACCGTTCATGTCCCAGAGAACGCCGAGCCCACCGAGCCCTACTTCACGCGGCCCGACATCGAGCAGGCCTACTACGACCTCGTGAAGCCCGAGTACCGCGAGCGCTCCTTCGCGCCCTGGCCGCTGGAGGCGTGGGCGGAGTTTAGCTTTGACGGGCTTCCCATCCGGGTCGGCCAGGTGGTCCAGACCATGCAGCGCGTCCTTGGGCCGGGCGGCGTCTACGAGCCGCTGGTGGTCACGCCAGCTATCGGAGTGCGCATCGACCCCGAGGCGCGCATTCTCCCGCTCGACGGCTCGGCTCTCCCGGTCCGCGTTACGGTCCATGCGCAAGAGGCCGCCGAAGGAACGGTCGAGCTGAAACTCCCTACCGAATGGCGGTCGGAGCCGGTGGAGGCGCGTTTCCATCTGGGGACAGCCGGAGATACGGACCCGATCTTGTTCTCGGTAACGCCTGCCGGGCAACCCAGCGACAAGAACCTGTCGCCGGGGACCCCGGCCAACCACCCCAGCGACCAAGACCTGTCGCCGGGGACCCCGGCAACCGCCGAATCCGCCGCTTTCACCATCCAGGCGGTGGCGCATTCCGGCGGGCGCGCGTATCAGAGCGGCTGGCAGAGTGTGGGCTACCCCGGCCTGCGCCCCTACAACCTTTACAAAGCCGCCCAGTTGAAGACGCGCAAGGTGGACGTGAAACTGGCGCCTGGCCTGCGCGTGGGCTACATCATGGGCAGCGGCGATCTGGTTCCGGAGGCCATCGAGGCCCTGGGCGTCAAGCCGCACATTCTGAACGAGAAAGAGATAGTTTCGGACGACTTTTCCACGTGGAACATTCTTGTGATCGGCATCCGGGCCTATTCCGTGCATCCTGAGTTAACCCTGGCCCAGCCCCGCCTGGAGCAGTTCGTCCGCCGCGGCGGGACGCTGATCGTCCAGTACCAGAGCGGCAACTTCCCTGCCCCGTTTCCGCTATCCATGAGCCGCGCTCCGGAACGCGTTGTGGACGAGACGGCCCCCGTCAAGCTGCTCGACCCCGCCAATCCCCTGCTCACCTGGCCCAACACCATTACCGCCGCCGACTTCGACGGTTGGGTCGAGGAGCGCGGCCACTCCTTCCTCGATTCGTGGGACCCCGCCTACACCCCGCTCACCGAGACAGCCGACCCCGGCCAGGATGCGCAGCGCGGCGGGCTGCTGGTTGCCCATCCTGGCAAGGGAACCTACATCTATGCCGCCTATGCGCTCTATCGCCAGCTTCCCGAACTGGTTCCCGGCGCCTACCGCATCCTGGCCAACCTCCTCAGCGCCGGAAAGGATACTCCGGCGGGCGTGGATCAGCCGCCAGCGCCGCGCCCGTAGGCATTCCAGCCACCGATGCTGACCAGCCGCTTTCTTTCGCGAGATGCGGCTGCTTCTCAAACCAGGGGTGGAGAAAAAACTCGGTCAATCGGCGGTTGCCGGTCCCGCTTCGACCCTTCATGCTCAAGAAACCGACATGAGAAGGCTTCCCCTTTCCCTCTTCCTCCTGCTGGCTACGGTCAGTGTGTGCGCGCAAAGCGTTCCCGTCCCATCCGCGCCTCTTGCTCCCGCTCCGAGCGGCTTCCTCAACCGGTGGCTGGCTCGCACTTCCGCTACCCAAGCCAAGCAGCCCGCCTGGGCGGTTCCGGTCATCACTACGTTCACCGGACTCATTCAGGTGGCGCGCACCGACATAGTGCACCAGGTCACACCCACCCACACCAACACCTGGAACCTGGACAACAGCAAGGGTCTCAATCTGGTTCCCTGGGCGAACACCGAACTCGCCGTCGATCTGCCGCCCTTCATCCGGCACAACCTGCCCGCCCCAGCCTCGAGCAAAGACGGCTTCGGCGACTTTTCTTTCCTGGCGAAATATCGCATCGCCAGCGGCAACGCGCAGCACGGCAGCTACACGCTGAGCGCCTGGGCCCTGGCCACGATTCCCACCGGCAGCTACAAGAACGGCTCGACCAACGCCAGCGTGCAGCCCAACCTGGGCGGCGGCAAGGGATTCGGGAACTTCGATGTGCAATCGGCGATCGGCGCCACGCTGCCCACGGGCAATCCCGCCATCACCGCCTCAGGGCGCCCGGTCCTCTGGAATACGGTGGCGCAGTACCGCGTCGGCAAGCTCTTCTGGCCGGAGATCGAGAGCAACGCAACCTTCTACAAAGGCGGCGCAAACGGCGGCAAGACCCAGGAGTTCATCACCCCCGGAATCATCATTGGCAAGTGCTCTCTGCACCCCTCCGATCCCAAATCCCGCCCCGGCCTGGCCTTCGGCGCGGGCCTGCAGATCGCCAGCAGCCAATTCCACACCTACAACCACGAGCTGGCGCTCACCGCAAGGTGGATCTTCTAAGCCCGGTGCCGATTGAGCCAAGCTGGGCGAAGGCTTCCCCGAGGATTTCAGCGGAGAATCCGCGGTTTGCGCCCATGCGGCCTGAATGGGCTTCCCTGTTGCATTCCAAGGGGGATGGATAGGCAAGGATCCCGGCAATGTCGCAGCATGTTACAACCCTTCCTCCGGCCCGCTTGCTCCCCGCGCGCGTATGGCTCCCTCCTGCCTACTTCGGAATTGTCGGCTACACTGAGGGTGTCAGAAGGTGTTGGTGTGAGCCGATTTGCAGAGCCTTTCCGCCTGTTTCTCCCTTTCGCGATCGCTCTTTCGATTGCGTCATGCGGCGGTGGAAGCCAGGGAGGTGGGGGAACGAACCAGAATCCCACCACTCCCACGGTTACCGTCACGCCGGCATCCAACAGCGTTAACACCGCGCAGCCGCTCGCCGTCACCATTACGGTCTCCGGTTCGAGCGGCGCGCCAACCGGCTCGGTGGTTCTTTCCAGCGCAAGCTATACTTCATCGGCCACGACGCTCAGCTCCGGCTCGGCGACTATTACGATTCCCGCAGGATCGCTGGCCGCGGGCACGGACACGCTGACCGCCAAATACACGCCGGACAGCGTCAGCTCCGCGACCTACCTCAGTGCGTCCGGAACCGCCTCGGTTACCGTAACGCAGCCCGCAATCACGCCCACGGTTGGCGTCGCACCGGCATCCGGCAGCATCACCACTACGCAGAGCCTCGTCGTCACCATCGCTGTCACCGCTCCCGTCTCCGGCACCAGCGGCGCGCCCACCGGATCGGTGGTTCTCACCAGCGGCAGCTATACGTCATCGGCCGCGACGCTCACTTTTTTAGGGACGGCGACGATCACGATTCCGGCAGCATCGCTGGCCGCGGGCACGGACACGCTGACCGCCAAATACACCCCGGACAGCGCCAGCTCCGCGACCTACAACAGCGCTTCAGGAACCGCCTCGGTTACGGTCACCGCGGGCGGTGGCAGGGCCGTTACGGTCAACATCAACACACTGGCCAATCGCCATCAAATCAGTCCCTTTATTTACGGGAATAACGACCAGACGATTTCGGATATATCCGACGTGGGCTACACCTATTCACGCTGGGGCGGCAACGACGCATCGAACTACAACTGGCTGTTGCAGACTCGCAATTCCGCCGCGGACTACTACTTCGAGGACTATGGAGGAGCCGGCGACTCGGTGGGGATGATTACGAATGTCCAGAATGCCGGCAGCCATGTGCTTACGACCATGCCGATGATGAGCTGGGTGGCCGGGCAAGCCGAGAACAGCAGCAATCATAACTGGAGCTTTTCCGTCGCGATCTATGGCGCGCAATGCTCCGTCGATCCTTACAACACAGACGCGGGCAACGGCCAGAAAACCGACTGCCAGACCCCCGTCACTGCGAACGCCGTTACCACGGCCTACTATCCGCTGGTCGACAGCGCACAAAACTGCCCGGCGGGAACTACGTCCGGGACCACTTGCGTCGACCGCCAAACCTGGGCGAAGGCGCTGGCTGCGGCCTTCGGCAGCGAAACGTGCTCCGTGCCCTATTCGACGATCGCCTCCTGTCATTTCTACGACCTGGACAACGAACCCGACATCTGGAATGGCACCCACCGGGATGTACACCCCGTAGCTTCGGGCTATGACGAACTTGCCAACCTCTACGAGCAGGAAGCGACGAACCTCAAGACGTGGGATCCGGCGGCAGTGCGCTTTGGTCCGGTCTTCTGCTGCTGGTGGTTCTACTGGAACGGCGCCAACGGCAGCGATAAGGCCAACCACGGCGGCGTGGACTTTTTGCCCTGGTGGCTGAACCAGATCAAGTGGCTCGATCAGATCGGCGGCGCGCGGACGCTCGATGTCTTCGACATCCATGCCTATGCAGACTGCGGCCCTACCACCAATTTCACCAACGCGCAGCTTCAGGCAGCTACGGTTGCGTGCGCCGGGTATTACTGGGATCCGGCCACTGTGAACCCGGATACGAACAACACATATACGACCAACGAGGAGCCCAATCCCGGCATCCCCTTCCACATTCCACGCTTCAAGGCCATGGTCAACGCCATCTATCCCGGAACGCCCCTGTCCTATACCGAGTGGGGCGCTGGCCTGGCCGCGAACGCCTCATCGGACTTCTCAACCGCAATTGCCGATGCGGATACCTTAGGCGCCTTCGGGCGCGAGGGACTCAGCTTTGCCTCGCGCTGGGGCGGGCCGTCGTCCGGCACTGCTGAATACCTGGCGTGGAAGATGTATACCAACTACGACGGCTCGCACCACGGATTCGGGACGGTTTCGGTCTCCGACGCGAGCAACGGCAATTCGGATCTGTTTTCCAGCTACGCCGCGCTCAACTCGACCGGCACGGTGATGACGATTATGGTCCTGAACAAGGATCCCAACAACGGGGCGCAGGTGACCTTCAACCTGTCCGGATTCAGCGCGTCCACCTACGTGGCCTACACACTGGCCTCGATCGCTCCCGGCGCCATTTCGGCCTCCAGTTCGGCGGCCTGGAACGCTACGCAGAGTTTCGCGCCTTACAGCATCACGTTTCTGGCGATCGACGGAACCGAGGCCTCCAAACCCGCATCGGAGTGGTACCTGAACCCCGACGACCTGATGATTCCAGCCTCGGGCGTTGCAACCCTGCATCCGGCGATCAGTAGCGGCAGCGCCACGGTGACGCTCTCCTCGGCGGCATTCGACGCTTACGAGGGCGCCCCCGCCTGCAGCGGCTCGCTGGCGTTCAGCAACTCCACCATCACCGCGGCGCAGCCCGGAACTATCACCGTGAACGCGGGAAGCACCCCCGGCTTCTGCCACTTTACCGTCACCGGCAGCGACGGCACGGCAACCCAGACGCAGGGCGGATGGATTGTTGTCGGCAACCCGCCTGCCACGCTTACCCCGTCGGGCAACAACCAATCGGGCAGCGCGGGAACGGCTCTGTCGCAACCCCTGACCGTCACTTTGACTTCCGGCCAGTCCGGAGGCTCGGCCAGCGGCGCAGGCATACTATTCGCCGCGTCGGCCGGCACACTCTCCAACGGCACAACCAGCGGGCCCAGCGTGATTGCCACAACCAACTCCTCGGGGACCGCCTCGGTTACTCTGACGCTGCCCTCGTCCAAGGGAACTGTGACTGTCACAGCGCAGGATCAGTTCGCACTCGGCGGAGCTTCAGTCACTTTTACCGAGACTGCCAACTAGAGCCTGTTAACTGGCTCTGATCCCACACCAGCCTACCTGTCCCTCCATGGCGTCATCGCGCCATGGAGGATCCCAATGCCGCGGCTGACGTGAGAACCGGTAGTGTGGTTTGGCGGTTTGTCCTTGCTGAACCGAACTTAAAAACTCCGTACAGAGTTGGCGATCCGGTTCCGCCTTTGGCACGGCCGATCGCTTTGTTAAAAAAAGATGAATTCGTCATATATTCATAAAACTCTGCGAGTCTTGCAGATGGAAGCGAGCAGGGAAAGCTCCGTCTGTGCGTGTTCTTTCCCGGCTTTCAATTTTTCTCCCGCATGGCCGATGGAAACGCAGTCCGGCTTCATTTCGAGGTTTCGGAGATGCGGGAGCGCAAGGCGCTCGCTCCGCGAGTGAGCGCAGGCACGATCCAACCAGATGAGAGGAAAAAGAGAGGCCCAATGAACTTCAAGCTCAAAACGGCTGCCGCAGCAATCCTGGCAGCCAGTCTAATTGCCTCATATGCGTATGCCAGCGATCCAACTCCGCCGGCGAAGAAGCAGGTTGCCACAGCCAAGGCAAAAGCGCCTGCGAAGGCCAAGACGCCTCCACCCCCCACGGTCGAAGAGCAGATCAAGGCGCTGCGCCAGGAACTGGAAGGCCAGATCAACAGCCTGAAGACCGACCTGGCCGACAAGGATGCGCAGTTGAAGAGGGCGCAGCAGGCGGCGGCCGATGCCCAGGCAGCCGCGGACAAGGCCGCGGCCGCAGCCTCGGCCCAAAACCAGGCGGTAATTGACAACGCGGCGGCCGTCAACACCCTTCAGACGACCGTCACCGACCTCAAGGGCAACCAGGCTTCGCTGGCCACAACGGTCTCCGACGAGACCAAGGCCATCAAGGCGTCCATCGCCAATCCCAGCGCTCTCCATTACAAAGGAATAACCCTCACCCCCGGAGGCTTCGCCGCGGCTGAAACTGTGTGGCGCTCGAAGGCCACCGGCGGCGACATTCCCACCGCCTTCAGCTCCCTTCCCTATGAGGGCGCTGATGCCTATTCGCTCAGCGAGTTCTATGGCACCGCCCGCCAGTCGCGCGTCACCTTGCTGGGTGAAGGCAAGACCAGTTGGGGCACCCTGCGCGGCTACTATGAGGCTGACTGGCTGGGCACCGGCACCTCTTCCAACAACAACCAGTCCAACAGCTACGTCCTCCGCCAGCGCGTCATCTATGCCCAGGCCGAGACCAACAGCGGCTGGCGGTTCGCCGGCGGGCAGATGTGGTCCATGGCCTCCGAAGGCAAGAGCGGCATCCCCAGCGCCCCAGGCGACATCACGACTCCGCTGACCGTAGACCCGAACTACGTTCCGGGCTTCGTGTGGACCCGCCAGTATGGCTTCCGCGTGGTCAAGACCATGAAACATGCTGCCTTCGGCGTCTCAGCCGAGAATCCGCAGCTCCTCTACACCGCGACCCTGGCCGGAAACACGCCCAATGCCGTCCTGGGCAGCGTGGGCCAGAACGGCGGCAACTACAATGCGACCGTCAGCACCGTCGCGGCCACCACCTACGTGCAGAACTACAAGAACGCGGCGACTCCGGTCACGATCGGCGGCACCTCCTATACGATCAACACGCCGTATCCCGTCTACAACACGATCGTCGCCAATACCAACATCGCCAACTACTCCTTCAACACCGCGCCCGACTTTATTGTGAAAGCCGCCTTCGATCCCGGCTGGGGCCACTATGAGATCTTCGGCATCATCAGCTTTGCGCAGGAGACAGTCTACCCGAACGTGACTATCGACAGGCTTAAATTCGGAGGCCAGTCGGACATCACGGCGGGCGCCAACATCGGCGGTCTCTATCCAGCGGCCAGCAACGCCGGCGCGGTCTACGACGCCATCGTCCTGGGCGGCGCGGGCGGCAGCCTCCGGGTCCCCATCATCGCCAATAAGCTGACCTTCGGCGTAAAAGGCCTCTTCGGACCGGGCGTGGGCCGCTACGGCAACTCCACCCTGGCCGACGTGACGACCGACTGGGCGGGCGAGCTTGCCCCCATTCACAATGCCTCCGGCCTGTTCACGCTTGAGGCCAACCCGACTCCCCGTCTCACCCTGTACCTCAACTACGGCGGAGACTACGCGGGCCGCGACGATTATTCCACCCCCGCAGCCACCACGCTGGGCGCGCCTTCGGCCGCGCAGAGTGCGGCTGGCGTTTGGGGCGGCCATTGGACCACGGCAGGCCTGGCACAGCAGCCGGTGGGCTACGGGTCGCATTTTGTCAGCAACTCCAGCTGCGGCGTAGTTGCCAACCCCGGCCTCAACGGCAGTTCGACCGGCTACTACCCCGGCGGCTCCTGCGGCGCTCAGACCCGCGACGTGCAGGAGGCTACCGGCGGCTACTGGTATGACATCTACAAGGGCGATCGCGGCCGCCTGCGCCAGGGGATCCAGTACGGCTACGCGGTGCGCGAGGGTTGGTCGGGAGTATCGGGCCTCGGCGCCAAGGGCATCGACAACATGTTCTGGACCACCTTCCGCTACTACCTCCCATAACCCGCGAGCCTTCGGGTTCCGATTCAGCAAGATGGGCAGCCCGCGGTTTGGGCTGCCCTTCCTGTTCTCTGTGGACTCTGAAGAAGTCGGCGTTTTCCCCTGTCACTTTTTGGCAACGAAGACTTTCCTCGCCTCACAGTGCCGCGGTTTGCCTCTCAAATCCCGACCGCACGGCTCCGCAGGAACTCAGAACCGGGCTTCGAATTCGCGGAAACGGCGCTCGAGTTCCCATTGCGCTGAGGCCTTTTCGCTGCCGTCCAGGAAGGTCTTGCATGCGGGCGTGGGTTTGGCGGAGCCGGGCGGCTGGCCCTTGCAGGCAGCGGCGGGAGCGGTGAAGTCGTCCGGTGCGGCCCAAAGACTGGAGCCGGGCAAAAAATCGTGTTCCATGCCGGTGCGGGCAAGCCGCTTGAGATCCTGATAGGTGAGCCGATAGTCGAGCGCCGCGCGCACGTACTCGTGCGTGATGTCGATGCGGCTGACTCCCTCGTCGTCGGTGGAGAGCGCGACTGGAACGTGAGCGGCGCGATAAAGCGGGAAGGGGTGGTCAGCGCCCTTGACGCCCAGGATGCCTTCGTTGGAGCTGAGGTTGATCTCGACCATCACATGCTTCCGCGCCAGTTCCTTGAGCAGAGCCGGGGCGTCGTCCTCATACATCACGTCCACGCCGTGGCCGATACGCTCGGCGTGGCCCAGCTCGACGGCCTGGCGGATGTGAAAGCGCAGGCCCTCGGGCGGCGTCAGGCCGGGAGCCAGCTCGCCGGCGTGCAGGCTGATGTGGACTTGCGGGTAGACAGAGTGAAGGTAGTCGAGCATCTTCATCTGCAACGTGTAGTCGCGCATGGCGATGACGCCGTCTTCGGGTTGGACGAAGTTGATGCCGACGAAGCCCGCTTCATGGGCGTCCATGGTGGCTTGGATGGTCTCAAAGCCGAGCAGCGTCTGGGCGAAGACCTGCTCTGGCGGCGCGCCGCGCGAGACCTGGTAGATGAAACGGACTTCGACCTGGCAGGCGGGCGCGGCTTGTGGAGTTCCGCAGTGTTCGATATGACGGCGCTCGGTTTCGGCGGAGCGGACCTCGTCGCGATCGGCAGCCACTTCGTCGCGCAAACCGTGGTCGAGGAGAGCTTGGCGAACCAGGGCAAAGTCGGGTTGGGTGGAGTTCAGGCTTGGTTCCACTTGGTAGGCGATGGTCTTCGCATAGCCGAAGGGCGGAGTCACCATCAGTTCAAGGTACTGCTGGTTCTGCGCGGCGGCGCGGCTGGCAACCTCGTCGACCCACTCGCCGGCATGCCGCTTGCTCAGCCCGCTGAATCGGCCAAACGTGGCGAAGAACTGGTCGTGGCCGCTGAAGCCGGGGGTGGGAACAAACGCGCGCATGGAGAAGGAGTCGATGAGACGGTCATAAAGGCCTTGATCGGCGGTGCTCAGGTTGCCCGTGAGCCGACTCGCGGGGATCAGCGGCTTATCGCAGGGAGGCTTGGCAAAGCTGAGCGCCGCGGGGTCCACGCACAAACCATCCTCTCCGGCGGCGCGGATGAAGCTCTCCGCATAGACCGCGCCGGAAAGATGAACGTGCAGATCGGCGCCCTTGGGAAAGCCAACGAGGAAGGCGCGCGAACTCAGCGGTCCGCCTTGCACAGCGGACTGATAGGCGCGGGCGGCGCGAACCTCCGGCGCGGGAGCGCGCGGAGCGGGCGTCTGGGCGCAGAGGGAGGCGGTTGCGGCGGCGAGGACCAGGCAGGCGATTGAGCAGACGGGGCGGCGCATGATTGCCTTCCAGTGTAGAGCAGCGATTGCCCGCCTGGGGCGGGTTCGCGCGGCGTTCTTGGCAGTTGTGGTCTTTCTGCTGCCGGGCGCGCAAAACACCCCCTAATACTTCAGTTGTGTTTCACTCAATTCCTGGAAGACCCGCAAAGGCCCGTGCCTAAAGGCCACGTCAATTCGCCATCTTTCAAGGGGTTGAAACCCCCTGCTCCCTCCGGAATCTTCGATTTACAACTGTAGTACTAAGACGAACAGAAAAGTCTCTCCCTCAATTCGCTCCCCCGCTCAGCGCGCCTCGTCCCCTGTGATCCTGCCCAACAGAAACTCCAGAAACCCTTTCTCATCCGACTTGAGGCAGACCTGAGCATTGGGTGCGCCGTCTACGGGTCGCGTGAACCCCTTATCGTCAACTTCCAGCCGTATCGGCGTCGTAGGGCACAGTTCGGGATGAACCGCATAGGCCACGGCCACCGGGTCAAACAGCGTGGGCGCATTCGCATGCCCCGCGTTGCCGGCCAGCCACTGGTGGTAGAGAAGCGTTAGTTGATCGGTGAGCGGGGAGCCGTGGGAGAAGATCGCCTCCCGCTCCTTCGTCTCCAAGTGAATCTGCGTTGAGTCGAGCGGCATCATGAAAACCGGCACTCCAGAAGCCAGCAGCGCCCGCAGGCCCGCCGGGTCGCGGCTGATGTTCCACTCCGCATCCGGCGGCCTCTGCTCGCCGTTCTTCCCGTCGTAGCCCCGGTAGATGCTGCCGCCCATCATCACCACCCGCTTGAGCCTGCGGAAGGTCTCCGGATCGCGCTCAATGGCTGCCTGAACGTTGAAGAGCGGACCGATGGCGATCAGCGTGATCTCGCCCGGATAATCGCGAATCTCGCTCTGTAGGAAACCGGCGGCATCGTCATGCTTACGCAGCTCCCCCCAAGGCGCGACGATGGGCCGCGACGTAAGGCGCAAACATGAAGAGCCAGCCGACCGCGCATACGCGGCCTGGGTGAACACATTCTCATGCGGCGTTGGAACACCGGGAACCACGGGAGTGCGGACCGCGCCGCAGGCGCAGGTCGCTCCCAGGAATCGGTCCACCAGCCGCGCCCGCAGCTCCGTGTCCCCGTAAGCCGTTGTGATCCCAAGCAGCCGCAGCTCCGGGCTGCGCAACGCCAGCGCCAGCGCAAAGGCATCGTCGATGTCGTCGCCGATGTCGGTGTCCAGGATTACAAATTGAGGCACTCCGGCGGTAATCTGTCCGCCGCCGGCAGCCGTCTGCCCCGCCGCGCCGGCCGGCCCGGCCGCCAACCCGGCAACCGCCAGCGCCAGCCCACTCACTGCAAGAAGGAATCGCAAAGTCTTCATACAACACTCCAAACGGATCGGCCCAACGAGCTCACAATCCATCGCAGCGCCCCCAGACCTCCTCAATATAGCTGTCGGTCATGCCGGCGATGTAGTCGGCCGCAGTGCGGGCCAGCCCCTGGGTTGGAATTTGCAAGCGATGGTCCTCGGGCAGCAGGCCCGGATCGGCGACCAGCGCGGCAAACAGCCCCTCCACCACCGCATCCGCGCGCGCGTGCGCCTCGTCCATGCCGGCGGAGTTATAGAGATTGGCGTAAAGGAACTCCCTGGCTGCCGCGCGCTCCGCCTCCATCTCCGGGCTCAGGGCCGCCAGCCGCTCGGGCGCCTGGCGAATCTCGGTCAGAGTCGTCGCGCCGAGCGCCTCTACGCGCGCCCGCGCCTCGTTCAACAGATCGGTGACCAGCGCATTCAGAATGCCTTTGAGCGCCTCGTTCACGGTCAGCTTGGGCGCGGCGGCGGGATACCGCCGGAGCGCGGCGTCATGAAAGCTGCGGAACAGGGGCACACCGTCGCGAATCTGTTCCAGCGTGAGGATGCCGGAGTCCAATCCGTCGTCCAGATCGGCGGTCGTGTAGGCGATCTCGTCGGCCAGATCGATCAGTTGAGCCTCCAGCGGAGGCCGCTGCTCCAGGAAGTACTCGGCCAGCTCCGGGTGCTCGGCCGCCGCGTAATCGCTGGAGTGCTTGACGATGCCTTCGCGCACGCCCAGGGTCAAGTTCAGGCCGCGAAAGGCCGCATAGCGCTCCTCGAACCAGGTGACGATGCGCAGGGCATGGAGGTTGTGGTCGAAGCGGAGCGAGAAGCGGCGCAGGCAGCGGTCGAGAGCCTTTTCGCCGGCGTGGCCAAAGGGAGGATGGCCGATGTCGTGCACCAGCGCGAGGGCTTCGGTCAGTTCCGTATTCAGCCCCAGGGCCGCGGCCAGCGTGCGCGCTATCTGGGTCACTTCCAGCGTGTGCGTCAGCCGGCTGCGAAAGTGGTCGGCCGGCGGAGTTCCCGGCAGGCGCGTGAAGACCTGGGTCTTGCCCGCCAGCCGGCGAAAGGCGCGCGCGTGCAGAACCCGGGCGCCGTCCCTCGAAAAAGCGGAGCGATAAGGATGAGGCGCTTCGGCATGGACGCGGCGGGTCAGTTCGCCGCCCTCATCCCCTCGGACGGCAATCCCTGGAGGCAGTTTGGCCGGCAAGCCGGTCTTCTCGTCGGTCATCGATGCGCATCCTCCGCTTCACATCCGGTTATACCGCAACCGGGCGGAGCGGCGCGTGTCCCTGTCCGAGGTTTGTGCCGGCGCTTGTCTTCCGGCGCTACAACGTGCTTTGAAGAACATCCCGCGGAGAGACCACAGCGATGTCATCGTATCGATAGAAATCCTGAGCGTTCAAGGTCAGAAGATTCTCGATCCGATGGACGTGCATCGCCGCAACCAGGCGTGCGTCATGCACCTGAACGCCAGATACACTTTTTGCGACCACAATCCTGCGCCATTCCCGGTGAGTTGCTTCACTGTCGGGAGCAAAACTGAGGCGGGCTTCGATCAGGCCTGTACGTTCATCCGCTTCGGAGACGGAAAACCCGAATCCATTGCGATCGGCGGGGCGAGTACAGACATTCCAGAACTCAGCCAGGTTCTGGGAGGTGTAGAACAGGGTTGCGCCTTGGGCCCACAAGAGGTCGGCACATTGACGAACCATTCCGTGTTCAGGGCTGTCCGACTGGACCAGGCGCAAGAGGACGTTGGTGTCCACAAGGTAGGCGACGCCTGTCATCAGTCATGCTCGCCATAGATCATCGCGCGCGGGAAGGTCGAGGAACGCAACTCGGGAACATTGGGAGGCTTGACGGCCAGTGCGTCCAGAAACGCGCGAAACTCTTCCTGGCTTGCTCGGGAACGGTGCCCCGGCCTTGAAGCCATCGCCTCCTGAAGCAGCCACTGGGCATACCCTTCCAACGCCAAACCGCGAACTTGCGCCTCGGCGGCCAACTGCGCTTCCATCTCGGGGTTGAGTTCAACCTGGATCGCCATGGGAAACTGCCTCTCCATCTCTCATTATCGTCCAGCCTCGATTGCAAAGTCGAATCCTATGCGTTCATCCAGACGGAGCCGCCTGTCAGGGAGGACGGATGGAGATCAAACGCTTGCGTGCCCTGAATCACTACCGCTCCGGGCCGAGAATGGTATAACCTTTCCCTTGCGGCAAGGTTTGGACTCCGCCTGTCGCGCGGGAGTACGATCCCGGCATTTTCTTGGGAGGGCGCGCGAGGCCGCGGTCTCGCCTCGGCCCCGGAATTCTATCGGTCTCAACAGGGAGGGAACCATGAAAGCGATCGAAAAAGCAGCGTTGGCCATGCTGGCGCTGGCAGTGGCGTTTACGTCGGGGTGCTGCGAAAGGCACTCCGCCAAAGAGGTCTTCTACCTGATTGCGACCAACATCAAGCTGCCCTACTGGCAGACGGCGGCGGCGGGATTCAACCGGGCCGCGGCGCAGTACAAGGTGACCGCCAGGGTGGAAGGGCCGGACACCTACGATGCCCAGGCCGAGTTGGCCGCACTGCACAGCGCGATTGCGGCCAAGCCGGGGGGCATCCTGATCTCCGTCTCCGACGCCGGACTGCTGCAGCCGGAGATCAATGCCGCCATCAACGCCGGAATTCCAGTCATTACATTCGACTCCGATGCCGCCGGCAGCCGCCGGTTGTACTTCATCGGCACCAACAATCTGGAGGCCGGACGGCTGGGCGGCAAGCGCATCATCGAGAAGCTGGGCGGCAAGGGCAACGTGGTCTTCTTCACTCTTGGCGACCAGCCCAACATCGATGAGCGGCTGAAGGGTTTCAAGGAAGTCTTCGCCACCCGGCCCGATATTCACATTACCGCCGTGGTGGACATCAAGGGCGATGCGCGCAACGCCTTCGATTGGACGCAGGAGTCCATGGCCCTTTCCGGCGCCCAGAGGATCGATGCCTTTGTCAGCCTGGAATCGTCGTCGGGCAAGCTGGTCGCCGACGCTGTCAAGCGGGGCGGCGGCGGACGGGAGGTGCTGGCCTTCGACGTGGACCAGGATACCCTGGACGGAATCAAGGCCGGCTCCATCGACGCCACCATCGCTCAAAAGCCCTTCACCATGGCCTATGTGGGGCTGAAGGCGCTGGACGAGATCTATCACGATCCGCCCAAGGATCTCGCCAGGGACTACAGCGCGGACGCCTTTGCGCCTTACCCGGCCTTTGTGGATACCGGCACCTCGGTGGTGGACCAGAGCAACGTGGACCTCTATATCGCCTCGGCGGCGGAAGGAACCAAGTAAAGCGGTTGAGGGAGAGGATGGGCCTTCCCTTCTCGGAAGCTCGCGGCCTTGGACCGGTTTGAGAAGGACGCGGCTGTACTTGGGCCGTGGAAGGACCACGATTTCGGAAGAGGCTTTGGAGCGGAACCCGGGGGCCGCGTGTCCCAAGGAACCCCCGGCCGCGCGGCGAAGACGCCTGATGATGGATTCTTGTGAAATGTGTATCATGAAGCGTGAGTTGCCTGCCCGAACTCGCAAGCGTGCTTGCAGGTTTCCCAGCCGGTGAATGGCGCATTGGGGAGAGGAAATCTCCGCTTGTTCGCCGATCGGCGTAAAGAAGCCGGCAGGATCGGAATCGGCGCAAGGCGGCTGCGCGCGGCATAGAGACCAATGAGGTAGATGGGCGTCTGTGTAAAGGGGGTATTCCTCGTCATGGCCGGATCGCTCCGTTCTGTTCGCTCCGTTCTTGCCACCGTCCGCAACCGCTGCGGACGATTCAACCCCGCCACCGCGTCTCTGCTTGTGGCGTTGCCGGTTTTGTGCGCTCATGCGTCCGCGCAAACCACCACCATCAGCGGCACGGTCTACGACCCCAGGACGACCGCCAGCGCTCTTCCCCTGCCCAATGTGCTCGTTTACGCCACCACGGGAACGGTGGCGCCGCTGCCTTCGGGCGTGCAGTGCCTGACAACCTCCACGCCCACCGGCGTGGTCAGCTACACCTATACCGCCGTGGACGGCACCTTCACGCTGACCGGGGTGCCCGAAAACGCCTCCTACACGCTGGTCATCCAGGCGGGCAAGTGGCGCCGCCAGTTCAGCGAGACCGTTGCCGCCGCTCCGCTTACCGGGCTGGTCCTCAACATGCCGGCCAACCATACGCAGGGCGACATTCCCCTGATCGCCATCGCCACCGGCGCGGTCGACGCGTTGGAGTGTGTGTTTGTCGCCATGGGCATTTCAGAAACGGAGTTTACCGACGACACCGGCACCGTCAATCCGGAAGGGCGCATCCATCTGTACAAGGGCAGCGAGAGTTCTGGAGCGGTGATCAGTTCCTCGACTCCCTCCCAGACAACACTCATGGGCACCGCGACCAGCTCCTCGCTCCTGAACAACTATGACATGGTCATGTTTCCCTGCCAGGGAAGTCCATCCGGTCAAACGACCCCGGTTGCCGCGACCAACCTGGTGAACTACGCCAACGCCGGCGGCCGTGTCTTTGCAACCCATTACGGTTATGCGTGGCTGGACCCCAACACGCCCTTCGATTCGCAGTTTCCGCCGGTTGCGAATTGGCAGCCTGGGATGACCGATCCCTCTCCCGACCCTGGACCCGCCACCATCGACACCAGCTTCACGGACGGTGCGACGCTGGCGCAATGGCTGCAGAACGCCGGCGCTTCGTACGACAACACGCCGGGACAAGTGGAACTCAGCACGCTCCGCCACGACTTCACCAGCGTTATTCCGCCCACGCAGCCCTGGGCGACTATGAACTCCGACGGCGCGATCATGCAGATGACCTTCAACGCGCCGGTCGGCGCGCCCGCGGCCAATCAATGCGGGCGCGTGCTGTACAACGAGTATCATGTGGAAAACATCGCGGGCAACGGGGATAGCGGCGTTGTCTTTCCCGGCGAGTGCCCCAGTTCGGCCACTATGCTGCCCCAGGAGGAGATGCTCGAATACGCCCTCTTCGATCTATCCTCCTTTGTCACGCCGGTCGTGGTGCCCACGCTCTCCATCACCTTCAATCCCAGCCCATTCGTCGTCGACCAAGGCCAGACCGGCGATCAAGTCACTGTGAATGTGACCAACACCAGCTCAACCGCGCCAATATACAGTTCCGCCGTTCTGGCCATTACGCTGCCCACCGGGCTTACGGCCACCGCTCTGGGGGATTCGACCGGCGGCTGGATCTGCACGCTGGGCACCCTCACCTGCACGCGCACCACCAGCATCAATGCCAGCGCGAGCGATTCGGTCACCCTCACCGTCAGCGTACCGCCATACGCAGCCGGAAGCAGCCCCACGGGATTGCTCACCGCGACGGTCTCCAGCCCCAATTTCTCCAGCAACGTGGTGGCGTCCGATACGGTCATCTTCCAGCAGCCGCCCACCATCAACTGGGCCACGCCCGCGCCCATCGTCTATGGAGTCCCGTTGAGCGGCGCGCAGCTCGACGCCACTTCGCCCCTGGCGGGGAGCTTCAGTTACTCTCCGGCCGCGGGAACGGCGCTCTCCGTCGGACAGCAGACGCTGACGGCTACCTTCACTCCAACCGATAGCACGGATTACACCACCGGGACGGCAACGGTTACGCTGACGGTGGTTCCGGCCAATCCAGTCCTGACGCTGACTGCTTCGCCCAATCCCGCGTTTGTGTCGAATCCGGTCACCTTCACAGCCACGATTGGCTCCATTGGAGTTGCGCCCACCGGGACAGTGGCCTTTTACGATGGAACAACGGAGTTGGGAACGGGCGCCGTTTCGGCGGGATCGGCCGCGTTCACTACCTCGGCACTGACCGTCGGGATTCACTCGATTACAGCCGTCTATTCCGGCGACAGCAGCTATACGGCGGCCACCAGCAGCCCGCTGGCTGAGACCCTCCAGGACTTTACGCTCGCTCTTGCCGGCAACAGCGCGATCACGGGCACGGCGACCGTTCCTATCGGAGGGGTGGCGTCGTATCCTCTGGTGATTACCCCGGTAGGCGGCGCCACTCTACCGGGGGCGGTGAGCCTGACTGCGACCGGACTTCCGTTGGGATTGACGGCGGTCTTCACTCCGGCCGGGGTGGCGGTAAACTCCCCGGCGACCGATGTGGCGCTTCAGGTGGGGCCGCCGGGCAAGGCGGCTGTTCAGGCTCCGCGCGGACCCTTTGCGGGAAAGGCGCTGCCCCTCGCGCTGGGGATGATCCTGCTGCCCTTTGCCGGCAGGCTGCGCAGGCGCGCTTATCGCTGGTGCGGCCTGGCGGCGCTTGCTTTGGCCACCGCGGCCCTGGCAGTTGGATTGACCGGATGCGGAGTCCATCTGACGCCGCAATCCTCTACCTTGACCGTCTCCGCGGCCTCCGGTTCTTTGTCTCACTCGATCACCGTGAGCCTCACTGTGGAGTAGATCCCGCGCTTCAAGCGCCAGCTCCCCCGGATGGATGGACGGGGGCATTGGCGTTTGCGGTGGAGAGCGATTCGAGCGGCAACAAGATGGCCGCACCCCGCAGTTGCCGAGGCGAGGCCACACTCCCACCGCCGGGCATTTCTGCCGGCGCAAGAACGATGAAAATGCCATTGGGCTTTATCTTATCCTTACGAAAATCGTTTAAGAATTGAACAAATACCACATCTCAGCGAATCGGCGCCTGCGCGCCAGTGCGTCCTCGCTGAGTCCTGCTCCGGCGGCAGCCTGTAACCATCCAGGCGCCCCTGGTTGGCGCGACGTCCTTGAGTTCATCCGGAATGGCGGCCGGAATTCCGCCACACGCATGCCATCGAGCGAAGGCATGTCTTTGGAGGAATGAAAACCTATGTGTCGTCGTGGAATCAAACTGCTGCTCCTGCTTGCCGTCCTGGCAGTTCCAGGCATGGCGCTGGCTGTGGCCCCGGACCTGGGCCCGGCCTCCTCGGCCCCGGCCACGCAGGCGCAGATCGCCGCCCTCCAACAGGCCATCAACAATGTGCAGGCCGCCACCGCCAGCGCCCAGTCCGCCGGCGATAACGCCTGGATGCTCACCTCCGCCGCCCTGGTCCTGCTGATGACCGGTCCCGGCCTGGCTCTCTTCTACGGCGGCCTGGTGCGCAGGAAGAACATCCTGGGCACCATGATGCAGAGCTTCGCCTGTATGTGCCTGGTCACCATTCTCTGGGCCATCGTCGGCTACTCGCTGGCCTTTGGCCCTGGAAACGCTTTCGTCGGAGGCTTCCACAACCTCTTTCTGCGCGGCGTGGGCCTGACGCCCAACCTCAACTACGCCCCCACCATTCCCGAGCAGACCATCATGGTCTACCAGCTGATGTTCGCCATCATCACCCCGGCGCTCATCAGCGGCGCCTTTGCCGAGCGCATGAAGTTCAGCGCCATGGCGGTCTTCCTGTCGCTCTGGTCGCTTTTCGTCTACTGCCCCATGGCCCACATGGTCTGGGGCGTGGGCGGATTGCTCAATTCCAGCAACATTCACGCCGCCTTTCCCAGCTTCGATTTCGCCGGCGGCACCGTCGTCCACATTACCAGCGGCGTCTCGGCTCTGGTCACCTGCCTGTACCTCGGCAAGCGTATTGGCTACCCGCAGACCGCCATGCCGCCTCACTCCATGGTGCTCAGCTTTATCGGCGCCTGCCTGCTCTGGGTGGGCTGGTTCGGCTTCAACGCCGGCAGCGCGCTAGCTGCCAGCCCGTTGGCCACCAGCGCCTTCGTCAACACCCACTTCGCCACCGCCGCGGCCGCCCTCGGCTGGACAATTGCCGAGTGGATTCACAACGGCAAGCCCACCGCGCTGGGCGCCATCTCCGGCGCGGTCGCCGGACTGGTCGCCATCACCCCCGCCTCCGGCTTTGTCCAGCCCATGTCCGCATTGCTCATCGGCCTCGTCGCCGGCGTCATCTGCTCCTTCATGGTCTTTGAAGTGAAGAGCCGCTTCGGCTACGACGACTCCCTGGACGCCTTTGGCGTGCATGGCGCCGGCGGCACGGTCGGCGCCCTGCTCACCGGCATCTTTGCCGCCAGCGTCATCAACCCGGTCTTCAAAGACGCGGCCGGCAACCCGCTCCCCTCCGGCGCCATCGACGGCCACTGGAGCCAGATGATCAACCAGGCCGCCGGCGTCGGCATTGCCTGGAGCATCTCCATTGTGGGCACGCTGGTGCTGCTGGTTGTCGTCGACAAGATCATCGGACTGCGCGTCTCGCCCGAGCAGGAGTCTGAGGGCCTCGACCTCTCGCAGCACGGTGAGGAAGGCTACGACTTCAACACATAATCTCTGAGCCTGTCATCCTGAGCGAAGCAGGCCACGCTTTTTGTGGCCTGCGCAGTCGAAGGAGCTGTGGTTGTTCTTTGACCCGTTCCGCTTCAACCCAGTCGGGGTGAAGGGACAAAAACCCGGCGGTTCCGGCCCCCAATCGCCCCTCCCGCCTGTTACGCTGTCAAACGAGGCGTTTTGCATATGATCAAGATCGAAGCGATTCTCCAGCCCTCGAAGCTGGACGCAGTGAAGGATGCCCTGCTCGAAGCAGGCATTGAAGGCATGACCATTCTCGAAGCCCGCGGCCATGGACGCCAGAAGGGCCACACCGAGTTCTATCGCGGCCGTGAATACACGGTCGACCTTCTGCCCAAGGTGAAGATCGAACTCGTGGTTGCCGACGAGATGAGGGAAAAGACCATTCAGGCCATCATCGGCGCCGCCCGCACCGGCCGCATCGGAGACGGCAAGATCTTCGTCAGTCCGGTCGCGGACGCCATCCGCATCCGCAACGACGAACGCGGCGAAACGGCGCTGTAGCCCAGCCCGCAAGAGCCCCTTCCCAGGCCTCATTCGCCGCGGCGGATGAGGCCGGCCCGTTGCGCTTCGTTGTGCGGAGATCTTCTTCGCCCGACCCAGGCTTACCGCGGAGCGGCCCGCCGGCTGCTCCAGCGTGCGCTCGCCTTGATCGTAGGCGGACAGAAACTCACGGCGCGGATGATCCCCAGAGGGTCTCGCCATGGCTGGTTTCGCCGCCGACTTTCACCAAGACAGCTCTACGCCGTTCCCGAACGAGGTCCACTCTCTCTCGGCTGCCTGTGCGCCGCGTTCTCTTCCGTGCGGCCGTCGTTCTTCTCTGTCTCCGCCATCAGCGCCCGCGCCACCAGCGAGAGGCCGAAGCTGACGATGATCACTTTGCTCATGAGCCGGTCGTTGTAGCTCCACGAAAAGAAAGCCAGGGCGGCAAAGATGCCGATTGGGGTGGTCTCTGTCACCGCCGCCTGCAGCCAGCGCGGCGTCCGGCCGGTGCCAGGCTCGGTGGTCCGCAGGCGGGGAATCAGGCGCGGCACAGCCAGGAGATAGTCCTGGTACGGCTGGCCGAGCTGGCCGCTGAGGAAGGCCTCCTCGCCCAGGATCAGGCGAAAGAGAAAGACCGTGACGGCAGCCATCGAAAACAGCGCCCCGCCCGCCGGCATGAGCAGCGCCAAAGCTGCGAAGACGAACCACAGCCCCACATAGAGCGGATTGCGCACGTAGCGAAATGGCCCGTCGGCCAGCACCGCGCCGGCCTTCATCTCCCCATGCTTCACCGTGCCGGCGCCGAGATAGGCCGCTCCCCACACGCGCAGAGCGGCGCCCGCGCCGGCCATGACCGTGCCCGCGGCGATGACTGCCGGCGCGGCGAGAGAGAAGCGGACCACACCCATCCGGCTGAGTTCCAGCGGCAGCCACACCATCAGCGGAATGCGCCTGCCAATGCCCCACGCCTCGATCCACGGAGCCCAGAAGCCTAGGCAGACGATAACCATGTTGATCAACATGCGGAGACGGAATTCGATTGCGCTGGCCTTCATTCGCTCAGTCCTTTGGCCGGAGTGTAGCATCCGCGGCCGCGGCTGCGAGAAAAGTACGCAAGCGGGCAAACGGCGGTTCATTGCAGGGGATTGGCAGGCGGCAAACAAGTCAGCGCCAAGAGGGCCAGCCGCCAGTTACACTGATAAAGCTATGCAATTCCGCTCCGGGAACGAGATTCGCGAGACTTTTCTGCGCTTTTTTGAGTCGAAGGGGCACCGCCGGGTGCACTCTTCCTCGCTGGTGCCCGCCAACGACCCGACGCTCCTGTTTACCAACGCCGGGATGAACCAGTTCAAGGACCTGTTCCTGGGCGCGGAGCGGCGCGACTACTCGCGCGCGACGACGTCGCAGAAGTGCGTCCGCGCCGGCGGCAAGCACAACGACCTTGAAAATGTTGGGTTTACGCGGCGGCATCATACCTTCTTCGAGATGCTGGGCAACTTCAGCTTCGGAGACTACTTCAAGCGCGAGGCGATTCTTTATGCATGGGAACTGGTCACTAGCGAGGAGTGGTTCGGCATCCCCGAGGACCGGCTCTACGTGACGATCTTCGAGGGGGCAGATGGCGTGCCGCGCGACGACGAGGCCGAGGGCTACTGGATTGAGGCCGGCGTGGCCAAGGAGCGCATCCACCAGAACGGCCTCAAAGACAACTTCTGGCAGATGGGCGAGACGGGACCGTGCGGCCCCTGCTCGGAGATCTTCTACGACATGGGCATCGAGGCGGCCGAGGCTCCCGGCGTCGATAAGCCCTTCGGCCAGGACGAAGCCCGCTACGTCGAGATTTGGAACCTGGTCTTCATGCAGTTTGATCGGGCTGCGGTGGTGGACGCCACAGGCAAGACCACCGGCTACAAGCTGACGCCGCTGCCCAAGCCCTCCATCGATACCGGCATGGGGCTGGAGCGCGTGGCGGCCGTGCTGCAAGAGAAAGTGTCCAACTTCGAAACGGATTTGTTTACGCCGCTGATTCTAAGAGCAGCGGAGCTGACGGGCTTCAAATACTCGTTCAATCCCAACATCGGAAGTTTCTCCGCTGGGGTTTCGTCTCTTCCGTCGACTGAGACGATCGAAATCATATCGAAGAAGGAGCGGCTGTCTTCGGCTTCGCTCCGCATTATCTCGGATCACGCCCGCGCGGCGACGTTCCTCATCAACGACGGCGTACTGCCCTCGAACGAAGGCCGCGGCTACGTTCTGCGCAAAATCCTTCGCCGCGGCATCCGGCATGGACGCCTGCTGGGGCAGGAGCAGCCATTCCTTCACCTGATGGTCTACGCCGTGCGCGACCTGATGGTGGGTGCATATCCGGAACTGGCTGATTCGGCTGACCGGGTGGCCAAGGTGGTCGAAGCGGAAGAGAAGCAGTTCGCCAGAGTCTTCAGCGAAGGGTCAAGACGCTTCGATATAGCAGTCGCGGATTTGATCCGTGCGGATGTTGAAAAGTACTTGAAATCTCTGGGGTCAAATCTTCCCCTTGACGGGTCATCAATGTACGACGATTTCGAGATATTTGATTCGCCGACACCCGGCCCTTCGATTTCCAGAATCATAAAAGCACTCTATTTCTATTCCACTGTGCCTCAGGCTAAGCGGCCGCCGATTATATTTCCGGGCGAGCGAGCCTTCCATCTGTACGAGACCTTCGGTCTACCGCTCGACTTCATGGTCGATGCTGCCCGAGACGCAGGCATTGATTTTGACATGGCGGGCTTCGAAGCCGCCCGGGCTGAAGAGCAAGCCCGCGCTCGCGCATCCTGGAAGGGCGGGGCGCAGAAGACCGCCAGCCCCGCCTATCGCGAACTGCCCAAGACCGATTTCCTAGGCTACCGGCAGCTCACTGCAAACGGCGCTGAAGTCCTCGCCATCGTCAAGGATGGTGCAGGCGTTCCTGCCGCAGCGGCAGGCGATCAGGTCGAAGTCGTCCTCGATCAGACCAGCTTCTATGCTGACTCCGGCGGGCAGACGGGCGATACGGGCTGGTTCACCTCGGCGGACGGCAACACAACCGTCGCCGAGATTCAGGGCTGCGTGCTGCCGGTGCAGGGCGTGCGCGCTCACAAGGCGCTGCTCAAGCAGCCGCTGGCCGTGGGCGACCGCGTCAATACCGTCGTCGACGGCGAGCGCCGCAACGCGATCAAGCGCAACCACACGGGCACGCACCTGATCCACGCCGCGCTGCGAGAGGTGCTGGGCACGCACGTGAAGCAGGCCGGTTCCGCGGTCCATCCGGAGCGGCTGCGCTTCGACTTCTCTCACTTTGCGCAGGTGGCCGACGAGGAGCTGGACGAGATTGAGAGCATCGTCAACCGCGAGGTCCTCGTCGACGCGCGCGTGGAGACCGTCGAAGACGTGCCCATCGACGTGGCCGTGAACGAGTACCACGCCATGGCTCTCTTCGGCGAGAAGTACGGGGACAAGGTGCGCGTGGTGAAGCTGTCGGATGGTTTTTCGACCGAGCTCTGCGGCGGCACGCACACCGGGGCCACAGGCGAGATCGGCCTGGTGAAGATCGTCAGCGAAGGGTCGGTCTCGTCGGGCGTGCGGCGGCTGGAGGCCATCAGCGGCCTGGGCGCGCTCGACGCCTTCCGGCAGGACTTTGCCGTCAGCAAGATTGCCGCGCAGGTTGCTCCGCCCGCTCCGGGCAGCAGCCCGTCCGAGGCCTTCCGCGCCAAGCTGGCCAGCCAGGAGGACGAGCTGAAGCGCCTGCGCCGCGAGCTGGAAGAGGCGCGCATGAGGGCCGCCGCCGGCGCGCTGGACGCTGCGCTGGCCCGCGCGGTCGAGGTGAAGGGCGTGCGCCTGGTAACGCTGCGCGCCGACTCGCTGGAGCGCGGGCAGCTTCGCACTCTGGTGGACAACCTGAAGCAGAAACTGGGCGAGGGCGTGGTGGTGCTGGCGTCGTCGCAGCCCGAGGGCAAAGTCGCCCTCATCGCCGGAGTGACGCCGGGCCTGATCCGGCGCATCCAGGCCGGCAAGCTGGTGGGCGCGGTGGCCAAACTCGTCGGCGGCTCCGGCGGCGGCAAACCGGAGATCGCCGAGGCCGGCGGCAAGGATCAAGCGCAGATCGACGCGGCGCTCCAGGCGGCGGCGGGGCTGCTCGCGGAGTTGCTGGGGTAGACCGGACGAAAAGGGGCCATGGCTTCCCACCCTTTCCGCAAAGAACGCGGAAAGGATGGGGCACCCGTACCGAGACTTTGAGAAGCTATCCAGAACCGTAGTTATGGGTATCCCACCTCAGCCGCAAAACAAGAACGCGGCGAAGGTGGGGCACCCGGCAAGCTAAGGCGGCTGTCGGGAATGGCTTAATCTGAGTTCATGGTCAAGCAGAGGCACGATCCCGGGAAGATCGCCAGGCTGCGGAGCCGGTTGCTGGAGTGGTATGCGCGCTGCGGACGCGACCTGCCCTGGCGGCGCAACACGAATCCCTACGCCATCTGGGTCTCTGAGATCATGCTGCAGCAGACCAGGGCAGCCGCGGTGGTGGATCGCTACCAGGCATTTCTGGCGCGGTTTCCCACGCTCCTCTCGCTGGCCCTGGCGCGGGAGGAGGACGTGCTGGCGGTGTGGAGCGGCCTGGGCTACTATCGCCGCGCGCGCATGCTGCTAAAGGCCGCGCGCTTTCTAGCCGACCATGGCCAGGGCAACCTGCCTCGGACCTCCGAGGAACTGCGCCTTCTGCCCGGCATCGGCGTTTACACGGCGGCGGCCATCGCCAGCATCGCCTTCGGCGAAGCGGTCGCGGTGGTGGACGGCAACGTGGAGCGGGTGCTCTGCCGGCAGGAAGGCTGGACGGCTGGCAACCGGGCCGCATTGAAGCGCAAGATCGAGGACCGGGCGGCACAGCTTCTGGATCGTGATCGGCCGGGCGACTTCAACCAGGCGCTGATGGAACTGGGAGCGACCGTTTGCCTGCCCCGCAACCCGCAGTGCCAGGCCTGCCCGCTGACGGGGGACTGCAAGACCCGCGGCGAGCACATAACCTCGCCCCGGCCGCGCATGCTGAGCCGCCAGGTGGCCCAGGCGCTCTCCGTGCGCACGGGCCGCGAAGCCGGCCAGGCCAGCCGCGAGGTGCTGCTGGAACAGCGGCCCGCCGCGCTCACCGTGATGCCCGGCATGTGGGAGCTGCCCGCGCTGCTGGATGCCGAAGTCCCCGAGGATGCGGTGCGCATGACCGTCCGGCACGCCATCATGCAGGTGAACTACTACGTGCGCATTCGCACCGTCTTTGAAGACGACGTCGAGGCCATGACCGCGGCGGGTGGAGAGCGGCGCTGGGTTCCGCTGGGCGAGGCTGCCGGAATGCCGCTGACCGGCCTGGCCCGCAAGGTGCTCGCCCGCGCCCATCTTCTGCCGACGCTGGCGCGGGACGCAATCGCACCTGAGCAGGAATGAATGCGTGCCCCGGTAGATGGTCAGTAGTAATCCGCGCAGCTCAGGTAGTAGCCGCACTGGGTGCAGACCAGCTTGCAGTGGTGGCCGGTGAGACGGTGGCCGCAGTTGGGGCAAACCTGGCAGTGGTGATCGACGGGCGGCTCGGCTGGCCGAGGAGCATCGGCCTTCCCATCCGGTGAGAAGCCGGGGGCATTTCCCCCATCCAGCGCCTTGGGCCGCTCAGGAAGCATGGGAGACAGATTAGCATAGGATAAGCAGGGCCGGGCAGAGCCTTCCTGTATGAGTAAATGCTGGTGCGACCTAACCTGGAATTGCCGTAGAATAGGCATATGCGAACTGTAACCAAAGCCGAAGCTGAACGGGACATTGCGGCCGTACTCGACTCGGCCGCCCAGGAACCTGTCCGCATCCGGCAGACGGGGCAGGACGTGATTGTCGTCTCCGCTGCCGAGTTCGAGGAGGCGCAGCGCCTGCTTCACAGGAAGCGGATGCGCGCCTTGCAGCGCGCCCGTCTTCGCGCGTCCGTGGAAGCCAAGGCCAACGGGTTTACCGAACCGATGCTGACCGATTTGCTGGCGCGCTGAGGTCGTCCATGATCCGCGTCGTGGTGGACACAAATGTGCTGGTCAGCGCACTTCTTTCTGCGAACTCCATCCCCGGTCAGGCCATGACCAAGGCCGAGGACTCGGGCCTACTTTTTGCATCGACAGCGACTCTGGCAGAGATCGACGCGGTCTTGCGCAGATCGAGATTTGCCAGGTTTCTGTCGATGGAAACACGTCTTGAGTTTCTCAGGAGATACCGGGAAGCCGTTCGGCTGATCCTGGTTTCCTCTCCAATCCGCGGCTGCCGCGATCCACGCGACGACAAGTTTCTCGAAGTGGCTGTCTACGGAAAGGCAGACGTGATTCTCACCGGTGATGCGGACCTGTTGGCGCTCGACCCCTTTCAGCATGTGCGGATAGTGACGCCGCTAGCGTTGCTTGCGCTTACAGGGCAGGATTCGAGCCAGCACGAGGACGTTTAAGGGCGAAACTCCGCCGCCGTTCGCATCCTCACGAGCCTCGCGAGCATCCAACTCCTGTTCGCCATTCCGATGCGGCTTCCCCTTTTCTGAGCGCGACGCATCCGGCAACTCAATCCCAGAGAATCCAATCGATCCCCAAGGAGGAACAATGGCAAGCAAGGCAAGCGCGGTTTGGACAGGTTCACTGAAGGAAGGCAAGGGCACAATCTCGACGGCGACGGGAGTGCTCAGCAACGCAAACTACTCGTTCGCCACCCGGTTTGCGGGCGACGACTCGGGCACTACTCCCGAGGAGCTGATCGCGGCGGCCCATGCCAGCTGCTTTTCCATGGCCCTGGGCGCGCAGTTGGGCGAAGCGGGCCTCACTCCGGAGAGCATTGAAACCCATGCGGCCGTCACTCTGGCCAAGACCGAAGCGGGCTTTGCCATCACCCGGATCGCGCTGACCACCATCGCCAGCGTTCCCGGCGCCTCTCAGGAGGCCTTCGACAAGGCCGCGGCCGGCGCCAAAACCGGCTGTCCCATCTCCAAGCTCTTTGCCAACAATACCGAGATTCTGCTCGACGCCAAGCTGATTTAGGCCAGCTCCCCGGAACTCGGGCTGGGACGGGGAGTCCCGGCCTTTCCGGCGGGTTTCCGGCGAGCGGGATGAGTGGCCCTTGACGATTGCCGGGGGTAGTGCGCATACTCGCCACAGATGCCGAGGGTGGAGGGTTTTTTGCTCCAGCCTGCGAAAGTTGGCATTTCATGGATCTCATTCTGCTTCGTCTTCTTTTTGTGGCCCTTCTTGCCGGGGTCTGTTTCTTCCTTCATCCGTTCGGCTTGTCGGGATGGGTGAGCGCGGGCGCGGGCGCGTGTGCGGCCGGCGCGGTCATCGTCTTTGAGTTGCGGGTGCGGGCGCTCAGCCTGCGGCGGCTGATCGGCGCGGTGGCCGGCAGCTTGCTGGGAATCGTCGGCGCCGCGCTCTTCTGTCTGGTGCTGCGCTCGGCGCCGCTATCCGCCGCCACCTCCGCCGTTCTCCAGATCTTTGTGCTGCTGCTGATGACCTATGTGGGGCTGCTGGTGGGGGCCAGCAAGGGCGACCTTCTGAACCCCGCGGCCCTGGGCAGCGTCTTCAGCACTGACCGGCCTGCGAAGCGGAGCGCCAAAGTACTCGATACCAGCGTGATCATCGACGGGCGCATCGCCGACATCGCCGAGGCCGGCTTCATCGACGGCATGATGGTGGTTCCGGAGTTCGTTCTGCGCGAGTTGCAGACGGTGGCCGACTCGACCGACAGCTCCAAGCGCCAGAGGGGACGCCGGGGCCTGGATATGCTGCAACGGATGCAGTCGACCCCCTCCATCCAGGTACAGATCGTGCCCGACGACTTCCCCTCTATCCATGAGGTGGACCTGAAGCTGCTGGAGCTGGCCAAGAAGTGGGAGGCCAAGGTCGTCACCAACGACTTCAACCTGAACAAGGTGGCTCACCTGCACCACGTCGAGGTGCTCAACATCAACGACCTCGCAAATGCGCTGAAGCCGGTGGTCCTGCCCGGAGAGAAGATGAATGTACTCATCCTGAAGGAAGGCAAGGAGTACAACCAGGGGGTGGGCTATCTGGACGACGGCACCATGGTGGTGGTGGATCATGCGCGCAGGCTGATCGGCAGGGCGGTCGAGATTTCAGTGACCAGCGTGCTGCAGACGGCCAGCGGAAAGATGATCTTCGGCAAACTCGACGAGGCTTCCAAGAGCGGCGAGCAAGGGCGGCCGGGGCCGGTGGAGCTGCTCCCAAGATAGACAAATGGAGGTTTTTCAATGGGCTTTCTTCACTTCAATCACATGCACGTACTCATCGCTGCCCTCGTTCAGTGGGTTCTCGGCGCGCTTTGGTACTCGCCTGTGCTCTTCGCCAACCCATGGACGGCCATGATGGAGGTGCGTCCGGAGGCCAAGGGAACCCGCATGGTCCTGGGAATGATAGCGTCCTTCCTCGGGAGCCTGATCGTATCTTTCCTGCTCATGCATGTGATTTGGTGGTCTGGCGCGTACGGCTTCAAGCAGGGCGCGAAGGTGGGCCTCATCCTCTGGGTGGGATTCATCTTTGTCCCGTTCGCCGCGCAGTATCTCTACGAGGGCCGGCCCTTCAAGCTCTTCGCCGCCAACACCGGCTACTGGCTGGTTGCGCTCCTGATCAGCGGCGCGCTGCTGGCGCACTGGGGGTGATGAGCGGCGGCCTGTCGCAAGCGAATGGCAGTCAAGAGCGTTCCCGCCAGCCCTGTACTCGTTCCCAGGCTGTGTGGCAGAGCGGATATGCCTTGTCGACAGCGGGGCCGCCGCTCCAACTTTCTCCTTGACACCGCCCTCAAGCCTCCGGCACAGTCGAATCCACGGCTCCTCGCAAGCCGGTCTGCGGCTCTTCCCCCAGTTCCCTGAACTCCCGGCCCTCGGAGACGGATTTCTGCCCGCGATGGAGGTTTCCCCATGCATCATCTTCACTTCAACCACCTGGCCATACTGGCTGCGGCCGTCATTCAGTGGATTCTGGGCGCTCTCTGGTATTCCCTGTTCTTCGTAAAGCCGTGGATGGTCCTGACCGGCCACAAGCAAGACGAGAGTGCCAAGGGCGCCGTCCTCAGCATGATCGTCTCCTTTTTCGGCGGCCTCGTTCTGTGCTTCGTCGAGGCCCATTTCGTACTCTGGTCAGGGGCGACGACAATCGCCTGCGGTCTGCTCATCGGCTTCATTTGCTGGCTGGGCTTCATCGCCGTGCCGCTTTTGTCCGAGACACTTTATGAGCGACGCCCCTTCAAGCTCCTGGCCATCAACGCCGGCTACTGGTTGCTTGCGCTGCTCATCTCCGGCGGGTTGCTGGCTGTTTGGCATTGATTCCGCCCTTCGCTTGATTCTTCCTAACCCAGTTCGATCGCACGGGCCGATCGATCTGGAGCGGCGGCCGCCCTTTACAATCGAGCCATGACCAAAGAAGTCGTCGCAACCGCTGAAGCCCCCGCCGCCATCGGACCCTATTCCCAGGGCATCCGCGTAGGCAACCTCCTCTTCACCTCCGGACAGATTGCCCTCGACCCCACCACGCAGCAAGTCGTCGCGGGCGGCATCGCCGAACAGACCGCACGAGTCCTCGATAACCTGGAAGCCATCCTGGAAGCCGGTGACAGCAGCCTTGCCAACGTGGTCAAGGCCACCGTTTTTCTCAAGAACATCAACGACTTTGCCGCCATGAACGCCGTCTATGGCGAGTATCTCGGAGCGTTCGGCGCACCACCCGCCCGAACCACCGTCGAAGTCTCCCGCCTGCCCAAGGACGTGCTGGTGGAGATCGAACTGATCGCCGAGGTCCCCGGCCGGGTGGAAGCGCACGGAGCTTTTGTCCCGTTTACAGGCATCTAGGTCGTGCAGCCGGAGCAGGAGGTCTGAATGAGCGAATCGCCCCCGAAGATTGTCCGCAACGAGGCCGAGTGGCGCGCCCTGCTCAGCGACGAGCAGTACCGGGTGCTGCGCGAGAAGGCCACCGAGCGGCCTTTCACCGGCGCGCTAACCCAGAACCGCGAGACCGGCAACTACCACTGCGCCGGCTGCGGAGCGCTTCTGTTTCTGAGCGGGGCCAAGTTCGACTCCGGCTGCGGCTGGCCCAGCTTCATGCTGCCCGCTGAGTCCAGCGCCATTGAGGAGCACGAGGACCGGAGCTTTGGAATGCGCCGCGTCGAGGTCGTCTGCGCCCGCTGCGGAGGCCACCTGGGCCACGTCTTCCCCGACGGCCCCGCCCCCACCGGCCTCCGCTACTGCATCAACTCCGCCTCGCTCACCTTCACCCGGCAGCAGCCGTGATCTGATCCCCATTCCGTCCGGCAGCCGCCCTCCAGGCGCAACAAAAACCCGTCCGGGGTTGGACGGGGTCGGTGTCGATCCAGAATGAAGCGAGGCCCTGCAACCGACAATCCGTCGGATGCCCCATCCTTGCCGCGTTCCTGTATCCGGCGGCAAGGGTGGGAAGCGCGAAGCCCTCACGCCTTGGCGATCTTGCCGCTCTTGATGCAGCTGGCGCAAACTCTGAGGCGCTTGGGAGCGCCGTTGACCAGCGCCTTCACCACCTGCAGATTCACACTCCACCGGCGTCGCGTCACGTTGTGCGCGTGAGAGATGTTATTGCCGAATTGCGGGCCTTTCCCGCAAATGTCGCATACTTTTGCCATGACTTAGCTCCAGATTCTTACGTTGCCGCGGGGGTTTGACCCTTTGAGCGCCGCTTTGCAGTCCGCTCAGAACGGGCCTGCCGGCCGGCGCTGCCGACGGCGCGCCGAAAGACACACTTTATCGGCAGCTTGGCGAATCTTCAGTATATGCGAAACCCGCCCCCGCTCCAAATCGCCCCCGCCGCTTGCGCTCGATGGGGACAAGCCTGCGTGGAAACCTCATTGAGAGCCCGCAAACTCCCTCAAGGAGGCCGGTCGATCCCGCCCCGATGGCAAAGAAACGGCGCAAAAGCCTCGCACCCGGCAGCGCCGGGGTCAAGCGCGCCCCTTCGCCGTCTTCGCCGCGATCAGTTGGTACGGTCGAAGACGCGCGTCCTGGAGAACTGAAAGCGGAGCAGCGCCCCCCTCCGGCATGGAGCGGGATTCCACGAATCCCGCTCACTGTGGGTCGAACCTAGTGGCCGTTCCGGTTCGCTGCCCGGGCCGCCTGTTTGATCTCCTCTTTCGCCTGCCGCAGCAACTCCTTGGCGTGGGCCGCATGGCCGTTCATGTCGTACTCGTTGGCGCGCTGAGCGGCGTCGACGGCGCCGATGGCCTGATCGATGAAGCCGTCTGCGGCGGCCAGGTTCGGGTGCCGTACTGGATCGACGCGTTGTGCGATGGTTACGCCGGAAACGGCAAGTCCGAGCAGCAACGCACCGCTCAAGAATAGATTGCGAGTTCTCATGAGGTTCCTCCCGCGCTCCACAATACCAGATTCGGGGAGAATGGCTGTGGATTTTCTGCGACGGCCGGTGGACCGCCAGCTCATGCCCGCGGATCAGATGTAGTCTCGAAAGAGTTCCTCGGAGGGCGCCGGAATCACGCCCCGGCCCACCAGCATTCCCTCCTCGGCGGCCGCCTTCGACCCCGCTGCGACGGCCGCCTGCACGCTGGCGACGTCGCCCGCCATGAGCACGAATCCCTTGCCGCCCAGAGCCATGGCCAGGTGGATTCTGAGCAGGGTCACATTGGCGGATTTGACGGCCGCGTCGGCGGCGTCGATGATGCTGGCCGCGGAGAAGGTCTCGACGATGCCGATGGAGCGCAACTGCTTGGGATCGATATCGACGGCGTTGGAGATTGCCGCCAGAACCGAGGGATGCACGCGGGCGATCTGCCGCCTCTCGATGAGCGACGCACCCGCGGCCGCTCCGCCGGCCTCGACCGCGGCCTGCACAGAAGTCACGTCGCCGGCGACCGCAATGAGGAACTTCCCCGAGCAGATGCTGCGGGCCATCAGAAGCTGAACCGAGCCGGCCTTCAGCATCACGTCTTCGACCACGTAACCGGTGGCCACGCTGGATAGCTCGATAAGTCCGATAGAGCTGATTTCAGACACGACTTTGGCTCCTTTTGCTCTCCGCGCTCAACTGCCCGCCCGGCATTCAGGCTTCAATGAAAACAGCATCCCTGGTAACCGTCGCCACGCCGTCGATGCTCGAGTGAATCCTGGCGCCGAGCTTGCCCTTCTCCGGCGCGGCCAGCAGATCGCCCGCGCGCACCCGGTCGCCGCACTTGACCACTGGAACCGCCGGTAGGCCGGCGTGCTGCTTCAGAAGCACTTTGACCTTGCGCGGCGAAAAAACGTGGTCGAGGAGCGGGCCGGTATTGTTGAACTCGCCCAATCCCAGCCGGGCGATCAGCCTGCGCATGGGCACGCGCCGAAATTCTGCCAGAGGGTGGGGCGTGATCTTCGCCGGGTCGCCCTTGAAGGTCAGCCCGCGCTCCCGCGCCAGCGGCTTGGCCTGCACGCACACGTTCTTGGGATCCAGATCCTCCGGGCAGGCGTACAAGCTGCAGAGATTGCATTCGCAGCAATAGAGCGTGGCCACCATGGGATCGGCTCCGGTGGCGAAGCCCAGCGACTGCATGGCGCGGTGCGGCTCGATGGGATGCCCAAGCAGAAACCGCGGACAGAACTCGGTGCAGAAGCGGCACTGATCGCAGGCCGAGCGCCCGACCCGGTTCACCTGAATCATGGGCGCGTTGTGACGCCGGATGAGCGAGTGCGAGTTGGGCAGCACGATGATGCCGCCGGTGGTCTTGGTCACCGGCTCGTCCAGGCTGGCGGCCGGCCGCGCCATCATCACGCCGCCCAGCAGCACGCCAATATCGCCCACCGTGGCCCCGCCCGCGGCTTCGATCGCCTCGCCGATGGAGATGCCCACCGGGAGCCGCAGCGTGCAGGGATGCTCGACGGCGCCGGCGACCGTAAGGTATTTGTGCGTTACCGGCCGGTCGAGGCCGATATTGATCAGCGTCTCGACGTTCGAGACTACCGCATCCACATCCTTGGGAAGCCCGCCCGGCGGAATCACGCGGCCGGTCACCAGGTGGACGAGAATGAACTCGTCGCCCGCCGGATAACAATCCGGCAAGGGCACAACCCGGACTCCCTGGGGCGCCTCCCGCTCCAGCGCCTCGATGATCTCGTGATACTTCTCCTTGATGCCGATGACGCCTTCGCGCGCGCCGACCATCTCCATGGCCATGCGCAGGCCGAGCAGAAAGGGCTCCGAATGGTGGTGGAGGAGCTCCTTGTCTTTGTGCAGCAGAGGCTCGCACTCGGCGGCGTTGGCGATCACCAGCGAGACCTTCGCCCTGAACTTCACCGCCGCCGGGAAACCGCCGCCGCCCGCGCCCACGATGCCGAGCTCCTCAAGGCGATCGGGGGACGAATGCCGGGACGCGCCCGCTCCCAGATCGACTCGCGACTTGCTCGCAGCTCCCGTCATTCCGGCTCAACCTCAAAATTCGGTCAAAAAAAGGCGATTGACTCTGACCTAAACTGTACTGTATGTTTTATAATAATTCAAGATTGTTCACAAACGTTCACAAATGAACTGCCTGATTCCAAATATCGGTAGCACTTCCTTCAAGTACCGGCTTCTGGACATGCCCGGCGAGCGTGTCCTGGCCGAGGGGCGCATCGAACGGATCGGCCAGCCGGGCGGCGATTGTCCCGGCTATCCATCGGCTATCGCCAAGTGCATTGCGGCGATCTCCGGCCCAGGAAAGGCACTTGCCAGTCTAGCAGAGGTGGGCGCGGTGGGGTTCAAAGTGGTCCACGCCGGTCCGCTCAACGAATCGCAGCTCATCGACGACGCATTTTTGGCGGCGATGGAGGAGTTCTCGTTCATCGCTCCGGCGCATAACCCTCCCTACATCGCGGCCATCCGGGCCTTTCGCAAGGAGCTCTCCGGTGTTCCGCTGGTGGCGGTGATCGAGACCGGCCCCTACCGATGGATGGAGGAGGCGGCCACCACCTACGCCGTGCCCTACGAATGGCGAGAGAAGTTCGGCATGAGGCGTTACGGATTCCACGGCGCCAGCCACCGCTCGGCCAGCGAACGAACCCAGGCGCTGCTGGAGCGGAGAGATCTGCGCCACATCTCCTGCCACCTGGGAGGCAGTTCGAGTCTGGCGGCCTTCCGCAACGGCGTGGCCATCGACACCAGCTTCGGCGCGTCGCCGCAGTCGGGGCTGCCGCAGAACAACCGGGTCGGCGACATCGACGTCTTCGCCGTGCTGCACATGATGAAGAAGCTGGGCCTCGATCCGGACCGGATGGCGAGCCTGCTCGGGAGCCGGTCGGGGCTGGCGGGGATCAGCGGAACCAGCGGCGATCTTCGCGACCTGAGCCAGGCCGCCGCGGCGGGCGAGAAGCGTTCGCAGCTCGCTCTCGACGTTTTCACGCGCGCCATCCGCCACTATCTGGGCGCATTCATGCTCGAGCTGGGGGGCATCGACGCCATCACGTTTTCAGGCGGAATCGGCGAGAACAGCGCCGAGATTCGCGCCGCCGTCCTGAAAGACCTCTCCGGCTTCGGAGTGGAACTCGATGCGGAGAAGAACCGGACCATCAAGGGCGAGGGCGCAATCTCGACCGATAACTCCGCGGTGAAGGCGCTGGTGGTTCCGGCCAACGAAGAGACGATCGTGGCCCGCGATACCGTGGCCGTTGTGGAACGCGCGCGAGCCGCTGAACATATACTGGCTGGGCAGGCAAGTTAGGGCCAGACAGGCAGGGATTTCTTATGGCAAGTGGAAGCTCGGCGGGAGCGAATCCGGTTGGCGCCATCGATAGATCGATGGTGGAGCGGATCGTCCGCCAGGTGGCTCTGGAATACCTGGGACGCGGGAAGAACATGGCGGCGCCGGTGCTCACGGTGCAGACTTCCTCGCGGCACATGCACGTCTGCCGCGAGGATATGGACGTGCTCTTCGGGCCGGGCACGGAGCTGACCTTCGATCGCCCGCTCTTCCAGGAAGGCAACTTCGCGGCCAAGGAGACGGTGACCATCGTGGGGCCGCGCAGCCGTCTGATCTCCAACCTGCGCATTCTCGGGCCCATGCGCAAGCAGTCGCAGGTGGAGCTGGCCTTCACCGACGCCATCATGCTCGGTTTCTCCGATATTCCCGTGCGGCTTTCCGGCGACCTCAAGGGCACGCCCGGCGCCATCATCATCGGGCCCAAGGGCGTGGTGGAACTCAAGGAAGGCCTTATTCGCGCCGCAATCCACGCGCATATGAACCCGGCCGAGGCAGCGTACTTCGGCGTCGCCAAGGGCGACCGGATGAAGCTGCGCGTCGGCGGCGAGGCGGGAGTGACCTTCGACAACGTCCACGTGCGCATCGACCCCACGGCAAAGCTCAACGTCCACATGGACACCGATGAGGCCAATGCGTGTGGCATCCATCTGACCAAGGAAATCGAACTGTTCAAGTAACGCCACTGAAGAAGAGAGGAAGCGATGAAACAAGCGCTTGGAATGATTGAGACGAAGGGCCTGGTAGCGCTGTTTGAAGCCACCGATGCCATGCTCAAATCCGCAAATGTGTCGTTCGCCGGCTGGCAGTCCGTGGGTTCCGGACTGGTGACCGCCTTCGTGGAAGGGGATGTGGCCGCGGTCAAGGCGGCCACCGACGCGGGCGCCGAAGCGGCATCCCGAATCGGCGAGGTGGTCAGTGTTCAGGTGATCTCGCGCCCCCACGACGAACTGCCGTCTTTTGTCCAGCAGGAAAAGAAGGCCGCGCCCAAGAAAGTTGCCGGAGCCTAACGGCAGAGGAGAGCAGATGAGTGAAGCAATTGGATTGATCGAAACGAGGGGCCTCGTCGGACTTGTCGAGGCCTGCGACGCGATGGTGAAGGCCGCCAGCGTGGAACTGGTAAAGACCGTGCAGATTGGCGGCGGATACGTCACCGCCATCGTTCGCGGCGACGTGGGCAGCGTGCGCGCGGCGGTGGACGCCGGCGCGGCCGCGGCCAAGGTTGTGGGTGAGCTTGTCTCCTCGCATGTGATTGCGCGTCCGCACGATGCGCTGGTCGAAAGCCTGCTGAAGTAACACGGAAGTGGAGAATCGAAATGGCCAATGAAGCGATTGGAATGATCGAGACGAAGGGCCTGGTCGCACTGGTTCAGGCCACAGACGCGATGCTGAAGGCGGCCAGCGTGCAGTTCGTCGGCTGGAACAAGATCGGCAGCGGTCTGTGCTCGGTCTTCGTTCAGGGCGATGTGGGCTCGGTGCGCGCCGCGGTCGATGCCGGGGCCAGCGCCGCCCGCGCCGCGGGTGAGGTGCGGAGCGTGCATGTGATCGCGCGCCCGCATGGAAACCTGGGAACCGTATTGCCGAAATAGCCGCGGGCGGCGGAGGGTTCCGCTGCCCCGGCCCATGAGGTGAGCCGGCATGTTCATAGCCAAAGTCATCGGCAATGTTGTCGCTACCCAGAAGAACGAGAAGTTCCTGGGCATGAAGCTGCTGCTGATCCAGCCTTACATCAGTAGAGACGGCAAGCTGCAAATCTCGGGCAGCTCCGTGGTCGCGGTGGACAGCGTGGGAGCCGGAGTGGGTGAGTGCGTGCTGTTCACGCAAGGCAGTTCGGCCCGGTTGACGCCCACCACCAAAGACGCGCCGGTGGACACGGTGATCGTGGGCATCGTCGATAGCGTCGAGGTCGAAGGCAAGTTACTGGAGAAGCCTTAAATGCAGATTCAGGAGCAAGTGATCGCGGAGATCGCCAAGGAGGTTGTAGCGCGGCTTCGCGTCCAGATGCAACAGCCGGCCGCCTCCGCCGCCCAGGGCAGGAGCTCGGCTGCCGCGCGCGACGGAGTCTTCCTGACCGTGGACGAGGCCGCCAGCGCGGCATATGAGGCGCAGAAAAAGGTCGCGCTCATGAGCCTGGAAGAGCGCGGGCGCATGGTCGATATCGTCCGCCGCATCTGCATGGATCGCCGCGAGGAGCTGGGCCGCATGGAGCTCGACGAGACCAAAGTCGGCCGCCTGGACCACAAGATTCTCAAGCTGACGAACATGCGCTTTGTGCTGGGCGTTGAAACCATGCGCGGCGAAGGCAGCCACGCCCGCAGCGACTCGACAGGTTTGTGCATCATCGAGCGCGCGCCCTGGGGCGTTATCGGCATGATGCTGCCGGTCACCCATTCGGTGCCCACCATGGCGGCCAACGCCATCAACATCCTTGCCGCCGGCAATACCGCGGTCTTCGGTCCGCACCCGTCGGGAGCCAAGGTGGCGCAATACGCGCTGCAACTGTTCAACCGTGAGATCGAGCGCGAGCTGGGCGTGGCCAACGCGCTCACCACCATCGTCGAGCCCAGCATCGAGGCCGCAGAACAGATCTTCAATCACCCCAAGGTCGCGCTGCTGTGCGTTACCGGAGGCCCCGCCGTGGTGCAGGCGGCGAGCAAGAGCGGCAAGCGCGTGATTGCCGCCGGACCGGGCAATCCGCCGGTGGTGGTGGACGAAACCGCCGATCTGGATCGCGCCGCCGAGTGCATCATCGCGGGCGCGGCCTTCGACAATAACCTGCTCTGCATCGGCGAGAAGGAGATCTTCGTGGTGGCTTCGGTCGCCGACAAGTTCATCCACGCCATGCAGCGCGCGGGAGCCTTCGAGCTGGACGCGGCCCAGATCGATAAACTCACGCGCGCCGCCTTCACCTTCGAGGGCGGCGGCAAGGGCTGCGCGAGGGCGCACGTGAAGAAGGATTTTGTGGGCAAGGACGTCGCGGTGCTGGCCGCGGCGGCTGGCGCGCGCGCGCCGGCTGGCACGCAGCTTCTTTTTGGAGAAACGGACGAGGATCATCCCTTCGTGGTGGAGGAGCAGATGATGCCGTTCGTCCCGGTGGTGCGGGTGCGCGATGTGGACGCGGCGATTGCGGCCTCGGTGAAGGCCGAGCACGGCTACCGGCACACGGCCATCATTCACACGCAAAACGTGGAGACGGCGACGCGCATGGCGCGCGCCATGAATACCACGCTGTTCATTCACAACGCCGCCTCGCCGGCTTCGCTGGGCGTGGGCGGACCGGGATACTTCAGCCACAGCATTGCAACGCCGACCGGCGAAGGCATCACCACGCCGCTCACCTTTACGCGCGAGCGGCAGATGGTCGTCGGCAATGCGTTGCGGATCGTTTAGCTATGTTTCTGGCGCGCATCGAGGGCACGGTAGTAGCGGCAGTGAAGCATCCGACGTTGCAGGGCTGCCGGTTCCTGGTTGCGCAGCGGCTTGAAGCCGATGGAAGCGCAGGATTGGAGCCGATCTTGGTGGTGGATTGGCTGGGAGCGGCAAAGGGTTCCACGGTTGTGGTTTCGACGGATGGGGATATTGCCCGGCTGAGGTTTGGCAATACCACGCCGGCGCGCATGGTGGTGGTGGGGATTGTGGATGGAGTGCAACTCGCTGGGTGCCCCAGGTCCCTCGCAATTGGGGACCAGGGAAAGCTCGCGGAGTAACGCATGAGACTGGGCATCGTTCGCGGGCGCGTCGTTCTCCATCCGGCCGTAGCGGCGTTTCGCGGCCAGACGCTGGTCATGGTCGAGCCGGTCACCATGGAGAACCTGTGCGCCGGCAATGGATTGGGCGGAGGCAAATCGCTGGTGGCCATCGATCAGTTGGGAGCGGCGGACGGCCAGATGGTGGCGTTTACCGAAGGACGCGAGGCGGCGAATCCATTCTGGCCCACGCCCGTGCCGGTGGATGCGTATTGCGCCCTGATCGTGGATTCGATCGACGTCCAGCCGCAAAAGGTTTCTTGAGGATTTGAGGTGTGGCAGTGAAGAGCGAAGTGAAGAGCATCGATATTTCGGGTCAGAAGCTGTTGGCGATGCGCGATGCCCAGAGCGCCCTGGCGGCGGGCGCAAGCCGCGTGCTTATCTGCGAGAACTGCGTGGTGACCCCTTCGGCGCGCGACTTTCTGGCCCAGCACAATATCGCCCTGGTGGCCAGCGGCAAGGCGCTGGCCGCTCACAAGGACTCCGCGCCGGCGCAGGCATCGGGCGCTTACGGCAGCGGCGGCGGAGCGGCGCAGAGCAAGAGCGCGGCGAATCCGAAGTTGTTCCATACGCCGGAAGCCGAAGCCATCAAAAAGGAGATTTGCGCCGTGGGGCGCAAGCTCTGGATGCGCCAGTTCGTAGACGGCAATGGCGGCAACATCTCCTATCGCATCGGCCCCAACGAGGTCATCTGCACGCCGACGCTGGTGAGCAAGTTCGACCTGACCCCCGAAGACATGAGCCTGGTCGATCTCGAAGGCAATCAGGTTGCGGGAACCAAGCCGCGCACCAGCGAGATCTTTCTGCACCTGGAAATCTTCAAAGCTGTGCCCGAGGCCAAGGCCTGCGTCCATTGCCATCCTCCCCATGCCACCGCCTACGCCATTACCGGGAAGGTTCCTCCCAACCTGGTCATTCCGGAGTTTGAAGTCTTCATCGGCAAGGTGGCGATCTCGCCCTATGAAACGCCGGGTACGGCTGAGTTTGCCCAAACCGTTCTGCCCTACGTGAAGACCCACAACACGGTGCTGCTGGCCAATCACGGAATCATCTGCTGGGCCGACTCGGTGACCCACGCCGAGTGGTACGCCGAGGTGCTCGAGACTTACTGCTGGACCCTGATGCTGGCCGCGCAACTGGGCGTGCCCATCTCCTATATCTCGGAGCAGAAGAGCGCCGACCTGCTGGCCATCAAGAAGAAGCTGGGACTGCCGGACATCCGCTTCGACACCTCCAGGATGAAGGAGTGCCAGCTCTCCGATCTCGAGGTGCCGGGCTCCATCGCTCTCACTCCGAGCCCCTGCGACGGCAGCACCGGCAGGCCCCCGGAAGCGGACCTCGATGCCCTGGTGAAGTCGGTCACCGATGCGGTTATGGCCGCGCTCGAAGGCAAGTGAACGCCATGCGGCGAATGCAGTTCCCGAGTAGTTCTTCAGTGGTGCTTAACTCAAGATGAACCAGGTCGAGCGTCTTCGATATATCCAGGATTCCCTCTCGCGGCAGGACTTTGTCGGTCTGGAGGACCTGCGCGCCGGACTCGGCGTCTCCAGAGCGACGATCCGCCGCGATTTGATTCAGCTGGAACGCAGCCGCAACATTCGCCGCGTTCACGGCGGCGCCATGTCTACCTCCTCGCGCGAGGAGGCGCTCGACTTCAGCCGGCTCTCCGTCAGTTGCCAGGAAGAGAAGATGCGCATCGGGCGGGCCGCTGCGGACCTGATTCAGGATGGCCAAACCGTCATCCTGGGCGGCGGATCGACGGTGGCGGAAGTGGCCAGATGCCTGCTCGACCGCCCCATCCAGATCATCACCAACTCCATCCCCGTGGCCCAGATCTTCTGGGAGTGCAGGCAAACCGAGGTCACTTTGACCGGCGGATATCTCTACCCGCGGCTCGGCATCCAGTTTGGTCCCATCTGCGAACGCATGCTGCACAGCGTTTCGGCCGACGCCGCCATCCTGGGAATCCGCAGCATTTCGGCGGACGGCCTCAGGGATACCAGCGCGCTGGTGGTGGAGTCGATTCGCGCCATGATGAAGTGTGCCGGGCGAGTCATCATTGTCGCCGACCACACGAAATTCGGTAGAAATGCGATGATTCACGTCGCCGATCTCGCCGAAGTCGATCAGATCATCTCCGACCGCGGCCTGGCGCCGGAACACCGGCAATGGCTGGACGAGCGCGGCATCGGTTACCTGCTGGCATAAGAGTAGAGATCTCCCAAGACTCCTGTTTCGATGCGGCTTCCGCGAAGTCCCTTTACATTCATGCTTGCCATGCAGCATAATCGGACAGCCTTGGAGCACTCGCTCTTCCCCGGTTTTCCCCTCCCCTCACAGCGCGTGATCTCTGAGTAAATCAAGGAGGAAAGTACACATGCGTAAGCTCAACCCCATACTGTTGGGATTGTCTCTTGCGGTCTGCGCCAGTCTGCCGGCCGCTGCACAGGACACTTCACAAGCAACCGTTTCGGCGCCCAAGTACCTGCAGGTCACCGTGGAATACACCAAGCCGGGCAAGGGCGGCATGGCCCACGACAAGACGGAGAGCGCCTTTGTCCAGGCTATGACCAAGGCCAAGTTCCCCATCCACTATGTGGCCTTCAACTCGATGTCGGGCCCGGCGCGGGCCATCTATCTGGCCCATTTCGACTCCTTTGACGCGTTGCAGAAGGCCAACAAGGTCTTCGACCAGCCGGCTACCATGGCCGAGTTTGAGCGGCTCAACGTGGCCGACGGCGAACTGCTGGAAAGCACCAAGCAGCTGATCTTCAGCACCGTGCCCGATCTGAGCTACCACTCCAGGCCAGCCGGCCCGCATATCCGCTATCTGGAAGCCCGCATCCTCCACGTTCGCCCCGGTCACGGGAAGGAATTCGAGGACCTGGTGAAGATGTGGATTGCGGCCGCCGACAAAGCCGGGAGCAGCGATCATTGGGGCGCATACCGCATCGAGTACGGCGACCAGATCGGCTCCTATGTCTTCCTCACCGCCGATGATTCCATGGCCGATATCGACCGGAGCTTCGCCGAGGAGCCCAAGTTCACCGCGGTCCTGACCGACGAGGAAAGGAAGAAGATGCGCGAACTCCGCGCCGCGGTCATCGACACGGATCGCTACGAGTTGTACACGGTCAACCCGGTCCAGAGCTATGTGAGCGAAGACTGGATCAAGGCTGATCCCGAGTACTGGAAGCCGAAGCCGCCCGCGGCCCCTGCCGCCAAGCCCGCCGCGGCGGAAAAGAAAACCATGCCGTAACTCACCCTGTTTCCGTTCCATTGCGGCAATGGTATGAGCGGCTCCGGCGTTCCCGGAGCCGCTCTGCGCATGACCCAGACTGCGAAGAAGATTCGGGGTCGATTCCCTTAGAATGACCTTGCGGGTCCTGGGAGGAACGCGAGCAAGCGGCCCCGCGGACTCGCCCGGCCTGCGCCGCTCTGTGCACTCCCGACTCCGACCGGCTCCCATTTTCCCCGGCCTGACTTTCAGGAGACCCAAGATGGAAGGAGCAAGAGACATCGCTCCCGGCCCGTTGGCGGAGCTGACCGCCGCGGATCTCTCCCGCTACGCGCGGCACCTCGTCCTGCCGGAGGTGGGCATGGAGGGCCAGCGGAAGCTGAAGGCCGCGCGCGTGCTCTTGGCCGGTGTGGGGGGACTGGGCTCGCCTCTGGCCCTTTACCTGACAGCGGCGGGCGTCGGCACTCTTGGCCTGGTGGACTTCGACGTGGTGGACGAGAGCAACCTCCAGCGCCAGATCGTCCACTCCACCAAGGACATCGGCCGCAGGAAGCTCGATTCGGCCGCCGAGAGGCTCGCAGCCCTCAACCCCTCGGTCAACGTGGTCAAGCACGAGACCATGCTCACGAGCGCCAACGCCCTTGAGATTTTCAGGGACTACGACATCGTGGCCGACGGCACGGACAACTTCCCTGCCCGCTACCTGGTCAACGACGCCTGCGTGCTGGCGGGCAAGCCCAACGTCTACGGTTCCGTCTCCCGGTTTGAAGGCCAGGTGAGCGTCTTCGCCGCCGTCGAGGGTCCGTGCTACCGCTGCCTCTACCCCGAACCGCCCCCGCCCGGCCTCGCGCCCAGTTGCGCCGAGGGTGGCGTGATGGGCATTCTTCCCGGCCTGGTCGGAGTCATTCAGGCTGCTGAAGTCATCAAACTGATACTGGGCAAGGGCGAACCGCTCATCGGCCGCCTGCTGCTGATCGACGCCCTCGGCATGCGCTTCCGCGAACTGAAACTGCGCAAGAATCCCGATTGCCCGGTTTGCGGCCAGCATCCCACCGTCACCCGTTTGATCGACTACCAGCAGTTTTGCAGCTCAACGCCAAGCGGCCATGAGGAGAAGAATCTGAAGAACGGAATTCCCCAACTCACCGTGAAGGAACTCAAGCGCCGCATCGACGCCGGCGAGGACGCCTACATCCTCGATGTGCGCGAGCCTTACGAGTACCGTATCGCCAACCTCGGCGGCAAGCTCATTCCGCAGAATGAGGTACCCCAGCGCCTGGCCGAGATCGACCGCGACCGCGAGGTCATCGTCCAGTGCCGCTCGGGCTCGCGCAGCCAGCGCGTTGCCGAGTTTCTAAAGCAGGCTGGCTACCCCAGGGTTGTCAACCTCGCCGGCGGCATCCTCGCCTGGAGCGAGGAGATCGATCCAAAGGTGCGGAAATACTGAGCAGCTCCGCTGCCATCACCTCCGGCAGGGGTGGGGTTGCTCATCTTCCGCTTCGTGCCTCGTTTTGGCAAAGTTGGCCAATTGGCATATACTTTGGCTGAGGTGCCTCATGCCTACTCGAAACGTCAGCCTCACCCCGGAACTGGACCACTTCATAGCCTCTAAAGTCGAGGCCGGACTTTACGCCAATGCCAGCGAGGTGATGCGTACAGCTTTGCGTCTCCTGGAGCGGGATGAGCGGGAGTACGAGGAGAAGATGGCTGCGCTCAGAACAGCTATCGACAAAGGGATTGCCAGCGGAATCGCCGCGCCCGGAGTTTTCTCCCGGATCCGCAAGAAATACGGTTTGTCCCTAAGGGAGGCCTGATCGTGCCGCCACTCAGCATTTCAGTTGAGGCTGAGGACGACATCGATCAGATTATCGCCTACACGGCCGCGAAGTGGGGTTGGCGTCAGGCGAATCGGTACCTTGCAAAACTGGAAGACGGCTTCGATCTCCTGGCCGGCAGTCCCTCCATCGGCCGATCCTGTGACTCGATCCGCAGCGGTTTGCGAAGATTTGAGATCGGCAGGCACGTTGTGTTCTACCTTCCCGGCCCCGGCGGCGTGCTGGTAGTTCGGGTACTTCATCAGCAGATGCTGCCAACCAACTACCTCTGACTTTCGGCGGCATCCTCGCATGGAGCGAGGAGATCGATCCCAGGGTGAAAAAGTACTGAGGGAGAATATGTTCCACGAGATTCCGGAGGCGATGCTGAATCGGATGCGCGATCTGGAACGGATCGACTCCATCGACCGCACGGATGGCACGCCTCGCATGAAGCGGTTGCGCCAGATTTCGCCCGAAGTGGGTAGATTCATCGCTATCCTGGCCGCGGCGGCGCCGCCCGGCCGTTGCATCGAGATTGGCACCAGCGCGGGCTATTCCACCCTCTGGCTTGGCCTGGCCTGCCGGGCTGCGGGAAGGAGAATTACGACCTATGAGGTGTTGCCGGAGAAGGCCGAACTGGCGCGGCAGACCTTCGATGCGGCCGGCGTCTGGGACGTTGTCGAGTTGGTCCACGCTGACGCCTTGGATCTCCTGCCGGACCTGAAAGACATCGCCTTCTGCTTTCTCGACGCCGAAAAGGAGATTTACGGCCGCTGTTATGATCTGCTGGTTCCGCGCATGGTCACCGGTGGTCTTCTGGTCGCGGACAACGCCATCAACCATCGGGCAGCCTTGCAGCCCATGCTCGATCGGGCGCTCCAAGATGAAAGGGTCGACGCTCTGATTGTCCCCATCGGCAACGGAGAACTGCTTTGCAGAAGAAGGTGAACACACTCTTCGATCAAAGGGAATCATAGATGGAAGCCCTGACGCTGTTGGGCGCGCACGTTCGCCTCGAACCGCTTGACCGCTCCCACGCCGATGAGCTGGCGGCGGCCTCGGCTGCCGACCCCTCGCTCTACCGGTGGACCTTTGTTCCCCAGGGCGCAGCCGAGGCTGCCAGCTACATTGAAGCCGCCCTGGCCGCGCGGGATGTGGGCAGCGCCGTGCCCTTCGCGATCGTTCGCTTGGAGGACGGCGCCGTCATCGGGTCCACGCGCTTCTTCAATCTGGAGCGGTGGCCGTGGCCGCCGGGTCATGCGCGCCACGGACGCCAGGACCCCGACGCCTGCGAGATCGGCTATACGTGGCTGACCCGCCCGGCCATCCGCACCGCCGCCAACAGCGAAGCCAAGCGGCTGCTGCTGACCCAGGCCTTCGAAACCTGGAGGGTGCTGCGCGTCTGCCTGCACACAGACGCCCGCAACCTGCGATCGCGCGCCGCGATCGAACGGATCGGCGGGCAGTTTGAAGGGATTCTCCGCGCCCATCGGATGTCCACCGACTTCGCGGCGCGGGACTCAGCCCGCTTTTCGATCGTTGCCGAGGAGTGGCCGGAGCTGAAGCGGCGCCTCTTCCAAGCCTCTTGACTTCCCCGCGGCAGCCGGCCGGCGAACAGCCGCGCTGCCCTGCCCGTCCGGCTGTCCCTGCGCTGCCCATTCCAGAGGGTTCCGGGAATGTCTCCCGATGCGCCGGCAACCGCAAGGCCTTCCGCGCCGCCGGAAGCTTATAAATCTTAAGCGGAACTCCCCTTTTTCCCATTTCTGCAACTCATGTCTCTTCAAGGACGGCCGCGCAATGCCGGGCTGCGAAGGACGGCTTTTCCGGCCTGAGTGCGGGCTATACTCTGGCGTGTAGTGGCATCCCGCGCCACGAAGCGGAGCGGCCTTGGCTGGGCGCGCGCAATGCCCGCAGGAACGCGGGACGATGCCTTCGCAGCAAGCAGCGCACCGTCTGTTGCGTTTTCTGCGAATGCACGGAACCCCACTTGGAGTCGCTGATGAGCCGCATTCCAGTTCAGGCTGCCAGTCCGGAGAATCGACGAGCGAACGCGCCCGGACCTGCGCCTGCCATCGTCACCTTGTTCCCGGCAAGACAAATGCGAAGCCGGACGCTGGCGCTGGCGGCTCTCCTGCTGGCCGCAGCGGGCGCGCAGGCGCAAGCTGCCTTCGGCACGCAGCCGATCGGCTCGGTCTCCGGCGGGCAAAACGTCCCCGTCACGGCGCGGGCCGCGGGCACCGTGGCCACGGTGGAAGTGCTGACGCTGGGCGTTGCCGGGCTGGATTTCGTGAAAGGCATCGGCGCGTTGAACTGCGAGGCTGCGACCCTCGCGGCCGGCGCTGCCTGCACGGAATCCGTTACCTTCGCTCCCGCGGCTCCCGGCCTGCGTATGGGCGCGGTGGTGCTTGTGGACGGCAACGGCAATGTTCTGGGGACGGCGTATCTCTCCGGTACGGGACAGGGCGGACTGGGGATCCTGGTTCCCGGCAATACTCTCGTGGCGGCAGGCGACGGCATCTACAAGGGATCGGTGCTGGACGGAAATCCGGCCGCGGCGGCCTCGCTCTACCTGCCCACCGGCGTGACCCTGGACGGCGCGGGCAACCTGTATATCGCCGACTGCCTGCACAACCGGATTCGCAAAGTCACAGCCTCCACGGGACTGATTTCCACCATCGCGGGGAACGGCGATCCAACCTACACGGGCGATGACGGACCGGCCGCGAACGCAACCCTGGACGCTCCGTCGGGCGTGGCCCTGGATGGCGCGGGCAATCTCTACATTGCGGATACGGGCAACAACGCCGTCCGCGAGATCGCGGCCTTCACCAGCGTCATCGTCACCGTAGCCGGCAACGGCACGCCCGGAAGCGCGGGCAATGGCGTCGCGGCGACCTCGGCCGAGCTCAATCAGCCCCAGGGCGTAACCGTCGATTCGAGCGGAAACCTCTACATCGCCGACACCTCCAACCATCTCATCCGCAGAGTCGATGCGGCCTCGGGCACCCTTTCCACAGTGGCGGGAAACGGAATCACGAATCCGGTGACCGGCGATGGAAGCTACTCCGGGGATAGCGGACCGGCGATCCAGGCCGGACTCGACTTCCCCTATGCGGTCGCCTTCGACGCTGCCGGCAACATGTACATTCCGGACTCCAAGAACAATGTGATCCGCGAGGTTGCGGCGGTGAACGGCGTTGTGACCGCAAGCGGCATCCTTACCACATTTGCCGGAACCGGCGCGCCTGGTTTTTCCGGCGACGGCGGCGCGGCGACGGCGGCCCAGCTCTGGTCGCCCGAGGGCGTAATCGCCGACCCGGCGGGGAATCTGTATATTGCGGACACGCAGAATGCCAGTATCCGGAAGGTAAGCTCAGCGACCGGATTCATCTCCACCGTCGGCGAGAGCGGCGTGGGCGAAGACTTCAACGGCGGGGCGCTCGCCACGGTCAGCCTCTACGGGCCGATCGGCCTCTTTCTCGATGGCGGCGGCAATCTCTACTTCGCCGACTCCCTGAATATGAATATCGAGGAGATTCAGAGCAACGTCGCGGCTCTGGATTTCACCAGCGGTCCCGGCAACACGACGATCATGGTCCGCCAGGGAGAAGAGTCCGCAACCCAGCTCCAGGAGGTTGAAAACGACGGGAACGCCGCATTCGATCTGACCGCCATCACCTTAGGCCAGAATGCCGCGCTCGATCCGGCGGCGACCACCTGCGCTTTGAGTCCTCCCATGATGGCGGTGAATGAGGATTGCGAGATCGGCGTGGTCTTTGCGCCCTCGACCACGGTCGCGATTCCCCCTCCCGCCACTGAAGAACAGTTGACCGGCAATATCGCTGTCGCCGCCAACACGGTGAACGCGCCCCTCCAGATCGAAGCGGTGGGGATTGCGTCCTTGGTCAATGCGACCACGACGACTTTGACTTCCAGCCTCAATCCCTCCGGCTTCGGACAACCCGTCACCTTCACCGCAACCGTGGCCACGGGCGCTGAGACCGGCACCCTGACCGGCACCGTTACCCTGGCCGTGGACGGCGCCGCGATGGGGTCGCCAGTCGCCATCAACGCGGCGGGCGTGGCCGTGTACTCGACCACCGCGCTTACCGTGGGCGTGCATAGCGTAACGGCCTCGTACAACAGCGATCCGGACCACTTCCCGAGCACTTCGACGCCGCTGATTCAGACCGTGCTTGAAGGCACTGCCGTCGCCTTGGCGTCCAGCCTGAACCCGTCGGGCGTGGGCGCGCAGGTTACCTTAACCGCAACGGTGTCGGTGCCGCCCGGCGGGGGCGGCGTTGCACCGGACGGCACGGTTGTCTTCTCCGACGGCTCGACGGCTCTGGGCAGCGCCGCGATCAGCGCGACGGGCGCGGCGAGCCTTGCAACCTCGACGCTGGCCAACGGCCTGCACTCGATCACCGCAACCTATCTGGGGGACGCAAGCAACCAGATTCAGGGCAGCACCTCGACGGTTCTGGTTCAGGATGTTCTGACGCCGGGGAGGGTCTCGGTGGTCTCGAACCCCAACCCCTCGAACTACGGAGCGCCGGTCACGTTCATCGTGGCGGTTACCCCCACGGGGATTGCCCCGGCCACCGGGACGGTGAACATTCTGGATGGGGCGCAAACGATCGGGAGCGGCACTCTCGTGAGCGGCACGGGCCAGACCACCATCACAACCTCCACGCTGGCCGTCGGCTCGCATTCCATCACGGCCGCATACCTGGGCGATTCCACCTACGGTTCCAGCACTTCGGCTGCCATCGCTCAGGTGGTGAATCAGGCGCAGACGTCGACCGCCGTGGCCGCCCCGGTTCCCAACCCCGGCATAGCGGGAGGAACGGTGGCCATTACAGCAGTGGTGAAGGTGACCGAGGGCGTTTCCTCGCCGGCGGGCACGGTGGCCTTCACCAGTGGAACCGCAACCCTGGGATCGGCCACGCTGGGCGCATCGGGAACGGCCACCATCGACTTGACCTTCGCGGCTGGAACCTACTCGATTGCCGCCACTTATTCGGGAGACGGCAACGATGGCGGAAGCGTCTCCGCGCCGTATTCGCTGACGGTGCAACTGGCAACCACCGCGACCGCGGTCACGGCCAGCCCCAGTCCCGCGGTCGTGGAATCCCCGGTCTCCTTTGTGGCCAAGGTGACGGGCAACGGCGGCATTCCGACCGGCAGCGTCGCCTTTTCCGCCGACGGCGCATCCATGGGAAGCGCGACCCTGGACTCGACCGGCGCGGCCACATTGAGCTACGCTGCGCTCGCCGCCGGCAACCACTCCATTACGGCCCGCTATGCGGGGGACGCGAACGACGCGGTGAGCGCGTCCCCGGCCATCAGCCTGGTGGTGACAACCATCCCCACCGCCACGGCTCTGGGCGCCTCATCGACCAGCGGCGCGTCCGCGCAGGTGACGCTGGTGGCCGCGGTCGTCGGCAGCAGCGGCCCGATGCCCACGGGCACCGTCACCTTCAACGACGGCGCCACGGCGATCGGATCGGCCACACTGAATACAAGCGGAGTCGCGACGCTCATTCCCAATCTGGCTGCCGGCTCCTACACGATCGTCGCGGTCTATAGCGGAGACTCCATCCATAGTCCGTCCACATCGCAGCCGGCCACGGTCTCCGGCACGCCGGCCGGCTTCAATCTCACCGTCAGTCCCTCTGCCGTCTCCATGGCCACGGGGCAGAACGTCACCGTGGGTGTAACGCTCAGCTCCATCAGCGGCTTTGCCGATGCCAGCATCGGACTGGGCTGCGCCTCGCTGCCCGCGGCGGTCACCTGCCACTTCTCAGGCATCAGCGTAAACCTCACGGCGAACGGCAGCCAGACCGTGCAGCTCACCATCGACACCAACAACCCGCTGAGCGGCGGCGTCTCCGCCAGGAACGCAAGGCCAGGAGCCCGGGGCGCCGCTCTGGCCGGCTTGTCCATCCTGCCGGTCTTGTCTCTGTCTCTCACCGCCTTCTTCGGTTTGGTCTTGCGGCGGTTTCGCAAGCGCCACCGCGCGGTCTGGACCCTGATGCCGGTCATGCTGCTCTCCTGGGCAGCCATGCTGGCAAACGGCTGCTCCGGCTTCAGCCAGGCCACCGCCACGCCGGGCACCTACGTGATCCAGGTAACCGCCACGGGCGCCAACACCGACGTGATCCACTACCAGAACGTCACGCTGAACATCACCAAATAGGGCGCACTCATGAACCACTGTGCGGGAGAGCGATGAAGGGCTTCCATGGTCTCGGGAAAGAACGGCGTGGCTGTCCAGGGTTTTGCCCGGGCGGCCACGCGGTGTACTTCGCGGCTCTTCTGGCGATCTTTCTTGCCGGGCCGCGCTCGTTGCCCGGACAGGTGGCCCCTTCGGCCGATGCCGGCGGCTTGAAGCTGACTGTGGGAGCAACTGCGACCGGTTATGCCCTCGAGTACGGCGAGAGGAAGATGATGGGCGTGGCCGCCATCGCCGACGCGGACACCAACCGCCGCATCGGGATTGAAGGCGAGGCCGCATGGCTGATCTTCCGCCAGACAGCCAACATCCACACGGCGACCTGGCTGATCGGCCCCCGCTACCACCTGACCTTCGGCAGGTTCCAGCCCTACGCCAAGGGCCTTCTAGGCATCGGCCAATTCAATTATCCTTACAACCTCGGCCGGGACACCGACCTGGTGATTGCGCCGGGAGGCGGGGTCGACTTCCGCTTCACGCGCAGGGTCCGCCTGCGGCTGGCCGACTTCGAATATCAGTACTGGCCCCAATTCCACTATGGGGAGCTATCTTCTTACGGCATCAGTTCAGGCATTCGAGTCCGCATCTTCTGATCCAGGGAGTGCGCGCCCCCGGCGCGGGGCCGCTCGGACCGGACAAGATCGCTCTTGCCCGGCGCGCGCACTACAGAATGGATGGCGCCGCCGGCGTGGACACTCCCCGCGGGAACCCGCCGACGTTGGCCATTGACGCGTTGGCGGCTTTTCCGCCCCGCGCCTCCCTTGACACCGGGAGATAGAAGAATAAGAATGGCGGGTCGAGGCAATTCTCGCCATTCGCAGCTCTGTACGGAGGGAAAGTGAAAAACCTTGGAGATTTGAAGGTTCTTGGAGTTTTGGCATTGATGGGCGCGGGCATGCTAATGACCGGCTGCAAGTCGACGCCGGAGCTGACGGCGGCGCAGGCGCAGGCGATGATCCAGGCCAAGTATGACGCGACTCCCGCTGTGGGCGCCAACATTGTGGTGGACGACCTGGGCATGAGGATGGGCGCGACGGACAACTATTGGAAGCGGACCACCATCTATCCCAACAAATTCTGGGCCGACTTCAAGTTGACCGACGAGGGCAAGAAGGCGCTCAAGCTGAAGGATGGGAGCGACGTGATCAAGTGGCGTCCGGATAACGCCGACGACAAGGGCTATTTTATCGTTGTGGTGACCGTGGCGGCCAATCATCTGAAGGCCCGCGACGTGCAGGATCCGCAGGACGACGTGGGGGGCAAGGGGGCTTCGTTCACCGAGGCCGTGAACCTGGATGGCGTTCCCGGTCCGCTGCAGGACATCGCCCACAACCCCGGCAACAAGCTGAGCAGCAAGCGCCAGGCTGAGTTTGCGCTGGATGGCGGAGCCTGGAAGCTGGTCAGCGTCCAGTAGAGCCCATAAGATCGGCCCGAATTCGTTGCCCCCAGTCGATTCCCTCCTATTGCCAGAGGGTTTGCAGGCGCGCATCCGTGGTGTGTCTCGAAGGCGGTCATGCATGGAATGAGCGTTAAGTGGGGGCAGGCAGTGATCGCTGCGATTGGAGGAGCTGTGTTTCTCGCGTTGGCTCTCGGCGGGCAAGCTCCCGGGCCCGGGGCCGAGATTTCGACGGCGGTTGTTCCAGACGGTTCCAACGCGGTGTTGACGATTGCGAACTTCGTCCGCATCAAGGAGTTCATTCTCGCTCAGGGCAAGCGGGGTTCGTACGGCAGCCGGACCCTGAATCCGTATTGGGAGTTTCCTGGGTTCGACGTTTACCTCGAATCGAAGAAGCAGTGGTTCGGGGGTGCGATCGACGAGTCCGAATTCATTGAACTTTTTGCGATTCGTGTTGCGGCGCCGGTCGGCGGGGTCGCGGGGCCGAGAATCAACTATCCTCGCGTTGCCCTGGACGAGAACAGCAGAGGGCTTCGCGTCTTTGAATACTACTCCCGCAGGGAGCCCCAGATCCTCGTTCAAGAGGCCGAGGCGTACTTCCGCGCCGCCCTGGCGGAGATCGACAGACTGAAAGCGAACGGAGAGTCCGGCAAGCAGGATGCAGCCACGGGCAAGTAGCGGCGGGACCGGCCCCATCGACCCGGCCGCTTCACAATGGGAAACGAATGCCGCCGGAGCGAACCGGAAGGCGGCCAGGAAAGCCGTTCGGGCGGGAAGTCAGTGCGGATGGCCACTTTTTCGCATTCACGGGCTGGGGGAATTGACCCCGCGGGCGATTCTTGATATGGTAAGTAGGTTCGGCAAGAACGCGTTTGTCCGTGTGTCTTAGCGGCGGTTGCGTGTGTGCAGCCCGTCAGGCGGCAAGTGACGGGAGCCGATCCTCGAGGCCGGGTGCGCCAAAGTCAGGCGCGATAAGGCCGGAGGCGGCAAGGCCGGGTTCATTCGACCGGCCGGACAAGTCCCCGGAGCGCTCTCTTCTTGCGGAGGGCAGGGGCAAATCGCTACGGCGCCCGCGCGTTCTCCACCTTGGAGGGCTATGCGGGCCGGAACCGCGATACGGAGTTGGCCTCGCCTCGGCGAGCGCCCGGCCACCGTCCCGGTTCTCGTCTGAGATGGGAACGAAAGCAGACGCGAAGCAGCAATAAGAGGGCTTCCGTGCGCGCGCGACCGGGAACGATGGCGCGATCGAGGCGGGAAGCGCGATGAGGCTGCTTGCGGCTGATGAACATGGCAGCAGGGTTCTTGAAGGGGTAAGGAGTTTCAGTTTGCCAACTTTTAATCAGCTTGTCCGCAAGGGGCGCACGGCCCCCCGCTACAAGACGGCGTCGCCGGCCTTGCAGGCATCGCCGCAGCGGCGCGGCGTTTGCACCCGCGTGTATACACAGACGCCCAAGAAGCCCAACTCGGCTCTTCGCAAGGTGGCCCGCGTGCGGCTGACCAACGGAATTGAGGTGACCACCTACATTCCGGGCATCGGGCACAACCTGCAGGAGCACTCCATCGTGCTGATTCGCGGTGGCCGCGTGAAGGATCTTCCCGGCGTCCGCTATCACGTGATCAGGGGCACGCTGGATTCGGTGGGAGTGGGAAACCGTAAGCAGAGCCGGTCGAAGTACGGAGCCAAGCGCGCCAAGGGCGGCCCGGCGCCGGCCAAGAAGTAATAGGGACTAGGGACTAGAAAACGGTCTCCTGGTAACTGAGTGCTGGGAAGAGGGTTCCGGGGCGCGGTATTTGGACCCGGACTTGGGCAGCGGACGGAGCGCGAAAGCGCTTAGGATTTTGAGGGATTATGCCGAGAAAAGGGCACATTGCGAAACGGGAAGTGGCGGCGGACCCGGTCTACGGGTCTGAGCTGGTTACCAAGTTTGTCAACTCCATGATGTGGGGCGGAAAGAAGTCGACGGCCCAGAGCATCTTCTATCAGTCGATGCGCATTCTGGAGGAAAAGGGCGGCGGTGAGGATGCCCTGAAGCTCTTCAAGAAGGCGGTAGAGAACTGCAAGCCGCTGCTGGAGGTGAAGACGCGGCGCGTGGGCGGGGCCAACTACCAGGTGCCGATCGAGGTGAATCCGGACCGGCGCACGTCGCTGGCCATCCGCTGGCTGATCACCTACGGCCGCAACCGCGGCGAAAAAGGCATGATCGACAAGCTGTCGAATGAGTTGCTGGACGCGGCCAACGGGCGCGGCGCGGCCATGAAGAAGAAGGAAGACGTTCACCGCATGGCCGAGGCCAACAGAGCCTTTGCCCACTACCGCTGGTAGGGACTGAGAACTAGGGACTAAGGGACGTAGCTGGACAGAAGGATTTAACCGCGGGCCTGAAGCGTCCGCAAGGAACGAATGCAGTGCCACGCACCACACCGCTGAACCGCTGCCGGAATATCGGAATCATGGCGCACATCGACGCCGGTAAGACGACAGCGACAGAACGGATCCTCTTCTACACGGGCATCACGCACCGTATAGGAGAGGTGCATGAGGGCACGGCGACCATGGATTACATGGAGCAGGAGCAGGAGCGCGGCATTACCATCACCTCGGCCGCCACCACCTGTACCTGGAAAGACGTTCGCATCAACATCATCGACACGCCCGGCCACGTGGACTTTACCGCCGAAGTGGAGCGCAGCCTGCGCGTGCTGGACGGCGCGGTGGCGCTTTTCGACTCGGTCGCCGGCGTGCAGCCGCAGACGGAGACCGTATGGAGGCAGGGCGACAAGTACAAGGTGCCGCGCATCTGCTTCGTCAACAAGATGGACAAGAACGGCGCGGACTTCGAGCACGTTCTGGAATCCATTCGCAAGCGTCTGGGAGCGCGCCCGGTGGCGCTGCAGATTCCCATCGGCGCCGAGGCTGGCTTCAAAGGCGTCGTCGACCTGGTGGAGATGAATGCCGTCGTCTGGCAGGACGAGGCCATGGGCTCGCAGTTCGACATTGAGCCGATTCCCGCCGCGCTGCAGAAGAAGGCCGAAGCCTTCCGTTTGCAGTTGATTGAGATCATCGCCGAGACCGACGATGTGCTGCTGGGGAAGTTTCTGGAGGGCGAGACGCCCACCATCGCCGAGTTGAAGGCCGGCATTCGCCAGGCCGCCATCGACCTCAAGGTCTTTCCGGTGCTGTGCGGAAGCGCCTTCAAGAACAAAGGCATCCAGACGCTGCTGGATGCGGTCGTGGACTACCTGCCCAGCCCGCTCGACAAGCCTCCCGTGGAGGGCATCAATCCCTCGCGGCCCTCCCAGATCGTGACTCGCAAGCCGGACGACAACGAGCCGCTGGCGGCCCTGGCTTTCAAGATTCTCAGCGATCCCTTCGGCAAGCTCTGCTTCACTCGCGTCTATTCGGGCGCGCTCAAGACCGGCGATACGGTTCTCAATCCCCGCACCGGCAAGACGGATCGCATCGGCCGTCTGCTGAAGATGCACGCTAACAAGCGCGAGGACGTGACCGAGATTTATGCCGGCGACATCTGCGCCTGCGTGGGCCTGAAGGATGCGAAGACCGGCGATACGCTGTGCGCTCCGCACCACCCCATCGCCCTGGGCGCCATTACCTTCCCGGAGACGGTGATCTCGGTGGCCATCGAGCCCAAGACCAAGGCCGATCAGGAAAAGATGGGCGTGGCCCTGGCGCGGCTGGCCGACGAGGATCCGACGTTCAAGGTGCGCACCGACGAGGAATCGGGCCAGACCATCATCAGCGGCATGGGCGAGCTGCATCTGGAGATTCTGGTCGACCGCATGAAGCGCGAGTACAAAGTCGAGGCCAATGTGGGTGAGCCCAAGGTCGCCTTCCGCGAGACCATCCGCAAGAAGGCCGAGGCCGAGGGCAAGTACATCCGCCAGACTGGCGGCGCGGGCAACTACGGCCATTGCAAGCTGCGCGTGGAGCCCAACGAGCCCGGCAAGGGCTACGAGTTCATCAACGAGATCAAGAGCGGCGCGGTGCCCAAGGAGTACATCAAGCCCATCGATCAGGGCGTGCAGGGCGCCATCGAGCTGGGCATTCTGGCCGGCTATCCGCTGGTGGACATCAAGGTGACGCTCTACGACGGCAGCTATCACGAAGTGGATTCCAACGAAATGGCCTTCAAGTTCGCCGGATCGATCGCCTTCAAGGAAGCCGCGCGCAAGGCCTCGCCGGTGCTGCTGGAGCCGGTGATGGCGGTCGAAGTCACCGTTCCCGAGGAATCCATGGGAGTCATCATCGGCGACATCAACTCGCGGCGCGGGCGCATCGAGCACGTGGATCGCATCGGCGGCTCGCAGGTCATTAAGGCCATCGTGCCGCTGAAGGAGATGTTCGGTTATGTGAACGACATCCGCTCGTCCACCCAGGGCCGGGCTTCGTATTCGATGCAGTTCGCGCGCTATGAAGAGGCTCCGCGCATGATCGCCGACGAGATCATCGGCAGGGCGCAGGGCAGGTGAGAATGCAAGTTGTCAGTTATCAGTGGTCAGTTGTCAGTTTGGGCGGGTTGAGCGGTTGCAGTGAGCATGAGCAGGATGAAACTGAAAACTGAGAACTGAGAACTGAAAACTGGTTTTGGGGCTGGAGCCGGAATGCCGGCGCCCTAGGTTGAAACGGGCAGTACGAGCGATGAAAGGGATTTGAGGCTTTTTATGGCGAAGGAAAAGTTTGACCGTTCGAAGCCGCACGTGAACGTGGGCACGATCGGGCACATCGATCACGGCAAGACCACGCTGACGGCGGCGATCACCAAGGTATTGGGCAAGCACAACCCGAAGATTCTCTTCCGTTCGTTCGACTCCATCGACAACGCGCCGGAAGAGCGGGAGCGGGGCATCACCATCGCCACGGCGCACGTGGAGTACGAGACCTCGAAGCGGCACTACGCGCACGTGGACTGCCCCGGCCACGCCGACTACATCAAGAACATGATTACCGGCGCGGCGCAGATGGACGGGGCGATCCTGGTGGTTGCGGCCACCGACGGGCCCATGCCGCAGACCAAGGAGCACGTGCTCTTGGCCCGCCAGGTGGGCGTGCCCTGCATGGTGGTCTATCTGAACAAGTGCGACGCGGTCGAGGACACCGAGCTGATCGACCTGGTGGAGATGGAGGTGCGCGATCTGCTCAACAAGTACCAGTTCCCGGGCGACGACGTGCCGGTGATTCGCGGCTCGGCGCTGGGCGCGCTGAACGGCGAGCCGCAGTGGGAGGCCAAGGTCGAGGAGCTGATGGACGCGGTGGACGCCTACGTTCCGCGGCCGGACCGGGCGGTGGACAAGCCGTTCCTGATGCCCATCGAGGACATCTTCTCCATCTCCGGGCGCGGCACGGTGGTGACCGGGCGCATCGAGCGGGGCAAGATCAAGGTGGGCGAGGACGTGGAGATCGTGGGCTTCCGCGAGACGCGCAAGACGGTGTGCACGGGCGTGGAGATGTTCAAGAAGCAGTTGGACGAGGGGCTGGCCGGGGACAACGCCGGGCTGCTGCTGCGCGGCATTCCCAAGGAGGACGTGGAGCGCGGGATGGTGATGGCCAAGCCGGGCTCGATCACGCCGCACACGGTCTTCAAGAGCGAGGTGTACGTGCTGAGCAAGGAAGAGGGCGGGCGTCACACGCCGTTCTTCAAGGGCTACCGGCCGCAGTTTTACTTCCGCACCACGGACGTGACGGGAGTGGCGGAGCTGCCGGAGGGCGTGGAGATGGTGATGCCGGGCGACAACGTTGCGCTGCAGGTGGAGCTGATTACGCCGGTGGCTCTCGAAAAGGGCCTGCGCTTCGCCATCCGCGAGGGCGGGCGCACGGTGGGCGCGGGCACGGTGACGGAGATTTTGAAGTAACAGGGAACAGGGAACAGGGATCAGGGAACAGGGATCAGGGATCAGTGCGAAGTGCGGTTTTGGGGCTGACAACTGAACACTGATAACTGACAACTGGAAGGATTTGAGAATGCGGGAAATTGTTACATTGCAGTGCACGGAGTGCAAGGAGCGCAACTACTCGACGACCAAGAACAAGAAGACGACCACGGGCCGTCTGGAGTTCAAGAAGTTCTGTAACCGCTGCCGTAAGCACCAGCCGCACAAGGAAACGAAGTAGAGACAGGGATTGGGGGTAAGGGATTAGGGGTTAGGAGCCAGCGCTCAGTAAGTCAAATACAATTCGGAGCGGCGAAAACTAACCCCTAATCCCTGAGCCCTAACCCCTGTTCTTAGGGGCGTAAGCTCAACGGTTAAACTGTCGGTCTCCAAAACCGAACTTGGGGGTTCGAATCCCTCCGCCCCTGCCAGATTGAACACGGATAAGGCACGGATGCGGCCGGCGGGACGCTGGACGCAAAGGAACGGGAAGCATGGCAACGAAGGCAGCAATTGCGAACGGCGGAGATTGGCCGGGCAAGCGGCAAGGTTTGAAGCTGTTCGACAACACGGTCGGCGCGTGGAAGGACTTCACGCGCTTTCTGAGCGAGGTGCGTGGCGAGATGCGCAAGGTGGTCACGCCCTCCTGGAAGGAAGTGAAGGCGACCACGACGGTGGTGATCGTTGCGGTCTTCATCTTCGGGCTATTCTTTATGGTGGTGGATTGGATCTTCCGCTTGGGCCTGGACCGGTTGCTGAACAAGCTGGGCGGATTGTCGGAGTAAGCGCAGCCGCGAAACGAGAGCACGATGACAGATGAGTTGGTACAACCCGCCGAGCAGACGCCGCCCCCGCCGGAGCGCAACGAGAACTTCAAGTGGTACATTCTGCATGCCTACTCAGGCTTTGAACGCAAAGTGCGCGAGTCGATCGAGAGCCGCGTTCAGGCCTTCGGGCTGAAGGACAAGGTGGGCCGCGTGATGATTCCCACCGAGCCGGTGACGGAGATCGTCAACGGCAAGAAGCGCACCGTGGAGCGGGTTTTCCTGCCCGGCTACGTGCTGGTGGAGATGGAACTGGACAACAATCTTTGGCACGTGTTGAAGGACACGCCCAAGGTGACGGGCTTTCTGGGCACGGGCGACAAGCCGGTGGCGCTGTCGGAGGAAGAGGTGAGCTCGATACTCTTCCGTTCCGAGACGGCGAAGGATAAGCCGCGGCTGAAGATCAAGTTTGAAAAGAGCGAGCAAGTCCGGATTACGGACGGGCCGTTTGCCAACTTCAACGGCGTGGTGGACGAGATCAATGAGGATCGCGAGACGATGAAGGTGATGGTGACCATCTTCGGGCGATCGACCCCGGTCGAGCTGGAGTTTGGCAAGGTGGAAAAGATTGAGTAGTTGATAGCTGCCAGCTACTAGCTTTCAGCTTCTAGCCGGGCTGCCCACCTAGCGGGCTCCGGTTGCGAGCGAACGCTGCGGCGCCAACACCAAAATTGAAGGAAGGGTACTTCCAGCTAAAGGTTAGAAGCTAGGAGCTAGAGGCTGGTTCCAAAGGAACATATCATGGCACCTCCGAAGAAGATTACCGGCTATGTAAAGCTGCAGATTGAGGCCGCGAAGGCCACGCCTGCGCCGCCGGTGGGTCCGGCGCTGGGTCAGGCGCAGGTCAACATCATGGAGTTCTGCAAGCAGTTCAACGCGCGCACGCAGAACAAGGAGATGGCCGGGCTGATCATTCCGGTCGTCATCACGGTTTACGGCGACCGCAGCTTCAGCTTTGTAACCAAGACGCCTCCGGCGGCGGTTCTGCTCAAGAAGGCGGCCGGGGTCGCGAAGGGCTCGGGCACGCCCAACAAGGAAAAGGTCGGCAAGCTGACCGAGAAGCAGGTGCGCGAGATCGCCACGCAGAAGATGCCGGATCTCAACGCGGCCTCAGTGGATGCGGCGGTGAAGAGCATCAAGGGCACGGCGCGATCGATGGGGATCGAGGTTGTGGCTTAGGCCGCGGCCGATTTTTCCGCCCAGAGGCTCTCCCTTTCGGGAGGGCCTTTTCGTGTCTGGCCGGCTTCCCATGAACTGACGGCGCAGGCCGAACTCCGCCCATGCACAGGGCGGGGGAATTTGCTATAGAATCACAGGCACCAAACGGAACGCCATTCATGTTCAGTCCAACCGTCGCCAGCAACGGGCATTCAGGTGCTTCAAGGTCACAGCCCGCGTGGGTTAATGCGCTCACCGGGATGCCGGGCCTGGCGCTGGCTTTTCTCTGGGGGCTTGCGGAAGGCACATTCTTCTTTGTCGTTCCGGATGTGCCCATCTCCCTGGCGGCGATCCTGAATCCCCGTCGCGCCTGGCGGCACATTCTCGCGGCTATCGTGGGAAGCGTGATTGGAGGGATGCTTCTGTTCAGTTGGTCTTCCCGCGACCCGCGGGGCGCCCAGGACGCCGTTGCGCGCGTGCCGTTTGTCACCTCGGGGATGTTTGCGGAGGTGCATGCGAGTTATCGAGCGCATGGGCTGGGCGCGCTGTTTCTGGGACCCTTATTCGGGACTCCATACAAGATTTATGCCGTCGAGGCGCCGGGGTTTCTAGGCTGGAAGGCGTTTATGCTGGCCACAGCTCCGGCGCGGGGGGAGCGATTCCTGGTTGTCTGGGCAGGATTTGGCGTTGTGGGAACCCTGCTGCGGAGATTCCGCGGGCGGACGGCGCCGCAACTGGCGCTTCTGAATGGATCTTTCTGGGTCGTTCTTTATGCTGTCTATTGGGGCATGATAGTGTTTCGTTGACGCCGCGAGTCGAGGCGCAAGCAGAATATGCCGAGTATCTACGCTTTGAAGCCCGGATTTCAGAATCTCCTGCGGCCGCTGGTGAATGGGCTCGCGGGCCTGAACGTGACGGCGAATCAGGTCACCATTGCGGCCTTGCTGCTTTCGCTGGGCGCGGGATGCGCGATCGCGCTGGCGCATGGCGGCCGGATGCTGCTGTTGTTGCCCGCGGTGCTGCTGGTGAGGATGGCTCTCAACGCCATGGATGGGATGCTCGCCCGCGAGCACAACCAAAAGACCGCGCTAGGCGCCATTCTCAACGAGCTGGGCGACGTGATCGCCGACGCCGCGCTCTACCTGCCGCTGGCGCTCGTGCCGGGATTCGATCCCCGGCTGGTGGTTGGCATTGTGATTCTTTCGATTCTGACCGAGATGACCGGCGTGATCGGCGTCCAAATCGGCGCATCGCGGCGTTACGACGGCCCGTTCGGCAAGAGCGACCGTGCCTTCCTCTTTGGACTGATGGCATTGCTGCTCGGCTTGCGGGCGCCTGTCGAACGCGCGATTCCGGTCCTCCTCTATGCGGCGATTCTCCTCCTCCTGCTGACGATCTTCAATCGCGCGCGGGGCGCGCTGCGCGAAGTGCGTGGGAACGGCGGGACGAGATGAGCGCGGGAATCCATCCCCTGGCGAACGTGATTGCGGCGCTCGCGCGCGGCGTCAGCGGAGTGCGGATACGCTGGGCGGGGTGCCGGCCGGATGGCGGACAGCGCATCTTCTTTGCCAATCACACCAGCCACCTGGATTTTGTGGTCCTATGGTCGGCGCTGCCCCGCGAGGTCCGCGCGCGCACGCGGCCCGTCGCTGCGCAGGATTATTGGGAGAAAGGCGTGAGGGCCTATCTGGCGCGAAGAGTCTTTCGCGCGGTATTGGTTCATCGCGGGGGAACTGCGCACGCCGGCGGCAAGGCGGAGGAGTTTGCGGACGCCCGCACGGTGATCGACCGGCTCGCCGAGGCTTTGGGAGAAGAGGAATCGCTGATATTCTTTCCCGAAGGCTCGCGCGGAACGGGAGAGACGATTGCGCCGTTCCGCAGCGGGCTGTATCACCTTGCCAGGAGGAGACCGGATGTTGAACTGGTGCCGGTCTGCATTGAGAATCTGGGCCGGGTTCTGCCCAAGGGCGAGGTGCTGCCGGTGCCGCTGATTTGTTTGCTGACCTTTGGAGCGCCGATGCGCATTGAAGAAACCGAAGATAAGCGAAGCTTTCTCGAGCGCGCTCGCGCGGCGGTGACCGGGCTTCGCCGGAAAGGACAATCGTGAGCGCGGGCTGGCCGGGTTATCGAGCTTTGCAGGTTGCGGCGGCCGGATGGATCCCTCAGATCAAGGATCCCCAGCTGGCCTATCTGTTTGGCGGTGTTCTGGGCGTTCTCATCTTCGCGAGCGTGACTGGAGCGATCCTCGCGAAGACGGCCAAGGGCGACGCGGCGCGGGCCACCATCGACAATCTGAACGCGCGCACGCGCGCCTGGTGGAAGATGTGCGCCATCTTCGCCCTCACCCTGCTGATCGGGCGAATCGGCTCGCTGATCCTGTTCGCGCTGATGTCCCTGCTGGCGCTGCGCGAATACATTACGCTCATGCCCACGCGCCGCGCTGATCATCGAACCCTGATCTGGAGCTTCTTCTTCATCACGCCTCTCCAGTATTACCTGATCGGAATCCGCTGGTACGGGTTGTTCGCCATCATGATCCCGGTGTTCGCATTCCTTTTCATTCCCACGCGGATCGCGTTGACCGGCGATACCGAGCACTTCCTGGAGCGCGCCGCGAAGATTCAGTTCGGCATCATGGTCTGCCTTTACAGTTTGAGTTATGCGCCGGCGCTGCTGATGCTTAAGATTCCCGGATTCGAGGGCCGCGACGCAAGGCTGTTGTTCTATCTCGTCCTCGTGGCTCAGATGAGCGATGTATTGAAGTATGTGTGGGGAAAGCTCATCGGCAAACACAAGATCGTGCCGCAAGTCAGTCCCAACAAGACATGGGAGGGCTTTTGCGGGGGTGTGCTCACAGCCACTGCGCTGGGCGCCGCGCTCTGGTGGATAACTCCGTTCACGCCGCTCGAGGCCGCGGGAATCTCGCTCGTGATCGCCCTGCTCGGCGCCGCCGGCGGCCTGGTAATGAGCGCCATCAAGCGCGACGCCGACGTAAAGGATTTCGGCGCCATGATCGAGGGCCACGGCGGCATTCTCGACCGCATCGATTCGCTGTGCTTCGCCGCGCCCATCTTCTTTCACGTTGTCCGCTACTGCTTCGTTCCCTGACAGAAATCGCTGATGGAATGCGCTGTTCGAAGGAAGACATTGCCCCCGGCTCCGCCGTAGCCGCCGGGCTGCCTGTAACTGACCTAGAATCGGCGGCCGGGTCTCTGACCGCTCGTCGTTGCATGGACTTTTCGATGCCCCAGGCCCCGATTCCGGGACCTCGGATAACACGAGTATCATGGGACCATGCGAAACGTTCTCTTCTTAATTCTCTGTGCGATCCTGGCGGTTTCATGCTGGGCTCAGACCGCTGACTCTAAGACTCCTGCCGCTGCGTCCGTCACCGATCCCGTTCTGAGCTTCGAGGGCAGCCCGGCCGGCAACGCTCCCGCCGGATGGTTAGCCGGCCCGGCCGGGACCGTC
>Ga0326728_10002334_pt1 | contig 63729 bp, 46 predicted proteins | sample MB3enrmetagenome_FD_207602 | JGI IMG/M metagenome (GOLD analysis project Ga0326728, IMG submission 207602) | Lab enriched peat soil microbial communities from McLean, Ithaca, NY, United States - MB31MN | ecosystem: Environmental > Terrestrial > Soil > Wetlands > Peat | place: USA: New York...
ATTCCCTCAATTCCTACCCAGGAGGTGCTCCGTGCTCCCGTCAGCGCCTGACCTCAAAAAAGAAAGAGCATTCCCCTGCACCCCTTTTAGAAAGAAAAAGGTCTTGAATTTCAAGAGAGAATCTACCCGTGCCACTCATGCGCATTATCATTCTTGTAAATCCTAAGGCAGGCCGAGGCAAGGCACGCTCCGTGCTCCGAGAGGCGCTCGAGGTCCTGCGGCGCCGAGGCGCCAGGATTGACGCGCAGCAGAGCCGTGACGCGCAGCACCTGCTGGCGCTCGCGCGCCAGGCCGCCGCCGAAGAACCTGACGCTATCGTGTCGCTCGGTGGTGACGGCACTCAGCACTACATTTTGAATGGGATAGTAGGCACTGAAATACCGCTGGGCATTATTCCCTGCGGAAGCGGGAACGATTTTGCGAAGGGCCTGGGAATTCCTGCCCAAGCGCGCGCGGCGGCGGAGACACTGTGCGGCTGCAATACTCGTCACGTCGACCTGGGTCGGGTCGGAGACACGGTTTACGGCTGTATTGCCGGAGTCGGTTTCGATTCGGTGGTAACCCGCTATGCCAACGAGCGCGTCCGCCGCCTGCGCGGCTCCTGGGCGTATGCCTGGTCAATTCTCCGCTGCCTCCAGACCTATCGACCCGAGCCGCTCGAGATCGTCTCCGACAACCAGAGGTTCTCGGGAGAGGTCATCTTTGCGGTGGTGGGCAACAACGTTTCCTACGGCGGGGGAATTCATCTTACGCCGCGAGCCAAACTCGATGACGGCTTATTGGACGTTTGCATCGTCCCTTACCTGGAGAAGTGGGAACTGCTGCGATGGATTCCGCGTGCTTATCGGGGGCAACACCTCAGCCACCCTCGCATCATCTACTTTCAAGCCCGCAATGTCTCCTTGAGCACCACATCGCGTTTGGAGCTTTTTGGGGATGGAGAATTCATGCAGCAACTCCCCGCGACGATCGAGATAGTTCCACGCGTGCAACCCATAATTGTGCCCCGGCGGTCCGGGTGAGCGCCCCCGGGTTCCGAAGGGACCCAATAGCATTAGCCGTAGGTGAAACCTACGGAAAGCGCAAACACCCAAGGGTTAACCAACCCCGAAGGGGTTGAACGGAGGTGTATTCGACCCCTTCGGGGTCGGCAGGTACCGAAGGGGGATGGCTATTCATCCGTAGGTTCCACCTACGGCTAATGATGTTAATGCCCTTCGGGCATTCAATGCCCACGCTTCGTGCCCACAGGCCGCTTTCGACTCTCGACTTTCGACTATGGACTTTCGCCTGTTGACTCTCAACTCTCGACTAAGCTAGATTTCCCGCCGGCCTTCGATGGCTTTGAGCATGGTGATCTCGTCGGCAAATTCGAGTTCCGAGCCCACCGGAAGGCCCATGCCGATTCGCGTCACCTTGACGCCCAAGGGCTTGAGAAGTTTGGATAGGTATACGGCGGTAGCTTCGCCTTCCACCGTGGGGCTGGTGGCGATGATGAGTTCCTTCACCTTGCCGGATTTCAGCCGCTCGATCAGGCTCTTGAGCTTCAACTGCTCCGGACCGATGCCTTGGAGAGGTGAGAGCACTCCATGCAGGACGTGATATTGCCCGTGAAATTCCCGAGTTTTCTCCACCGAGACGACGTTATACGGCGTCTCGACCACGCAAATCACTTCCGGATCGCGGCGGGAATCGGAGCAATACTCGCAGGGATCAGCCTCCGTAAGGTTATTGCACACACTGCAAAGCTTGATCTTGTCTTTGACGTCCAGGATGGCGACTGCCAGGCGTTCGGCGTCCTCGCGCCCCACGCGTTCCAGGTGAAACGCGATGCGCTGCGCCGACTTCTGCCCAATGCCGGGAAGCCGTTTCAACTCATCAATCAAGCGAGCCACTGGCTCGGCGTAGTCCTTCATGGGGATAGAAAACGGAAAATGGAAAATAGAAACCGGAAAATGGAAACTCGAAGCTCGAAATTCGGAAACCGAAACGCGGAGCCTCTCCACGGTCAGGAGCTGCCATTCCGGTTTCTATTTTCCAATTTCCATTTTCCAGTTTCCGCTACGTCAGCCCCGGCAGGTTGAGTCCGCCAGCCAGATTCCCCATCTGGCTGGCGAGTTGTTCGTCTACCTTCCGGGTTGCGTCATTCACGGCAACCAGAATGAGGTCCTGCAGCATTTCGAGGTCGCGGGAGGCGAAGATTTCCGCTTCGATGTGAACTTCGCTGAGTTGCTTCTGGCCGTTCATCTTGACTGTCACCATCCCGCCGCCCGCCGAGCCTTGCACTTCCAGTTCGTCCAACTGCTTCTGAAGCTGCTCCTGAAATTGCTGGACTTGCTTCAGCATTTGTTGCATCTGTTGCAGGTTTTTCATCACTCACTCCTGGCTGAGGTCCCGGACTTCCTCCAAGGCGCCATCAAACTTCTTCCTGAAGGCCTCAACCCCTGGGTCGCGCTCCGCGCGCTCGCGCGCGCTAGCACGGGCGACCTGTGCCTCGGCTCGCTGCACTCCAAGTGTAACATAAATCTTCACGGGCTGGCCGAGCACCTGCTCGCATGCTGCCCGCAATGCCTCCTGCTGTTCGCGAGCCTTCAACATATCCGCGTAAAAGGAGTCAGCGTGGCCGAAAGTGAAATGGACTGCGCCATTTTCGACGCGGAAACCGGCCAAATGCTCCAAGCAACTGCTCAATAATCGCTTCGACTGGTCGAACAGAAGTGACTTGATGGAGGAAAGGCGCGCGTCGTCTCCGGGCATCGCCACGTCTGTAGGGGCGATGCTTGTGGTCGCCCGAGTTTCCGCACTTATTGGCGCGCTATCTCCTGTAGGGGCGACCCTTGTGGCCGCCCAAGTTTCTGCGCTTATTGGCGCGCTGCCTCCTGTAGGGGCAGTCCTTGTGGTCGCCCGAGTTTCTGCACTTATTGGCGCGCTGCCTCCCGTAGGGGCAGTCCTTGTGGTCGCCCGAGTTTCTGCGCTTATTGGCGCGGCGGGTCCGGGGGCAGCTCTTTCCTGGGGAGGCGCAGCGGCCGGAATCTTGGGCGGCAGGGTGCGAACCGGGCTTGGAGCGTCTTCTCTGGTGTAGCGGTCAGCGGTGATGGCCTTGTGGACAGGGCGGAGCGGGTCGGGTCCTGGCCCGCTCTTCGGGGTTGCTCCGGTTATTTTCTCGGCCGCACCCGCTTGCCCCAACTGCGCCAGCAACCCCTCGAGCGAAGCGAGACGGCCGGCGTGCACCAGCTTCATCAATGCGAGTTCAAGGTGAAAACGTGGCTGGAGTGAGTAGCGCATTTCGCTTTCAGCGCGCAGCAGGAGGTTGAAGAAGCGTGCCAGGTCTTCCTCGCTGAAAAGCCGGGCTAGTTCCGCCAGTCGCGCCCGCTCCTCGCTCGCTACCTGGACCAGGGTGCTGTCCGCGCCGCAACTCTTGGCTACCATCAAGTTGCGCACCGTGCGAGTGAGCTCGGCGCAGAAGTGCCCGAGTTCATAACCCTCCGTCGCCAATTGTCCCAATAGTTCGAGAACCCGCCGTGCTTCACCGGCGTGGATGGCCTCCAGCATGCCGCTCAGCAACTGCGTTGGAACCACGCCCAGCACTTGGCGGACGTGCGTTTGGTCGAGGTGGCTTCCGCAGGAGGCGATGACTTGGTCGAGCAGAGATAGGCCGTCGCGCATGCTTCCTTCCGCAGCCTGGGTGACAGCGCTCAAGGCGCCTTCGTCCGCCGTGATATTCTCCTGCTCGCACACCCACTTCAGGCGCGCGAAAATCTCCTCGTAGTCGAGCAGCCGGAAGGAGAAGTGCTGGCAGCGCGACTGGATAGTCGAGGGCAGCTTGTGTGGTTCCGTGGTGGCGAGGATGAACAGGGAGCGAGGGGGAGGCTCCTCGAGTGTTTTCAGCAGCGCATTGAAGGCCTCCGTGGTCAGCATATGCGCTTCGTCAATGATGAAGATCTTGTACCGGTCGCGCGCCGGCAGGTAGCGCACGGTTTCGCGCAACTCGCGAATCTCATCAATTCCACGGTTCGAGGCCGCATCGATTTCCAAAACGTCGATGGAATTGCCCTCCGTAATTTCCCGGCAGGAGGCACATTCCCCGCATGGCGTCACAGTGGGGCCTCGAACACAATTAAGGGCTTTGGCAAGAACCCGCGCCGTAGTGGTTTTGCCTACCCCGCGCGCCCCAGAGAAAATATACCCGTGCGCCACGCGCTCGCTCAGGATGGCATTCTTAAGCGTGCCGGTGATCAGTCCCTGACCCAGCACGTCCTCAAAGACCTGTGGCCGATACTTGCGAGCTATGACTTGGTAGGACATGGGAGGCAATTGCAGGTGCAGAGTGCTGAGCAACCCCAAGAAAATCAGAAATTAGAAATCAGAAACTAGAAAATAGAAACTGGAAAATGGAAAATAGAAACCGGAACGCCGGCTCCTGATCGTGGACAGCCTCCGATTTTCGAGTTTCGAATTCCGATTTTCGAGTTTCGAGTTTCGATTTTCCATTTTCCAGTTTCCACTCCCCAAGCTGGGTCAGACTTCGGGTTGATCTGCGGCACACGGAGAGGCTCGTTACCGTTGCTTCCTTCCGGACCTGGCGGGGTTCGCGAACATCCGTCGCACAGAGCCCGAAGTCTGACAAGTTCGATGCTGCGCTTCCGTTTCGAGCCAACTCAACGAACCTTAGAATGGTAGCATGCGCGGAGTTTTGACGTCGAATTTTTTGCATTGTCAGACGCGACCCCGCACCTGTGGAATCGCCCAACGGCGTCGTAGCGGCGAGTTTACCTCGCCACAAAGCCGCCGCAACCTCACCCGTCAGCTTTGGAGGTGATCTGCAGTTGAAGGATGTTCATCCCTATCCGGAACGTCGAACCGCTCGTCAGGGTCGCGGTCTGCACAGGCTCGCTGCCCACAATCGTGCCATTGGTGCTACCCAGGTCGCGGAGTAGCACGGAATCCTCGCTGACTTCCAGCGCGCAGTGCTGCCGCGAAACTACCCGGTCGTGCAGGACAATGTCAACATTGGAACGGCCGACCGTGACCCGCGGCTTGGCCACGGCAAAAACGGTCCCAGCCTCATTCCCTTCCAGCACTTTTAGGGTGATTTTTTTGTCCCGTGGCAGCACCAGCAGGCGGCCGTCCTCGCTGTACTCGATACTGCCGGTCGGAGCGCTGCTGCGCGCCGTCCCGAAGCGCAGGGTCGCGACCCGTGGGTTGCCTACCTCGAAAGTCCCGCCACAAGCCTGGCATCGCGCTTCAATTTTCTCAGCAGGCCCTAGGTCGTTCTCGGAGACTGACTGCTCTTTTCCACAGTGCGGGCATCGGGTTTCCATACTCGCCTCCCACCTTCAAGGCTGCTCTTCAGTTCCTCGAGCTCTTTTCGCAAGCGCGCTTGCCGCCGGGAGAGACTCCAGGCGTAAAGAAAGAAAATTACCCAAAGGGCGGAGAAAGCCAGGAACAGATAGATGTTAAGCACGTCAGTCCTCAGAGGGGCGAATCGCCAGCGCCCGTCGCACAGCGCTCAATTCCCGCCGCGCGCCGGCCAGCCGGAAACGTTGAAGCAGAAGGTAACTAAACAAGCAATGAAAGGCACCCACGCAAACCATGAAAGTCAAGAACATGCGGGGGTCCAGCCCGGAGCCCTCCCCGCCGGCAATCACCGGCTGCGGATGCTGTGTCCGCCACCAGCGGATGGCCATATAATCAATGGGCACGTCCACAAACCCGATAATGCCCACCACCGCAGCAAGTGTTGCTGCGCGCCCCGGACTCGAGACATAACTGCGCAGCATCAGATAGGATACAAAGAGCAGCCAGAGAACGAAAGTCAGAGTCAGCCGGGCATCCCAGGTCCACCAAATTCCCCATGCCGGCTTTGCCCACAAAGGGCCCGTGACGATGAGGCAGGAGCAGAAAACAAAACCCACCTCTCCCGCGGCCTGCGCGAGATCGTCAGCCAGGGGAGAGCGATTCCAGAGATAGACAACGCTGCAGACAAAAACCATGCAATACGCCGTTCCTGCCACCCATCCGGAGGGCGCGTGGATGTAAAAGATTCGTTGCACCTCGCCCATGGTGAGCTCCTGTGGCGCGTAGAGAAAAGTCATCCAGAACGCCAGGATCATCCAGGCCAGCGTAACGAAGAAGTGGACTGTGGGAAGGGTTTTGCCCATAGTCAGTTGTCCCTGGTCAGTTGTCCGTGGTCAGTTGTCAGTTGTCCGTTCTCAGTAGCCCGTTGTCCGTTGAACCGGATTCTTCGCTGGTGCCCGGCATCACGGGGGAACACGCATCCTAGGTCTCCTCTGGACAACGGACGACGGACAACTGACCACTGACAACTGACGACGGACCTACTCCTCGAGGACATACTCAAACAACAGATACGACAGCACAATGAAAATCACCGCGAAGCTCGCCTCGAGCTTCATCCAGCTCGCATAATTAGACGGCGGGTCGCCTTTGAGCGCCCCCGTGGAAGCTTCGATACCGGCGATCAAAACCGGCACGGCAACTGGAAACTGCAACACCGGCAACATCACCTCCCGCATGTGAATGTTGACGGCGATGGCTCCGAACGTCGTGCCTATCGCGACGTAGCCCAACGTACCCAGGAATGTAATGGGCGCAAACCACCTGAGCGAAGGTACAAAAGAGAAATTATACCAGAGGCTGACGGCGAATACGATGACGCACTCGGCTATGCCCAGGAAGATCAGGTTGGCAAGCATCTTCCCCAGGTAAATCAGACCGGGATCGACCGGCGCAAGCGCCATCCCTTCCAGCCCGGCATTCTCGCGTTCCACTGCAAACGAGCGGTTGAAACAGAGCACGCCGGCAAACGCAAAGGCAATCCACAATAATCCGGGAAGCAATCGCAGCGTTTCTTCCCTTCCCGGCGCGAAGGCAAAGTTGAACAGGAAGACTACCAGGATGCCGAAGACACACACCGAAGCCAGCGTCTCCCGGTTGCGCCATTCCAGCCGGAGGTCCTTCACGAGAATTGCGGCGATGATTTTCACAGGATTCAGGAGCCAGAAGTCAGGAGTCAAGAGTCAGAAGTTGGGGCGGCGGAAGAGGGCAGAGAATGCACAGCCCTCTCTCTTCGGGAGTAAGAGAGAATGCACAGCCCTCTCCCTTGGGGAGAAAGAGAAAATGAACAGCCCTCTCCCTTGGGGAGAGGAGGTCCGGCGACGGCGTTTTCTCCAGCCGTCGCCGGACGGGTGAGGGGTCTCTTCCGTTCCCAATCCATCCTGTCCGCCAAAGACTTCGCATCAGCTATACTCACCCCTGCCTGTGCGGCCTGCCCCTTGCGGCGCAACCCAACCGCAGCTCAAAACGCCGCATCATCCTCTTTGCGCGACCGGAGGCTGAAGGTGAAGGTCCGCAAAGCGGAAGAACGAGTCAAATGGCAAATCGCTAATGTCAAAAGTCGAAAATACGCGCGATCGCCACCTTTGCAATTTGCCTTTTGCGTTTTGACTTGCTCTGTTGACTCGTGCAAGAAACCCCCGTTCCCGCGACGGCTGGTGAAAGCGCCGGCAGCGGGACCCTCTCCCCAAGGGAGAGGGCTGCTGATTTCCATTCTGCCTTCTGCCTTCTGCTATCTGCCTTCTGCCATCTGATTTCTGCCTTCTGCCTTCTGCTTTCCGCCTCCTGCCTACTGCTTACTGCTTACTGCCTACTGCTTTCCTCACCAGCCTCTCCGGCACAAAGGCCACAGAGCCATCGTAGCGGATTCTTCCGGCTTCCAGGGCTACGAGCCTTCCTGCCAAGGCGGCGCCGCGCTCGAAATCGTGAGTGGAGAATACCACCGCTTTCCCTTGCGCCGGTAACTGGCGCATCAGGCTCTCCAAGGTGTCTACGCTCGAGGCGTCGAGGCCCGTGAAAGGTTCATCCAGCAATAAGAACCGCGGCTCATGAAGCAGCGCGCGAGCCAGAGAGACGCGCTGTTGCAATCCTCTCGAGAGTTTCCGCACCGGCATGTCTGCCCGGTCTCCCAGCCGGAAAAGCTCCATCGAGGCCGCGATTTTCGCATCCAGCCGCTGCAAGGCAAACAAGGCGCCGAAGAACTTCAGGTTCTCGCGCACCGTCAGATCGCCATAAAGGTAGGTGGCGTGGGAAACGAACCCGATGGCCGCCTTTGCCGCGGCCGCGTGCTGCTGGACGTTCTTGCCGTCGAACAGGACCTCGCCCTCGCTCGGCCGGGCGACGGTGGCCAGAAGGCGGAGCAAGGTAGACTTGCCGGCGCCGTTGGGGCCGTAAAGCAGAACGGCCTCGCCGGGCCCAACGCACACTTGAACGCCGGCAAGCGCCGCGAGGTCGCCAAAATACTTCGAGACGTTTCGAAGTTCAAGGCCCACACTATTGGGAGGAGGTGTGTCGGGTGGCATAAGATTCGAGCAGCAAGGGCGAAGCCTTCTTGAAAGTCGCCATCAATCGCGCCTTAAGCTCCAGCCGCTCTTTCCAATACTGCTTTTCCGCTACCTTGCCGGCCGCAAAAAGCTCATCGAGGTCGGCCAGAGAATTAAACAACGCATCAGCCTTGGCGGCGAGCTCTTTCTGCGCCGAACTCGTTCTTTGCTGCTCCTTGAACCGCGGCCATTCCTTAGCCAGGCGAATGCCGAGCGCCCAAACCAGAAGCAGCCCGAAACAAGCCAGCAAGGGAACGGCCAGCCGCGTGACGGGGTTGGGTAGGATCTTGACTTGCGCCTCCCCCTGCCCGGACTCGGATGCTTCTCCACCCTCCGCTTCCCCGCCCTGCGCTTCGCCGCTCAAGCGAGCCTCGAGCTTCGTTCCCGGCTTCAAGCCTTCGGCAACATACCGCCGGCTGCCCGTTTCGGAGTCGGTTCCGGCGGTCGCGAAGAGCGCTGAATCAACCGTGAGGCTGGGAGGCGAGACCAATAGTTCCGCGTTAGCGATTGGATAGGGGTACGAGTCGCCGAGGGAGAGACGGTTCGAAGTGTAATCCGCATCGTACGCAACCATGACGACGGTCACGCCCGGCTTAAGAGGATACTGGAGGAAGTAATTTCCGGGGGTTTTGCCGGGATTCACTGGCTGTGGCAATGGCATGTTCATCATCCCTGCCACGGCCGCGTTGGGCTGCGCGGCGCCCGCAGACAAACGGAAATGGAACGTGCCGTCCGGGTTGGCATAGCTGCGTGGCGGGTCGCTCGCATTCCTGACGGCAAACATCTCCTGCACGTGGGCTTTGTTGCCTTGGGCATGAACCACCACTCGCGCCGATTGAATGCGCAGCGGCGGCGCGGACGCGCTGGCATCGTAAACAGTGATGCTGACGTCAGCGGTCCCCTGCGGATCGAATTGCGCTGGCGCGTTGTAATCCACTCCCTGATAAGCCGCTTGCACTAAATAGAAGGATGTTGGATCGATATTGGCGGAGGGGAACCCGAAGCGCCCGCTCGCGTCGGCAGTCACCGACCCCACGCGCTGCATGCCACCTCGCGGTAGCAGCAACTGCACCGTCTGGTTCGCAGCCGGTTGGCCCGTGGTGCCGTTCGAAACCTGCCCCTGAATCCTTCCCTGCGCTTCGAGCGCCGCCGGGAGCGAAACCAGCAGCAGAGCCGACACGGGGAAAATCAAGCCGCCACGCATTGTGCTTAAGCCCTTTACCTCAATATCTTAAGTATTCTGAATCCCCCGAAAAAATACAAGTCCTTTGTGCCGCGACCGGAGCGCGGGCATCCTGCCCGCCCCGGGGTTTTATCTATCTCACAGCCGCTACCGGCTTTGTCCTCTTCTGCTTTTGGACGATGAACACTAGCGGGACGAGAATCAGGAACAGGATGCCCATCAGCCGGAACACGCTCAGGAAGCTCAACAGCGTGGCCTGCTGCTGCACCGCCCCGTACAGCATCGCCTGGGCGCGGCGACTCGCGGTGACGGGGTCGGAACCGCCCTGCACGAACAACCCTTGAGCTCGTTCCAGAGCTTGCCGGGTAAAGGGGCTGACGTCCGTCACATGCGCGGCCAGCAGGGACTGGTTGAACTGCGAACGTCGCGCAATCCAAGTCGTGACAAACGAAACACCCACGCTCGAGCCGATGTTTCGCATGACGCTATAAAGACTCGTTGCATAACCGGTCTCCTGCTTTGGAATCGGGTCCATGGTCAGAACGGTGAGAGGAACGAAGACGAAGGCCAGCCCCGCGCCTTGGTTGAGCAGGTGGAAGAGGATGTCCGAAGTTCCTGAATCGAGGTCCATCCGGGAGTAACCGAAAAAAGCGACGCCGGCCACGGCAAAGCCGAACACCAGCATCCAACGTGCATCCCAGCCTCGGCCGAGCAGGTATCCCACCAGGGGCATGCAGATGGCTGTGGCAATGCCGCGCGGGCTGGTGTAAAGCCCGGCAAGGGCGCTCGTCCAGCCGAGCAGAGTCTGCATAAACAGCGGCAACGTCACCAGGCTGCCGTAAAGCACGAATCCGAGCAAGGTGACCAGCACAATGCCCGCCCCAAAACTGCGATACTTCAACAGCCGGAAGTGCACGATGGGCTGCTCGGTGGTCATTTCCCGGATGACGAACGCGGCCAGGAAGCCGGCGGCCAAAACGGCCAAGGAGATGATGAAGCGGCTTCCGAACCAGTCGTCTTCCTGGCCCTTGTCCAGCATGATTTGCAATGCGCCCATTCCCACCGCCAGCATGCCGAAGCCCCAAAGGTCGGCGCGCAACTTCCCCCGGCCGAGATAGTGCGGATCGGAAACGAACAGGCCGATCATGATGAGGCTGGCGATGCCAATGGGCAGGTTGATGTAGAAAACCCAGCGCCACGAGTAGGTATCCGTAATCCACCCGCCCAGCGTGGGGCCGAGTATAGGCGCCGCGATAATGCCCATGCTCCAAAACGCCATGGCCTTGCCGCGCTCCGCGCCGGGGAATTCCTCGAGCAGCACAGCCTGGGAAAGCGGCTGCAGCCCTCCCCCGGTGGTGCCTTGAAGCACGCGAAAGAAAATCAGCGACGGCAGGTTAGGTGCGATCCCACACAAGAGGCTCGAGATCGTGAACCCCGTCACCACGCTCAGCAGCAATCGCCTGCGCCCGAAGTAGTTCGCCAGCCAGCCGGTGATGGGGAGGACAATGGCGTTGGCAACCAGGTAGGAAGTCAGTACCCAGGTGGACTCATCGACGCTGGCCGAAAGGCTGCCCGCAATGTGCGGCAGGCTGACGTTGACCACCGAAGTGTCCAGCACCTCCATTATCGCGCTGGACATCACCGCCACCGCCACTAACCAACGACCCGCCGAGGACCGGGAAACCACTGTACCGCTCATATCAGGGAAAAGATTTTAACACTTGCGGAGTGCCATTCAACACCGGGACCTCGGCAGAGGTGTCATGTGCACGATTCAGTCGCGCCTGACCACACCTCAATCTCGCGAAGCCTGTCCCCCGCGAAGGCGGGGGAGCGGGAATCCAGTCCGGCTATAATCCGCCAACTCGTATGCATCAAATTCCACACGTCGTTCCCGCGCCACACGTCATCCCCGCGAAGGCGGGAATCCAGTGCGTAAGGGGCTCAGCTCCCAAGGTTCGCGGAGTGGATTCCCGCCTTCGCGGGTAATGAGGTGTGGTCTGGGACGCCTGTTTTATTCAAACGACGCCATTACCGTGGCCTCTTTTCTCTTGACAAATGCAAATAAATAGGCTAGAGTACTACGGTGAGGCTGGGCAGGAAGTCGTGGCCTGCGGTGAACACGATGCGGTACGGCTGCCAAATCATCTGCCCGCACCGTTCCGCGGAGCGGCTGCGCCGCCCCGCTCTCTGCGGAAAGCCTAGGGCTTTCCGACCGCGCCCGGCCCTCTCGATCTTCTCAGCGCAGGCCGGAAGGCTGAGCCTTCCGGCCTGCGCTGACGTGGTCAGGAAAATAACGGACGCTTCGTCATGACGGGCATTTCGAAATTAAGGGAACGAAGCTTGAATGTCTATGAAAACAAAGGACAGGGTCAAGAAGTCTAGAAGTCGGGTAGTGGTCTCATTTGCAAGATTCAGTCGCGCCAAACCACATGCCATTCCCGCGAAGCCGGGAACCCACGATTCCACTCCGCAAGCCTTGGGGAATGACGTACGCTTCGTCATTAGGGGCATTTCGAAATTGACGGAACAAACCAGGAATGTCTATGAATACAAACGACCGATGTGGAAAACGAGGGCAATCCCTGCGTGGGGGTAAACGACGAAGTGGGGCAAGTTAAAGAGCACAGTGTAGGCCGGCAACAGAAGGCTGACGGCTGATAGCTGAGAGCTGATAGCTTTCTTACAGGAACAAACCAGGAATGTCTGTGAAAACAAACGGCCGATGTCGAAAACGAGGGCAATCACGGAGCGAGGGCAAACGACGAAGCGAGGCATGTTGAAGAGCACAATTAAGGCTGACCACGGCAGGCTGATAGCTGAGAGCTGATAGCTTTCTTAGGAACAAACCGGGAATGTCTATGAAAACAAAGGACCGGGCCTTAAGCACCTCCCGATCCTGGCCTCGATAGAGACAATATGTCGCTCTAACCCCCTGTCAGCCGCCGGTAGTCCTCCGGGTCGTCCACATCAATGACTACTCCCTCGTCTTCGACCTCGACATACTGGGTTGCCCGTCGATGTCGCCGCACCACCGAATCCGCGCCCGCGTCGCCGCTCAACCCCAATAGCTCTTCGAAGACTTGCCGCCCGAGCAGCACCGGATGTCCCCGTCGGCCCTGATAAGTAGGGATTACGACAGGAGTTCCGCACTGGCGGAAGCTCGCCACAACTCTCGCCACTGTTGCTTCGGAGACAGCAGGATGGTCCACCAAACAGAGGAGGACAGCTTCCAGATCATCCGCAACCAGCGCTCGCAACCCCGCTTGCAACGACGATGTCTGGCCGGACCGGTAATCAGGATTGATCACCACCTGCGCAGGCTCGATCTTGACTTGTCTTTGAATGTCCTCGGCCTGATGCCCGAGCACGACAACGATGCGCTCGAGCCCGGCCGAGCGGAGTGTCTTCACGATCGACTCGAGAAACGTCTGCCCGCGGTAGGCGAGTGTGGCCTTGGGAGTCCCCATGCGGGAGGACTCACCCGCAGCGAGGATCAATCCGGCAATCATACGATTTCGGCGGGCTTGGGCCGGTGCGAGAGAGAGTGATGTGGGGACGCGGCTTGGCGCCTTACGGCGATCAGTTCCGCCACGATGGAGACTGCAATCTCTTCCGGAGTTAGCGCCCCGATATCAAGACCAATGGGTGAGTAGACGCGCTCGAGCTTCTCTGCGGGCACGCCTTCGCTCTCCAGCACTTTCGAGATTTCGATGAGCTTCCGCTTGCTGCCTATCATGCCGATGTAATGCGCGGGCGTAGTAATCGCCCAGCGGAGGCAATCGAGGTCGCCTTTGTGCCCGCGCGTGGCCAGCACCAGGTAAGACCGTTCGTTGATCTTGAGCGTTCGGAAAGTCTCTGCCCAAGGTCCGGCGTGGGTTTCGACGGCTTCCGGGAAGCGGTCCGGGTTGGCAAACGCCGCCCGGTCGTCGGAGACGATCACGTCGAATCCCGCCAGGCCGGCCATCTTCGAGACCGCAAGCGAAACGTGCCCGCCCCCAAAGAGAAAGAGCGTGGGAGTGGCCAGGATAGGTTCGACGAAGATATCCAGCGACCCGCCGCACACCAAACCATTGTCGTATTCCGGTCGCGCGTTCAGGTTGAAGTGCAGGCGGCGAGGCTTCTCCTCGCGCATGACGTCTTGCGCCACGGACCACACTTCCGCCTCGACGCACCCGCCGCCCACCGTGCCCACAATCGAGCCATCGTCGCGCACTAGAATCTTCGCGCTCTCGTAACTCGGAATGGAGCCCTGCACCTGAATAATGGTCGCCAGCGCCGCTTTGCGCCCTTCCCTTCTGAGTCTCGCAATTTCAGCGAATATATCCATCGCCCCTCTCAAACTAGGTTAATCGGCTGTTGGAATTGTGTCAACGAGGGTGTCGGAATGTAGGGGTAGGACCAGCCCAACCGCTACGGCTGGATTCCCGCTATCGCGGGAACGACGGCGAGTTGCGAAGCACGCTCAGATGGCGTCGGAAAGCGAGGACATATTGAAGTCGTGGACTCGAATGGCCGGCAGACGGTTATTGTTCACAGGCATGGGGGACGTCATGCCATCAACCGATTTGAGCATCTCCACTACGCTCTGATTAAATCGGAAGTTATTAACCGGGTACTGAATCTTGCCATCTTCGATAACGAAGACTCCGTCGCGAGTCAGTCCCGTCAACTGCACCGTGTCCGGTTGGAGAAACCGGATGTACCAGAAGTGGGTAATCAGCAGGCCGCGAGGTGTTGACGCAACTAGCTCGTCCAGGCTTGAGGCGCCGCCTTCCATAATAACGTTGGAGGGATAGGGTACGGGCTGCGTGTGAGTCTTCTCCGCCCAGTAGCGATCCCGCATCATAACTTTCACTATGCCCTTTTCCACCCAGGTCGTTCTTTCAGCGGGCAACTCTCCGCTCCAAGGCCAGCCGGGCACGCGCGGGTCGAACGGATCGCTGCGCAGGGTGATATTCTCCCCAAAGACCTTTTCGCCCAGCAGTGTGCCGCCGCCACGCTTGCTCAAGAAGCTGCGGCCCTCTTCGGCGGCGCGCGCATCCATACCCCACGTCATGAACATCAACATCTCATCGAGCGCCGCCGGCTCGAGAATCACTGTGTACTTGCCGGGATCCAGCCGGCGCGGTTTCTGTGACGCGAGCGCCTTGCGCACCGCTGTCGAACTGACGCGCGCGCCATCCACTTCCGCCAAGCGGGGGGATTGGGTGTCAGCCCACCCCGATCCCGTGCCATCTCCCGTGCGTGCGGTCACGGAGTAGTCCGCCCAGGTCCGCTGGGTGTAGCCGAAGAGCCCCCCTTTGTTGGCAATGGCCGCGGCCACCGTGGTCACGTCAAAGAAGCCTGAGGCATTCAGCTTCTCTCGCGTGGCGGCCTCGACTGAGGAACGAAGCGCCGGCAGCAGTTGCTCGGAGCGTGCAGCGGCGGTCGCCTCATCGAAAGCGGCAACTTCAGGGTAGTCTTGGGGGCCCAAAGGGGCGACGTATTCCGGGTCCTCAGGCGTCAAGGCCGCCAGGTCCTCGGCGTGCCCCACGGCGCGGCTCAGGCCGTCGTCACTTGTCTCAGTGGTCGAGGTGCTGCCTTTCTTATGCCCCAGGGTCACCGAAATATCCAGCCGAAGGTCGCTTGTGAACCCGGCGGTGGTGATCTGGTTGTTGGCGAAACGCGTGTTGCACTCCTGCTGCCAGCGCAGGTTCGCCGCCATCTCGGGCGACTTGCTCATTTTGAAAATCCGGTCCACCAGATTCTGTGCTTCATCTCGATTCAACATTTCAACTCCTATTCCGTTAGCAACACATTGATCTGCCGGAAGCGCGCCGGAGCGCTCCCATGGCTCATCTCGTTCGTCTGCTCGGGCTGACCCTTGCCGTCGCCCGTCAGCCCGAAGTTCTGCCAGAAACGCTGGTCCGCGATGCCGTCGCAGGCCTGCCAGAAGTCCGGCGTGCGCGATTGGTAGGCAACACGGTCAATCATCTGACCCTTTTTGCCGCCCTTAATCTCCCAGAAAGCATCGCCGCCGAACTGGAAGTTGTAGCGTTGCTGGTCAATCGACCAACTGCCGGTGCCGTCGATCAAGACGCCCTCCTCCACCCCTCCAATCAGATCGTCCAGGCTTGCCGGCTTCTCCGACGGCTTCAGCCAAACGTTGGGAATGCGCTGGAAGGGAATGGAAGCGTAGCTATCCGCGTAGCTACAGGCGTGCGAAGCCTTCTCGCCGATCAAGTGCGCTTGGTCCCGGATGGTCTGGTAGTCTACAAACATGCCGTGCTTGAAGATGTCGAAACACAGCGTCTTGACCCCGTCATCGTCGTAGCCGCACGTCGAGAGGCCTTGGGGCAGAATGCGGTCACCTACGATATTCACCAGATCGCTGCCCACCCGGAATTTGCCCAGCTTGTCAGGAGTCAGAAAGCTGGTGCCGGCAAAGTCAGCTTCGTAACCCAAAGCCCGGTCCAGTTCGGTGGAGTGGGCCAGACTTTCGTGGATGGTGAGGCAGAGGTGCGAGGGCAGCAACACCAGGTCCTTCTTGCCCGGCTTCACCGGCGGCGCGCCCAGACGCTCGACGCACTCCTCGCCCACCCGCCGCGCGCTCCCCAGCATCTGCGCCGCCTCGACGTATTCCCACCCGCCGGTGACCGCCCCAATCTGGAAACTGCGGTCGCGCGTTTTGCGTTGCGCGCTGTCAACTGCCGTTGCCCCGTACCCGGGATCAACTCGCTGGATGTACTGCTCGATGTAGGAGCCCTCCGTGGAGGCAAACCATTTGTGCTCGAAGCGGCAGGAGATGTAAGACGTGGCCATGAAGACCTTGGGCGCCTTCATCACCTCGTCGTTGATGGCGCGCAGGAAGTCCACCTTCTCGGCCAGCGAAACGGCAAACGGGTCCTTAGCAAAGGGAGTGCGGTAAAGGTCCACGGCGGGAGTGGCCGGGGCGAGTTCCACCGGCTGGCGCGTCAGGGCGGAATTCGTCTTCGCGACGTTCACGGCCTCGCGGGCGATCCGTGCTACTTCGTCGCGCTCCACCTTGTTCCCCGCCGCGAAGCCCCACGTGCCGTTCACCAGCACGCGCACGCCAAAGCCGAAGCTCTCACGGTCGCTTACCCAGGGCACATGCTGGATCTTGCTTCCGCCAGGTTCCGCCTGGGTGCGCAGGTATGCTGACTGATCGCGGTAACGCGCAATGCGGACGTCCGCGTAGCTGGCCCCCAGCGAGCGCGCCGTCTCGAGCACCGCGTCGGTGAGCGGCCGGAACACAGGATCGGGCGTTCCGCCTTCACTCCCGCCCGCGCGTCCCCCTGGGGCCACACCGCCTTTCCCGCCGCCGAGAGCCGCCCCGAGCGCGGAGGGCATCCCCGCCACGCCCACCGCCGCCGCACCCGCCGCACAAGATTCCAGAAACTTGCGCCTTGAAATCGACATGACTCATCCTCCGTGTTCTACAGCGTAGCTTGGTTTATGTCCGTAACCTCTTGAAGATCGCTTCAGGGATTGACTTGACAACCAGCATGATGGGTCGCCAAAACCAGGGTAGGTAAACCTCCCCTCGCCCTTTGACTATCGCTCGGAAAATTCCCTTCGCCACACTCTCCGGCGAGGCCACTAAGAACATCCCACTGCGCCCGTACGTCATGCGCGTGTCCACGAATCCCGGCTTGACCGTGATCACCTCGACGCCCGCAGCAAACAATCGATTGCGCAACCCTTGAAGATAGACGCTGAGCCCCGCTTTCGCCGCCCCGTATAGATAATTGCTTTGCCGGCCTCGGTCTCCAGCCACGGAGGAAATCGCGCAGATAAAACCGGCCCGCCTTCGCTCGAAATGGTTGGCGAGAATATTAAGAGCAGAAACGCAACCTGTGAAGTTGGTCTCCAGAATCAGCCGGGCTTCATCCCAATCGCTTTGGCCCTTGACCTGATCGCCCAGGTAGCCGATGCAAACCACCGCTCCCACCAGCGCATTGCCTGCTTGCGCGAGGAAAGATCGCAAGCTGCCTGCATGGGTCTCGGTGTCGAGCGCGTCAAAGGGAAGAGTGCCGGCCTGAACGCCGTGGCGAATGCTAAGATCGGAGGCGAGCACGCTCAGCTCATCTCGATTGCGGCCCCCCAGCACAAGGTCGAACTTATGGGCCGAAAACTCTCGTGCCAGAGCGGTGGCAATTCCAGAGGTCGCGCCCAGAATCAGTACAGTTGACAAGCCCGTGCCTCCTCGCTGATCGCGCGGGCGTCTCGCCCGCTGTCGCGGCGGCGTCTCGCTGGCGCAAAGTGGGTGCGGCCAGGATGGCCGCGCTCCATCACCTTTCGACAATCGCAAGCCTGCGCGCCTGCGATGAAGAAAGCAGACCATTCGGGTCGAGCCGGTTCTTGATAGCTCGGAATTCTTCCAGCTTCGGGTACATCGCGGCGAAGGTCCGCGCGGCCATCACCGCATCCTTGGCCAGGTAGATTCTGCCACCATGACTCAAGACCACTCGATCCAATTCGTGCAGCAGCGGAAACAGCCCGCTGGCAACGGGAAGATCCAGGGCCAATGTGTAACCTTCGATGGGAAAGGAAAGCAGGCCGGAGCTGGATTTGCCAAATCGCTTCAGCACCGCGAGGAAAGAGGCGCGGCGCGACTGGGCCAGCCGCGTCAGGACCTCTTTCAGCCCCTCCAGTCCTCCCTCCAGAGGCAAGGCTACCTGGTATTGGACAAAGCCCCTGCGCCCGTACAAGCGGTTCCAATGAAGAACTGCGTCGAGAGGGTAGAAGAACGTCTCCAGGTCCACGAGTTGCCGGACGGCATTGCGATGCATGCCGTAATAGACCGAATTGAAGGCGCGCACCGTAAGACTGTTCAGCGCCAGCGAGGGAAAGTCGAAAGGAAGCGTCCAGCGGCGGCGCGCCGGTTCGGCGAGCGGCGCTCGGATGCGCGCCGGCAGCTCGTTCGCCGGCGCGTGATTACCCCGCATCAGGACGGCTCTTCCCATTTGCCGGCCCGTTGCCAGGCAGTCAATCCAAGCCACAGAGTATTGGTAACGGACGTCGGATTCGGTCATCCTTCCCAGCGCGTCTTCCAGATTTGCCGCCTGCTGGTAATCGACCAGCATCCATACTGAGGTGACGGGTCGCAATTTGATCCGGGCGCTGAGAATCGCACCCGTCAGTCCCATGCCACCAAGCGTGGCCCGGAAAGCTTCACAGTCGTGATTCGGTGAAGCGCAGAGTGTCTCGCCCCTTGGCGTCAGCAACTTGAAATCCAGAACAAAATTGCCGAAGGTGCCATCTTGGTGATGGTTCTTGCCATGCACGTCCGCAGCGATCGCTCCACCTACGGTAACGAACTTGGTCCCCGGCGTCACCGGCAGGAAGAAGCCGCGAGGCAGAAAATACTGAAGGATTTCAGCCAGGCTTACGCCCGCCTCGCACTCCACCACGCCGGACTGGGCATCGAAGGCCAGAAACCGGTTGAGCCGGGTGTGACAAATGACGCCCTGCCGGTTTAGTGGCGCATCGCCGTAGCTGCGTCCCAGCCCGTACGATATCAAGGATGGCTGGGCGCCAGACTCCAGGATGGCCGCTAGCTGGCGCTGGCTTTCGGGGCGGTAGACATTGCACGATTCGACCGGAAATCGTCCCCAACCGGAGAGTGCCTCGGTTACGAAATTCTCTGCCATAGTGCTACGACGCTACAGATAGATTATGAATATGACACTGGCCGCCCAAAAGAGCACGACCGAAAGCAAGACTGAATCTGTGAGAAACAACCGCGTCGGGTTTCCTCCTTCGTCGTTCTGGTGCACGAGATAGAGATAGCGGAAAATTCCGAAGAGAACAAAAGGAATCGTGAGATCGAGACGCTTGCCGGGGAATTTCATCTGCACATCGCTGGAAAGTGTGTAGAGCGCGTAGGACATGACGGTGGAAGCAGTAACAATCCCGATGAGCTGGTCCAGAAAGTAAGGCGAATAGCGGGACAGGATCGAGCGGTGGTTGCCCGCCTCTTTTCCCAAGGCTACTAGCTCATGCCGGCGTTTGCTGAGTGCGAGGAAAAGCGCCAGCAGCGTGGCGCACACCACCAGCCAAGGAGAGATCTCGACGTGGATGATGACTCCTCCGCTTACCACGCGCAAGACAAACCCGGCGCTGATGACAAAAACGTCGAGCAGAACAATACGCTTCAGCACCCATGAATACAGGACATTGATGAGGGCATACGCCGCCACGATGATGAAGAACGTACGGTCGAGGGCCCAAGCGCCACCCAGGGCTAGGAGCGCAAGGATGATCGCTGCCAGCGCGGCCGTTCCCACCCCCAGCCGGCCCGAAGCCACTGGCCGCAATTTCTTCAAGGGGTGGTTGCGGTCCTCCGACGCGTCAAGGATATCGTTGAGAAGGTAAACGGCGCTGGAAATCAGGCAGAACAGGCACGCCCCCGCCGTCACGCGCGCATTGCGATGCCAGTCGGTGATGCTCCGGGAAAAGATCAGGGCGGCAAATACGAAGCCGTTCTTCACCCACTGCTGAGGACGAAGGCTCGACCAGAGCCCGCCCGCAGCGAAGAGCGGGGTGCGGGCAGCGGCCTCCGGATAAGCGATTGTCGGCTCCATTACTTGCCTCCGCGACGGCGTGCGGCGCCTGAGCAGTGCCGAATTGGCCGCGATAAGCCTAACGTATCATCGCGGAATTTTCAAACCCTTCATTTAGTACGAAAGTAAGCGGTGGCGGGCCGCTCTAAAGTGCAATGATGTGCAAACGAAATGCGAATCCGGCTCCAGCGTTTCCGGCCCACTCGATCACTCGTCATCAGCATCGTCAAGCGCCAGGCTTTCCCCCAGCGCTGCGCTGCTCTTCTTCTCCTCCTCCAGTGAAATCGCCGGCAAGCCAGCCTGCTTCAGCGACGAGTTCAAGCCTGGCACGTCTTTGCTCTTGACCTCATTCCACTCCGCAAGAGCCTTCTGGGTGGCCTCTTGATCGCGCTGAACGGCAGTGATGGCGTCTGCCGTCGGGGCAAGGTCAGCGCTGCCCACGGCCCTCTCCACCTGGCCCAAAGCGACGGTCAACGAACGCAAGTTGATGGTGGCAGTCGGTTCGGTTTCGAAGAGGCCGGGTCCGGAGGTTCCACCAGCGAGAGTCAGTGCCTTCTTATCGAGTGCCTCCACCTCCTCGGCGAGTGCCGCGTGCTCGCTCGCCTTCGCCAACTTCGAACTGAGCGCCTGAAGCTGCTCATGGAGGCGATTGGCCTCGCCGAAGGCGGCGGAGGCCCGCGCCTGTGCAGTATTGATCTGCACGGCTGTTTTGAACTGTAGCGCCAAGTCCGCCAGCGGCGTCGTGACGCGCGGATCCATCTTCACCGTGAGCGGTTGCGTGTAGCTTTGGCCGCCGACCGTCAATTTCACGGCGTACTGGCCGGGGAGCGCCCACGGACCTCTCCCGCCCCGGAAGATTGCGACCAGAGGATTGCCCCCAGGCACACCTTGATAGCGAACATCCCACACAAACCGATGCATTCCGGGTTCAGCCGAGAGAGGCGCGGGGAAATGAATCCAGGACACCGGGAAGTCCAAATGCTTGGGGTCGAGTTGGAGCGCCTTATCGCTGCTGGAAAAACGCCGCGCCACCTTGCCGACGGGGTCCAGCACTTCCAGCGTAACGATCCCGCCGGGCGCCGACCTCAGGTAGTAATCAATCACGGCGCCGTCTGGAGGATTCTCGGCCTGCTGCTCGTCGAGCGGCATCGGTGTGCCCTCGAAGGCGGAGGGACGAACGCGGTACGCCGTTTCCGGCCGGAAAAGGTACGCCTCGGCGCTCGCCACGTGGTCGCTCAGTTGGCGCAGTGGCGTCACGTCATCCAGTATCCAGAACGATCGCCCATGAGTGGCGATCACGAGGTCATCATCGTGGATCACCAAGTCGCGCACCGAACAGTTGGGCAAGTTCAGTTGGAGGGGCTGCCACTCGTCACCGTCGTTAAACGAAACGAAGACGCCGGTTTCCGTGCCCGCATAGAGCAGGCCCTTCCGCACCGGATCCTCGCGTACTGCGTTGACGAAGCTCCCTTCCGGAATGCCCTTGACGATTTCCGTCCATGTCTTGCCGCCGTCGCGTGTGCGCTGGATATGAGGATCGAGGTCGTCCAAGCGATGCCGGTCGATGGCCGCGTAGACTGTGTTTCGATCGTGGCGTGAGGCATCGATGATGCCCACCTTTGACCACGGAGTGAGAGCGGGGGGAGTGACGTTCTGCCAGGTCTTCCCGTCGTCTCGAGTCACCTGGATGAGGCCGTCATCCGTCCCCACCCAGATCTCGCCCGCCACAAGCGGCGACGGCGCAATCGCGTAGATCACGCCGCGACGCTTTCCCACGCCCGCATCGACGTTAGCTGCGGCCGAAGCGTCGAGATTGGGTGGGACGCCGGGATCTTCGCGCGTGAGGTCGGGGCTCAGCACCTGCCACGTCTGGCCGCCATCCTTGGTGCGAAAGAGAATCTGGTTGCTGAAGTAGAGTTCGTGGGGATCGCGCGGCGAAATCACCAGCGGCAGCGTCCAGGTGCGTCGATAAGCGCCCGGGTGAGTCAGCGACGGCGCAATGTCCTGGCCTTGCCCGGTGATCAGGTTGTACTTGACCACGTCCGAGCCGAATGATCCCCCATAGAGAATACTGGGATCGAGCGGGTCGGTCGCGATGTAACCACTCTCGCCTCCGGCGCCCACCGGGCGCCAGTCGCGGAAGCTGATGGCGCCGGAGCGGCTCCGGCTGATGGTGCAGGCGGACCCCGAGTCCTGTTGCGCGCCACAGACCCAGTAGGGGAAGCGGTTGTCCGTGATGACGTGATAGAACTGCGCCGTAGGCTGGTTGTACCAGGAGGTCCAAGTCTTGGCGCCGTCGACGCTGACCACCACGCCTTGGTCGCTCGAGAGGATCATGCGCTCACGATCGCTGGGGTCAATCCAAAGGTGTTGATAGTCATCGCCGCCGGGCGCGCCCTTGATGATGTCGAAGCTCTTGCCGCCGTCCGTCGAGCGATAGAAGGAAGTGTTGCACACGTAGACGACGTCCGGATTCCTGGGGTCCGCGTTAATCCCGCCGAAGTACCAACCACGTTGCCAGATTCGCTGCTCAGGGTCAGTACGCTGCCAGTTTTCGCCGGCGTCGTCGGAGCGGTAGACCCCACCTTCTTTGGCGTCCACAATCAGGTAGACACGACCCGGCGCACTGGGAGCGACGGCGATCCCGATGCGTCCGACCCGCTCGGAGGGCAGCCCATGTCCGCTGAGCTGCCGCCACGTGTCGCCGCCGTCCGTCGATTTATAAAGGCCGCTACCCGGACCGTAAGACGGCGGGTAGACGTTCCAGGGTGTCCGCCGCGTGTGGAATAGAGCGGCGTAGAGAATGCGCGAGTCGCGAGGATCAAAGGCAAGGTCGACCGCGCCAGTGTCATCATCCTTGAAGAGCACCTTCTGCCAACTCTGGCCGCCGTCCCTCGAGCGGAATACGCCACGTTCGGCGTTGGGTCCGTAGGCGTGGCCGAGGGCGGCCACGAAGACAGTGCGTGGATCGTGAGGGTCCACCAAGATACGCCCGATCTGGCGGGTGTCCTCGAGACCAATGCGCGTCCAGGTCCGGCCCGCGTCCATCGACTTGTAGACGCCGTTCCCCGAACAGATGTCAGAGCGAAAGTCCGCTTCGCCCGAACCCACGTAGATTGCATTGGGGTCAGACGGCGCCACAGCCACGGCGCCGATCGAGGCGACCGGCTGGGAGTCAAAGATCGGAGCCCAGGTGCGACCGGAGTTGGTGGTCTTCCAGACGCCGCCGCAGACCGCGCCGAAATAGAACACATTGGGCTGGCCCACGACACCCGAAACGGCAACGGCGCGGCCACCACGAAAGGGTCCGATCATCCGCCAGCGCAGCCCCGCGAAGAGGCTGGGATCAAACTGCTGTCCGCAAACACGGCTCGGCGCGAGTCCCCCAAGCACCAAGGCGCACACCAGGATGGAGAAGGCGATCAGACGCAAGCGTATCGAGCGGGTCACGAAGAGGCACCTCCCGGAATTGAATTGGATCCGATAGCCCAAGTATAACACCGGGCGTTTCAAGACGCGGCAGCGGCGATGTCTGTTCAAAGCTGTCCAAGCTAAGATCTGACGTCCTTGCCGAGTGCGGCAGAGCCGCAAGTCACCGCTTCGCAGCTAGATCATAGGTTGGACAAGCATGCCGCTAGAACGTGACCCGCACGCCAATCTGTGCGGCGAAGGGGATCCCCACCGTTGTGCCCGGTCCGAAGAAATCTCCCAAAGCTCCGGAAGGAACGAGCAGTTGCTTGGGGTTGGTGATAGGAACAGCCTCCGTGCAGGCTGAGTTTTGGCAAAATGCCGTGGCATTGAAGAGGTTGATAACGGGTGTGGGCAGGGCCGCGATGTTGGTAACGTAGTTGGCGCCGGGGTTGTTTCGGTTGAAGAGGTTGAAGAATTCGATGAAAGGCATGACCACCCAACGCTCGCGCACGTTGAAGGGCCGGCTGACCCGCGTATCGACTTGTATGTAGGGGGTTCCGCGGAACTGGTCGAGCGTGGTCTGTGCACCGTCCACCACCGCGCGATCGTCCAGGGAGTCTCCATACCCGTTCACATCCACGGGAGTGGTAAGGGTGATAGGACGAGCGCTTTCCACCTGGGAGAGGGTGGACAGTTCCAATCCGCCGGCAAGGTGGAAGATGCCAGCGACTACGAATCGATGCGTCACGTCCTCGCCCGAGGGCCCGAAATCCCCCGCGCCGAAAGCGTGCAGCGGGTCACACACTCCATCCACGTAATCGAAAAGCTCGCCAAGCACGCAGCCCCAAGTCTTAGCCTTCGAAAGCGTGTAGTTCGCCACCAGATTGAGCCTTTGCGTCACATTCCCTTGCAGGTGGATCATCAGGCCGTCGTAACGCGAGCGGTTGTCGGAACGGAACACGGTTAAGTTGGGTACGTTATTCATCTGGTCCGTCGAGTCCGAAACTGGAAACAGTGGAGAGAAGAGGGTGAATCCTGCCTCGTACTGATAACGAGCGTAGGAGTGCACGCCTTGCTCGTGAACCCAGTCGGCGGCCAGGTTCCATTTCGAGTTGAAGGCGTGCTGGATGCCCGCGCTGGCATGGAGTGCATAAGGCGTCTTGTAGTGCGGATCGATGAGGGCGCCGGCGCCCCCGGCGGCCGCGCCTGCCAAGCATCCCGGATCGCCCAAGTTGACGCATCTGCCCGGTGCTTGATTAACCGCCTGGAAGGCCGTCACCCAGCCGTTCTGGGCGAGATCGTTGTAGTATTTGCCGAGCCCGGCGCGAATGACCGTAGCTCCGCTTCGGCCCGGAGAATAGGCAATGCCCAAGCGTGGCGCGATGGCCCCGCGGTAGTCGTGGGGTGCGGCGTTACTCAGCGGGATGTCCAAAGCCTCGAGCGTCAGGAGGGCGGGGTTCTGCAATTGCGAGCGGCCCGACGCCTCGAGAAGGCCAAACGTCGTGTCGTACCGCAATCCGTAATTGACCATGAAATGCGAAGCCGCGTGCCACGAATCTTCCGCATAAAACCCTAGCCGTTGGAGGTTCTGCGAAAAGCTGCCGTTCCCGGCGGGCGTGTCCACGCAAGTGGCGCCGGGTGAGGCCCCGGCGCCGCAGGAGAGATCGATCGAGAACTGCTGAGGCTCGCCAAGATAGTCCGTAGGGTTTAGGGGAAAGACGGTCAGGTTCTCAGCCGTCCCCGCCAGCGCCCCGCTCATGACAGGTTCGTGGATCAAGTCCACTCCGAAGCGCGGCGCGTGGCGGCTGGAAACGTGGCTCACGTCGTACCGGAACTGATATTTCTCCTGATTGCGCAGCACCGGGAAGGCCGTGATGGGCGTAACGAATTGGTTGTCGCCGAAAGTCTCGAAGCCGGAAATGGAGCTGGAGGTTGAGCTGAACGGGAATGCCAGAGCGAAGCCCAGATTGACGTTGCGCGATTCAGTGTGGTGCAGCAAACCGGCGCCGAGAGTGAGCGACCCCAGCCAAGTCGGGCTGAAAGTAAACTGATTTCCCAGCGCGAAGCTCCAATAGCGTGAGACCGAGGTGGCGCCCGTGGAGGGCAACGTGGCTTGCTGGACCAAATCGTTCCGCGTGTTGTAATTATCGGTCGCCGCTCGCAGAAACCACTGCGAGCGTGGCGACTGCGTCCAATCGAACCGGGTTGTGCCCATGTAGTCGCGGAAGGGAACGCGTACATAGGGAGGCACGGAGATCGAGTTCACTCCGGGAATCAATCCCTCTGCTGCCAGAGTAGCCAGAGCGTCGAATTGGGTTATGCTGGCCGGACTATAGGCAACGCTGGCGTCTTCGTGAACGGCTTCAAGGGAGGAGAAGAACCAAACCTTTTGCTTGCGAATTGGCCCGCCAATCGCGCCAATGTAGTTCTGACGCGAAAAGGGCTGCTTGGGATTGGGAGCAGGATTGTCGATGGGGAAGCGGGCATTCATGCTTTTCGCTCTCTCGTAGAACGCACCGTCCCCGTGCCATTGATCGGTTCCGCGCCTGGTGGCTATCACCACCGAGCCCGCCGTGGTGCGCCCTGTGTCCGCGTCCTCTTGCGAAGTGCGGACGGCAAATTCCTGGATCGTGTCAGGCGAGAAATTCTGCAGAAACCCGCCAATATAATCATCGGAATTGTCGATCCCATCGACGGAGAGCTGCACGTTGAGGCCGGAACTGCCGCCGAAGGAGACTGCGGTAATGCGCGCCTTGGTGGGGTCGGAGGGTTCCACGGGTTCGGTGCCCGGAACTAGATACGCAATGTTGGCAAAGCTGCGATGCGCCAACGGGATCTCGCGCAGATCTTGCGCCGACACGGCGCCCTGATGCATGGTGCCGGTGGTATCGAGCGCCTGAGTCGTGATGGAAGAAACTTGGGCCTTTACGTTCAGGCTCTGCGCAAGCGTCGCCGGCCGCAGGGTGACCGTAACGTCGCGCACGGAACTGACAACCACAACCACCTCAGCCCGGGCTTCGGCGAAGCCAGGCGCATTGACGATGACCTGGTAGGAGCCGGGGGGAAGGTCGTCAAGACGAAAGTCCCCGAATGCGCCAGCGGCGACTTGCCGCTCCAGCCGAGAGCCCTCCGCCCGAACCACGATGGCGGCTGCCGGCACGCGCGCGCCATTCGAGTCTCGCACGACACCCACTATTGCCCCTCGTGGGTTCTGGGCCTGCGTCGACAAAGGCAGCAGCGCCAAGAGCACAGATAGGAGTAGGAAGTTTCTTTTTGTTCTCAAGGACATTTCAGTTTCGCTTGTCCATTCGTAGCGCCAGCCCTTAGGTCGGCATGCGGCCACAAGGGCCGCCCCTGAAGCCGTCAGGCGCGGCTCACTCCTCGTTCTCAGACTCAGAGGCAGGCGCGGGCTCTGCTTTCAGTTGGATCTCAGGAAGTCCCGCTCCGCTCAACTGGCGGTTGAGGGCCGGTAGGTCCTTTGACTTAATCGCGCTCCAGCGCGTCATTGCCGCGGCATAGTCTTTCTCGACGGACGCAAGCGCGGTCATCTGGGTAGCTGTGGGCGCGGCGTCCGCGCCCCCTACCTGGCCATAAAGGCCTCCGACTTCGCCCGCGACGCGGGGAAGTGTTTCCTCGGTGGGGCGTGTTGCGAAGCGTCCGCCTCGACTTCCTTCGAGCGCAGTGAGCTTGGTGCGAAGCGCGCTTACCGCCTCCGCCAGCGAGCCGGTCGCTTGCCTCGAGAGCGTCTCGAGCTGATGGTCGAGTCCGGTCAGCGCGGCGCGCGCTTCGAAACTCTCATTCATCATCGCCGCCAAACGGGTTTCGACCTCATGCTGTTTTCGCAGGCCTGCGGCGGGCGTCGAGACGCGTGGGTCCATCACGACCTTGAGGGACGCCGTCAGGGTCTTACCCTCGGCGGTCAGCCGGACGGTGTACTGGCCCGGCAGCACGAGCGGTCCCGCGGGCTCGCGTGGGGTGTCGTGCGGAATTGCTGAAATCGGGTAGCCGTACTCCGACGCTTGCGGGGGAGTCTCGCGCAGGTCCCACACAAATCGGTGCATACCCGGAGCGCCGGATGGGATCCTGGGCATGCGGACCCAGTAGATTGGTATCGACAAGGTCTGCCGTAGCGACTCGAGCGTGAACGCGGGCTTGTCGTCGCTCGAGAAGCGGCGTACCACTTTGCCCGCAGCGTCCAGGATCTCGAGCGTGACGGGACCGGTTGCGGCCTCGCCTAGAACGTAATCAATCACCGCTCCGTCGGGAGGATTCTCACCTGCGGGTTCATCGGGAGGCAGGGGCGTGTCGGTGTAGGTATCGCGCCGGACGCGGTAGGCCGGGGCGGGTTTGAAAAGGAAAACGGAGGCGTTCGCCGCTGCCGCCATCTGACGCAGAGGACTAATGTCGTCGAGCACCCAGAATGACCGGCCATGCGTCCCCACCAGAAGATCGTCCTTGTGAATCCACAAGTCGCGCATCGAAGTGTGGGGCAGGTTCTGTTGCAGAGACTGCCAGTGGTCACCGTTGTCGAACGACACCCACACGGCGTTCTCCGTGCCGGCAAACAGCAGGCCCTGCATGACCGGATCCTCGCGCACCGTATCCACAGGACCCACGTCCGGCAGGCCCGCGACTATCTTCTGCCAAGTCTTGCCGCCGTCACGCGTGCGGTAGATGTAAGGGTGCAGATCGTCAATCCGGAATAGGCTGACGGAGGCGAAGGCGGTGTCGTTATCGAAGTGCGAGGCCGAAATCTGCGTTACCTTGTTCCACGGCTGCAATTCGGGAGGAGTAATGTCGCTCCAGTTCTTGCCCCCATCGCGGGTGATCCAGATCAGTCCGTCGTCGGTCCCGGCCCACAGTGTGTTTATGTCTTTGAACGAAGGGGCCAGCGAGTAAATGGCGCCCCGCACTTTGGCCGCGTATTCGTCTTTTGCTGCCAGGTCGCCCAAGCTTGCCGGGATGCCCGGATGAGGCCGGGTGAGGTCGGGGCTGATGGTCTCCCACGAGACGCCGCCATTGTTTGTCCGAAAGAGGACGTTGGCAGCGTAATAGAGGATGTGGGGGTCGACGGGCGAGAACACGACCGGCTCGGTGCGATCAGTGCGGTACTTGTCACCCCGGAGCAAAATCGGGGTCACGTCTTGGACCTGACCCGTAATCCAGTCGAACTTCGACACTGAGCTGCGGCCGCCGCCGTAAACTGTATTGGGATGGAGCGGGTCGGGGGCGACGTAGCCGTATTCGATGACGCCGACGGGGTGCCACTCACGGAAAGTGATTTCACCATCGTTGCCTCGGCTCGCGATCCCCACCGAGCCGCTCTCCTGCTGGCCGCCATAAACCCGATAAGGAAACGAATCGTCGGCGATGACATGAAAGAGCTGCGCGGTCGGTTGGTTGTACCAGGAACTCCAAGTTTCGCCGCCATTCACGGTTATGATGGCGCCCTGATCGCTGACCAACAGAATCGTGTCGTGGTTGTTAGGGTTAATCCACATGTTCTGGTAGTCATCGCCGCCGGGCGCGCCGCGGATGCCGGTCCACGTCTTGCCGCCGTCGTTCGAACGCCAACAGACGATGCTGGTGGTGTAGATGACCTCGGGGTTCTTCGGGTCGGCCACGGGAATGGCCAAATCGCCCCCGCCGATGCGCTGCGCGGGCCGCGAGTCGTTGGTGATTACGGCCCAATGCTCGCCGGCATCATCGGAACGGTAGATGTGCGTCCCGTGAAGATCAGCCAGGCTCGAGTAAAGCCGCCGCGGGTCGCTGGCCGCAATGGCGACGTAAGCCTGCACCAAGTCCTCGGGCAAGCCTCCGGCGAGTTTATTCCAGGTGTCGCCCCCGTCCGTGGATTTGAAGATTCCGCCACCCGCGCCGCCATAAGAATTCCCGTCCTCCCAGGGCCCTTCCCGCCCGCGCCACAGACACGCGTAGAGCACCTCGGGGTTCGAGGGGTCAATCTCAATGTCGGATCCGCCGGTATTCTCATCCTTATAGAGGACCTTCTGCCAAGTCTGGCCGCCGTCGGTGGAACGAAAAATGCCTCGTTCTTCGTTCGGGCCGTAGGGATGGCCGAGGACCGCCGCAAACAGACGGTTCGGATCGCGAGGATCAACGGCCAGCGCCGGAATCTGCTGCCCGTCGCGCAAGCCGAGGTGCGTCCAGGTCTTTCCGGCGTCGGCGGACCTGTAAATTCCGTCCCCGACCGCGAGGTCGGGCCGTTGTAAGCCCTCTCCACTTGCCACATAAACAATGTTGGGATTTGAAAGAGCCACCGCAATGGCCCCTATCGACTGCGTCGGCTGGTCGTCGAAGATCGGGTTCCAGGTGCGGCCGTAGTCGTCCGACTTCCAGACACCGCCGTTGACCTGCCCCATGTAGAACACGTTGGGTTGGCTCGGCACTCCGGCGACGGCACGCGCCCTCCCGCCGCGGTACGGGCCGATCATGCGCCAGCGCATCTCTTGATAGAGCGTGGGCGAGTACTGTTGCGCGCCGGCGAAATTCGCCGCGGCGCACGCGGCAAAGAGACTAAGAATGGGCAAACGTAATCGACTCAATGGAACCTCCGCCCCCGACGCACTAGGATAAACCAGATTCGGTCCAGCCGGGAAGCTGTTGATTCAAGTTGCGGCGTGGCGCATAATTCGCCGATGCTTCTCACACTCGCTGACTGCCAGAAAATCCACGGCGCGGCGCTCGGTGTCTTGAGCGACTTGGGAGTTCGTGTCGACGATGCGGGAATAATCCGCACCTTGCAAGAGGCGGGCGCGACAGTAGCGGGCGAGAACCGCGTTCACATTCCCGCCCACTTGGTGGAATGGGCTCGCCGGCAGGCGCCCTGCCAGGTCAAGATTGCTGACCGCGCGGGTCATCTCTGGCAGCTTGGCCCGGACGGCGGGACGCTGGTAGTGACGGGCAACGCGCTTTACATCACACGAGGCCGGGTCCGTAGCGAGCTCCGCGCCGCTGATTTGGCCGAACTGGCGCGCATCGCCGATGCCTGCCCCAACATTCATGGCATGGTGGGGACTTCCATAGCCGACTACCCTCCCGCCAGCCGCGATTTCGCGGGCTTTCGCATCATGGCGGAATTCACGGGCAAACATCTGCGCCCGTGCATCTACACGTCCTCGGGCGCCCGCACGGTGATCGAGATGGCTAAGGTGCTGCTGGAAGGCTCGACTCTGCGCGAGCGCCCCATCGTCAGCACGGGCTTCAGCATCATCAGCCCCCTGCACTGGACGGCCCTGGCGCTGGCCGTCTTCAAGGAGACGGCGGGCCTGGGCGTACCCGCCATGATCAATTCCGAACCACTGGCGGGCGCCACCGCGCCGGTCACTCTGGCCGGATGCCTGGTGATTGGCGACGCCGATACGTTGAGCGGGCTGGTTATCAATCAGCTTCTCGAGCCGGGCCGGCCGTGCTTTTACAACGTCGGGTTCGCCCATGTCTTCGAGATGTCCGCAGGCCTGGCCCTGACGGGCGCGCCGGAGAATGCCCTCCTGCAAGCGGCGGGGGCCGACATGGCGCGATTTCACGGCCTGCCATGCGCATCTTGGATGTCTACGGAATCACTCTGCGCTGACTCGCAAGCAGCCTTCGAGAAAATGATCGGCGGCATGGCCCACGCCGCCGCAGGCGTCAACTTGATCTGGGGGGCCGGCAATCTCGAGTCTACCTTGGCGATGTCGTGCGAGTCGCTGGTAACCGATGATGAGATTGCGGGCTACTTCCTGCGTTATCAAAAGGGGCTTCCGGTGGACGAAGAGAATCTGGCTCTCGAGGATATTCGAGAAGCGGGCAGGTCCGGGGACTTTCTGAATTCCCCGCACACCCTGAAGCATTTTCGCCACGTCCTGAGCCGGGCGCAATTGGCGGTGCGCGCCCGGCGGGGCGACTGGGAGGCAAAAGGCTCGCGCAGCTTTGAGGAGTCGGTAGAGCAGCGGGTGCGAGACATCCTCGCGCAGGAGCCCAAGCATTACCTGGACCAGCATCAGCGAGCTGAATTGGAACGGCTGGAGCGATCGGTGGCGGCGTCAGGGTAATTCACTAATGGCCCCTACGCTGTGGTGGCGGTGGACCGATCTGGAAACCCCGGCCCGCGCTAGCGTGCGCCAGCGGCTCGCACCGGGCTTTCCTCTTCGACGCGCTTCTCAGCTTGAATTTTCTGAGCCAAGTCAGCCAGATAAGCGTCCGCCAGGTAATACTTCGCCTGCACAAAGCGCGGGTCGAGTCGCAGCGCCTCGTGTAGTTCGCTACTCGCAGTGTTTTGAGTGCGACCAGGGCGGGAATCATCGGAAGCGAGAACAATATGGACCCCGCGGAGGCCGGTCCGCGAGTAGCCGTAGGTGGAATCTCTGGGGCGATCAGAGAGCATCGCTACAGTTGCGAGCGTAGCGCAGCATGACGCGCAAGTTCTCGACCGGCGTATCACGCGGCACTTCACAGCCCGCGCTCACAATGAATCGACTCCCCGCCTGTCGATGGCACTCCGCCACGGCGGCGTACACTTCACCCGGTGTCCCATTGCGCAATACTCGCACGGGATCGATGTTCCCGAGCAGGACTTGTTCCGGCCCCATCGCGGCACGGCCTTCCGCCATGGGCGCGAGCGAATCGAGATCGACCACGTCGCACCCTAGCTGCCCCATGAGCTTAAGAATCGGCCGAGTGTTACCGCAGATATGCAGCCTCGTCCGGGTGCCTAGCGCGCGCAGGCCGTCCATCATACGTTTCTCGTACGGCCACACGAACTCCTCGTAGATTTTGGGGCCTACCAGCGATGCCGCGGCATCTCCCACGCCAATCAATTCCGCGCCTTCCGCAACCTGCGCCTCGGCGAAGGTGAGCTCGAGTTTCAGGACGAACTCGAACAACTCGACAACAAACGACGGGTCATCGAAGAAATCCGTCATCAGGTTGTTGATGCCGCGCAGGTCCGCAGCCTGGGCGGCTGGTCCCTCAATCCAGCCTTCGATAAGCCTGTCTTTGCCCACTCGACGCCGGTAAAGACCGAGGGCCCTCAGGCGGTTGCCCATACGCGGGCTCGAATAAGGGTCGGGGACTTTCAAGCCCGTCAGCTTGACCTTGTCGGTCAACAACGCGTTCTGCTCATCGAGCGCCGGCGGCTGGTTGGGAAAGAACTTGACGGGCGCGCCACAATCCGCCGCTTCCCCCGCCGGGTCTGACATGGTGTTTACGTAATCGAAATCGAACTCCTCTGCGGTGTACACTTGCCCCTCGACCAGCACCTGGCAGTCCGTCGCATAATCGCGGTACTGTGCACCGATACGGTCGCAGGCAAACATCATCGTTATGGGCATGAAAGGCAGGCTGTCCACCGGTTTGCCGTCGATCATCGCCAGAATCCGCTCGCGTCCCTTCATGTTGTCCTCGGCTGTTGCTTAGTGCCCCACCACCGGCAAAACTAATGCCGAGGGGTGCGCGCGGTCGTGGTAAACCATATTGGTGGCCTTCACGAAGCGTGCTGAAGACTCCGGCTCCTGGCCCGTATTCAGGTTGCGGTCGAAGCGGGGAAAGTTGCTGCTGGAAACCTCCAGCCGGAGCTTGTGCCCCGCCAGGAACACATTGCAGGTAGACCACAGGGAGAGATTAAACTTGTACACCTGGCCGGGATTCATCAACTCGGCTTTCTCGCGCGAGTCGCGGTAGCGAGCCCGCAGAATCCCTTCGGTAAGATTCTGGGCATAGCCGTTTGGCCAGACATCCACCAATCGACCCGTGAAATCGGTGTCCACGGCGGAGGAGCTGGCGTAAAGTTCGAGCCGGACCGGCCCCGTCACTTCCGTGTCCTGCTCGAAGGGGGGAGTGGTGTAGACCAGCACGTCGTCGCGATTCTCCGCCGTCCGCTGGTCAAAGGCGCCGGGAGGTTCGCCTTGCGCATCGCAGCAGAGAGGCCCGCCGCGCGTCGGCACGGGGTCGCTAGGATCGTAAACGTATTTGTCCGCGGGTTCCCCGGCCGGAGGCGCGGTGCTTAAGACGCCGTCGCCTGCTAAGGTGTTGGCCTTGTTCGCGGCGTGCAGGTAATACCGCACCTCCTGGGCGCGCTCGAGCGGCCAAGCGGGTTCCTCACGCCAGATGTTCTTGCCCATCACAAATAGCTTGACCGGCTTTTCCCCGCCCATGCCGTTATCAATACCCTTCAATAAATAATCGTACCAGCGCAAGGTAACAGCATCCCCGTCGACCACCGACTCTTTGCCGAAATCGACATCGCCGATCACCGGTCCCGAACCCGCATGACCTCCAATCACTACCATCAAACGCTGGCCGTTCCGGGCAGCTTCGCTGCCGCCGTGGGCTTTGATGCCGAGGTAATTCCGCAGGGTGCCGTCCTGGAAGATGTCGTACCAGGCTGCGACGTGCAACGCCGGCACCTGGATGCGCGCAAAGTTTTCCTCAATCGACCACTGCTTCCAATAATCGTCATAGCTGGGGTGCGCCAGCCAGTCCTGGAAATAACCTGCCAGGCCAGAGACAGCGCCGAGGTCCAGCAAGGGATACTCCGTAAGCGGCAACTTCATGGCCCAGCGGAGCGCGGAAGAATCCTTAGCCACGCGGCGGTCTAGAGTATTTTCCGCCAGAATGGTGGTCCATGACTGGTCGAACCATTGCTCGAACGCGCCACCCTGGTAAGTCCAGTTTTCGTGGTAGTTGGAGCCGGTCACACCGGGTTGGATTCCCGCCAGGTGCGGCGGGGCAGCGATGGCGGCGAGCATCTGAGTCGCGCCCACATACGATTCCCCGTACATTCCCACCTTTCCGCTCGAGTAGGGCAGCGCCGCGGCCCACTCCACGGTGTCGTATCCATCCTGCGATTCGTGCGTGAAGGGATACCACTCACCCTCCGAGGTGTATCGTCCGCGCACGTCCTGGGCGATTACCACGTAACCGCGCGCTGCGGCTTGGTTCGCAAACTGCGCCTCCTCGCGCTTGTCGTAGGGAGTGCGCACCAGAAGCACCGGAAATCTTCCCTCGGCTTTGGGCCGGTAGATGTCCGCGCGCAGCACCACTCCATCTCGCATCTTGGCCGGCACGCTTTGCTCCACGATAACGTCGTAGTGCTCCGCGCCGAGCGCCGGGATGGCAGTCCAAGTGGCAAGCAGGAGAAAAGCGCAAGCTATTCTTCGCATCATAGTCGATCCTCGAATGACCGGGGTTAGCTTAACACAGCCTGGATGAGATGTGCCTAAGTTTGGTTTGCCCTGTTTCGACCGCTTGCTCCCGGCTAAAGATTCCCGCTTGTCACTCTCAGTGCCCACCCGCCAGTCCAAAAATCCTTCCTACCAGCCGGACCAGCGGCACGTTTTCCGGCGAGCCGGCGCAACTTTTGAGTTCGGTGATCGGCCCATGCAGGATTTTGTTCAACATACCGCGAGTGAGGGCATCCACCGCCCGGCGCTGCTCGGCGCTGAGGCCGGCCAGGCGGCTGCTGTATCGTTCGATTTCACCCTCGCGGATAGCGTTTACTCGATCCTCGAGGGCCACGATGGTGGGAGCGAGGTCGCGCGAGGCGAGGCGGCGCATCGTTTTCCGTACTTCCTCCTGAACAATCTCCTCCGCCCAGACGGCCTCCCGCTCGCGTTGTTTCTTGTTGGACTCGACCACCTGTTGGAGATCGTCAATATTGTAGACGAACGCGTTGTCCAGCTCGTTAACCTGTGGGTCGATATCGCGCGGAACTGCGATATCCACAAAGAACATCGGACGGTTCCGGCGAGCCGAAAGCAGTCTCGAGACCAGCTCCTTGTCTACGATGTACCCGGGCGCGCCCGTGGAGCTGATGACGACATCAACCTTCGAGAGATGCTCAAAGAGTTGGTCGAAAGAAACAGCCGTGCCGTTAAAAGCCGTCGCAAGCTGCACGGCTCGCTCGTAGGTGCGGTTCGTGACGTAAATGGCGCCCGCGCCGCTGCGCAGGAGGTGCTTGGCGGCGAGTTCACTCATCTTGCCTGCGCCGATTACAAAGATGGTCTTGTCTTCGAGGCTGCCAAATATCTTCTTGGCCAGCTCGACCGCGGCGGACGATATAGAAACCGCTGCACTCCCCAGCGCCGTCTCGCGCCTCACCCGCTTCGCCACCGCCAGAGCCTGGTTCACGATTTCCTTGAGTCTGCCGCTCAGCCCGCCGGCTTCATTCGCCACGAAATAGGCATGCTTTAACTGGCCGAGGATTTGAGGCTCGCCCATGACCATCGAATCGAGACTGGCGGCCACGCGGAACAAATGATGCACTACTTCCTGCTGCTGGAAGTGGTAGAAGAAGCGCTCGTATGGGCCGAGATCGAAACCGTGGTGGTCCGCCAGAAACTTGCGGAGAATCGATTCGGCATCGATGCCGTCTTCCGCCGAAACCAGCACTTCAACCCGGTTGCAGGTGGAGAGGATCAGGCCGTCGCGAATGCCGTCGCAGTGGACCAAGTCAGAAACCGCTTGCGCCAGGCGCGACTCAGCGATGTTCATCCGCTCTCGGACTTCCACCGGAGCGGTGCGATGATTGACGCCGATAAGGACCAGATTCATGGCTGAATTTCAAATTTGATATCTGAGATTTCAAATTGCCTTAACGCACTCGACCGCCTTTTCCAACCCCGGCAGCCACCTGCCGTCCGTGCGGGTGATCATGGCAGACCAGAGTACAAGAGTTACTGGCTCTGTTATACGAGAGCGGCACCGCGCCGTTCGGGGCGACCACCCGAGCGTCGAAATTCACCAAACGTTGCCCGGAAACGGCCCCTGACTGTGCGCCCATGCCATGAGCCGTATGGCATACCGAGCACGAGAACCCGTCCTGGCTGATATGGCGCGCGTGTTCGCTGAAGCTGGTATTGTTCAGCACATGTGTGAGATCGTGGCACTTGGCGCACAAAGCGTACGGACCGCCGTTGGCGCCGCCCTCGGCGCTTAAACTCGGATTCGGGAACAGATTCGTAATCAGCTTGCCCGGAGCGGACGCCTGGCTGAACTCATATCGCCGCTCCAAAATGTGCGCAAACATCGATCCGTGCGGGCCGTTGGGGCCGTTGCCGCCGAACTCGCGATTGTCGTCGCTGTTGTGGCAGTCAGTGCAGAGGATTCGAGTGCCCACGCTGCGCCCCATCGTCCTGCCATCCAGATCCAACATGCCGGGACGCAGGCTGGGTTGCGGTAGCACGCCGTTCGAATCGTGCGTCACCGGATGACTCGAGGTTGCCGTAGCGCTGAATTGGGGAATGACGTTCAGCGGATTGCTGGCGGAAACCACCCGTAAAGGCATATAGCCCGGCATTGCTGTGCATTGCTGGCCGGCGCTCGAGCCGTGACAACGCAGACAATTCTCATATTGATTGACGGCGGGATCAACGACGGTGGCGCCGTCACTTGCGCTGATGCCCCTCACCATGGCCTGGGAAACACGTATCGCAGGCGCACCGGGAAAGCTGACAACCCGGTTCGAGGAATGCGGATTATGGCAGTCTACGCAGGTAACATGGATGTCTTGATTCAACAGCACATTCTCATTCGCCCGGTGTGGTGTGTTTCCCGATGAGACTGAATGGCCGTATTTGGGCGCCACCATTTCTGCGAGCACGTTAGCAACAGGGGGCGAGACATTCGAGCTGCCATTGTGGCACGCCAGGCACGTTTGGTCGTCAGACGCCTGAAGCAGCGAGTTCGCCGCTTGAGCGTTGTGGGGCGTGTGGCACGACGTGCAGCCGTTCCGCGCCACTGAGCCGTAGTGTCCCAACGATACCGGTCGGGCGGTGGTCGAGGCCTGCTTTGAACCTGCGGCGGTGTTTTCGAGGGTTACTTGCGATGCCACCTTGTTGGTCGCCGTGGCATGACTGCTCGTCTTCCACCCTGCCAGCGGATTGCTTTTGATTGTGGATGCGTTTGCGGTAAGCGGCGCTCCGAAGGCGCGCATCATCCCGTGGTTTGCTTCCAACACATTGGTCAATCCCATGCCGGATGCCGTCGGGATCGTGGTGTGACACGCGAGGCAGAGTGCGCTGTTGGAATTATTGATCGCCAGGAAATTCGCATTGTTGGGGTCAAGCTTCTGCACGTGGGGGTTGTGGCAGCTTGTGCATTCAACGTTTCCATTGACGAGTCGCACGGCCCCGGTCGGATCGGCCGTCGAAGGAGGGTTGGAGGTCAAAGTGGAGACCAAATCACTATTGGGCTTCAACGGCAGGACCAAACTGACAGGGTGCATGGTTGCGAGGTTTGTGCCAAAGACGTCCGAGGGGCTCATCTGGCCCGTAATCGCGACGCGACCGTAAGCGACCAGCGCTCCCGGAGACCCCGCCACCGTGCCATCATGGCAGCTCAGACAGAGTGTGCTGTCCGTGCCCAGCGGCGGCGAGGGGTTGGGCGTGTTAACCAAAGTCGAACTCGAATAAACGGTGTAGGACTGGACGCTGGAGAGTTTGGTGTTCCAAAGCGGAGTCTGTGCGACGCCGGCGGCGCCATTCAATCCGGAGTGCGGCGCGTGGCAATACAGGCAGGAACCGGACAGCGTACCCTTTGCCGGTGAAGTGCCGTTCGGAGACAGGTCGTGCGAGCCGATCACATCACTCTGCGCCCGTGCGCCCGCCGTGAAGCCCAGGATCACCACCAAGACACAAAGACACAATGCAGGCAGATCGGCAGATAGGCAGATGGGCAGTGGGGATTTTCCTATCTGCCTATCTGGCCACCTGCCTATCTGCCGGCTTCCTCGGTGCTCGAGTGTCTGGTCGGTGATCATTGCTTCCCCTGCGCGACGTACTGGAAGACCTGGACGCGACGGTTGTAGGAATCGACCACAAACACGCGGTCCTTACGATCGATGAACAAACCCGCGGGCAACTGAAATTCCCCGAAGCCCCCGCCTTTCCCGCCAAAGTAATACAGAAGCTGTCCTTGGCGGTCGAAGACTTGCACCAGCCCGCTCAGGCCATCGACGACGTAGAGATGCCCTTCGGAATCGACCCCGATTCCCTTGGGCCGAAACATTTGGCCAAATCCCTCGCCAATCTGGCCCACGGAGTATTGGAACTGCCCGGAACGATTCAGGGCCTGCACGCGGAAGTTCATGGCGTCTACGACGTACAGATCCTGGCCATCCAGCCGCAACTCGGTGGGGAAGTTGAATTGGCCCTCGCCTCGACCACCTCGGCCAATCTTCTGCAAGACCTTGCCTTGCATGTCGAGCACGAAAATCTGGTGCCGCAAGGTGTCCGTCACGTAGATCCGCTGGGCTTGCGAATCGACCGCGATTCCGGTCGAACGTTTGAAATACCCCTCGCCTTTCACACTGCCGATCACTCGCTGGAACTTCCCGCTGCTCTCAAAGACAAAGATTTTGCCGGAGTAAGAATCGGTCACGTAGATGTTGTCGGCAGCATCCACGGCGGCACACTGCGGGGACTCGAGCCCATCGGTGTCTTTTTGATGCGAGATGAACTTGTACTTGTGCTCGGCGAAATCGAAGATGTGAATGCCGGCGGCGCCCGGGTCCGTCACGATAATGCGGTCACGCGAATCGGTAACCACGCTGTAAGGAGCGATCAGGGCGTGAAACTGCGGTTCACCCGCCACCGCGTCGAGCAGGCGGCCCCAGAAGCTATGCTTGGTCTTAACTTCCCTCTCTGAGCTGAAGGCGCCTTCATAGCGGAGCTTGCGCCCGCCCTCTAGTTCTAGCTCCGGCACCGTCACCGGGCTCGCCGGATTCGCCTTCGACCGAGCCGTCACCACGCCGGGAAGCAGCAGAAGGACTAGTAAGCAGAAAGCAGAAGGCAGAAAGCGAAACGATCGAGGTCGGACGGATGTTTGTTCACCCGATCTCCCGATCACCCGATCTCCCGATCTCAGAAGAAATTGAACCACCTTGATACTCCAACGTAGAATGAGCCTGTCAGCGTGGGCGGCATTCCAGAAGTGCTGAATCCCTGCACCAACCTTAAGTACCCCGCCTGGAAGTTCAGCTTGCGCACCCGGTAGGTGGCAAGAAAATACATGTTCTCGTTATTATTGTTCGAGAGCGTCGAGTTACTGTTCGTTCCGCTCAGGGCCTTGGCGTATATGGCAGAGAGCGTGAGCCCCTTAATCGGGCTAGACCCTACCCCAGCCGAGTACGATTTGCCGTTATAGAGGACGACTGCCGCCGGATTGACGGCGGGCAGCGGAACCGGAGTCGGCACCAAGCCGGTCGAGGTCAAAACCGCGTTGCCGCTGGCGTCCGAGTAGGAGCCGTTAAGGCTGAAGTGGAACAGGGCGAGCGAAGTCGAGTAGCTCTGGCTGGAATTTTTCGACCCAGGCACATTGGTCAACAAGCTCTGGGCGCCGCTGGCGTAGGCGCCCCAATAGGCTCTGCGCCGGATCCTGCGGCCCACGCTGCCGTTGTAACTGTAACCCGAGGTCACATAGTTGATCAGTACGGTCTGCATATTCTGCGAGTAGCTGAAGCCGCCCGCCAAGGTCCAACGCCGAAACTGATGCGTGTAGTTGAGGGAAGAGTTCAATCCCAGCAGGCTTTGGTGAGTGGTGTCGATCGTGGTGCGCGTCAGACCCAGGACGCCGTTGATCTGGCCCCCCAACAGCCTGTTGGAATAAGTCGCGGTGCCGTTATAGGAATCGGAAGCGAAGGAGTTTCCAAAGAAAGTCTGCTGCTGGCGTTCGACGAACGCGTGCAAATTGAGATGCTGCGCCGGCATCTCGTAATTCGCATAACCAGTCACGCTGAGATCGTGCGACGACTGTTGCGGCCCGTTTTCCGGCAGAACGGCGCCCGCTGTCACCAGCGAGCTATAGAGACTTCCTTCCAGGTTATCCGTGTAGTAGGTGTTCGCCCCGACGTGCAGGTGGGTTGCCGGGGCGAAATTCAGCGCGCCCGTGATTGTGTCGATGTCCGTATCGTAGTTACCGGTGGACGTGGAGTCGCCGAGGTTGGCGCTCAGGTCTAATCGCGAGGCGCCTACGGAGATGTTTCCATCCCAGGGAAGCTTGTGTCCGACGCTGAAGAAATAGGAACCGCCGTCGGTATTGGAGTTTTGGGCCGGCTCGCCTGCCAGGAACTCGGGCGTGACAGTCTTGGTGCCTACGTATTGATAGCCGCCATTCAAGCTGAAACCCGCGATCCGGTAGGCCGAGGTGGCCGAAAACGTCTCAGAATGCAATCGCCCATTGGTATCCGCACCGTAAATCGAGTAGGCGTCGCTGGCATCCGAAAAACTGAGATTCAGCGTGGGCAGATTATCCAGGTGAACGCCCCAGGTGAGCGCTAGCGTCTGGGTGTCGCCGTGCGTGGTGAAGTTGGCCACGCCCGGAAGATTGAAGTTCCCACTGCTGTTAAACGCAGTGGAATAGCTGATCGAGCCGGGAAACGCGCTGCCGCCAAAGATCTTGGCGGTGGCGTTGACGCCGCTGGCGGCGGTCATCGACTGGAAAGTGGAATTGAGACGCGATTGGTTATAAAACGGCTGAATATCGAAGGAGAGGAAGTTCGGATTATAGTACGAACCCGTTAGGTCGGCTATGCCGGCTCCGGCGATGCTGTGGTCGGAACCGACGCTGTTCGAGTAGTCGTCGCTGTATCCGACCGAGACCGTACCGTTCAGATTCATCGTGGCCTCGCCGGATTTGACCTGCGCCAAAGCGCGAGCGGCTAGAGCCAGGGTGAAAACAGCCAAAATGGCAGGTGTCCTCTTCATAAAATGATGAAATATCGCACATCGACTGCCAAATGAGCACCACCTGGACTCAAAGACACCGCGCAGTGCAGCAATTGGTTTTCTTGGCGTCTTGGTGGCTTGGTGGTTCATCTCCTCACAGTTTCTCGATCCTGGCATTCTTGCTCAGCTTCGCAGCCAGCGCCGAACGAAGCTGCTCCGTCTTTTGTTTCTCGAGTTGCTCGCGCAACGAGTCTTTGATGGATTCGAACTTCTGTACGCCGGCGGGAAGATGCGCGCCGAGCCGCAGGATGGTGCAGGCATTGGCGTCGAACTCGATGATGCTACCCACTTGGCCAGGCTGGAGGGCCAGTAGGGCGTTTACCACCACCGGGGGCAGCTTCGAGCGGTCCGCAGCCTTGTGCTCGCCCATCATCACCCGGAAATCATCTTCAGAAACTCTCTCGGCCAGTACCCCGAATTCTTCGTAACTATGGGTCGCCTTGGCTTGGCGCAACGCATCCCCGGCGCGCTTGTGCACCTCTTGCACCTGGGCGGGTGTGGCGTTCCGAGGAGGCAGGAAGGAGATACTCTGAAACGAAAAGGACTCGGGAGTGCGGAAACGCTCGGGGTGCTGGTCGTAGAAGGCTCTCGCCTCAGCGGCCGTAGCTATCGCTTTGCTGCCTACCTCCTGCTTGAGAAGCTCGTCGATGAGCAGTGAACGCTCCACCTTGGATTGCAGCAACTTCTGCGAGCCCTGAAACTCAACCTGAACGAATTGCTGGTATTCCTTCGGGGAAGAAAACTGGCCGAGAAACTCGAGCAGGGCGCGCGCCAGCCGCCCGGGCGGCACGGTCATGTTGCGGCGCTTGGCCTCCTGGTACACTAATTCCTCAAAAACCATCATCTTCATTGCGCCATTACGGATGTCGGCTTCCATGGCCTTGGGAAATCCGTTGTGCACGCGCGCATAGGGGAAGATGCTCAGCATCTCGCGTAAAAGATCACGATCCGTCAGCGTCGCGCCGTTCACCCGCACAACCGGCCTGCCCACGGGCTGGATGACAGCAACGTCGGCGGTGTTGGGCTGCGCGAAAGCTGCGGGAGAGTGGGAGGGAACTTGGGCGGAGGCCGAGGACACCGCTAAGAAAAAGAACAGGCAGAAGGGAAGGTGGGCAGGAGGGCAGTTGGTGGAGTGAGAAGTTGAACTGGTCGCCGTCGGGACTTTCCCCGTCTGCCGATCTGCCCATCTGCCTGGCTGCGTGCCTGGCGCCTTAGTGTTTTGCTGGTTCATTTTCGCCCGTCCCCTAAACCGAAATTGCAGGGGGAGGGAGTTCCCTCCCCCGGATTAAACGTCAAGAAAGCCAGATTTACGTGGTCGGCACGCTCATCAAGCCGTTAATTTCGTTCGACTCGCCGCCGTGGCAATTGCGGCAGAATTGCGCTACCGAATTGCCCCCGGAGCCAGGGGTGTACTCGCCGTTAATGAAGAACATGGTGTTGTAACTGCCGGTGGAATTGGTGTATCTGGTCATGCTGTGCTGGTCGTGGCAGGTGGTACAGGTAACGGCGGTAACGATGGAGCCAAAGGTAGCCAACTTCCCACCCGAACCATTCCAGAAGGAAGCGGGGTAGTTGGTGGTGACGAAGGTGTTCATGGCGCTCGAGGAGCCCCAGGAGAGCGGGGTAGTCCCGCCGCCGGTGCAGTCCCAATTGTGCGTCGAGTTTGGAACTGAGTAACCGGTGGGAACGGTCCCGCCGGTGGTGCAACCGACGATGGCATAACCACCCACGGGGTGGTCGTTGCTATAGGGCGCTCCGCCGCTGGGATGCGCTTTGGCGAGCAGCGTGGGAGCGGTTCCGCCAACGACCGGCAGGGTCTCAACGGTCTGGCCTTGCATCATGCTGACATTGGTCAACACGCCGTCATGACAGCTCAGGCAGAAGAGGACGACCGTGTTGGCGTCGTGGGCGCTGGTGATGCCGGTGCCGGTGTTCTGGGTCGTGCCGGTATAGGTCGCCATGGTAGGCAGCGTGACAGGGTATCTCGCCGTCCCGTCGCCGCTGAAGTTGAAGGTTTGCCCGTACAGGGGAGTAAGGTCCTGGCCCCACAGAGCGTACATGCCATTCTGTGGGTCGCCGCTCGTAGCGACTCCGTTGCCGAGCGAGCCACTATGCGGAGCGTGGCACATCACGCAGCCACGGCCGTAGCCGTTGTGCGCGCCCAATATATCATTTCCCAGCGCGGAATTGAGGCCGGAACGAATTTGGGCTGTAGCCACACTCGCGGCAGCCAGAGCCACGAGAATCATTAGGCTAAGTTTCTTCACGTTGTGCAAATTACCTCCTTAAGGACATTCGGATGTTACGCAGCCCGCGGCGCGGCCTCGGGCTGCGCTTTGTCCGTCGGCCGACGAACAAAACTTGTGGTAGCGTGTCCTTCAATGCGCTGCCGAATCTTCTTGGGCTGCTACGGCCGGCTTCTGTCCTGCGGCCTCGCGACGCGCCTTCTCAGCGGCAGCCTCAGCGTCCGTGAAATAACGGAAAACCTGCACGCGCCCGGGAAACGTTTCAGAAACCACGACTTGGTTGGAAGGGCCGATGGCGATCCCCCACGGCCCCATGAACTGACCCGGGTAATAACCCTGCCCGCCAAAGTAGATCAGCAGGCGGCCTTGCTGAGTGAAGACCTTTACGAGATTCTGAGCCGCATCGACTACCCAGATGTGGCCGTCGCAATCTACTGCAATGCCCTTAGGCCGCTCGAGGTCCGCGGGAGCGTCGCCGTTTCTGCCGAACGTGCTGATAAACTGGCCATCGGCGTCGAACACCTCGATGCGGTTATTAAAGGTGTCGGTAACGTAAAGGTTGCCGTCTCCGTCGACGGCGACGCTCTCCGGAAGAGAGAAGGTTCCCAGATCGGCCTGGTCGTGCTTCCTGCTGGGCTTGCCGATTTGGCGCAATAGCTTGTAATTGTCGGCATCGTAAACGTCCACGACGTCATTGCCGCTGTCGGCCACGTAAACGAACCGGTTCTCCCGGTCGATGGCCACGCCCCCCGGACGCACCAGATCCTGGGTTCCGAATGCCGCCTTCTGCTCGTGCTTGGGGCTGAACACTACCACCCGGCGCAGGCCGGCATCAGCCACAAACAGGCGGTCGTCATCGTCCAGCGCCAGACCCGCGATCAGCTCGAAGTTCGCTTGCCGGCCATTGCCGATCAGCTCGACATGATCCTTGTTCTGAGGATCGAAAATGAACACTGCCCCCACGCCTTGATCTGCCGCATAGATCTTCCCTTTCGAATCCACCCCCACTCCGTAGGTGCGAATCAGTTGGAGAGGGAGCTTGTCGACATCGATCTGGTCGGCGGGCAGCGTCCCAGCCAGACGGTCCATCCATGTCTTCTTGTGCGCCTTTTGGGTGAATAGATTGGGATCGACCTTTTCGCCTGTGAAGATTTGCTGGAATGCGATGCGCGTTATCGCCGGCGGGTTCGGCCAGACGATCTTACTGATATCGAAGTAGACTTTGGTTCGCTGCGCCCCGGGGTTTACGGGAGGAGCTGTGTCGCCGTTCTTTCCGCCCGCGTCGAGCCGCGCCGGCAAGAGGATGCCGAGCACCAATAAGCTAATTAGCCCAGTGCTGATCGCACCGCTCGAACCCCGGCAGCCAACTGCCTCTCGTGCCGCGTGGAATTGTTTGCGCCTGTTTGTCGTGACTGTGTCCCCTGTGGAAAGACAAGCTCCCCTGCAGGGTTCACCGTGACGCTCCGTGTGCTCTGCGTTTAAGCTTGACAGGAACGGAGGGCACAGAGAAATTCGTCGTGCTCCCGCCGGGATGTGAAGTGCGCCATGTCCGCGCTTTAACACCTTCGTACCCTCCCCCTCATATTCCTACTGGGCCACTAGCCACTAATCACTAGCCACTGCCCTTAGTTCCCTCCCACCTGTACGTCGAGCAGGTTCGACCCGTTGGTGTGGCAGGTGCTGCAGAAATTCATGTCGTTCTTCTGGTCTTTCACCAGCATCCCGGGCTGATTTCCGGAATGCGGCTGATGACAGGTAAGGCAGTTCATCGCGATCTGGGTCTTCGTCTTCGCGTTCAGGACGTCGGAAACAGGGTGGTTCTCGGTGGGGTGCCCCAGGCCGTACTTCAAGGGCAAGATGGGCACCTTGTTGAGGTAGTTTTCCGGGAGTCTCACCTTGCCATCGAAGATCGCCACCAAATGCTCGCTCGCCAACTTCTGCGGGCTCGCGTCCGGCCCATGGCACTCCAGACAAAGCGCATTCACGTTCTTGGCGCGCAGCAGATGCGCATTGTCGCCGCCATGCGGCTCGTGACAAGTGGCGCAGCCTTGAGCGTAGGCCGGCTGGTGCAAATGGCTTTTCTTGAACTGCTCGGCTTGCTCGGAGTGGCAACTCAGGCACGCGGCCACCGGGTTCGGCTGTAGGAATCCCGGCGTCTTGCCGGCGTGCGGGTTGTGGCAGACCGTGCAATCGCCCTGTGCCCCTGGGTGCCGCACCTTCGCGGACGCGATCTGCTTGGCTTGCTCCTCGTGGCAGGTGAGACAGACCGCCTTGGAATCGGCCGCCGTCAGCACTACCTTTCCATTGTTTGCAGATTGATGGCAGGTGTCGCACGTCTTGTTCTCGAAGGGGTTGTGCAGGAACGCCTGCATGAGCTTCGGCGACTTCGACTGGTGCGGATCGTGGCACTCAATGCAGTCGGCGGCGCCCAGCGGCTGGTTCTGATGGGCCTTGCGAATCTCCTCGCCGTTAACGTCGTGACAGTCCAGGCAGAGTTGCGGAGTGGACTTGGTTAGATGGCCGGCAAACTCGCGCTGGGCTGGATCACCGGTCTTGTGGATGACATGGCAAGTCTCGCAGCCCATATCGAGCGCGGCATGACGACTGCCGCCCTTCGGCGCATCAACGCCCACACTGTGACATGAGAGGCAAAGGTTCTCCTGTGCCGATCCGCCGGAAGTCAGCTTCACCAGTTGGTTCTTGTTGGCGCTGCTGTGCGGATCGTGACACTTCAGACAGTCGCGAGCCGCAGGAGGATGTACCTGCCCTTTGATGCTGGAAAGGTTCTTGTCACTGTGGCAGGTGAAGCAAAGCGCCGAGGGCGTCGCGGTGATCAACTTGACGTGAGTCGCCTCCTTGCTGACCCGCACTTCATGGCAGCTCAAGCAACCCATCTTCATGGCCGAATGCACAGCTTTGCCCTTCGCTTTGTCCTCGTGGCACTCGAGACATTTGGCTGCATCGGTGTTTGGCGCGAGTTGGACGGGATGCCTCGCGGCCAGCATTGGACGCGTGATCACCAGGGCAAGTGGTGCGAGGCAGCAGAGCGTCTTTGCCATCTGAGCCACGCTCAATGTGTGCGCCTCGGCGCGTTTGTTGGCGACGTGGGCAGCGAGTGGGGTTTCCGTTTGCATTGTGACCGTTGAGAATAGCAACACCAGAAACTTGTAACGTCTGGAGGCACCCGAAGTGCAAATATGTCTCCATGATTGAGTTTTATTAGTGAGCGGTGGAAGATTGTAATGCGTTTATTTACAATGAAATAGGGAATATTGGCAAGGTGCTTAAAAATTATACACAGCGGAAAAACTCAACACGCTGCGCTAATTTCCTCAACAGTGCGCTCAGCGGGGGATTCGGACACATGGCGACAGAGTGTCGCTTGGTCCGTGCTTGATCCAGTCCCTTCGCAGGTCATGTGTTTCTACCAAGAATCGTGGTTCGGAAAGGCGAGGTCGGTCGTAATGGATCCAAGCAGACGTGTCGCTCTTAGTTCGCTCATTCTACTCCTGGGAGTGGCAGCCTCGCTCTGTGCCTCAGACGATTGCCTTTCTTGTCATCAATCTTCGACGGGCCTGACAAACGCGCACGGAAAACTCATCACTGTAAAGGCCGAAGCGCTGGCGCATAGCGTCCATAAAGATCTTCACTGCGGAGATTGTCATTCGGGCGCAGCCAAGCTGCCGCATGCCGCAGCGGGGGCCTCGGCCTCTTGCCTTACCTGCCATGGCGAGATCTCGGGCCAATTGGCAGCCGGCGCTCACTCTACGCTCGGTAAGCCGGACAGCTCCGCGACCTGCATGGCTTGTCATGGGAATGCCCACGAGGTGACCTCGCCGGCCAGTCGGGGCACAGCTTTCTGCGCCAATTGCCATAGCGGTGAGGTGAAGGATTTCGCCTCCAGCATCCACGGTCGTGCGCGCCAGCGCGGCGATGCGGACGCGCCCAGTTGTGGCGACTGCCATGGAGAAACACACAAGGCAGTCGAAGCCTCGGCCTCGGACTCGCCTGTCAACAGCAAGAACCTGCCTCTCACCTGCGCCCGATGCCATTCTGACCCGAAGCTGGCGCGAAGGCACCTGTTTGCGACGGCCAAGCCGGTTGAGGCGTACGAAGCCAGCGTCCATGCGCGAGCCGGACGCGAGGGGAAGAAAGCAGCCGCCTGCACGGATTGCCATGGAACGCACCGCATTCTTCCGCCCTCCGACTCCAGGTCGCCGATTGCCAAGAGCAATGTGGCTTCGACCTGCGGTAACTGTCACCATGAAGCTCTTGTTCAATATAAGGACAGCATCCACGGACGCGCCGTGGCCGCAGGGGTGACAGAAGCCCCCACTTGTACGGACTGCCACGGGGAACATAACATCCTGGCGCCGGGGAATCCCGAATCCCCCGTTTTTGTGACGAATGTGGCCGGCGCCACCTGCTCGCGCTGCCACGGTGACACGAGGCTCGAGGCGCGTTTCAATCTGCCGCCCGACCGGGTCACGAGTTACGAGAGCAGCTACCATGGTCTGGCCTCCAAGGCCGGCTCCCAGAGCGTGGCGAATTGCGCGAGCTGCCACGGGGTTCACGACATTCTTCCCTCCAGCGACCCGCGCTCGACGATCGCCAGGGCCAACCTCGCCGCCACCTGCGGCAAATGCCACCCGGATGCGGGGAAAACGTTTGCCCTCGGCCCCGTGCATGTGGTTTCCTCCGCTGCGGCAGCGAACCCCTGGCTCCGATACGTGCGCCTTTTCTACTTGTTTACTATCCCCGTCACTCTGGGTTTGATGTTCTGCCACAATCTGCTCGATTGGCTGCGCAAGTTGCGCAGGCATATCGCACAGTACCGGTCCTTTACCACTCCGCTGCGCCTAACTCTCAACCAACGCATCCAACACCTGATTCTTCTCGTCAGCTTCTCCCTATTAGTAATTACCGGATTTGCCTTGAAGTTCCCGGGGAGCCTATGGGCAGAGCCGATCGTGCGCTGGGAAAAGGATCTCCCCTTGCGTGGACTCGTGCATCGGATCGCAGGCGTGGTCTTGATTGCGGCGGGTTTCTATCACCTCCTCTATCTCTTCTTCACGGCTGAGGGCCGGCGTGACTTGCGCTCCATGCTGCCCCGGTTTCGGGATGCCCGCGAGGCCGTGGGAACCGTCGGGTACAATCTCGGCTACCGGCGCCAGTTGCCCTTGTATAGGAAGTTCAATTATGCGGAAAAGGTAGAATACTGGGCCCTGATTTGGGGAACTGTAGTCATGGGTATAACCGGACTTCTCCTCTGGGCCCATAATTACGTGCTCCGATATCTCTCCAACTCCTGGTTGGACGTCCTCACCGCCGTACACTACTACGAAGCGATTTTGGCCACGCTCGCCATCGTCGTTTGGCACCTTTATGCTGTGATCTTCGATCCCGACGTTTATCCGATGAAGTGGACGCTGATCAACGGCCGTGCCCCGCAACACGAGGTTCGGGAAGAAGAAGTCGCCGCGCCTCAGACCGCCGCGCCATCCGTCGCCGAGGGCGATGCACTTGCCTCGCCCACGGGCGGCAACAGCGTTACAGGTACGAGCCCGCCTCCGCCTGTTTCTGTTGGTGACAGTCTCAACTGAAAGCAACCTGATATGTTACGCTAATGTTTTCAGCAGTGCGTGTTGCAATTTCCAACAGTTGCTATTCGCCTCAAACTAAAGCGGTAATCATGGTCTAGCCGCCCGCAGCCTCTCCTGCGCGTTGTAATTCTCAACAGCCTTGCCAAGACAGGGGATAATTGTCCGTGTCCTGGCCTTTTTGGTTGTCCTCTATCTCGCTGAAAATACGGCGAATACTTGGTTTCTCCGGATCAAATCCCGGACCGGGTATGGTCACTTAGCTGCTTGTTACTCGGGCCGTAATCAGAGCCTTCGCACCTGGAGTGCGGAGCGATGAGGCGCCGCATGGTTGCACTACTAGTCTTGGGCACGTTTATTTGCTTTGTTGTGGTTGATTATTTCTTGCAGACTCGGCGGGCACAAACTTTGAATGTAAGGACGCCATCTGTGCGTCCTCAAGAAGCACTTCGCGCCAATATTGTGGGCGGCTTTGAGCTTCCTCCGGCCCTTTCGTATCACGCCGGCCACGCCTGGGCCGCGAAGGAAACCCGAAACTTGGTGCGAGTCGGCTTGGATGACTTCGCGGTTCGCTTATTGGGCAAAGTCGACCAGGTGGATCTGCCGGCCCGCGGCCGTTGGCTACGCCAAGGCGAGAAGGGCTGGACCGTGGCCCGTGGCGGTCATAGCTTCGAAATGCTGTCCCCGATTGAGGGTGAGGTGGTTGATGTAAACCCGGAGGCGCTGAGAGACCCTTCGGTGATTCATAACAGTCCGTACGGGGCGGGATGGCTTTTGACGGTCAATTCCCCTGCCGCCGATTCAAACCTGAAGAACTTGCTGCGCGGCAGGGTGGCGCAGCTCTGGATGGAAGAATCGGTCGGAACGTTTCGTTCTCACCTAAGCCCCTCAAGCGGCGTTCACCTGCAGGACGGAGGCCACGCGATCGCGGATCTCCTGAGCGTGCTCCCCGAGGAACGCTGGGAGGAAGTAGTCCGGGATCTGTTTCTAGCTTAACGGTGAGTCGCAGATGGTATATGGGTTCCCCGCTTACCACATACCAACTGCCGCATTCGGCTTTCTTGGAGGACCACGCATGGTCGCGCTCTTCGTTGCTCTGATGTTTATAGGTTTCGTGCTGACTAATCTCGTTGTGCAGAAGGTGCGAGTTCAGCGTGAGCGGGTCGCTGCCCCCGCGAAACCTATCTGGAGCGTTCCCAAGGGCTTCTACCTTTCTGAAGGGCACACTTGGTCTCACCCGGAGTCTTCAGTGGGGATGAGGGTGGGCGTGGACGCGCTGGTGGCTCACGCCGTGGGTGTTGCGGAGAACGTTAGGTTGCCAAAACTCGGTGAACTGGTGGAAGCAGGCCAGCCGGTGCTTGGGCTGGGACGCGAGGGCTGTGAGTTGAAGATCCCTAGTTCGATCAGCGGCCGCGTGGCAGCACTCAACACACGCCTTGCCAATCGCCCCCAACTGGTCGCGGAAGACCCCTACGGTTCCGGTTGGATTTGCGCTATCATCCCCGTTCAATCTGACGACCGTTTTGCTTCCGTCCGCTCGGGCGAGAAAGCGGTCCTGTGGCTCGAGCAGGAGTTCCATCGTTTCCGAGAGTTTCTCTCCCAACAAGTCTCGCCTGACTTGGCCGTGAGTGTGACTTTCCAGGATGGCGGCCTGCCGGTGGTCGGATCACTGCGTGAACTCCCTCTCAGCGGGTGGCGTGCCTTCGAGGCGGAATTCCTGGTACCGGCGAGCCCTCAAGGCCGCCGCGGGTGAGCGCACGATATGCGTTTCTGGATAACCCGCGCCTCATCCCGAGCCGGCGGATTCGCAAAGCCTCACCACAGAGGTCAGCGCGTGTCAGAGCCGCAATTCAAAATTCCCGAAACTTCCTAAGCCAAAGCGCAAGAGAACCAGCGAAGCTGGGTGATTTCACCACAGTGGCAGCGGGACGTCCGACGAAGGTTGTTCCAATACAGACATAATGCCGTATTTCACCGCATCCTCTGCTGAATTTCTCGGCATCTCGCGTGCTGAGAAATGCAGCGGTTGCGCCGCGGACCTCTCGCACTTCGTGTGCTTTCCCGCAGGCGCCCCATAGGTCAAAAGAATGAGCAGGTCGATTCTCGTTGATACCACGCGTTGCGTCGGCTGTCAGCGGTGCGTTGTGGCGTGCAAGCTCGTAAACGGACTGCTGAGCACGAGCCGCAGCGATTTCCTGACGACTGACACCTTGCGGGCTCTCACTCCTGACACGGACCTCCCGATGGACGAATCGGGCGATGAACAACTCTCCGCCCGCGCACTCAACGTGGTCCAGACTCACGGCAGCGTGTATGTCCGGCGGTTCTGCATGCACTGCCAGGATCCGACCTGTGTATCGGTTTGTCCGGTGGGCGCCTTCAGGAAGACTGCGGCGGGGCCGGTTGTTTACGCCGAGGACCGCTGTATGGGTTGCCGGTACTGCATGGTGGCTTGCCCCTTCGGAGTGCCACGTTACGAGTGGAACAAAGTGTGGGCGCCCCGAGTCAAGAAGTGCCACATGTGCGCGCCTCGCCAGGCGAAAGGGCTCAAGCCTGCCTGCACGGAAGTGTGTCCTGCGCAGGCGGGTGTCTTTGGAGAGCGAGAGGACCTGTTGCGCGAGGCTGAGAACCGGCTGAGGCAGGATCCTGCAAAGTACTATCAGCACATCTATGGCAAGCAGGAAGTGGGCGGAACTTCGGTATTGTACCTCTCTGCTGTACCCGTCGAAGAGCTTGGACTCCCGGCCAACCTACCACACGATCCGCTGCCTGGGTACACGTATCGCGTGCTCTCGAAAATACCTAACTTGGTTACAATTGGCGGCGCATTGTTGGGCGGAATCTGGTGGATCACCAGGCGCAGGGAGGAAGTAACCAGCGCAGAGCGGGAAGAGGGAACCCACAAATGACTGCGCGCCGTAGGGGCGGCGCTTGTGGCCGCCCTCGGGCAACGACAACGGTTGCCCCCACATCTTGGGACGAGCAGTGGATTTTTGCCAGCCAAATTCGTGCGGGGAAATCAGCCATGAGCTTTGCCAGGTTGCCTAAGATCACCTTTTGGCGAACGGTGCTTGCGGTGATTCTCTGCGCCGGGTTTTATTCGACCTTGCTTCGTTTCACGAAAGGGTTGGGCGCCGCCACGAATCTGACGGACCGCTTTCCGTGGGGTTTATGGATTGGCTTTGATGTCTTCTGTGGGGTGGGACTGGCGGCGGGTGGGTTCACGCTGGCGGCTATTGTTTATGTGTTCCACCTGCGCCGCTTCCATCCCATTCTTCGGCCTGCGACATTGACGGCCTTCCTGGGCTACGCGCTGGTGGCGGTGGCGTTGCTCTACGATCTGGGCAGGCCTTACAACATCTGGCATCCGCTGATCATGTGGAATCCTCACTCGGTAATGTTCGAGGTGGCTTGGTGCGTGATGCTTTACTTGACTGTGCTCGCCCTGGAGTTCTCCCCCGTTGTCTTCGAGCGCCTGGGAATGCAGAAGCCCCTCAAACTGCTCCAGGCCGTCACCATCCCGCTGGTTATTGTGGGCGTTCTGCTCTCCACTCTCCACCAGTCGTCCCTGGGAAGTCTGTTCCTGATCGTGCCCTCGAAGCTGCACCCCTATTGGTACTCGCCCCTGCTGCCGCTGCTGTTCTTTGTCTCGGCGTTGGGGGTGGGCATGGCGATGGTGATCTTCGAATCCAATTTGAGCGCGCGGGCATTTGGCCGGGAAATCGAGATGTCTCTGCTGTCAGCACTGGGAAGAGCGATGGCGGTGGTTCTCGGAATCTATGCCATTCTGCGCTTCCAGGATTTGTGGGGAAGAGGCGCGTTGGCCTACTTACGTCGGCCTTCCACGGAGACCGTTTTGTTCGTTCTCGAAATCGTGCTAGGCCTCTTGCTTCCTCTGCTTCTGTTGCTCTTTCGTCAGGTGCGTGAAAATCGGGACGGGCTGTTTGCAGTCGCCGTACTGGTGATCACCGGATTTCTGCTCAATCGCTTAAACGTCTCGGTTACAGGGCTCGAGTACTCCGCCCAAGCGCATTACTTTCCGAAATGGACAGAGGTAGCGGTAACGCTCTCGATGGTAGGGATGGGGTTCCTTTGCTTTGCCTGGGCGGCGCGCCATCTGAAGGTGTTTGAGGGTGATTAGCCCGATGCGTCGGTTCACTCACAGTCTGGCGGCGAAACTGACCGTAGGCGTCATGGGAAGTATGGCGCTCTTGTTGGGGCTGTACGGGTACTGGAGCCTGCGTTTTTGGCGCCAGTCACAGCAAGAGATGGTCTTCCAGAGCGCCGACCGAGCCAGCGATATCATCTGGCGCAGCATCCGCTACTCGATGCTGCGTAACGAGCGGGAAGAAGTTTTCCACATCATTAATACCATCGGGCACGAAGCGGGCATCGGCCGCATTCGCATTTTCAACAAGGAGGGCCAAATCACTCTTTCCACGGACCCGCCGGAAGTGGGGCGGCTGGTTGATAAGAAGGCGGAGGCTTGCTATGCCTGCCATGCTCAGGCGCAACCCCTTACGCGCTTACACCGTCCTGACCGCCTTCGCATTTACAGGGCTGCTGACGGCACACGGATGCTGGGCCTGATCCGGCCCATCGAGAACGAGCCCGACTGCTCGAACGCCGCCTGCCACGCCCACGCCGCGGGGAGCCAAGTCCTCGGCGTCTTGGATACCAACCTTTCGCTGGCCTCCGTGGATCAAGTCGTAGCGCGGAGTCAGCGCGAGATTGCGCTCTTCACGCTTGCGTCCATCATCATTCTGAGCTTGATTTCGGCGGCCCTGATACGGGCCACCGTGCACAACCCCGTGCGCCAGCTCACTGAGGGCACTCGACATGTCGCGGAAGGCGATCTGAACTACTCCCTTCCGGTGGCGAGCAGCGATGAGTTGGGCAGCCTGGCGGCTTCCTTCAATCGCATGACCGAGCAACTGAAAAAGGCCCAGGAGGAAAACCAGCAGTGGACCCGCACCCTGGAAGCGCGAGTCCACGAGAAGACGGGAGAACTCGAGCGCGCCTATCACCGCCTCGTGCAGTCGGAGAAGATGGCTTCGCTCGGCAAGCTGGCCGCGGTGGTCGCCCACGAGATCAACAATCCCCTGGCGGGCATTCTCACTTACAGCAAGCTGGTTTCGCGGCTGATGGACAAGGGTCTGGAGAACGAGCAGCGCCGCGCGGAGGCGAAGACGGACCTGCAACAGATCGAAGGAGAAAGCCGGCGTTGTGGCGCGATTGTGAAAAACCTGCTCACTTTCGCGCGCCGGGCGCCTCATGTCCCGCAAAAAAACAACCTGGCCGGAATCGTGGAGCGCTGTCTGCTGCTGGTTGGACACCAATGCGAGTTGCAACAGGTGGAAGTGGAAAGTCATTTGGACCCGCAGATGCCTTCCATTTACTGCGACGCCGGACAGATTCAGCAGGTCCTTCTTGCCCTGCTGATGAACGCCGTCGAGGCCATGCCCCACGGGGGGCGGCTGAAGTTGGAAGCCGCCTATAATGCGGAGCGTCGCGAAGCGCAGATCATCGTCAACGACGACGGCATGGGCATACCGAAAGATGTCTTGCCACATATCTTTGAGCCGTTCTTCACCACCAAGGCGGAGGGCAAAGGAGTGGGTTTAGGACTGGCGGTGGCTCTCGGGATTGTCCAGCAACATGCCGGAAACATCGAAGTGTCTTCCACGCCGCAGAAGGGGACCACCTTCAAGGTCATTCTGCCGGAAGAGCCGCAGATGGCAGCGACGAGCGACGATTGGGAAGGCGGAAGTCAGGAGACAGAAGTCCGGAGTCAGAAGTTCGAAGGGGAGTAACGCATGGATTACAAAGCCAGCCTTCTCGTGGTGGACGATGAGAACGTGGTCCGTGAATCGCTCGGCAAATGGTTCGAGGAAGAGGGCTACAGGGTCGAGACCGCAACCAGCGCGCGCGAGGCGCTGCTGAAATTGCCGAGCCAGCGCTGGGATCTGGCGCTGCTGGACATCAAAATGCCCGGCATGGACGGCCTCGAGCTGCACCGCAAGATTCGCGAGGTCGACCCGGAGATCATCGTCATCATCATGACGGGCTACGCTTCGGTCGAGACTGCCGTCCAGGCGCTGAAGGACGGCGCTTATGACTACATTACCAAGCCGTTTGATCCCGATGACCTGGCACGTTTGGTGCGCAAGGCTCTCGATCACCGCAGAATCAAAGACGAGAATGTGCGGTTGCGGGAGAGCCTGAATGAGATTCAAGCGGTCCAACTGGTGGGGCAGAGCAAACCGATGCAACGGGTTTTGGAACTCGTGCGCACGGTTGCGCCCACGGATACGACGGTCCTCATCCACGGGGAAAGCGGAACCGGCAAAGAATTGGTGGCGCGCGCCATTCATCACCTCAGCCCTCGCCGATTCATGCCCCTGGTCACGATTCACTGTGGCGCTCTGACCGAGACCCTGTTGGAAAGCGAGCTTTTCGGACACGAGAAAGGCGCGTTCACGGGTGCCCAATATCGAAAGAAAGGGAAATTCGAGATTGCCGAAGGGGGTACCGTGTTCCTGGACGAGATCGCGGACATCAGCCTCAAAACCCAGACTGATCTGCTACGCGTGCTGCAGGAGAAAGAGATCACGCGGGTGGGAGGGAATCAGACGATCAAAGTCGACTTCCGGGCCGTGGCCGCGACCAATAAGGATCTGGCGGTGCTGGTGAAAGAAGGAACTTTCCGGCCCGATCTTTACTACCGCCTGAACGTGTTTGGCATTGAGCTGCCTTCCCTGAGGGAACGACGCGAGGACATTCCCCTCCTGGTGGATCATTTCATGAAGAAGTATGCGCGGGCCATGAACAAGCGCTTCACTTCCATCAGCAGGGCCGCCCTGGATGTCTTGATGAATTATGGCTGGCCCGGTAACGTGCGCGAGCTCGAGAACGCCATCGAGCGAGCCATGGTGATCGGGCGCGAGCCGGAAATTCGTCCCGGCGACTTTCCCTTGCAGGCGGGCTCGAGCGAGGGACCCGAAGCAGGGCTCTCGCTCGACGATATCGAGCGCGCGCACATTCTTCGGGTTTTGGAATCCTGCGATTGGAACCAGACGCGCGCGGCAAGGCTGCTCGACATTGACCGCGTCACCCTTTACAACAAAATCAAGAAATACGGCTTTCGGAAAGCCATGCCAGCCGCGTCATGAGAATCATCTCATTGGTTCCTGTCGGCCGGGTCGACGGGGACCATCTTAAATTTCTTGCTGAAAGACTGGCGGCGCGGTTGCGCACCGCCTGTCTGGTCGAACCGCTTGGGCACGACGGCGACTTTGCCTACAATGCTGCGCGCGGCCAATGCCACTCGACGGAGATTCTGAAAAGGCTGCTGCAAAACCCGCATTCGGAAAGTTGGCGAATTCTGGGAGTGACCGACTTCGACCTTTATATCCCTATTCTGACGTTCGTTTTCGGCGAAGCCCAATTGGGCGAAACCGCCGCCTTGGTGTCCACCCATCGTTTGCGGCCGGAGTTCTACGGCCTGCCTCACGACCCCAGGCTGCTGCAAGCGCGTCTCTTGAAGGAGGCACTCCACGAACTCGGCCACACCTTTGGGCTTCGGCACTGCTCGGATTACCTTTGCGTGATGAGCGCCTCGCATTCTGCAGATCGAATCGATTTGAAGCAGGCCGATTTTTGCCCGGCCTGCGCGGGGGAGGCAGGACTCTAATTGCCGCGCGCGATTGCTGGAAGGATTCGCCTCGAATATAATAGCGGGTTTGCGCCGGGGGAATAATGTTTCAACAGCCAGTGGAAATGCGAGGTATTCCCACGCCATCGGGAATCCACCGGCCCGGGGTGGACCCCAACTGGCGCGGGGGTGACGGCTATCCGGCTTTCATCACCACGTGCCGACCGCAGACCCGTGGCCACTCAGCAAGGAGGTTTGGCTCTTGACCGAGATCGGCGCATCGGATAACAAGGGAAAGATTCCCCGTGAGCCGGAGCGAGCCTGGGCGCAAGAACTTCGCCGGCTGATTCGTCCGCTGGTTTACCTCAGCCAGAACTGGATCAGCCGCATTGGTGTAGTGGTGGCGACCACCTCGGCCATCACTCTGATCTTTACCTATGCTTCGCAGTTACTGGGCTTCTCGTTCAATCCCTATCTCGGCATCATCGTTTTCCTGGCTTTGCCAGGGTTCTTTGTCCTAGGGCTCATCCTGATCCCCATCGGTATCTACAGGGAATTCCGCCGGCGCCGCCGCCTGGGGATACTTCCTCGTGAATACCCACTGGTGGTTTTTTCGCGCGAGGAATTTCGCCGTACCGCAATGTTTGTGCTGTTGATGACCGCGATTAATGTGCCTCTCTTCGCGCTGGTCAGTTACCGTGGTATCGTCTACATGGATTCGGTGAAATTCTGCGGGACCACCTGCCATACCGTGATGCTGCCGGAATACACTGCGTACTTGAACTCTCCGCATTCGCACGTGGCCTGCGTAGAATGTCACATCGGGCCGGGAGCGCCGTGGTTTGTTCGCTCGAAACTTTCGGGGAGCTATCAAGTCCTGGCGGTGACGTTCAATCTCTATCCGCGCCCGATTCCCGTGCCCATCCACGATCTGCGCCCCGCGGCCCAAACCTGTGACGAGTGTCATTGGCCGGCGAAGTTTTCCGGGGACAAGCTGATAGTCAAAACGAAATTCGCCGACGATGAGAAGAACTCGCCCACCCAGGACGTGCTCCTGCTGCATATTGGCGGACTCAGCCCGGCGCTGAAGTATACCGGGATTCATGGCTGGCATTTGGGCCAAATCACCTTCATCGCCTCCGACGAGAAGAGGCAAGTGATCCCCTGGGTCGAACACCGGAGTGCGGATGGGACTTACACGCAATTCTCCTCCGCCGGTGCTCCACCCAAGCCCGAGTTGTTGGCGCTGGGCGAACGACGATTGATGGATTGCATGGACTGTCACAACCGCCCGAGCCACACTTTTCATCTGCCGGAAGAGGCGGTAAGCAATGAAATGGCGGCGGGCCGTATCGATCCGTCGCTTCCCTTTGTGCACAAAGTTTCCGTTGGCCTGCTCAAGCAGAATTACGGCAGCCGGCTTGAGGCTGAGACGCAAATTCCCAAAAACCTGCGGACGTACTACCGCACGAACTATTTCGCCATTTACAATGGTAAGCGGGCCGAGGTCGAGCAAGCCGCTAAGGCTCTCGTCTACCTTTACGATGGCAATGTCTTCCCGGAAATGAACGTCACGTGGGGAACATACGCCAATAACCTGGGGCACATGGATTTCCCCGGCTGTTTCCGGTGCCACGATGGCGCCCATAAGTCAAAGGACGGACAGACCATCACGCAGGATTGCAATAGCTGCCATAACCTGCTGGCCATGGATGAACCCCATCCCAAGATCCTGCAAGAACTTCAGGGAGGGCAGTAGTACATCAGTGTGTCGTAGAAGCGGCGCTGTGGCACGCCCGAGAGCGGCCACGAAGGCCGCCCCTACAAAGTACAAATTCAAAGAGGAGATATGTCAATGAAGAAACTTCTGGGACTGCTAGTTGTCGCCGCGTTTGGTGTTGCGCTTGTGCCGTTGACCCACGCCAAGCCGGAGTATGCCAAGAAAGAGGGAAAGAAGTGCGTGGACTGCCATGTGCATGGAAATCCCAAAGAGCTAACAGACATGGGAAAGTATTACAAAGATCATAACCACTCACTGGAAGGGTACAAGGAAACTAAGAAACCAAGTTAGCGAGAATCCCAACGCTGACGCGGGGGTGACGGTGGTTTTCACTCGCTCCCTTGAGCCGCCGGCCGATCACAACTCCGACCCGGCTTACAGCAGAGGCAGATGCTTCCTTACGCTAGGTAGGTCAGCGGGGCCGCAGAATCTGGAGTGAGAATATGGAGCGAGGGACGGGGATCGAACCCGCGACGTCCAGCTTGGGAAATCGACCAAGAACCGCCGAGATCCTTCGCCCGCGTGAAAGCACGGCGGGCTCAGCAGGACAGATGGCTCCAGCTTTGGAATTCGCGTTCAAGCAGATCCCATAAGACCCTGCGTCGCACTCACGATGCGCGCCACATCCGGCCGGTAAAAATTCTCCATGGGAGGGGAGAACGGAACGGGGGTATTGGGGGATGCGACGCGCTTCACCGGAGCGGTCAAGTAATCACTCAGGTTATCTGAGAGGGTGGCGGCAATTTCAGCGGCCCACCCGCCCTGGCGTGGACCCTCTTCCACGATGACCGCCCGCGTGGTCTTCATCACCGAAGCATTCACCAGGTCCCAATCAAAGGGCACAAGGCTGCGCGGGTCAATGACCTCGGCGCTGATGCCTTCTTGTGCGAGCCGCTCCGCCGCCTGAAGGGTGAGGTGCATCATGAGCAGAGTTGCTATAATTGTGACGTCGTCCCCTTCCCTCCTCACAATGCCTTTGCCTAACGGGACCACATAATCTTCGTTCGGGATTTCACTCGAGCCATCCACGGTGCCTGACTCCGCACGAGCGCCTTTGGATCCGTAAAGAAGTTTGTGCTCGAATAGGAGCACCGGATTATCATCGCGAATGGCAGCCTTCAGCAATCCTTTTGCGTCGTAGGCGGTTGCAGGACAGGCAATCTTGATCCCTGGCACACTGAAGAAAATAGCCTCAGGGTTCTGCCCATGCTGGGCGCCACGCCCGGTGGCGCCGACGGGAGCCCGCATCACCAGTGGCACGCGGACCTTTCCTCCGGACATGTAACGCATCTTCGCAATCTGGTTGACCACCTGATCCATGGCGCAAAAGAGGAAGTCACCGTACTGCACGTCCGCAACAGGCCGTAAGCCCATAATGGCCGCGCCCAGGGCTAGCCCGAAGATACCCGCTTCCGAGATCGGGGTGTCGATGATGCGCTCCCGGAAGTCCTTCTCCAGTCCCAGAGTGACCGTAAATGCGCCGCCCCAGCCTCCTCGCACCCCAATATCCTCACCTATGCAAAAGATCCGCTCATCGCGGAGCATCTCTTCGCGAAGTCCTTGGCGAAGAGCCTCCGCAATTGTCATGTGAGCCATATTGCCCCCGTTTTCTCAGATAAAGACATCTTCGAGCGCCGCTTCCGGTTTCGGCTCCGGCGCTGCCATGGCCGATTCGACGGCGCGTTCGATTTCGGCGTCGACCTCGGCGCGAATCCCCTGAAGTCCAGCCTCGTCAATCAACCCGCCCGTCAGCAAATACTCAGCAAACCGCCGAAGGGGTTCCCTCATAAGAGCTTCCTTCCGCTCTTGCTCGGGTTGGTAGTTGCAGGGATCGCGGCGTGAGTGGCCCGTGATCCGGTAGGTCATGCATTCAACGAGCGTCGGCCCCTCGCCGGCGCGGGCGCGCTCGACGGCCTTGCGGGCGGTGTCGAAAACCTCGAGGACATCGTTCCCGTCCACCGTGACACCTGGTATTCCGTAGCCTGCCGCTCGATCGGAAAGCTTCTTTAGACGCACCATTTCGAAAATAGGCGTGGAAGCCGAGTAAAGATTATTCTCCACGACATAAACCACGGGGAGCGACCAAATCGCGCCCATGTTCACAGCTTCGTGAAACGCTCCCTCATTGACGGCGCCGTCACCCATGAAGGAGACTGCCACGCGCGGCTCCTTCCTATACCTGAAGGCCAAAGCCGCCCCCGTAGCAACCGGCACTCCGCCGGCCACGATCGCGATCGCCGGCACCATCCCCTTCTCCAAGTCCCCAACGTGCATCGAGCCACCTTTGCCGTGACAGCAACCCGCGGTCTTTCCGAACAGCTCGTGCATCAGGGATTCCACCGTCAGTCCTTTGGCAAGCGCGTGCCCGTGCGGGCGATGCGTGCTGGTGATGACATCGTGGGGGCCCAGCGCGCTGCATACGCCCACGGCGATAGCCTCCTGCCCTTGGTATTGGTGAATGGTACCCGGCATCGCCCCTTCCAGAAACAGGTACTTGACCCGTTCCTCGAACTGCCGGATCAGCAGCATCTTTCGGTAAAGCGAAAGGAGAAACTTCCTATCGTGCCCCATAATTTTCCTTCTCCCGGTGCGTTCAGAATATCTCTCCGGACTCGATGACCTCTTTAACCCTGCTGAGGAACGCCGCCGCCGTCCGCCCGTTGATGAAGCGATGATCCGCTGGCGCGCTGCACGTCCTCGCGCGTGATGACCCCTCCCGCGCCCGTCCCCTTCACACGGCCAAGATCGACGCCGAGCTTCGCGGCGAGGTTCCGCACCATGGGCGCGACGCGGAGGGACGGGCCTCCTTCGAGGTGGGAGGGAGTCGCCACGGGCGACGTTGTTCCGTGAGGGAGAGCAGCCGCAGGGGCTGCCACAGCCCTAGCTTCACCAGCCACGGACTCGCCTGGCTTGCCGACATAGGCGAGGATATCTCCGGTGCGGGCCAATTCTCCCTCCTTCACTGCGATCTGTAGCAGGACTCCTTCCCCAGTCGATTCCAACTCGGCCACCGCTTTGTCGGTTTCGATATCAGCCAGAACATCGCCGCGCTTGACCGCTTCACCCGGCTTGATCCTCCAGGATAAGACTTTGCACTCCTCCACATTCGTCCCCATGTCAGGCAACCTAATTGCCACGGCCATTGCTGCCTTCCTCCTTTTTCCATTCCTGCCTTGCAGTTAGTTACAAAACCTATTCAACTGCATCCGACGAGCGCGACTTAGTTTTTCTCCCGCGCCCCTCGGCCTCGTCCCTGCGCGTGTCTCAACGAGCTCTAGAAACTGCTACGTCAGGTTTGATTCCATCCATCGGGCTCGACGGAACCAAGCCGCGCAGCGGTGCGGCGAATTGCCCAGCGTGCGGAAGCTCTCCCGAAAATGCACTCGAGCGGTAGCTCGTTCTAATCTATCGCCGCTGCCTTTCGTTGCCACCCCCGCGAAAGCGGGGTAGGCGCACGGCAGGCAGTCCCGATCTCGCGGGACTAACCGTCGCCTAGTCCGTGAAGAGTCAGGCAACTCGTGCGATTTCGAGGTGATTTTGCGCCACAAAAGCCATGGCCTCCTCGAACTCGAAGACTCCATCGTGGCATCCCAAGGCCCGAGTGCAGGAGGCGCCCACTGCACTTGCGAAGCGCAACGAGTCCTCAAGTGACCAACCCTCGAGCATCCCCACCAGGAAGCCGGCGTCAAAAGCGTCTCCGCTTCCCGATTCGTCAATCGAGTCGACCCGGAAAGCAGTCGCTCGCAGCTTCTTCCTGCCTCGCCTAGCCAGGGCTCCTGCGCTTCCCTCAGTAATCACAATGGTTCCGTCAGGATTGAAGCGGGCCAAGATTTCCGCCTGCTCGAGCGCGTCAATGCAACCCGTCAAGGCGCGGGCCTCATCCTTATTGGGCAAGAACAGGTCTGTGTAAAGAAGAGCCTGCCGAATGTCTTCTAAAGGTGACGGGGAGCCTGCGGGAATTACGACGTCCAGAGCTGTCATCAAACCGCGCCGCTTGGCCTCCCGGAATAGCTCGACGAGATGTTCGGGTCGAAAAGCCGGCATGGCGAGGTAGCCTCCCACGTAGAGTGCGCGTGCGCCATCAAGAACCTTCGCATCAATATCGGCAATCGAAAAATCGGCGTTGGCGCCAAAACAGTGAATGTACCGGCGGTCCTGGCCCCGGACGTTGACAATGAAAGTGCAGGATGTGGGATGGGTCTGGCTGCGTCGAATGAAAGAAGTGTCGATGCCCAATCGCTTCAAGTCTTGCAGAACAAACTCCCCGAATAGATCATTGCCGACCTTGCCGAGTACGCTCGTGGTGCGGCCCAGACGTCCCAAATCAGCCGCCGTGTTGGCAGCACATCCTCCGACACTCAGCAAATAGCGGTCAAGCAGTGCCAGTTCGCCCGCGGCTGGAAGGGAAGCGATAGGATTCCCGAAGATGTCGGCAACTAAGATCCCGAGACAAACAACATCGGCCATGTCAGTGTCGCCCGCTGTTATCCTAGTTTGCTTCCGCAGTCGGCCTCTGACCCACTCGGTCAGTAGGTTACCCGCATCATTCGTGCCGCGTGAACGCTATTCTCCCGCGAATCTGTGAGGAGGCTCAGTTGCTTGCATTCAGTGGCCGCAGCTTCAGGCTGAAGGTTTTGATCTGATACGGGCCCAGGTCAAACTGGAGGGTGTCGTCCACAACCTTGAGCTCCGCACCGCCGTCCTCCAGAAGGCTAACCTCACGCGCTGAGGAGATCCCGGCGTTCAGCTTGATCCTGATGCTGCGGCTTGGGCGGCCTGCGGCCTCGTAAACTCGCAAGACAACGCTGCCGCCTCGGCCCGGTTTCAGTGCGGAGACAACGACATCGCGCTGGGACACATTCAGCAATCCCCATCGCTTGGGCAAGCTGCCGGTGTGTAAACTTACCTTGCGAACCACAAGCGGATTGTTAAACTCCCAGCCAGCCCGGTAAATTTCCGCGGCACGCCAGTCGCCTTGGTGGGGCACGAGCGCATAATCGAAAGTTCGTTTCACCCCCAACTCCAGCCCTAAGTCCGAGGAGACGCCCGGCTCATAGCCGCCGAAGAAAGGGTACGCGGATATTCTCGCCGAGCGCATCAGAGACAGAATCAGTGTCCCATCCGCAACGTTGTTGCCGGGAAGCCCGCGATTGAGCAGCGCCACACCC
>Ga0326728_10002337_pt1 | contig 63689 bp, 56 predicted proteins | sample MB3enrmetagenome_FD_207602 | JGI IMG/M metagenome (GOLD analysis project Ga0326728, IMG submission 207602) | Lab enriched peat soil microbial communities from McLean, Ithaca, NY, United States - MB31MN | ecosystem: Environmental > Terrestrial > Soil > Wetlands > Peat | place: USA: New York...
TTCCTCCCCACACTCGGTCGCCCTCATGCAGTTGCGCTTCACTTCGCTCACTGTGACCAGCTCACGACGGGACTTCCACCCGTAAGAGTGCGCCCATGCTGGGCGCACGCACAGCAGGCCGCGGCATTGCCGCGGCCTGAGGGGTAAAACGCTGCGCCGCAACTACTCGGCGGCGAGGGGTTCGATAGAGGCGAAACGGCCCAGATTGCCGCGATCGCGAAACTTCACCCGGCCCGTGACCTTGGCGAAGAGCGTGTCGTCGGAGCCAATACCGACATTGACGCCCGGCTTGATGCGGGTGCCGCGCTGACGGATGATGATCGATCCGCCGGTGATCAGTTCGCCGGCGAAGGCCTTCACGCCCAGCCGCTGTGCATTGGAGTCGCGTCCGTTTGTGGAGCTGCCTCCACCCTTCTTATGTGCCATTGCCCAATCCCCTTCTCAATTTCTGTGCTGCCCCAGCTCTCGCTAGACGGCGGCGGTATAGGTCACGCCGTCGGCCTCGATGGCCTTGATGCGCACCTCGGTAAAATTCTGCCGGTGCCCCTGAAGCTTCTTGTACTGCTTTTTGCGCTTCAGGTGGAAGACCAGGATCTTGGCGCCGCGGCCCTCGCCGAGAATCTCGGCGGTAACCTTGGCGGTGGACGGCTTGGCCACCGTTCCCGGCTCGCCGGAGACTGCCAGCACGTCGCTGAACTCCACCGTCTGGTCGGGAGTGTTCAGGCTTTCAATCTTGACAACGTCGCCTGGGGCGACGCGATACTGTTTACCACCGGTGCGAATAACCGCGTACATAAATCCTCCAGCGCGGCCCCGGCGGCGCCGGTGCGCTTATGCTTCCTGAAAATAGCTCGGGCGGAACTTCCGGACCGCTTTCCACTCAAGTCCTCACGCAGAGAACGAGCGTCAACCAGCAGCCACTGGCAGAAATCGCCAAACTAGAGTAGTGTACCGGCTTTGTCGGCCTAGGTCAATGCCAATCCCCAAAGCCCGTCGTCCTTACTGCTCCAGTCGGTTGCGGAAGCCTCGCAAAACCCGCCCCGACGAGCGCATCACCCCGCCCCTGCTTGCTGGCGGCTTACAATTTCTTCTCCATGGCCTGCAAGCGGCGACGGCCTTCCGCCAGCCAGCGGGGATCGCGCTCGAAGCGCAGAAAGCGGTTCCAAGTCTCAACGGCGTTCATCCGCTGGCCACGATCTTCTTGGACTATGGCCTCGTTGAAGAGCACTACCGGGTCGCCGGGAGTCAGTTCGTCGGCGCGACGGAGTTTGTCCAGCGCCATGCCGCGATCGCTCTCGCTGCCGGTAATCAGGCCGCGCTGAAAGTAGGCCAGAGCATCGTCGGCCAGCAAACTGGAGGAGGGAGGGCCCGCGGCCAGAAGTCCATCTAGGATCTCGATGGCGGGATCGAGTCTCTCCTGCAACAAGTCAGCACGGGCTTCCAGTTGCAGCCAGTGCGCGTCTCCAGGAGAACGCCTGAGCCGATCCTCGATGCGGGTGCGCGCTTCCGTCAGAATCGCGTTGTCTTGATTGCCTGGGCCACCACGCAAGTGGGTGGCGGGATCGACTTCGGAATAGCTGGCCCCAGCCAGACGCAAGTCGTAACAGCGACAGCGCGAATAGGCCTGGGCCAACATGCGCTCCGGAGCGTTGCGCTGCTGCCACCAGAAGCTCAGGCCCACGGCCGCAATCAGCGCCACCGTCACTACCGCTCCCGCCCAAAGCGTCACCCCCGCGAACCACTGCCGCGTCGAGCGCCGGGGCGTATGCGCCAGCTCCACCGCCATCTCATGCTGCCTGGCGGGAGTGATGGACTGCAACAGGAGCAACTCGGCTTCTTCCTGCGCCGTGGTCTCGATGGAGAAGAGTTGAATCCCCTCACGCAGACGGGCGGCACAACTGGAGCAAGAGCCCGCGTGGGCCAACAAGGTTTCGCGCTCATCGGCACTGCCCTCGCCGCAGGCGATAGAGATCCACTCCCCAGCCTCCGGACAATAACCGGGGGGTTGGCCAGACAGTTCCGCTCCCGCCTCCCCGCGGAGTGCCCCCTGGCCCGTCGCTGGAGCAGCCAGAAGCTCTTCCCAGGCGCGAATTAGTTCGCTTTCCGAGCCATACATGAAACGCTCCAGCGGATGGTCCGAATTCAAATGGTCATTCATCTTTGCACTCTATCTACCGCACTTCGCGGAAGTTTTCCTTTTTACGAGGCGAAGTCTTGCTTCAAGGAGCAACCGGGCCCTCCCCGGGCCGTCGTCTCTCCATCTCCGCGCGCACCCATTGGGTGACACGCCGCAAGGCGCTTTCGACGCCTTTGGCGGTCAAACCGGTTTTGGTTACTCTGGCTATCTCCTCGGCGGTGAAGCCCTGCCGGTAATACAACCAAAAAATGGTGCGGTCGCGCTCGCTGACGGTCTCCGGCGCCTGACGCATCATCGCATCGAGTTGCCCCAGAAAGACCGTCCGCTGCATCTGCCGCGGTTCGCTGTAATTCTCCGCCGCCGCCTGGGCCTGCTCGGTCAACGAGCCAGTTACTGCTTTGCCACCCCTCTTGACGGAGTACAAGCGACGGAAATGGTCGTTGGCCACGGAGGCCGCGACGGTACGCACCAGACCCAGGAAGGAGTCCTGGCCGCGGGGCTGAAACTCGCGCAGAATGCGCCGCTCCTGCTCGCAGAGCTTGACCAGGACCTCCTGCACAATATCGTCAACCAGCGCCGGCGTGGCGGCCGTCAGCCACATGCGGGAGACGCGGATCGCCACCAGCGAAACCAGGGGGGTGCAGCGGCGCAACAATTCCTCCCATTCGACGGCATTGGCCGAGCGGGCGCAGACATGCGCGAGATCGTTGGTTGATGCTCGGATTGAGTCCATGCGCGGGAGTCCAGTGTAACGCACAGTGAAGAAAAGAGTAATTCCTTTGCAACGTAAAAAACCCGGCCCTTTTCCCAGCGGGAAAGGGTTTTTCCTGCCCCGCCCGATCCGGGCAGATCCCGACCGGCGGCTTTCCAAAGCTTCGAGACCAGCGTTCATTTGGAGAAAAGAAGGGAAATAGGGCCCGGAACCGATCCGGAAAGTCGACTTTTCCGGATCGCCATGCGGGAGAAACAAGCCTATTTCTTTTCGTCGCCGGGACGGAGACGGCGGGCCAGCGCCCACTTCAACTCCTCGATGCCCTCGCCGGTCACCGCGGAGATGGCGTGAAACTCCAGCCGGCGGCGCTTGGCATGGGTGGAGAGCTTCTTCAGCTTTTCCGGGTTGGCGGCGTCGATCTTGGTCGCCACCACGATCATTGGCTTGGAGTCCAGGCCGTTGCCGAAGCCCGCCAATTCGCTGTTGATCACCTTGAAATCCTCAACGGCATCCGGGCGCGCCGAAGCGTCCGAAACATCCACCAGATGGACCAGCAGACGGGTGCGCTCGATGTGGCGCAGAAATTGCACCCCCAGCCCGGAACCTAGATGCGCGCCCTCGATCAGGCCCGGCATATCGGCCACTACAAAGGACTCCAGCTCCGGCTCCTCGCCCACTGAAACCACTCCAAGATTTGGCTCGATGGTGGTAAAGGGGTAGTCGGCGATCTTGGGCCGGGCAGCGGAGATGCGAGAGATAAGCGTGGACTTGCCGGCGTTGGGGTAGCCCACCAAGCCCACGTCGGCCAGCAGCTTCAGTTGCAGCCGGTAAATGTGTTCCTCGCCGGGGCGGCCCAGCTCATGCTCGCGGGGAGCCTGGTGGGTGGGGGTGGCGAAGTGCTGATTGCCGCGTCCCCCACGTCCCCCTTTGGCGATAACGAACTCTTCGTCGGAGGTGGAAAAATCGTGCACCAGCTCGCCTGTCTCCTCGTCGTAGACCGCGGTGCCTACTGGAACCTGTAAAACGATGGAGCTGCCGTCCTGACCGGTGCAATTGGAGCCCATGCCGTGCTCTCCGCGCTGCGCCTTGTGCTCCGGGTTGTAGCGGAAGTGAATCAGGGTGTTGTGGCGCTGCGAACTGATCATGACGACATCGCCGCCACGACCGCCATCGCCGCCAGAAGGGCCGCCGCGGGGAACAAACTTCTCCCGGCGGAAAGCCATACAGCCGTTGCCGCCATCGCCGGCCTTGACGCGAATCTTTGCTTCATCAATGAACATAGGTTTACCAGGAATCGAGGAGCAGGGATCGCGAACCGGGGAGTTGGGATCGCGGATCGAGGAAGAATCATTCCCTGCGCACAGGCGGGGGAAAATCGGGAACTCCGTCCTTCCAGTTTATCCAATCCGGGACTACAATCGCTGGCGACTTCGCGAAATCCTCTCCGCGCGTATCGAAATAGGACACTTTCGCCGCGCCGAGTACGGTGCCCCCGGTGCAGCCCGCCCCCAGAGCGAGCAGGGCATAAAAAACGCAAACGCATTTCCCCGGTCTGCCCAGGCGGACAGGACAATGGCACGAACTGCAAGGTATTGGACCCCTCGGCTGGCCTTGGCCGCGCTGCTGCTCAGCGCGCCGATGCTGGGGAATGCCCAGGCCCCTGCCATGACCGGCGCGCTCTCCGGACGGCTCACCGATCTCTACTCCAAACCACTCGAGGGTGTCACCCTTCTGGTCCGCAACCAGGCCACAGGAGAGGAAGCCCGCTCTATCACCGGCAAGGGCGGCCTTTACCGCTTCGCCAGCCTCGGCGCCGGACTCTACACCCTCCAAGCCGAGAGCGCCAAACTGGGCCGCGGCCATCTCCATGACATTGCCATCGTCGCCGGCCGCGAGGAGCGAATGCAGACCGCAATGGCTCTCGCGCCGCCCATTGAGCCCTCCGTCACTGCAAGCGCCGCTGTGCCGGTTGCACTTCGCTTGCCGCCTCCCCTTCCAACCATCGCCTCACTCGCCCTGGAGCATCCGCCAATCAATGCGTTTTTGCCTCTCGAATCTCTCCGGGATTGGCATTCTAATCACCGCATTTCACCGTCCCTGCCGCCGCAGACCCTCTCCTTCCTCCCCGATGTCTGGCTGGCTGCGGAGCCGCTCCAATCTTTCCCTCTCCCCGCCCGGAGCCTTCCTGCATCCATTCACCCCCTTCCGCCGTTGGAATCTGTCTTGTCAGAGGTACAAATCGCGGCCATTCCACTACTGTCGCTGCCTCCGCCAGTACGCAGTTCGCCGCTGGAGGCGCCAGCTTTCGCCACCACCGAGATCGCTTCCTCCCCCGTGCCGGTAGGCCAGGACGGCCAGGTGCCAGCCGAGTCGCCGGCCACCAGCCCTGCCTCGCAAGCCGTCACCACCACCGTCCGCGGAGAGGAGTTGCAGGCTCTACCTGGCGCGGGCCGCCGCTGGCAGGACTTTCTACCCAGTACCCCTGTGGCGGCAAGCAATCTCGGCGGCGAGAGCTCGCCGCACGGCGCCGGCCAGGAGCCGGCTGCGCTTACCATGGAAGGGGAAAGCCGCGATCTGGCCTTTGGCGCTGCCGGTCCCGGCAGCCAAGGCGTGGCCGGTGCGCCCCGCGGGGCCATTCCCGAGGCCGCCATTCACGCCGTACAGTCCGCCTCGGGCAATCTGCCCGCGGAATCCGGCCGTGGCGCTGCCGGCCGCGTCAGTATCGACACGGAACGCGGCTCCAACGGCTGGCACGGGCAGGGATTCCTCTTCACCCGGCAGTGCGCCTGGGGAGCGCAGAACCCCTTCACCCAGTGGGTGAAAGAAACCGCACCGGCAACCGCCACCTCTGCCCCGGCATTTACCGGCGTTCCCTTCTCGCCGCCTGATCGACAAACCGCTTGGGGCCTGGGCATGGGGCGGCATCTGCGCCGCGACAAGCTCTTCTGGTTCGCCGCTTTTGACGGCTTCTTGCGCAGCGATCCCGGGGTGGCCACGGTCAAGCATCCCGATCTCTTCTTCGCCCCGCCCGGCAACGACCAGATGCAGGCGCTGAGCGCGCGCCTGGGCATGAGCAATGTGAATCCGGTGGGCGAGGGGCTGGCCGCCTACTCCGCCATGCTCGAGACGCTGGATGGACTGCTGGGCCCGGCTCCCCGCAGCGCCGCCCAGGAGGTTGGCTTCGGGCGCGTCGACTGGCAGGTGGCCGAGCGCCATCGCTTGACCCTGGAAGCCATCGGGGCCGATTGGAACGCACCCGGCGGAGGCCTGACGCGAAGCTCGGAACCCTTCGGAAGCCACAGCTTCGGCTCCAGCCAGGCCAGCGAAGAGTGGCTGCTGAGCCGCTGGGAGGCCTTTTTGACCCCCAACCTGCTGGCCGTGACCCAGGCTTCGCTGGGGCGCCAGTTGCTGGCCGGCGCGGTGGAGACGCCCTCGCCCTTCGAGCAGAGCTTGCTGAGCGTGAACCCCTGGGGTCAGTTGCCGCAGATCGTGGCAGACAGCCGTTATGGCTTTACCATCGGCAACCCCGCCCGCTTCGGGCCGGGAAGCTATCCCGAAGAGCATCTTTATCAGGCACAGGAGCAGGTGGATTGGGTGCGCGGCGGCCTGCTGATGAAGGCCGGCTTCGACTTCCGTCACGCCTGGGACCAGACCAGCCTGCTGCGCAACCGCACCGGAACCTATTCCTATGCCAATGCGCAAAACTTCGCCTCCGATGCCCTGGTCTTTGCCGCCTTCGGAATCTCCCCCACGCCCCATCCGCTCCTGCAACCCTACTGCGACCAGACGGGAAAGATCTGGCGCGACAGCGCCGGTACGCTGCATGGGCTGGGAAATCTGCCCTGCTATTCCTACTATTCCCAGACCATCGGCCCCTCCGACTGGTGGCTCGCCAGCAATGACTGGGCCGGCTACCTCACCGCCCAATGGCAGGCGCGCAAGTCGTTGCTGCTCTCCGCTGGCCTGCGCTGGGAGCGGGAGCAGATGCCGCCGCCTCTGGCTGGGTTGAGCAATCCCGAGCTTCCGCTGGCCGGAAGGCTGCCGGGACTGGGCAATCAATGGAGTCCGCGCCTGAGTCTGGCCTGGGGCGCGGCGGAGGGCCATTGGCCTGTCTTGCGCTTGGGCTACGGCATCTACTTCGGACGCACCGAAAACTCCACATTAGAGAGCGTCTTGACTCAGACCGGCTCGCCCCGTGGCGATTTGAACTTCTTCTTGCGGCCCACCGACAATCTCAATGGCGGCGGCGCCCCGCCCTTTCCCGCCGTCTTGACCGGTGAACCGGGAAGCGTGGTCAAACCAAACGCCATCGAGTTGGCGCCAAACTTCCGCAATCCCCAGATTCATCAGGCCGTGGCCGCCCTCGAGGAGCGCCTGCCGGGAGGCCTCGAGTTGACCGCCAGCGCCCTGGCCAGCCTGGGACGGCGGCTGCCAGTCGTCCTCGACACCAACTTCGATCCGGCGGTGAATCCGGGAACCATTACCTATGCCGTGGTGGACGGCAGCGGCCAGGGGCCCATCAAAGCCAGCCAGATCTCGGTTCCCTTCTATGCCTCCTGGCCCTCCACCGAGTGTCCCAGCGGCGCCGCCCGCAACAACGCCGGCCAGTGCGGGCGACTGAACCCCGGCTATCAACAGATCGACACCCTGGTCAGTCGCGCCAACTCCACCTGGGAGGCGGCAATGGTGAAGGTCGAGCGTTCCAGCCGCAGGGGGTTGAGCCTGCACGCGCACTACACCTACTCCCACGCCATGGATTGGAACCCCAGCGAGGGAGGGCCCGTCGAGGGCAACAGCGTTCTCGACCCCACCCGCTTCAACCTGGAATACGGAACCGGAGATCTGGACGTGCGCCACGCGGCGGCGGGAATGGCTATCTGGGAGACGCCATGGAAGCTGCGCGCCTGGCCGCAGCGGCTGGCCAACGGCTGGATGCTCGCCGGAATCGCTCAATATCGCAGCGGCTCACCCTACACCATGCGCGTCTCCGGCGCGTTGCCGGAGATCTTCGATTCCGCCTCCGGCGCGGCCATCGTCGGCGTGGGGCCGGGCATGAACGGCGCTGGCGGCGACAACCGGGTTTACGGCCTGGGCAGCAACAACGTCTTCTACAACATGGGGCGCAATACCTATCGCTACCCCTCGGCATGGACGGCCGACCTGCGCCTGGGACGGCGCTTCGATCTGGGCAAAATGCGCCAGATCGAGCTACTGGCAGAGAGCTTCAACCTCTTCAACCACCAGAACGTGACCGAACTGGAGACCACCGGCTATTACCTCCAGGCGGGAAGCGCCGCCGGTTCGCTGCCCACTCTGAACTTCATGACCGGCCTCGACGCCAACACCGTTGCCTTTGGCCAGCCGCTCAACGTCAACGCCACCAACTACTATCGACCCCGGCAAATTCAGATGGGAATGCGGATTCGCTTCTGAAAATCACGCGGTGAGAATATCGCCATTTTGGGTGCCCCGCTGCCTGCCTCAGCCCCCTTTTGCCCGCCTCTTCGAGCATTTCTCCCCACAGTGCAGAGCGCGGGTTCCCATCTTCACCGCGTCTTTGGGGTTGCGGCTGGGGTGCGTGAGCTTCGCCAGGCGCGCGCCAATATGCGGCCCGGGAGCGACCAATACTCGTTAATTCTCGTTGAATTTTCTCGCTTCCCGCGGCGATTCATCTCCATTTCATGCGCCCGGATTATCTATGGCTCTGCCGGGCTAATGCAGATCCTTGCCCGCCTGCAATCTAGATCCAATCTCAGAACTGGAGTCCTCCTATGTCCGATTTGGCGACTGCGGTCGAAGCACTGCCTCAAGGGGCGTCGCTGCTTGATCGCAAGATGAAAAAGTCTTCCGCCTGGGTAAGTGGCGCCGTCGTTGGCGCTGCCCTGATTGGCGGCCTGGGGTTCATCGCCTTCCACATCGCCCGCGACCTGGGCGGGATTGCCATCGTCAGCATCTGGCCCTACCTGCTGTTGGGCCTGGCCCTGCTGATTGCCCTGGGTTTCGAGTTCGTCAACGGCTTCCACGATACTGCCAATGCCGTGGCCACGGTGATCTACACCCACTCCCTGGACCCGAATATTGCCGTGGTCTGGTCGGGGCTTTGCAATCTCCTCGGGGTACTGACCTCCTCCGGCGCGGTCGCCTTCTCCATCATCACCCTGCTGCCGGTCGAACTGATCCTGCAGGTGAGTTCGGGAGCGGGCTTCGCCATGGTCTTCGCCCTGTTGCTCGCCGCCATCCTCTGGAACTTGAGCACTTGGTGGTTTGGCCTGCCGGCCTCCAGTTCGCACACCATGATCGGCTCCATCATCGGCGTCGGCATCGCCAACCAGTTGATGAACGTGCACAGTGGAACCTCGGGAGTGGATTGGGAACAGGCCACCAAGGTCTTCAAGGTGCTGCTGATCTCGCCGGTGATCGGCTTTGCCTGCGCCGCGTTGTTGCTGCTGCTCTCCAAGGTGTTTGTCCTCGCCAAATGGGCCCGGGGCGCGGCCGCTTTCTACAACCTGAATCACAAGAAGCCGCTGCTGGCAATCCTCTCCATCGCCCTCTTCGGCACCTGTGGAACCTTCCTGCTGAAGTGGGTTGGACCGCTGCTCTTCGGGCTCTTCGGCGCTCCCGGCCAGGCTGGCTGGGCGGCCATCCTCAACTCCGCCAACTGGGTGATCTCCCTCAACAAGGTCTTCGGCCTGGCCCTGATTGTGCTCTTGGTCGGAGCCCTCGGCCTGTACGTCATGGTTCTGCTGGCCAAGGTCGTCGAGGAGCATGGTCCGGCACTGTTCACTGCGCCCAAGGACAACACCCCTCCGCCGTGGCCCATTCGCGCCCTGCTCATCTTCACCTGCTCGGGCGTCAGCTTTGCCCACGGCTCCAACGACGGTCAGAAGGGCATGGGCCTCATCATGCTGATTCTGATCGGCACTGTGCCCACCGCCTACGCCCTCAACCACGCCGTCACCAGTAAGGAGATCCAGGCCTTTATCTCTGCCTCCGAGCAGGCGGGCAAGGTTCTCGACCGCCATGTGGACAAGCGCGGCGTGCTCGGTGAGGACGCCCGCAGCGAGGTCACCGACTACGTCCGCACCAAGGAAATCAAGCCCGACACCATCCTGGCGCTGCGCGAATTGGTCTACGACTTGAAGGGCGATGTGGTCACCTACAAGGAGTACAAAGCCGTCCCCGCCAACCGCCAGGCCAACGTCCGCAACGATATGTACGTGGCCAGCGAAGCTCTCCGCCTGATGCAGAAGAACGACGCGCAGTTGATCGCCAACCACCAGACCCCGATCTTCACCGCTAGCGAAAACAAGGACCTGACCGCCTACAAGAAGACCGTCGATAAAGCCACCAAGTTCATTCCCGACTGGGTGAAGGTCGCCGTCGCCTTGGCTCTGGGCCTGGGCACCATGGTCGGCTGGAAGCGCATTGTGGTGACCGTTGGCGAGAAAATCGGCAAGGAGCACCTCACCTACGCGCAGGGCGCCTGCGCCGAACTCGTCGCCATGGCCACCATCAGCGCCGCCGACAACTTCGGCCTGCCGGTCAGCACCACCCACGTGCTCAGCTCCGGCGTGGCGGGAACCATGGCCGCCAACAAGAGCGGCCTGCAATTTTCCACCATCAAGAACATCGCCATGGCCTGGGTCTTTACCTTGCCCGCCGCCGCCCTGCTTTCCGGCTGCCTGTTCTGGCTTTTCCGGCAGATTGCCTGGTAAGTTAGGCCATTCTCCGCAACCTTGGGGCGTCCGGCTTGGCCGGGCGCCCATTTCCTTTCCCGGCGCGCCGGGAATCCCTGCACTCTCCACGCAGAGAATCTGGACTTCCGGTACGATACTTAAGGTACCTGTTCAAGAATGAGCCTGAAAGCCAAGCTGGAAGCCGTCATCTACGCCGCCGAGGAGCCAGTCACCCTGGCCCAACTCGCAGCCCTCTTCGCCACCGACGCACTCGAGTGGAAAGCGGAGCAAGAAGCTGCGTCTGCTGAAGCGGCTGCCGAGGACGCGGAATCCATGCCCCTGCTGGGCGAGGATTTCGGCTTTGCGGATCTCGACGGAGCGGCGCCGCAAGCGGAGCAGCCTCCGCCGGCGGTCCACACGCTTCCCGTTCCCGAGAACAACCCCAACGCGGAAGTTCTCTCTGCGGATTCCGCCGAGAATGCGGCCTCCGCTCCGACTGCACCCGAGATCGAGGGCGAAGGCGAGCTAAAACGCCAGGCCCGCCAGCGCGACCGCGAAGTGCGCTCCATTCTCAAGCGGTTGCTGGACGAAATTGTCGCCTCCTGCACCGCCGATAACCGCGGCGTGGAGATTCGCGAGATCGCCGGCGGCTACCGCATGGCGACCAAACCGGAGTGCCACGACGCCGTGCGCCTCTTCGTGAAGAGCCTCAAACCGGCCCTCAAGCTCTCCCTGGCGGCGCTGGAAACCTTGGCGGTCATCGCCTACAAGCAGCCGGTTACCGCGCCCGAAGTCAGCGAGATTCGCGGCGTCGAGTCGGCCGGCGTGCTGGGTTCGCTCCTGGCCCGCAAACTGATCGCCACCGCCGGGCGAAAGCCGGTGATCGGCCGGCCCATCCTCTACAAAACCACCAAGGAGTTTTTGCTCCGCTTCGGACTCAAAGACATCGCCGAACTGCCCTCCATGGAAGAGTTCGAAAAGATGGCCGCCGTCGAGTTGGAAGAGCCAGAAACCGCCGAACCCACTCCCGTGGAAGGCCCCGGTCCAGCGGAAAAAGAGATCGGATGGAGCGATGAGCTCGAATCCGACGAAGAAACCATTGAAATCGGCGAAGAAACGCCGATCGACAATTCGGATGCTGGCGCTGTGCCAGTGTCGGCCGAATCTCCCCTTCCGCTGGGGAGCACGGCAGAAGTGGACGGCACAGCACCCCGCGCCGCCCTGCACGCCAACGCGTCCGCCGTGAGGTCGGACCCCCAACCGGCGGAAGCGCCAGCCGCGATGGCTGCCGCGATCCAACCCGCCAGCGATGATCCCGTAGCCGCTCCGGCGCCTACGGCAGACCAGGAACCAACGCCGAAGACCGTCCACCCCGCGGAACCTACGGACGGCAACCCGGCGAACGACGCGGAGTAAACCCGCGAAGGCCTAGCCTGCTGCGCCTTCCCCACAGAGCAGGCAGAAACTGAGATGTACCCCCATGAGCAGGAAAAAGAAGCCTGAAGCCGCCGATCTCGAATTGGCCCCCGTTTCGGCCCCCGTGCCGGAATCCACTGTGCTCCCCGCCGTCGAGGCGATGAGCGAAGTTGCAGCCGAAACCGCCCTGGAATCGGCCCTTGCCGCCGATGATACCAGCGCCGAAGCGATAGATGAGACCCTCGTCGAAGAGCCCTCTGCCGGCGATGACGAGGAAGACGCGGACCACGAGAGCGAAGTGGACGAAGAAGAGAGCCAAGACGAAGACGACAGCGGCTACTTCGACGACGACGACGAGGCCTTCGATTCCTCCGAAGAAACTGTGGATGAAGACTCCGACGAAGACAACGACCTTTCCGAAGCGGAAGATGCCGAGCAGCAAGACGACGAAGAGCAGGCCGAAGCCCAGCCCCGTCCTCCGGCCAAGCTCGAGCGCCTGCAGAAGATTCTGGCCGCCGCCGGCATTGCCAGCCGCCGTAGCGCCGAAGAGATGATCGAACAGGGCCGGGTGCAGGTGAACGGAAAGGTCATCACCACCCTGGGCAGCAAGGCCGACGCCGCTCGCGACCATATCCGCGTCGACGGCAAGCTGCTGCAAGGCGCCGAGCGCCTGCGCTACTTTGTGCTCAACAAGCCCAAGGGCTTCGTCACCACCGTCAAGGATCCCGAAGGCCGTCCCACGGTCATGCAATTCTTCGAGAAGATGAAGGAGCGCCTCTATCCGGTAGGCCGCCTCGACTATCTCAGCGAGGGGCTGCTGCTGGTCACCAACGACGGCGATCTGGCCCACAAGCTCACCAAAGCCTCCAGCGGCGTGGAAAAGACCTATCTGGTCAAAGTTGCCGGCCAGCCCACCGAAGAGGAACTCGACATCCTCCGCGGCGGCGTCTCCATCCCCCACGGAAAAGACGGAGAGAAGCGCGTCAAAACCTCTCCGGCCCGCATCCGCCAGGTCCGCCAGGGCGACAACCCCTGGTTTGAAGTGGTTCTGATCGAGGGCCGCAATCGCGAACTGCGCAAGATGTTCGAAGAGGTTGGCCACTTTGTCGAAAAGATTCGTCGCGTCGGCTACGGCCCATTGGTTCTGGATCAGGAGCCCGGTCAGTTGCGCGAACTCGACGAGCAGGAGCTGGGCCAGTTGCGTCTGGCCGCCGAAGGCAAGCTGCGCAAGGCGAAGGACGTTCGCAAGGAGCTCGAGCGGCAGTTGCCCACCGTGAAGTCCGGCCCCAGCCAACCCTACGGCGGGCGTGCGGCCGGCCGTGGCGGCGATTTCCGCCCCAAGCCGGCTTATCGCCAGGATTATCCCGCCCGCGAGCCGCGCGGCGACGATGCTTCTGCGCGCCCCGCCGGCTATCGTCCCAACCAGCCGCGCCAAGCGGATTCCCGCCCCGGCAGCTACGGTGCTTCCAGCCCCAGCAGCCGTTTCGGCAGTGCGCGCCCCGGCAGCAACCGCCCCATCGACGGTCCGGCAGGTCGGCCCTCGGGCCCGCCCGCCTGGAAGCGGCCCCAGCCGTCGCAAGACCGCCCCGCCCGCCGCGAAGAGGGCTCCTTCGACCGCCGTGGCCCGCAGCCGGATGAGCGCCGTCCCGCCCCTGGCCGCTCGCCTGAAGATCGTCCCCGCACCTTCAGTGATCGGCCGGCCCGTCCCTACGGCGACCGTCCCTCGGCCCCGCGCCCCACTTCGGATCGGCCCAAACCCTTCGGCGACAGACCCGCGAGCGCTGGCTTTGGAGACAAAAAGCGGAGCTTTGAAAAGCCCGAGCGCACAGGCTGGCAGAAGCCCGGCGGCGAGGATCGCTCCAGCTTCAAGCGTCCCGCGCCCTCCACCCGTGCCGACGACGACTACTCCGATCTGGAGCCGCGCAAGCCGATGAAGATCTTCATCGAGCCGGTGCAGCCGAATGATCGTTCCAGCTTCGCCCGTCCCAGCGGAACCCGCCCCTACACCGGCCGCCCGAATGGGCCGCGAGCCGGTTCTGATCGAGCTGGATCGGACCGCCCCTTCACTCCCCGGCCTAGCTCGGATCGCTCCAGTTCGGATCGTCCTTACACGCCGCGCCCCGCTGCGGACCGGCCCAGCTCAACTCGGCCTTACTCTCCCCGACCCAACTCGGATCGGCCTGCTTCTTCCCGCCCCGCTTTCAACCGCGGCGCAGACGACCGGCCCCGTCCGCAAGGCCGCCCAGACAGCCGTCCCGAGCGGGGCACGGAGAGCTTCGACCGGCCCGAGCGTCCCGTCCGCCGCGAAGGCGAACGCCGCTTCACCACCAGCAGCGGCCTGCCGCGCCCCGGCGGTGCACGGCCCAGCAGCAAACACCCCAAGGGCAGCCGCCCTACCGGCGGTTCGGACTCCCGCCCTGGCGGCCAGCGCAGCTTCGGCAGCAAGCCCGGCGGTTTCAGCCGCCCCGCCGGCGGCCAATCCCGCCCCGCTTTCCGTCGCGATGAAGGCGATGGCGCGCCCCGCACTCCCCGGCCCTACACGCCCCGGGGGGAAGGCGCTGCTGACTCCCGTCCTCGCAGCCCTCGGCCGTTCTCCGACTCCTCGGCGTCCCGCACCGAGAAGCGCACCGGCTGGAAGCCCAAACCCTCCTTCGGCGGCAAACCCGGCGGCGGCCAGCCGGCCGGCCGCTCCGGCGGCTTCTCCAAATCCGGCCCCAAGCCGGGCGGCTTCAAAAGCGGTCCCCGCCCCGGCGGCAAAAAGCGCGGCTAAAATCTCCCTGCACCAATCAAAAAGGCTCATCTGGATTCCAGATGAGCCTTTTTGATCGGTCTTCGCTGTTGCAAGCCGACGGATCGCTAAGCCATCGCCTCCCGGCTCATCGGCTCGAAGACCAGTTGATTCGATTTGTGGTTGACCGAGATGCGCACGTGCGCCCCGTGCTGCACCTCGCCGTTGAGAATCTTGATGGCCAGCGGATCCTGGATCATGCGTTGCAGTGCCCGTTTCAGCGGCCGCGCCCCGTAAGCCGCATCCGAGCCTGCGGCCAGAATCAACTGCCGCGCTGGATCGGTCAGCTCCAGCGAAATCTGCCGCTCTTCCAGCAGCTTGCGCACCTCGTTGAGGCGCAACTCCAGAATCTGCGCCAACTGCGCCATCCCCAGCGAGCGGAAGATCACCATATCGTCGACGCGGTTGAGAAACTCCGGCCGGAACTTCTCTTTGAGCGCCTGCAGTACCGATTCCCGTGCAATCTCGAAGTCGTGCTCGCTCTTGAGCAACTCGCCGTTAAGTAATTGCGCTCCCAGATTTGAGGTCATGATCAACACCGTGTTCTTGAAGTCCACGGTCCGCCCCTTGGCGTCGGTCAGCCGCCCGTCGTCCATTACCTGCAACAGCACATTGAAGACGTCTGGATGGGCCTTTTCGATCTCGTCGAAAAGAATCACCGCGTAGGGCCGCCGGTGAATCGCCTCGGTGAGCTGGCCGCCTTCGTCGTAACCCACATAGCCCGGAGGCGCTCCAATCAGCCGCGCCACCGCGTGCTTCTCCATGTATTCGCTCATGTCGATGCGCACCATGGACTGTTCGTCGTCGAACAGAAATTCAGCCAACGCACGCGCGGTTTCGGTTTTTCCCACCCCGGTCGGCCCCAGAAAAATAAATGACCCAATAGGCCGCTTGGGGTCGCTCAAGCCCGCCCGGGAGCGGCGAATGGCGTTGGCCACAATGGTCAAGGCCGCATCCTGCCCGATCACCCGCTCCCGCAGCCGCTGCTCCATCTCCACCAGTTTCTTCACTTCGCCTTCCAGCATCCGTGAAACCGGGATTCCCGTCCATTTGCTGACGATGGCCGCAATGTCTTCCTCATCCACCTCGTCCTTCAACATGCGCGCCACCCCGGTATTGCCCTCCTGGGCGGCGCTCAACTGCTTCAACTCCGCCTCCAGCTTGGGCAACTCGCCATATTGAATCTGCGCCGCCCGCTCCAACACCCCCTTGCGGGTCTGCTCTTCGGCCTCGAAGCGCAGCGCCTCCAGCTTCTTCTTGACCTCGGTGATGCGGCTGCTGGCCGCCCGTTCCCTGGTCCAGCGCGCCGAGAGCGCGGTGATCTCTTCGTTCAACTCGGCAATCTCGCGCTCAACCTCTTTGCGCCGATCGACGCTGTTGGTGTCGGTCTCGCGCTTCAGCGCCTCGCGCTCGATCTCCAGAGAGGTCTTCTCCCGCTCCCGCTGATCGATGACCGTCGGCTTGGAGCCTTTCTGGATGGCCAGCGATGCCGCCGCCTCGTCCACCAGGTCGATGGCCTTGTCGGGAAGAAAGCGGTCGCTGATGTAGCGGTGCGAGAGCGTCGCCGCCGCCACAATGGCCGCGTCCTTGATGCGCACGTCGTGGTGCGCCTCATAGCGCTCCTTGAGACCGCGCAAAATGGCGATGGTGTCTTCCACGTTGGGCTCGCCAACATAGACAATCTGAAAGCGCCGCTCCAGCGCCGCGTCCTTCTCGATGTACTTGCGGTATTCGTTCAGCGTGGTGGCGCCAATGGCCCGCAGGTCGCCGCGGGCCAGGGCCGGCTTGAGCATGTTGCTGGCGTCGATAGCCCCCTCGGCCGCGCCCGCGCCCACCAGCGTGTGCAGCTCGTCGATGAAGAGGATGATCTCCCCATTCGATTCTTCAATCTCCTTGAGCACGGCCTTGAGCCGCTCCTCGAACTCGCCGCGGAACTTGGCCCCCGCCAGCATCGAGCCCAGATCGAGCGAGATCACCCGCTTGCCCTTGAGGCTCTCCGGCACGTCGCCGCTGACGATACGCCGCGCCAAACCTTCGACAATAGCGGTCTTGCCCACACCCGGTTCGCCAATCAGCACAGGATTGTTCTTGGTGCGACGGCTGAGTACCTGAATCAGACGGCGAATCTCCTCGTCGCGACCGATCACCGGATCCAGCTTGCCGCGGCGGGCCAGTTCGGTCAGGTCCTTGGCGTATTTCTCCAGCGCCTGGAACTTGCCCTCGGGGTTCTGATCGGTCACTCGCTGTGTCCCCCGCACCGCCGTCAGCGCCTTCAGAATCGCTTCCGAGGTCGCCCCCAGAGCCGCCAACGCCTCGCGCGCCGCATCGTTTTTCTGGTGCGCCGCGCCCAGCAATAAATGTTCGGTAGAAACGTACTCGTCCTTGAAGTTTGCCGCCTCGCGAAAGGCCTGATCGAGCACCTTGCTCAGTGCCTGGCTGATAGCGGGCTGCGTGGCCGCTCCAGCTACCCGCGGCAGCGCCTCCTCGATCTGGTGCAGATCGTGCTCCAGCCGCTCGGTGGGAACGCCGATCTTGCCCAGTACCGAGGGAACCACCCCCTCGCGGTCTTCGATCAACGCCAAAAGCAAATGCACAGGCTGGACTTCGGGGTTGCCCAGTTCTGTCGCCCGACCCTGCGCCTGTTCCATGGCCTGCTGCGACTTGACGGTCAGCTTCTCCCAACGAATGGACATGTATGAACTCCTTCCTGCTGGTTTCTAGCCCCCGGCTTGATCCAGACAGAAAGCTATCGGACAATGCGGGTGCCCCACCCTCGCCGCGCGGTTGTTTTTGCGGCTAGGGTGGGTTGCAACCTCGCCATTCAATCTGGGCGGATCAATGACGCCTCTCCGCCCAAGCCGGGCTAGAAGCTGGCAGCAAGAAGCTGGGCGCCAACTCAGGCCGCCAGAGTCTTGTCGATGTGCACCGAGATCCGCTTGGGCTGGGCCTCCGGCTTCTTCTTCAGCTCCAGCTTGAGCACTCCGGCATTGTAATTGGCTGCAACGCTCTCCGTATCGACGGTGCTGGGCAGAGTGAAGGCGCGATAGAAGCTGCCGTAACGGCGCTCGATGCGATGGAAGTTCTCTTCCTTCTCTTCCTTTTCGAACTTGCGCTCGCCCTTGACGGTCAGGGTGCTGTTTTCAATGCTCACTTCCAGATCCTTCTCTTCAATGCCTGGAACTTCAAGCTTCAAGAGAACCTTCGTCTCGTCCTCGTAAACATCGACCGCAGGCACAAAGCTGGCTGCGGCCATGGGGCTGTCTCCTTCGGTCATATCGCGAAAGAGAGAGTTAACACGGTTCTGCAGTGCAACAACATCGCGGAAGGGATCCCAACGGGTGATGGCCATATGTGTGTACCTCCAGATGGATTTGCGACGATCAGGGTCGGACATGAGTCCATACCGCTCAATCAATCTGATTGAAATATAGCATAAAAATATCAGAGTATGTGAGTGTATTTTGCTCATATATTTTTACCTCCGCGCAAATTGCTGAAAATGCAGTGCGTAATTCTCCCGGAAAAGCTCCGCCCCCCAGCGTTACACCCTCCCGCCTTTCCGAATCGCCTCCGTTCAAGCTTCCCACCGCCCATTACCCGGCCCGGTACAATAAAGAGCAGATGATGCATCTCCTTGCTTTCCTGGACTGGCACTGGATCTGGCTGATCGTTGCCGCCTTTCTCGCCGGCTTGCTCAATGCCGTGGCCGGAGGGGGATCGTTTTTGTCCTTTCCCGCCATGATGGGAATGAACATCACCTCCATCCAGGCCAATGCCACCAACACCGTGGCCCTCTGGCCCGGCCAACTCACCTCCATCGCCGCCTATCGCGACGACATCCGCAAGAACCGCCGTTTGGTCTTCCCCATGGGCTTGGCCGGCCTGCTGGGCGGCACCACCGGCGCGTTGGTGTTGTTGCACACCCCCCCGGCCACCTTTTTGCACATGGTCCCCTGGCTGCTGCTGTTGGCGGCTTCGATTTTTGCCGTCAGCGGCCCGGTCTCGCGCTGGCTACGGCGACGGCAGAATCTGACCAGCGGGCAGGTCACCGCCCCGCGCCTTGTGCCGGTCTTCATCGGCACGATTCTGGTCTGCTTTTACATTGGCTATTTCGGCGCCGGGGCGGGCTTTCTGCTCATTACCCTGCTCTCGCTCTTCGGCTTTCAGGATCTGACCGAGATCAACGCCCTCAAAGTCGTCACCACCACCCTGGCCAACGGCATCGCCTTCTTCATCTTCGCCCTCAGCGGGCAGGTGGTTTGGCGCTACTGCTTGCTCTCCATGGTGGTTTGCGCCATCGGCGGCTACTCCTCGGCGCGATTGGCACGCCGCGTCTCCCAGCCGTTTTTGCGCGGGCTGGTGATCTTCATCGGCTTTTCCATGGCCGCCTGGTTTTTCTGGAGCACGCGCTAGATGCTGCTTTCTCATCCCACTTTTCGTGCCGCGATGGATTGGACCGGTTCAGCCGCCGCCGTTTGCACCACCATCTCGTTTCTGCCCCAACTGCTCCGCGTCTGGCGGCGCAAGAGCGCCAGCGACATCTCCCTGACCATGTTCCTGCTCTTCAATCTCGGGCTGGCGCTGTGGCTCATCTACGGAATCGGCATCCACTCCTTACCCATCGTCGCCGCCAACGCCGTCACTCTCGCCTTGGCCCTGACCATCCTGGCTTTGAAGCTGAAGTTCGACAAAACGAGGGTTTAGGGATAAGGGGTTAGGGAAACTCTGATCAAGTCGTGGCTTTGAAGGGTACGGGCTTTAGCCCGTACATAAAGTTCATAGAATCAATTGGGCTTTAGCCCCTGAGGGAAGGATAGCTTGGAGAAAGCCACTTGAACAGAGGTTCCTTAGGGGTTAGGGAGAGTGCCTTCGCACCGGAATTCTATAGAAAGCCAACTGTCCCGGCTGCGTCTTTTCTAACCCCTTATCCCTAGCGAAAGAATTTCGGCTTCCCACCCTCGGCCCAGGGATCGTACTGCGCGGCGAAGCGGGCGCGGCGCTGAATCGAGGGGTGGCTGTAGGTCCAGAACTCAACGAAGGGGTTGGGGTTGGGGTCGTCGAGTGCGGCCTCTCCCAGATGGTTGAAGGCGCCCACGGCGCTCTGCCGCGGGTCGGCGACGATGCCGTGGATCGCTTCCTGACCATAGATGTCGGCTTCATGCTCGAAGTGGCGGCTGGTGAGGTTGTCTATGGGCTCCAGCAGAAACTGCGCCGCAGTGACGGTAAAGAGCAGCACCACAAAGCCCGCCCGGCTCGACAGGCCCGCGACTCCCCACCGCGATCCCATGCGGACTGCCAGCCTGGCCGCGAAGCGCGCACACAGCCAATAAAGAAAGAAGAGAAAGACCGCCCCGCCCGCCAGGCCTTTGACGATGTGGTTCAAAACATAGTGTCCGCTCTCGTGGCCGAAGATGAACAGCACCTCGTCGTCCGGAATGCGCCCGGCGGTGGTGTCCCACACCACGATGCGCTTGGTTTGCCCCATGCCGCTGACGTAGGCGTTGAGGGCGTTGGTCTTCACACTCGCCTTCATGAGGAAGATGCGTTCCGGGGGGATTTTCGTTCCGGTTCGCGCGGCCACTTTCTCCAGCTTCTCCACCAGTTCGGGCCGGCTTTTGGAGAGCGGTTCGAACTGGTTGAAGAGGGGCGCAATCAACGGCTCACCGCAGGCGCTCAGCACCATCAGCGGCAGGGTTACGATCCATGCCCACAGCCAGTAGCGCTGCGGCGAGACGCGCACAATCCAGTTGAAGAGCAGAAGAATCGGGGTGGCGAAGAGGATGGACAGCCCCATCGCCTTGCCCAGGTCGCCACACCAGCTTGCCCAGCCCTGCACACTGATGCCGTAGTGCAGGCTGATGCTGTGGCCGAAGAAGCTCAGCGGCAGATCGGCCGCGCCCAGCACGATTTGCAACGCCATGAAGAAAATAATTCCTTGCATCCAGCGCCGCCCGGCTAGGCGCTGGGCGCTGCTTTCCATCCAGGCCGCGGTGCGCGTGGCCAGCAGCAGCCACAAAACCAGAAGTCCCCACAGCGCCCCGCCAAAATGCAGCAGCGGCCGGATGCGGCCCAGGGTGGTGGCCTTGGCCAGCTTGTCGGGGGGCAGCGAATAGCTCTGTCCGTTCTGCGCCGGCGAAGCCCATGCGGACGAAGCCTGAGCAGGGCCGGAATGCGGTGCACTTTGGCTGTAGATGCTAGCCGGCATCAGGCCAGCCAGCAGCAACAGCAGCAGGGAAAGAGAAGAGAAAGCGGTTTGGCAACGCAGCAGGCGCAAGGGAAAGCTCCTCCACCGTAGCTTACGCGAGCAAGTCGGCCACGCTGTACTTTGGAGCCTCGCGACCCTATCTGCACGTTAACTGGAAAGATCGGTCCACCCTACAAAGCTCCGTACTCCGTCCTCGATGCGTTCTCTGCATCGGTGACGGGAACGCACAAATCCCAATGGCCTTGAAAGGCGCGGCCTTTTCCCAGCCGATCAAGCCCGGCGGGAGGTTATTGTTGCTTCCAATTAAGGCCAAACTTGTTTGCATCCCCCAGGATGCGCTGGTAGTAGGCTTCGTTGGGGTAGGGTCTGTAAATCCGCTCTCCCGGGCGCAGGTGAGAGAACTTCGCCCAGGTGGGGTTGCTTTCATCGCCCGCTCCAAGATCGGTGAGAGTAAATGTCAACCATGGCCACACGCGCACATACTCGGCGGCAATGAGGGGAGTCTTGTCTTTTTCCTCCACCACCTTTCCATAGATGCGGACCAGCGCCAGCGCCGGAAGAGCGGCAGGGAAAGAATCCAGCGTGGCCCGGAAATCTCCCCCTCCCGATTGTGAAACCAGCATGATGTGGCAATCGGTCATGCCGTCGAAATACTTGTGCTCCAACAAAAGCGTAAGTTGATTCTGCTGTGGACCGGTTGCCGTGATGCCCCGCACGATGCCGTACCAACTCACATATTTGCCCTGCTTCCCATGGATCGAGTAGGGAGCCATGAACGATCCTGTCGCTACCTCGGACTTGTCCAGCTTCTTGAAGAAGGGCTGTTCCCGCTCCACGGGTGTGTATCCGCATGTCCCCAGTGAGCCGTTGGGAATCAATTCCCTGATCGGTTGAACATCGATGGGGGTTTGCGCCGCCGCCACAGCGCAGAACAGGAGAAATAGCGATGTAAAAAGGGATAGAGATCTCATCCGCCCTGCTTTCATCAAAGGAATTGAGTTCAAATTCTCAGCGTCGGAATCTTAGCAAAACCACCTTCTGGAGGGCAGATGCGCTTTCCCGGCGTTCCGCCTGTCCGCTTCCATTTAAACTGGATGGGTTATGAGCACATTGAAAGCCGTACGCGGAACCCGCGACCTGTTGCCGCCGGAGACCGAACTGTGGAACCGGATCGAAGCTACCGCCCGTTCCGTCTTTGCCCGCTACAACTTCGGCGAGATTCGCACCCCGCTCTTTGAAGACACCACCCTCTTTGCCCGCGGCGTGGGCGAAGAGACCGACATCGTCTCCAAGGAGATGTACACCTGGGAGGACCGCGCCCGCGCCCAGTCGGAGAAGACGCAATCGCTGACCTTGCGCCCGGAGAACACCGCCGGCGTGGTTCGCGCCTATATCGAGCATCAACTCGGCGAGAGTGGACAGCTCCAGAAGCTCTACTACATCGGTCCCCAGTTCCGCCGCGAGCGTCCCCAGAAGGGCCGCTACCGGCAGTTCTCGCAGATCGGCGCGGAGGTCATCGGACCGCCCTCGGCCGGCAGCGAGTCGCCTCTGCGCGACGCCGAAGTCCTCGAAATGCTGGCCACCCTGCTCGACGAGTTGGGCATCAGCGGCTGGACGCTGCATCTCAACTCCGTCGGGTCAGCCGCCGATCGCGCCCGCTACAACGACGCCCTGCGGGCGGCTCTCGTTCCTGTAGCTTCTCAGTTATGCCCGGATTGCCAGCGCCGCGCGGTGGTCAACCCGCTGCGCGTGCTGGACTGCAAGGTTCCCGCCGATCAGCCCGTCATCGAGACGCTGCCGGTGATCGCCGACTCCCTCGACCCGGCCTCACGCGCCCACTTTGCCGCGGTTTTGGCGGCGCTGGACGCCGCCGGCGTTCCCTACACCCGCAACCACCGCCTGGTGCGCGGGCTGGATTACTACACCCGCACCACCTTCGAGTTCACCCACGGCGGCCTGGGCGCGCAAAACGCATTGCTAGGCGGCGGCCGTTACGACGGACTCAGTGAGGCCATCGGCGGCACTCATGCGCCCGGCATCGGCTTCGCCATCGGCGAAGACCGGCTGGTCCTGACTCTGCTCGCAAATCTCGACCGAATGGCGGCCCCGCCGCTGGTGGATGCCTACATCGCGCCGCTGGGCGAAAGCGTCAACGCCGCCGCCCTGGCCCTGGCCCGCGATCTGCGCCATCAGGGACTGCGCATCGAGTTGGGCGACGGCAGTTTCCGCCTCAAAAAATCCTTCGTGGCGGGCAACAAGTCCGCCCGCCACATCGTGATTCTGGGCGAAGACGAGCTCGCTACCAGCATTCTGACGGTGAAGGATTTCTCCTCGGGCGTACAGACCAAGGTTCCCCGCGCCGAATTGCCGGAGTGGCTTGCACGGCCCGATCGATCCTGAGATCGGAGTTACTCTTCACACCTTTTCCATTCGGGAGCATACTGAACGCATGGCCACGCTGTCTGTCTACGAACCTGCTTTGCCGCATGTGACGGTGGAAGAGTACCTTCACACCGTCTACGAGCCGGAGTGCGACTATGTGGACGGGCGGATCGAGGAGCGGAATGTGGGCGAGTATGATCACGGGGCGCTGCAATCCTTACTGTCCTTTCTTTTCATGAGCCACCGCGACGAGTGGAAGGTGCGCGTCGTGACGGACGTACGAACCCAGGTCAAGTTCTCACGCTTTCGCTGCCCGGATGTGCTGGTTCTGCGAGCCGATGCGCCGCGGGAACAGATTCTGACTCATCCGCCCCTGATCGCCATCGAGATCCTCTCGCCCGAGGACCGGCTCAGCCGCTTCCGCGTCAAGATCGACGATTACGTCGCCTTTGGCGTAGAGCACATCTGGATCATCGACCCGGCTACACGCTACGCCATGACCGCCGACCGCTTCGGTTTGCATTCGGTCGAGACCGGCGAACTTGCCGTCGCCGGTACGCCGATCCGCGTCGATCTCAACCAACTCTTCGCGGAACTGGACCGCGCGTAAAGCCAATCTTTTTGCGCGAGTTCAATATTCCCCGGTCTATCTGGAGACCGGGGTCACCCCTCCCTCTACGCTCAACTCGATCCCGATTTCATGGCGGCATCGCCCGAAGTTTACATGGCGGGGTTCAAATGGGATGTGCCGGAAAAGATCCTTGGGGGCTTTATTGCCGAGGCAGCAACGAGTTGCCAATCCAGCCCTGGCTTGGGCATCGTATGCCGTGAGTACATTGGAGACAGGTTTCATCAGCTATGGTCAATGGTGAGGTAAGTGATCTCAGCCCCTCGCTGTTGGGGAGCGGGAAATCGAGCCTCAATCCACCAGCTTGGCGATCTCGTCCAGATCGAAGCGGGCCTCGCTGCCTTCGAGTGTCAATGCCCGCTCAGCCAGTGCTTCGAGCTTGCCTTCGCGATATCTGAATGCTGGCCCCTGGGGATCGACGATGAGAATCGAGCGGATCCCCATCTTCTCGTAGCGTTCGCCCTTCTTCATCACGCGTCCGACTTGGTCGGCGGGCGAGAGAACCTCGATCACCGCGACCGGAGGATGTGTGGCGATGGGTTCAGCCGGAAGGTTGCGGTCCAGAAGCGTAACGTCGGGAATCAGAAAGCCGTAGGCATCTACCTGTACACGCAATTCCGGACGCACCCGGATGCCCGCGCTCACGGCCTGTGTGCGAAACCAGGCGCAGATCGCCTCCTGCCATGCGGAGTGTTCGTTTTCTCCCATCGTGCTCTCCCTCGCCACAATCTGGCCGTCGATATACTCGGCATCGGGCGAGTAGGAGCTTTGGAGATATTCTTCGACGGGCACAAAAACCGGCGCGGCTGCCATCTCGTCTCTCCTTGCGTACATAGTAGTGCGGCGCATATCGGAAGGAAAGAGCCAAATTCAGGATTTGCTGCCTGATGCAGTCAATCCTGCCGAAGCCCTTCCATTACAATAAATAGAATCATGGCTCTGGATTTTTTAGGCAATCTGGAACGAACGCATCTTTGCGGCGACCTGCGCTCGGCCCACGCCGGGCAAATTGTGGTTTTAATGGGCTGGGTCAACCGCCGCCGCGACCACGGCAACCTCATCTTCCTCGATCTGCGCGACCGCAGCGGCATCAGCCAGATCGTGCTGGACAAGGAACTGGTCCCCGAGGGCCACGCCAAGGGCGAATATGTCCGCCCCGAGTACGTGGTGGCCGCGGTGGGCAAGGTGCGCCTGCGCGACGCCGACGCCATCAATCCCAAGATGCCCACCGGCGAGATAGAAATCGAGGCCACCGAACTGCTGGTCCTCAACGACACCCGTCTGGCCCCCTTTTCGCCCGCCGAAGAGGCCATCCAGAACGAAGAAGTCCGCCTCAAGTATCGCTATGTGGACCTGCGCCGCCCCGAAATGCAGCGCAACTTTCGCCTGCGCCATGACATCACCCTGGCCATCCGCGACAACCTCAGCCAGCAGGGCTTTTTGGAAATTGAGACCCCCATTCTCACCAAGTCCACTCCCGAAGGGGCGCGCGACTTTCTGGTTCCCAGCCGTGTGCATCCCGGCGAGTTCTACGCCTTGCCGCAGTCACCCCAGATCTTCAAACAAATCCTCATGATCTCCGGCTTCGACAAGTATTTCCAGATCGCCCGTTGTTTCCGCGACGAGGATCTGCGCGCCGACCGCCAGCTCGAATTCACCCAGGTCGATCTGGAGATGAGCTTCACCAAGCAGGAACTGGTCTTTGCCGCGGTTGAGAGTTTCCTCTCCGCCGGCTTTGCCGCCGCCGGTGTGACCCTGCCCGCGCCCTTCCCCAGAGTCACTTACGACGAGTCCATGCGCCGCTTTGGCTCCGACAAGCCCGACCTGCGCCTGCCCGAATTGGTCGATGTCCGCCCCGCCTTTACCGACGAGAACCTGGCCACGCTGCAGATCGATCCGGCCCTGCCGGTGGTGGCCTTCCGCATTCCCAACGTGGGCGAACTCAGCCGCAAGGAGCGCGAAGACAACCACCCCTTCTTCGATCTGAAAAAGGGCGCCAAGTTCATCGACGACTTCAAGCGCCTGGCCAAGGGCTTCCCCGAGGCCGCCGTCAAGGTCCGCCAGTTGGCAGGCGCCGGCGACGCCGACTTTGTGCTCATCGTGGCCGGTGATCCCGCTCATCACATCAAGGCCAGCGATACCAAGTTTGAAGGCCGCCTGAGCGAGCGCGAGATCAATGTGCTGATGGCCGCCGGCAACTTCCGCAACGAGCTGGCCAAGAAATACGCCGAGCGCCACGGCGCCTTTGCGGTCACCGAGAAGATCGTCGCCGACGCCGCTGCCCGCACTGCGGGAGAGACAGTCGATGGCGCACTGGCCTTCCAGCCCATCTGGGTCACCGACTTCCCCATGTTCGAATACGACCTGGCGACGGGCAAATGGGTTCCCGCCCACCATCCCTTCACCTCGCCGCACGAGGCGGATATGGCCAACCTGCTGACCGATCCGGCCAGTGTCCGCGCCAACTGCTACGACTTGGCCATGAACGGACTGGAGCTGGGCTCCGGCTCCATCCGCATTCACCGCAAGGACGTGCAACAGCAGATCTTCCAGTCCCTGGGCATCAGCGACGAGGAAGCCCACGCCCGCTTCGGCTTCTTCCTCGATGCACTGGAGTATGGCACCCCTCCGCACGGCGGCATCGCCCTCGGTCTCGACCGCATCGTCATGCTGCTGGCTGGCGCACCCAGCCTGCGCGAGGTCATCGCCTTCCCCAAGACCGCCAAGGCCGTCGACGTCATGGTCGAAGCCCCCACCGCCGTCAGCCAACAGCAGTTGAAGGAACTCCACATCCGCGTGGCCCTGAAAAGCTAGTGTGGTGTCTCAAAAATCCGCATCAAATGTTAACTGTCATTCTGAGCGAGCGCAACAAGTCGAAGAACCTGCATTCTGTTGCTTTATCGAAAATGAAGGTTCTTCGCTACGTTCTGGATGACGGCGCTTGAATGATTCCAATTTCTGAGACAGTACACTCGAGCCTCTCTCCCCATGATGAAGAGTACGGGTGCCCCACCCTCGCCGCGTCGTTGTTGTTGCGGCTAGGGTGGGCGGGCTATACGGCAACTGCCGAAATGCTCCCGTTATTTCGCGTCGGATAATGGAAACGCCCCACGTCTCTCTCCAGCCGTCGGGCGTTTAAGCTTGATCCATCTCCGCGAACCGTTCGCCGAGCACTACCCGGATTGGCGTTCCCGGCACGGTCAGTGCGTGGTCTTCCAGGTCGGGCAGCGTAGCCATGGCAACAGAATGCGTCGAGGGCGCAATATCGCCAACACCAACGACCCTTGCTGGCCGGGTCGAAGCCGGGAGGCCTGGCTTTTACTCGGATTTGGGGCTTTCATCCTCTTCGCCTTCGACGGCGATGCGCAGGGAGCGCAAAAAACTCAGATCGTTGGGGGTAAAGGGGCCTTCGCCACCTTCTGCCGTTTCGCCCGATTCCAGTTCCTTGCTGACCTCATTGAGGCCGATGGTGGCCTCCAGCATCAGCAGCACGTCGAAACCGTACTGGCGAATATCCTGCACCACCCCGGCAATCTGCTCGCTCTCGATGACCGACTCGTGGATCGCCTCTCCTAATTGTTGAATCAACTCGCGCAGGCGGATCGAGTTTCGTGATGACATGGCAACCTCCAGGAGCGGCGTCGGACCCTAAAAAGAGTAGGCGCGGTGAGCGATTCCTCTACCTTACTTCCGAACCGCTCCGGGAGCAACTGCCCAGCGGCCAGGCGGCGGCAAAATGCGGTAAAGCCAGAAACACTGCTACCATCATATCGAAATGAAACCTCATTCCATGGGGCGAACGCTGGGCATCGGACTGCGTATCGCCAGCCGCATCGCTGGGCAGCGGGTTGCGGCAAGCACCGCGACCGCCGTTGCGCCGGTCTCGGCGGCAAGTGCTGCCCGGACCAGCGGTTTGGCTGCGGGCCGCGCCGCCGGGCAGAAGACCCGCGGCGTGGCGCGTGGCATTGGCGGGTTCCTCAGTCCCTTTCGCCGCGTTGGCGGCATCCTGTGGCTGGAGGTTACGGGCGTCTTTTTCCTTTTGCCTGTCCTGGTCTATGCGCCGGTTCTCTGGCGTACCCGTGCCAGCTACGCCCATGGTCCCGGCCACCGGGAATTTCTCACCGCCGCTGCCGTCAGCGCCCTCTTCCTCTACCTGGGCGTTACTTCCTTCTGGCGGGCGCGGCGACGCTAAATATCATTCTGCTTCCCTTGCGCCAGCTTCCAGTCAAGCTTGTGATGAATCACCGCAAGAACCACAACGCTGGTTCCTTGAACGATGTAAAAAACGCTATAGGGAAACTTGTACAGCAGAACCCGCCGGGTGTTCCGGTAAACCGCCTGATAGGCCATGGGACGAACCTCGATGCGATCCAGTGCTTCATCCAGGGAGTGCACGAAGCGCTCTTCCGGGCTGGAATCGATCTTCTCGTACCAGGCCCGAATTCGCCTCACGTCGAGAAGTGCCCTTCTGCGCAAACGAACCATGAAGCGATTCTTCCCAGCAGCATTTCCGCGCGGGCTTCGGCACGAGTCAGTTCGTCGCCGGGAGAATGCTCCAAGTCAAGCAGCCGCTCGTCAAGAATCTCCCGCTGCCAAAGAGGAATCGCGGTTTTCATCCCCTCGCCCTCTTCGCCGGGCTGGTCGAAGCTCTCCTACAGGGCACTTATAAGCGCCATCCGTTCCTCGGGGCTGAGTGCGGAGATCTCGGCTTTGCTCAGAACTGCCATGGCGGCTGCCTAGCGCAAATCGAGCTGCGCCGCGCAGCGGATGTGCGGCTCATGCGGATCTCCGCCAGTTGCGGGCCAGCGCCCAGACGATGGCCGCCACCACAATCACTTCCAGTACCTGAAAGACCAGGGCGCCGCCGCGCACTCCAAAGCGCAATAGAACGATTCCCAGGCCATCGAGCAGATACGGTGCGCTTCCTGCGGTTGCAAACATGGCTTCCTCCCACCGGATCGGTTCCGGTTCTCTGCCTCTGCGGACACCGAATCCGGCCGGGAGTTGCGCTCTCGCGGTGGCAAAAAGAATGGCCAAGTTCGGGCACCCGGCCAGCCGTCCGCCACGGCTATCTCCGGCTCAGCCGCCACAGGCCCAGGGCGATGGCCGCCACACCCAACCCCAGCGCCCCCCAGGCCCACGGTCCATGGTGAATGACCCAGCACCGGTAAAGCGCAAAACAGCCCGCCAGCAACAGCAAAATCCCCCGCATCTGATTCATCGTCTCTCCTACCCGCAATCGATCTTGTTTTCATCCTATTGAACCGGCCCGTAAATACCCATTTCCGTACCCCATCCTTGACGCGCTTTTTGCGGCAAGGGTGGGAGAGCAATCCCACTATTTGAGGGCCGGATCAATCGTTCCCCACCGGCGTCGCCTCTCGCCAGGCATAAAACCGATGTCGATTATTGCCCGGGCCAACTTGCTAACCCGCTATCCCCGCGTCGCGGGGGATGTGACTCGCTGCTTCTCATCCAACGTTCGCCGGCAAGCTTCCCGTTGGATTGTCGAATGTGTCGCACCATCGGCTTCTTGCTTTTTTGGAACTTCGCGGAGCGGAGTTTGACCCCGCCCGCCCCAACTCCTATCGTGGAGAAGGCAGACCTGCCTTCGTGAGGAACCCATGACCATCCCCGCCGCTCCCCTTCTCCAGAAGACCGCGCTCAATGAGGTCCATCGCGCCCTCAAAGCCAAAATGGTGGATTTCGGAGGCTGGGATATGCCGGTCGAGTACCCCGGCGCTGGTGGCGGCCTGATCGCCGAGCACCTCGCCGTCCGCACCGCGGTGGGCCTCTTCGACGTCAGCCACATGGGCGAGATCGAGTTCCGCGGTCCCGGCGCGCTGGCCGCCGTGCAGCACCTCACCATGAACGATGCGGCGCGACTCAAGGATGGCCAGGCCCACTACTCCGCGCTGCTGAACCCTCAAGGCTGCTTTGTCGACGATCTGCTCGTCCACCGCATCGCCGCCGACAACTACCTGCTGGTGGTCAACGCCGGCACCAAGGACAAGGATTTTTCCTGGATCACAGAGCATACCAGCGGTTTTCCCGATGTCGAAATCAGCGACCGCTCGGCGGAGTATTCCCAAATCGCCGTGCAGGGTCCGCGCGCCTTGGAGACGCTGCAAAAGCTCACCGCCGTCGATCTGGCAGCGATCCGCAACTACTGGTTCACCTGGGGCCAGGTGGCCGGGGTCGCAGATGTTCTGATTACCCGCACCGGCTACACAGGCGAAGATGGCTTCGAGCTTTATCTGCCCGCCAACGAGGCGGTCACCGCAAAGATGTGGAACGACTTGCTGGCCGCGGGCGCGGAGTTCTCCATTCGTCCTTGCGGCCTGGGCGCGCGCAACACCCTCCGCCTGGAAGCCGGCATGAGCCTCTACGGCCACGAGATCTCCGACTCCATCAACGTCTTCGAAGCGGGCCTCGAACGCTGGCTCAAACTGGACAAAGGCGAGTTCATCGGTCGCGACGCGCTGCTGGCCGTGCCGGCCGCAGGCGGGCCTTCGCGCAAAATCGTGGCCCTGGAGATGATCGAACGCGGCATCGCCCGCGATGGTTATCCAGTGTTGAATCTGACCGGCCAGGAGATCGGGACGATCACCTCCGGCTCGCCGGCGCCCTTTCTCAAGACCAACATCGCCTTCGCCCTGCTGCCCGCGCCCGTCGCCGCCAGCGGCGAGGATGTACTGGTGCAGGTGCGCGCCAACGCCGTGCGCGCCCGCCAGCTTCCATTGCCCTTTTACAAACGCGCCCGCAAGTAGCTGCTCCGTGATGGATTAGGCTGATTCACACGCACCTTCCGTGCCCCATCCTCGACGCGTTCTTGGCCTCAAGGATGGAAAACCACCGCTCTCAACTGCGCCTCCTGCATGGGGAGGAGTCGGGTCGATCTCCCTCAATCCAGACGGGTTAGAAAAGCGTCGCCTTCGTTGAGGCGAAGGTGGCGGGCGATGAACTCCGCCTGTTCGCGGTTGTCGCCCACCGGGCGGATGCGCACCCAGAAGGATTTCTCGCCCGGGAACTCGATGACCGTAGCGGTCGGATACTTGTGCAGCAGTTGCGCCTTCAGGTGGAGTGCCTTGTCCTCGCTGAGCAGAGCGCCGATCTGCACGCACCAGCGCCCCCCTTTATCGATAGGTTTGGGGGTGCGGTACACGTCCAGTCGGACGCGGGCGCTGCCGGAGCGATAAACTCCCGTGGCCTTGGCCGAGGCGATGGTCAGATCCAAAATGCGATCGTCCACAAACGGACCGCGGTCGGTGATGCGCATGGCGCTGGATTGCCCGGTCTTCACATTGGTGACCACAATCAGCGACCCCATCGGCAGGGTGCGGTGAGCGGCGGTCAGGGCACTGTCGGTAAAGATTTGCCCGTTGGCCGCCTTGCGCCCTTTGTATGGCGCGGAATACCACGATGCTAGCCCAAATTCGCTGCGCAGCGGCCGGTGCGTGGCGATGTATTCCAGATCCGCGTCATCGACGCCGCCCGGCGGCACGGGTGTAATTGGAATGCGCGCCGGCGGCAGAATGGCCGGGGCCGGCGGCAGCGTCTCTTCCTCAGCCCGCGCGGGCGGCGCCACGGCCTGGGGCGCTGGTTGCGGAACAGGCTTGCGATGATGGGCGCAGCCAGAGAGAGCCAGCAGGGCCAGGCCGCACACCGCCCAGGCCGCCAGTCGGCTCCGTTTGCTTCGCCGCTTCCAATCCATCAATGCCCCGCGTCCTTCGACTTTTCAAAATGATCCGCCATCTCCCGCAGCTTCTCCGATACAGTACGCAGGGCGGAGATGGATTCCTTGCGCACCTGCGGAATCACCGCGTCGTTGACATAGGCGACGGTGTGCCGCAGTTCCATCTCGATCAATTCCACTGCTTCTTCGATTCGCCGGCCAATGCTATCCGGGCCGGGGGGTGGATAAGTGCCCATTGCCGTTTCCTCCAGGGAACCCTTGTAATGCTTGCTCACCCTCAGTCTCGCCTCCGCTCTCTCGCCCGTCAATCGCCGATACGACGCGGGTGCCACACTCGGCAACAGCCGGCGCTGGCAATCCGTCTGCTCTGGATCGATAGCCGCGGAAATGAACGCCCCAACCCCCCGGATTCTTGTCACAATAGACGAATCAAACGAATCTGCGTCTGAATCAGAAGAAGCCGCGAACGAATTCCCCGCATGGGAGGATCGGATCTTGCCCACTTTCGACCCGGTTGGTAAATGCCGATATTCCATGCCCCCTCCTTGCTGCCATTCTGAGCGGAGCGCAGCGGCGTCAAAGAACCTGCTTGTCGTCTTTCTGACGCAAGGGTGGGAAACCTCACTGCTACTTGAGGGCCAGATCAATACCTCCCGCGAAAGCGACGCCGTTGTTGTCGGCTTGAAGCCGGGCTTTGCTCTACCATTGCCGCGACCGCGCCTCATGACCTTGGCATTGCTGGCGTTTGTCTTTTGCGCCTCGCTTCCTGCCTGCCTCGGGCAAGCCGCCGTCCCGCCAACGGTTGCTCTTCAACCTCCGCCACTTCCAAACTCCCCAGCCACCGCGCCAGCCCATGGACCCTGCCCTGTCGCGGCTGTTCCCGGCGCGCCGCCCAGCCAGACAGCTCCCTGCCTGCCTCCGCCGCCCAAAAACTGGTTCGAGCGCTTTCTCACCGGCCCCGAGGTCAAACCCCACACCGCCGCCGAGAAGGCGCACCTGGCCATGCACAACCTGACCGACCCCTTCAACGCCCTGACCATCCTGGGAGACGCCGCCATCGCCACCGGCGCCAACGCTCACTCCCCCTACGGACCGGGAATGCGCGGCTTTGCCCGGAATGTGGGGGTCAGCACCACCCAGGATCTGAGTGGAGAGATGCTCTGCACCTTTCTGATCCCCGCCCTGGTCCACCAGGATCCCCACTATCACCGCATGCCCAATGCTTCGATTCCCCGCCGCATCGGCCACACCATCGCCCAGATTGCCTGGACTCTGGGCGACAACGGCAAGCCTATGCTGAACTACGGAGATCTGCTGGGAGGGGCGGCGTCGCTGGAATTGAGCAACCTCTACGTCCCCGGTCAGCGTACCAATCTACCTTCCACCGCCCAGTGCTACGCCACCGGCCTGGCCACCGCACCCATCGACAACCTGGTCAGCGAGTTCCTCCCCGACGTGGCCCGTCACATCCACGTGCAGATCGTGGTCATCCAGCGCATCATCAACAAGGTGGCCCAAGCCGGCACGCCCGGGCCGCAATAGACGCTTCCGGCTTCCTGCCCGCTCCCGTTGGCTTTCTCTATCTCCCCGTTCGCTGCCGGATTTCGCCATTCGCTGCATGGTCTTTGGATTGACCGCCGCACCCGGCTAATCTGACGCTGGCATTTCAGCTTTCAGGGTTCCTTGGGTTCGCGGGATCGAAGCTGGACCGGCAGCGCCAATCGCCAGCGGCCAAATCTTCTTCAGGAGTGGAAAAAGTTATGTCCAAAACAGTCAAGTATGCCGAGAAAGCCGTAGTCTACGCGGCCAAGGGCGCGTGGGCGGTCTTCGAGCGGCTGAACCGCATCAGCCCCAACCCCGCCTTTACGCCCAAGTGGAGCGACAAACCCCTGCTGAAGAGCTTCCAGAAAGAGAAGCCGCCCCTGGGCTGGCCACGCACCACCGATTCGCTCTGTCCTAAGTGCGTTCCCGAGCTACGCAAGCAGATTCTCGACGGCAAGCTGCCCCACGAGATCCTGCTCAATGAAAAAGTGGGCGAGATCAAGGCCCAGATCATCGAGCGCGATGGCAAGATCCTGATGGTCAAGGACTGCCCCAAGCACGGCCACTTCGAAGACGTCATGTCCATGGACCCGGCCTTCTTCAAGCATCTGGAAGAGATGTTCCCCGGCCGCGACATCCGCTCCCACAACGACGAAAAGCTCCACAAGCACGGCACCTCGACCCTCACCCACGGCCGCGGCGCGGTGCTGACCATCGATCTGACCAACCGCTGCAACATGATGTGCGATCCCTGCTTCATGGACGCCAATCAGGTGGGCTTCGTCCACGAGCTGAGCTGGGAAGAGATCAAGACCATGCTCGACAACGCCGCCACCCTCAAACCGCGGCGGCAGATGAGCGTGCAGTTCTCTGGCGGTGAGCCGACCCTCTCGCCCTACTTCCTCGACGCCATCGCCTACAGCCGCAAGGTGGGCTACAACAGCGTCCAGGCCGCCTCCAACGGCATTGAATTCGCCAAGAGCAAGGAACTCTGCCGCGCCGCCGCCGAAGCCGGCCTGCGCTACGTCTATCTGCAATTCGACGGCATCGGCAACGCCGCCAACTCCCATCGCAAGGTGGGCAACCTCTTCGACGTCAAGCTGCAGGCCATCAACAACCTGCACGAAGCCGGCGTAGACATCGTGCCGGTCACCACCATCATCAACGGCATCAACAACGAGCAGGTGGGCCGCATCATCGAGTTCGCCCTCGACAATCCCAAGAAGATCAGCTTCCTCAGCTTCCAGCCGGTCAGCTTCACCGGCCGCGACGAAGACATCAGCGACGAGCGCCGCGCCGCCCAGCGTTACACCCTCAGCCACATGGCCCACGACATCAAAAAGCAGGTGGGCTTCGGCGAGCCGGAACGCGACTGGTTCCCCATCAGCTTCATGAGCACCTTCAGCGACTGGGCAGACCTGATTCACGGACCCACCGCCGAGTGGGGCCAGCTCAGTTGCGGCTGCCATCCCAACTGCGGCATCGGCATGGCCATGATGATCGACAAGGAAACCAAGGAAGCCGCCCCTGTCACCGCCTTCCTCAAAATGGACCAGGTGGCCAAGGATCTGGCCAAGGTCAACGATGCCGCGCGCGGCAAGTGGCTCTCGGTTCTCGGCTTCGGGCTCGCCCTGCTGCGCAACTACGATCCCTTCCAGGCCCCCACCCACTTCAAGATCACCGACATGCTCAAGAAGATGGACAAGACCTTCAACGCCACCGGCACCGATTACGGTTCGGTCAAGGGCGACCGCACCCTCGACGACATCAAAAAACGCCGCGCCGACCGCTGGAACTTCCTCTTCATCGCCGGCATGTGGTTCCAGGATCTCTTCAACTACGACTTCCGCCGCACCGAGCAGTGCATCATCCCCTATGCCACCCAGGAGGGCGAGATCAGCTTCTGCGCCTACAACACCGGCATCGGCTGGCGCAATATCATCGAAAAGATGCACATGACCGCCACTCTGACCAAGTGGTACGAGGAGCACGGTCGCCACGAGATCTTTGCCGGCGGCAAGAAGGTCAGCATGAGCGAGGTGGGTCACGACCTGACCCTCAACATGGCCCACGTCAACGCCGAGGCCAACCACACCCTGGACGAACTGGGCATCGCCAAGAACGCCCGCGAAGAAAAGATCCGCACCCGCGACGGCAAGCAACTCGACGCCGCCGAGAACGCCCGCATGGCCAAACTCTACCGGGAGCACATCCTGGGAGAGAAGCCGGTCGAGGGCATCGTCAGCCTCACCGAAATCGCCCCCGCCAAGCCGGTCGAAGAGACCGTCGCCGGGGACTAACCCTCCCCGCAGCAGAAAGACCACGGCCGCATCCCTCTGGGGTGCGGCCGTGGTGTTTTGCGCGATTTCATGAGCAGGTTGATACGCGTCGTAGCGCGTCTCGCAGCAGTGTAGTCTTGACGTTGAACACCTAGGTAGCGGTTGCGCGCTGCTCTTCCAAAATCGCCACGTCGCTCGGTTATCTTTGATATACGATTCATGTGACGGAGTTTATCAATGCCGGAGCGAGCCAAGGCAGGACTACACAAGACCGGCCTGCTCCAATGGGTTTCCCCCTCGGGCGCCCTTGAATTCACCTTCGCTCCATGCATATCCAAAAAACCGCGGGGAGAGTGCTTATGAACGGCCTGCTTTTCAGACTTTTCTCGAAACCGCGGCAGTTGGTAACGGCGGAAGAAGGTCAGGATCTGATCGAGTATGCGATGCTCTTCGCGCTGATCTCCCTGGCGGTGATCGCCGGTGTGGGTACCGTTGGCAGTTCGATCAGTACCATGTTGAGCAATCTGGCCAAGTCCATCTAAAGACGGTGTGGGTACCTCACCCGCCCCACGCCCCTGTTTTTGCGGCGTTGGTGGGATGCAACCTCGCAATTCAATCTAGCCAGATCGATAAAGCACTCCAATTGCCCTGCGCGCGGCCGCCCAGGATGCAATGGTGGACGGGCGCCAATTACACTGAAAGGGCTATGGAATTCCGCTCTGGAAACGAAACTCGCGAAGTCTTCCTGCGCTTTTTTGAGTCGAAGGGGCACCGCAGGGTGCATTCTTCTTCGCTGGTGCCCGCTAACGACCCCACACTGCTCTTCACCAACGCCGGCATGAACCAGTTTAAGGATGTTTTTCTTGGTTCCGAAAAGCGCGAGTACCAGAGAGCCACGACTTCGCAGAAGTGTGTCCGCGCCGGAGGCAAGCACAACGATCTGGAGAATGTCGGCTTTACCCGCCGCCACCACACCTTCTTCGAGATGCTGGGGAATTTTTCTTTTGGCGACTACTTCAAAAAAGAGGCGATCGCGTTTGCCTGGGAGCTGATCACCAGCCCAGAGTGGTATGCCATTCCCAAAGACAAGCTCTACGTCACCATCTTCGAGGGTGCCGACGGCGTGCCTCGCGATGATGAGGCCGAGCAGTTCTGGATCGCCGCTGGCGTGCCCAAGGAACGCATCTACGCCTTCGGCCTGAAAGACAACTTCTGGCAGATGGGCGAGACCGGCCCCTGCGGCCCTTGTTCCGAGATTTTTTACGATCTGGGCCTGGAAGCCAGCGAGCACGGCAAGGATCTGCCTTTTGGCCAGGACGACGCCCGCTACGTCGAGATCTGGAACTTGGTCTTCATGCAATTCGACCGCTCGGCGGTCTTGGACCCCGAAACCAAAAAGACCACCTACACTCTCACCCCGCTGCCCAAGCCCTCCATCGATACCGGCATGGGCCTGGAGCGCGTCTCCGCCGTCTTGCAAGGCAAGATCTCCAACTTCGAGACCGATCTCTTTACGCCGCTGATCATGAAGGCTGCGGAACTCACGGGACTCACAAAATCATCGCAGTCACCAGAATTCGCAAAGCCATCGCAGCCAATAGACATTACAGAACCTTCGCACTCCACTCAGCCTTCGCATTCCATTGAGAGCAGCTTTGTAACAGGGCACGAATTTAGTCGCGCCGAAGAAACCCAAAAAGAATCCGGGGCTTTAGCCCCTGAGGCAATCCAGGAACTCATCGGCAAAGCCAGCCTCAGAATCATCGCCGACCACGCCCGCGCCGCCACCTTCCTCATCAACGACGGCGTTCTGCCCTCGAACGAGGGCCGCGGTTACGTGCTGCGCAAGATTCTGCGCCGCGGCATCCGCCACGGCCGCCTGCTCGGCCAGGAAAAGCCCTTCCTCTGCCAGATGGTCTACGCCGTCCGCGACCTGATGCGGGGCGCTTATCCCGAACTGATTGATTCCGCCGACCGTGTGGCCCGCGTCGTCGAGGCGGAAGAGAAGCAGTTCGATCGCGTGCTCAAGATCGGCCTCACCCGGCTGGATGAGGAGTTGCAAGGCAACTTTACCGGCGACAAAGCCTTTCACCTCTACGAGACCTTCGGTTTGCCCCTGGACTTCATGGTCGATGCCGCCCGCGACGCTGGGGTCAGATTCGATGAGGCCGGCTTCGAGGCCGCCCGTTCCGAGGAGCAATCCCGCGCCCGCGCCAGTTGGAAGGGCGGCAGCCAGAAGTCGGCCAGTCCCATCTTCCGCGATTTGGGCAAGACCGAATTTCTGGGCTACAAATCGTTGATCGCCACCGCCGCCGAGGTCGTGGCCATCGTCAAGGACGGCGCCGGTGTTCCCGCGGCCGCACCCGGTGAGGCGGTCGAAGTGGTGCTCGACCAAACCAGCTTCTACGGCGACTCCGGCGGTCAGGCCGGCGATACCGGCTGGTTCACCTCGCCAGACGGCAACAGCATCGTCGCCGAGATTCAGGGCTGCGTGCTGCCCGTGCAAGGAGTGCGCGCCCACAAAGCCGTCCTCAAACAGCCGTTGGCGGTGGGCGATCATGTACGCACAGTGGTCGACGGCGAGCGCCGCGACGCCGTTCGCCGTAACCATACCGGAACCCACCTGCTGCACGCTGCCCTTCGTCAGGTTCTCGGTCCGCACGTGAAACAGGCCGGTTCGGCGGTCGATCCCACCCGCCTGCGCTTTGACTTCAGCCACTTTACCCAGGTGGCCGACGAAGAACTCAGCGAGATCGAGTCCATTGTCAACGCCCAGGTGCTGGCCAACACCACCGTAGCCACCTACGAAGACGTCTCCATCGACGATGCCATCAACGAGTTCCACGCCATGGCGCTCTTCGGCGAGAAGTACGGCGACAAGGTCAGGGTGGTCAAAGTTGGCGACTTTTCCACAGAATTGTGCGGCGGCACGCACACCGCCGCAACCGGCGAAATCGGCCTCTTCAAGCTGACCAGCGAGGGCGCCGTCTCCTCGGGCGTGCGCCGCATCGAGGCCATCAGCGGCCTGGGATCGCTCGACGCCTTCCGGCGGAATTTTGAATTGGGCAAGCTGGTCGAGCAGTTGGTTCCCTCGGCAGAGAATCTGACCGGCGGCCTGCGCGCCAAGCTGGCTTCGCAAGAAGACGAGCTGAAGAAGCTGCGCCGCGAACTGGAAGAGATGCGCATGAAGTCCGCCGCCGGTGCGCTGGACGAAGCGCTCAGCCGCGCCCTCGAGATCAAAGGTGTGAAACTGGTGACACTCAGGTCCGATAACTTGGAGCGAGGACAACTCCGTACGCTGGTGGACAATCTCAAACAGAAGCTCGGCGAAGGCTTGGTAGTGCTGGCCTCGGCGCAACCCGAGGGCAAGGTGGCCATCATTGCCGGCGTTACCCCGGGCTTGACCAAACGCATTCAGGCTGGGAAGCTCGTCGGTGCGGTCGCCAAGCTGGTGGGTGGATCGGGCGGCGGCAAGCCCGAAATCGCAGAAGCCGGCGGCAAAGACCAAACCCAGATCGATGCGGCCCTGGCGGCAGCTCCAAAACTGCTGGCCGATCTGCTCGGATAAGATGCTTTTGCAGGGCAATGAAAAGGGCCACTCCCATTGCGTGGCCCTTTTCGCTGCCTGGAATTCGCTGCCTACCGGATGCCGAAGTTGTAAGCCACGCCGAAAGAGATGATGGGATAGACCTTCAGTGGGTCTACATCGCTCTTCCATTTGGCGATCTGTGTATTCAGGTTGGTGCTGACCTGCTGGGAGATGGTGCTGCTGGAGCTGGCCAGGTTCGCGCAGTTGGTCAGTGCCGCATCGGTGCAGGCCCACCCGCTGAGCTGAACGCTCACGCTCGGCACTCCCACGAAGGCGCCCCCCAGTTCGACCGGGAAGGACCAATGTCCGCCCTTGCGGTTGATCGCATTGCCCCATCCGGTGGTCATGGTGAAGGCGGTCTTGTTGGTGTTGAGGCCCATCCGGCCGGTGAGGGTAATGGGCGTCGAACCGGTTGCGGCGTTGGTCGTGTCCGAATAATACGGGGTACTGTTCAGAGAAAAACTGGTGCCGCTGGCCACCACGGAACTCATCGCAACCCGGTTCTGGTTATAAAACTGCACCCCGGGGCTCAAGCGGAAACCGTGCAGGGGAAAAGGATAGACATCCAGCGCAGCGCCACCGGTGGCAAAATTGGCTTTGCCGGTGATGTTGAATCCGTCGATTGCGATGTTGTTAACGGTGTACTGAAAATAATTGCCGGTGGCGCGCAGGTTGAGGTAGCGATTCAGGTTGGTGGCGATTTGCGCATTGCCGCCCATGGTCGAGATGCCGCCGCTCAACGCCAGGCGCGAGAGGGGCTTCATCGGTGTTTCCTTCTTTTGGGACTTCTTCGGCTTTGCCGGCACGGTGGCGCCTTTGAGAGGGGCCGTTGTGTCTCCGCTCGGGTAGCCGGCCGGGACCGTGCTCTGCGCAGTCGCGATCAGCGGCATTGCGGCCAGAGCCAGAGTGAGAGTGAGAGCTGTCAATCGCAAATTGTGCCTCCAAAGAAAGAAATAGCTCGGCTATAGGGTTAGAGAGAAGAGAGGCACACCGGGTTGGCTGCAAATCGCGAAGAAAAAGTCGAGTGTCAATGCGGCTCACGATCCTGCGCCTTCTCAGGAATTGCCCCGATCATAGCATGGCCTTGCTGCCGCGGCAGCAGACTCTCCCCTTCCGTCGCGCGCAAGACGTACCCAATGTGTCAAGCATGGTGCCCAGGGCGAACCGCGCTGGGCATGGTCATCCTCAGCCGGCCCGATAGCTTAACCTGAAGATAAATCCATGCCGACACAGGAACACGAATCCGAGAAAATTGCCCGGCAGCGCAGCCAGTTGCTGCAGTGGTATGCCCTTAATCGGCGCGATCTACCCTGGCGGCGCACGCCCGACCCGTACGCGATTTGGGTCTCGGAGATCATGCTGCAACAGACCCGCGTGGCCGCGGTGGTGGAGCGCTACAAGGCGTTCCTGGAGAGATTCCCCACCCTGACCGCCCTGGCCCAGGCGCCGGAAGAGGACGTTCTGGCTCTCTGGAGCGGCTTGGGCTATTACCGCCGGGCGCGCATGTTGCACAAGGCGGCGCGCTTTGTCGCCGATTACCAGCAGGGCATCCTGCCCACAACCTCGGACGCCCTGTTGCTGCTGCCCGGCATTGGCACTTACACCGCCGCCGCCATCGCCAGCATCGCGCACAACGAGCCGGTGGCGGTGGTCGATGGCAACGTCGAGCGGGTGCTCTGCCGCCTCTCGGGTTGGGATGCCGGCAGCCGCAAGGGAGGCGGAGCGGCGGTGCGCCGCCAAGTTGAGATTTTCGCCAACCGCCTGGTCCATCCCGACCACCCCGGCGACTTCAATCAGGCCATGATGGAACTGGGCGCCACCGTCTGCCTGCCGCGCAGTCCGCTCTGCGCACAGTGCCCGATAGCCGCCGATTGCCTCACCAAGGGCGAGCATAAAACCGCGCCGCGCCCACGCATGGTGAGCCGCGAGGTAGCCTATGCACTGGCCGTGCGCAGTCCCCACCGGCACCGCCCCGGTCACCGCGAGGTGCTGCTCGAACAGCGGCCTGCCCATCTCACCGTGATGCCAGGTCTGTGGGAGCTGCCGGCGCTGCACGACTCTGCCGTGCCCCCATCCGAGCTGCGCATGACTGTCCGCCACGCCATCATGCAAGTCAACTATTACGTCCGCATCCGCACCGTCGGCGTCGACGATGTGGAGAGCTTGGCGGTGTACGGCGGAGAACGCTCCTGGACCCCCTTGCATGAAGCCCACGCCATGCCCCTGACCGGGCTGACGCGCAAAGTTCTCGCCCGCGCCCAACTGCTGCCGCCCCTGGCCTTAGCTGGCATGACGCGGACCGGCGGCGAAGACTTCTGAGCGGGATCTCTCGCTCAAAACGCCCCAGATGCCGCAGGTCAGCAAGAGAGATTCCTGCGCCTCGCCCGGGAAAACGCACCCGGAATCGCTTCCGCGCGGACCCAGAATACGTCGTGCAGCATATTGAATTCATGGACTTTGTAACAAGACACGACTTCACCGGCTGGGGAGAAACCCGCGTCGGAGGGAGGCGGGGGAAGGCGGAGGGAGCCGGGGGTTTTAGCCCCCGCATAAGGTCCATAGAATGAATCTCGGCTTTAGCCGCGGAGGGCTTACTATCGCAGATTTTCCCTCTATTCGGCCTTTTCCGCAGCCTCTAAAGTCGAGCCGCCCATCGGCGAAAGTGACGGGGGGGCTTTAGCCCTTTTTCGGAATCGGCAGGCTGGCGGCATCGGGAAGATGGCATGGTTGTCAGGGGATATAGCCCTTATCGTCTAGTGCTTTCGGGGCGGCACAACTGAAGTCGTCCCCGGTTACGAGGCCGGTCACGGAAACCAATCAGGGGAATTTTGGGAACCTCGAATTTAGTCGGCGATTTGCAGGGTACGGGCTTTAACCCGTACATAAAGCTCAAAGAATCAATGGGCATTAGCCCATGAGAGTAGGTTGGGTCATAGAAGGCGCACTGAATCAGAGGTTCCTAAGATGTGTTTGCCCTGGCGGCTTGCCGCTTGCTGTTGGTTTGGGCGCGGTTTTCGGGTATACTGGGAGTTCGGCAAGCTGGCGGGTACGTGTGTCTTTTTTCCTGCTGGCGCCTGCGGTGGACAAGCCTGGATTGAGCGCGACCGGTTGGCGTGTGCAGGCGGCTTTTCCAGGCAGCACGAAACACCAACGTTTGGAGCAAAATCATGGCACAGGTATGCGACATCTGCGGGAAAGGCCCGCAATTCGGCAATAACATCTCTCACGCGCACAACGTCACCCGCCGCAAGTGGAGCGTGAACTTGCAGGCCGTCAAGGCGCTGGTCAACGGCGCTTCAAAGCGCATTCGCGTCTGCACCGGCTGCATCAAGGACGGCAAGATCGTCAAGAAGTAAGCCGCGCGGAGATTGCCGCCGGTCTTCTCTCCACAAGCGAAACGCACAACGACGCTGCCCCTGGGCGGCGTCGTTGTGCGTTTATTGCGTTCCGGCCAGAACAATTGCGCTGCCAGGATGCTGTCCTGTACTCAGAATCTGCCATCCTGATCATCTTGATTTGCATCGGCAAGTTACGCCAGAAAGGAACAGGCCGGGTCAACATCCGCCCCGGAAGGGGCGGAGCGAAAATAGCCCAGGGTGTAGCGAAGCGAAACCCTGGGATGAGGCACAAGAGAATCTCGCGCCCCGTAGGGGCGCTACGAAATGCCAAAGCGAATCGGGCGCGGCTCAGCCCAGAATCGCGTTATCGATCAACCGCGTGGTTCCCACGTACGCCGCCACTGCAAACAGGTTTCCATTGGCCGCTCTCTCGACCGGCAGCAGCGTCGCCCAATCCACCAGCTCGATGTAGTCGACGCGGACCTCCGGCTGGGCGGCAAAGATCTCCCCTGCGGCCTCGAGCAACGCCGCTGCACTGCGTTCTCCCCCGGCAAATCGTGCTTCCACCTGCCCCACCGAACGACTCAGTACCAGCGCCTCTGCTCGTTCGCCGGGGCTGAGATAGCGGTTGCGGGAACTGAGCGCCAGACCGTCGGCCTCGCGCACAATCGGGCAAACCACCAGTTCTGCGGACAAACGCAGATCTGCGACCATGCGCCGCAGCACCGACACCTGGGCCGCATCCTTTTGCCCGAAGAAGGCCCTATCCGGCTCGGCGGCCATCAGCAGCTTGGCCACCACCGTCGCCACTCCGCGAAAATGGCCGGGCCGGGAGTTGCCGTCCAGCCGCTGGCTCAATCCCTCGACTTCGACAAAGGTCGCCGCGCCGGCGGGGTAAAGCTCGTCGACGCTGGGCGCAAAGACCACGCTGGCGCCCGCCGCCTGGGCCAGTTGGCAATCGGCCTCGAAGGTGCGGGGATAAAGAGCGTAATCCTCATTGGGCCCAAACTGGGTGGGATTGACGAAGATGCTCACGGCAATATGGCTGCACGAGGCCGCGGCGGCGCGAATCAGCGAGGCGTGTCCGGCATGCAGGGCTCCCATGGTGGGAACCAGACCCACCACGCTGCCCGGCTGGCGGCGCGCCTGGCGAGACCATTGGCGAAGTTCGGAGACTGTACGAAGTACCATCAGGCTTTGCGCAGAGCGTCCTCTTGATGCGGGGTTGGGGCGTCTTGATCCGGGGTTTGGGCGTCGAGAACGCGGCGAGCCGCCTCGGGCAGGTGGTAGCTCTCCTCATCGGAGGGGAAGGCGCGGTGCTCGACGTCTTCGCGATAGTGCTCGATGGCGGTGCGCATCAACACACCCGCATCGCCGTAACGGCGGACAAATTTGGCCGGAGGCGCGAAGGTCAGGTTGAGCAGATCGTGAAAGACCAGAATCTGTCCGTCGCAGTCGGGGCCGGCGCCGATGCCGATGCTGGGAACCGGCAGTTCGGCGGTGATGGCTGCGGCGGCCTCGCGCGGCACCCCTTCCAGCACAATGGCTCCCGCGCCCGCCTCGGCCAGAGCCAGAGCATCGGCGCGAAGTTGCACCACGGCCTGGGCCGTGCGCCCCTGCACCCGGTAGCCGCCCATGCGATGGATGCTCTGCGGCGTCAGGCCCAGATGGCCCACCACGGGAATCTCCGCATCGGTGAGCGCGCGCACCAACTCCACCCGCGGACCTTCAACTTTGACCGCTTCCGCGCCCGCTTCTTTCACAAAACGGACGGCGTTGGCTACGCCCTCGGCCACCGTGGTGTGATAGCTGCCAAAGGGCATGTCGGCCACCACCAGGGCGCGACGCACAGCACGGCGCACCGCCCGGGTGTGGTGCAGCATCTCGTCCACGGTGATGGCCAGGGTGTTTTCATGGCCCAGCACCACCATGGCCAGCGAGTCGCCCACCAGGATCAGGTCGATGCCAGCCTCGTCCACCAGCCGCGAGGTGGCGTAGTCGTAGGCGGTAAGGGCGCTGATGGGTTTGCCCTGGCGCTTCATCTCGGCCAGCGCAGGCATGGTGACTTTGGGGATGTTGTTGGCGGAGGGGGCAGCCGGATTGCCGGCAGAGAAGTTGGTCAGACTCATCGGTGTCTCCAGTGCCGCTCCGGGGACTCAGGATGCGGCCCGTACAGATTCGAACAATGCGAGTATACGCCCGCGGCACTTCACCATTCAAAAGCCGTGCCCCTTGCGGCTGCGATTTGATCCGTCCCATCCCTGCATAATCCCGTGCCCCATCCTTGCGCGCTCTTGGCGCAAGGGTGGGAAACCTCGAACCCTGGCTCAGCGCGCAGGTCATCAGAAAAGGAGCAACCCGCGGCTCTACACTGAAAGAGCATGGTTCCTGCTCTCACCATCGGCCTCGAATCCGGTTTGGGCGCCGCGGCAGGCTTGGGTCTGGCTGCGGGCGGCTGCGCTTACGCCGCCCTGTGGCCCGCTTCGCGCATCTTCGGCCACGCGCTCATCGCTCCCCGCCACCCCGGCGAGCTGGCTCTGACCTTCGATGACGGGCCCAACCCCCTCTGGACTCCCCGCCTGCTGGAGACCTTGGCCCGCTTCGACGTGCGCGCAACCTTCTTCTCCGTGGGCAGCTACGCCGAGCGAGAGCCGGAACTGTTGCGGCGGATGGCCGCAGCCGGCCACCTGATTGGCAGCCATGCCTGGTCGCATCCCAATCTGGCAATTACGCGTAGCCGACAGATCGAGGCAGAATTGAGCCGCTCCAAGCAGATGATCGAGCAGATTCTCGGCCAACCGGTGCGCTTCTTTCGCCCGCCCTTCGGCGGACGCCGCCCTGCAGTCTTCCGCATCGCCCGCGCACTGGGACTGAACCCGGTGCTGTGGAACGCCATGACCTCGGATTGGAAAGAACCCTCGGCCGAGACCATCGCCGTGCGCTTGTCGCACCGGATCGACCGCCTGCAGAGCCGCGGTTGGGCAGCCAACATCGTGCTCCATGACGGCAATCATCTCCACCCCGCGGCCAACCGCCAGCCCTCCGTCACCGCCGCCGGCAAACTGCTCGAGCGCTACGCCCTCACACATCGCTTCGTCACGCTGGATAACTGGATCTGAGGGTTTCCGTCTACGCCAGGGCTTCGTTTTGAGTGAATCTGTACTCACAATAGTCGTACACTCTTTCCTGACGGAGCCAATACCATGCCAACAACTGCAACCAAGCGAGCAGAGAACCGTGCCCGCGGCTTCCGGCGCGCCTTTCGCGTCGATGCCGAAACCAAGCAGATGGTGGAGCGCGACCTCGAAGTCTTCTTCGATGCACTGATTTACCCTCCACAGCCGCATGAGCGCTTGCGGCGCGCCTTCAAAGCAGCCGAGCGGGTCGCGGTTTAGAGCATTTCTCCCCTTGCTGTTGCGGGTGCCCCACCCTCGCCGCGTCCTTGTAGGTGCGGCCAGGGTGGGCGGAATTTACGGCAACAAGAGAAATTTTCTGTATGGACGGCACGGCTTTGTCCGGCTATCGGCTCGAAACCTTGACAAAGTCTCGCTAGCGGGAGGGGTTTTCCTGCGCAGCGGCGAGCCTCGATCTCTATTTGAAGACCCAAGCCGCTCAAGACATACGGCGCAAGGCGAATGTGGTTTTCGTCCTGGTACCCGAGCGCGATCCTGTTTTCATCGCTGCTTTCTTAACCTGGTGTTCCTATGCGCTGGCCCCTGGCCTCATTCCCGATGAAGCAAAAACAGCTTCCGCGCTACCCGCTGGTCAACGCTACACTGCCTGGCCGGCTGGCGGTCCGCAAACAACCGCAAGGCCGCAGACTAGGCGGCATTCTGCTCAGCCTTGCTCTGCGCAAGGCCTATGAGAACACCGCCGCGGTGGGTTCATCGATGGTGGTGGTGGACGCAATCGACAAACAGGCGGCGCAATTCTATGCGGCGCATCGCCTCATCGGGTTGCCGGAATTGATGCGCCCGGTTCTGCCCAGGCGCACCATTGCGGAATTGGCGTCTGGAACGTAATCCCATCAAATTCCTGCAAGCGCCTCGCGCGCGGCGCTGATGGTTTCCCCCACCTCGGCCTCCCCGTGCGCCGTTCCCAGGAACATGGCTTCGAATTGCGAAGGCGGCAGCCAGATGCCACGGTCCAGCATGGCCCGGTGAAAGCGCCCGAAGGTTGCAGTGTCGCTTAGTGCGGCCTCCGCGTAGTTGCGAACCGGGCCAGCGGTGAAGAACCACGTCCACATCGAGCCCACACGGTTGAGCGTCAGCGGAACTCCGGCCTTGGCGGCTTCGCTGGCCACGCCCTCGGCGACGGCTTGGGCCGTGGCTTCGAGCCGGGGATAGACCTCGGCGGCGTGCTCCTGCAAATAGCCGACCGTCGCCAATCCCGCGGCCATGGCCAGCGGATTGCCGCTCAGCGTTCCGGCTTGATAGACGGGGCCGAGCGGGGCAAGCAGGTCCATGAACTGCCGCTTGCCTCCAAAGACGCCTACCGGCAGGCCGCCGCCAACGATCTTGCCCAGGGTGACCAGGTCGGCGTCGATACCATAGAGTTGCAGAGCCCCGCCCAGGGCCACGCGGAAGCCCGTCATGACCTCATCCACAATCAACAAGGCGCCTTCGCGCTGGGTCAGGGCGCGCAGACCGGCCAGATAGCCGGGCGCAGGCGGAATGCAGCCGGCGTTGCCCACCACCGGCTCCAGAATGATGGCGGCGATGGCGCCGGGATGAGCAGCGAAAGCGGCTTCCACAGCGGCCAGATCGTTATAGGGCAGGGCCAGGGTCAGTTGCGCGATCTCCTCCGGCACCCCGGCCGAGCCGGGAATCCCCAACGTCGCCACACCAGAGCCGGCCTTCACCAGCAATCCATCGGCGTGGCCGTGGTAGCAGCCCTCGAATTTGACCACTATCTTGCGTCCGGTGGCGGCGCGGGCCAGCCGGATCGCCGACATGGTGGCCTCGGTTCCGGAGCTGACAAAACGCAGCTTCTCGATGGCCGGAAAACAAGTGACAATGCGCTCGGCGAGATCCGCCTCGGCGGCCGTGGAAGCTCCAAAACTGGCCGAGTTGCAAGCCGCTCTCTGAATCGCCTCGACCACCGGCGGAAAGGCGTGGCCCAGGATCATCGGCCCCCAGGAGCCGAAGTAGTCCAGAATGCGATTACCGTCGGCGTCGGTGAGCCAGGCTCCCTCCGCGCGCTCGATAAACGGCGGCGCTCCGCCCACCGCGCGGAAGGCCCGCACCGGCGAATTGACGCCGCCGGGAAAAAAGCGCTCGGCGCGCTGTTGCAAAGCCTGGGAACGAGTGCGGTAGGGGGAAGGGGTTTCGCTCATGATGGGTCCAGTATAAGTGCCCGGCTCAGGTATCTTCAGAGTCTGCCAACTTTGGCCGGAGCCGTGCGCAAGACCGAAAGAAACGCCTCCGGCTTGAGGATGGGGAACAGCACCGCCCCGTGCAGATCGAGCAGATGACGGTCACCGGTTACGACCATATCTGCGCCGCCCTCCAGTGCGCATTCAAGAACCCGGTTGTCGGCTTCGTCGGGACGAAGACTACACCGCATTTTTTGGCTCGATCCACTCCGTCATCTGCCAGAACGGAGTGCAACTCTCAAGAATCAGGCTCTTCGGCATCAGAACCTTCTCCACCAGAACGCGGGCAAGTTCGTCCTTGAGAGAAGTAGATCTCAGCGGCATGATCCTGTTCTCAATCAACTGAATTTATACCAGCGCGGGCTCCGATCCCGTGGCGGCTGCCGTATTCCCACGGCGATATTCGCGAACGATGCGGACAATATCCTCCTCGCTTTGTACGCCTGTCTGATCGGCAACCGTATCCATGATGTGTGCGCGCCCTGGCAAAGAGCTTCTCCTGCTGATACTGCCGCAGCGCCTCGCGCACCAATTCGCTCATGGTGCGGCTTTCTGCCTTGGCCAGCGACTGAGCCTGCTCAAAAAGCGCGGGAGGCAACGTAATCGAGACAACTCTGCTGGTTCTCATACCGCCCAGCATGACTCCGTATGACACGCAATGCAAAAACTGCTCTCAGCAGATCGCGGGTGCCCTCGCATCCTATTCCGGCGGACCCACCGTCACCGCAAAGTACGAGGCCGGTTCGGTCTTGCTGGCGTTGGTCACGAAGTGGTCATCCCCGGCCACGCACAGTCCCATCTCGCCGGCTTGGAGGGTGCGGGTCGTTCCCTTGGTCATCAACGTGATGGTGCCTTCCCGCACAAACCACATCTCCGAGTGTTTGTGGTGCTCAATGGGCTCCGCAGGCGCGCCCGGAGTAAGAAAGGTGACGTGCGCCTCCAGTCGGATGTTGTCCGGCAGCATCCCGATCAGGAAGCGATGCGAGGTGCGCGCCGGGCGTTGCGCCCCGTAAGCCTCGCCCCAGGGGTACTCACCTGAAGCCAGCTTGGGGAGTTCGGCGGCCTTATCTGTCGCCGTCTGGGCTGCGGCCGCAGGGGCCAGTGCGGGAAGCGCTAAAAGCATGGGCAAAAGTGCAGAGAACTCGCGGCGATCCATTTTTCCTCCCTGAAATTCGAGAAGATGCTATCCGTCACAGCGGTGAACCGGCAAGAGCTACAGGCCTGGAAATGGCTCAATCCGTTTCCTCATTCTGTTCGCAGCCGGATTTCGACGCCCGCTTTTGCTCGACGCAGGGCAGCTGCGGCAACTATCCTGTTCAGTTATGCGGCATTTCCATCCGCACGACACATAGGAAACCATGAGCGCACAGAACATAGCGGTACATCTGCCCGATGGGGCGATTCGCGAAGTGCCCGCCGGCACCACGCCTCTTGAGATTGCCACCTCGATTTCTCCCCGACTGGCTGCGGCCTGCGTGGTGGCGCGGTTGACTCCGGTGGGCGCGGTAAAAGCCGCCGAGAACCCGGACCAGACTTTGGAGCAGCCCTCCGAGGCCGCCATGTATACGGCGGAAAACACCGCCGCGCCCCGCCTGGTGGACCTTTCCACCCCCCTGACCGCCGACACCAAACTGGAGTTGGTCACCGAAAAGGATCCCGAGGCCCTCAAGGTGCTGCGCCACTCCGCCGCTCACGTGCTGGCAACGGCCGTGCTGGAGCTCTTCCCGGAGACCAAGCTGGGCCACGGTCCGGCCACAGATGCCGGTTTCTTCTACGATTTCTATCGCGACAAGCCCTTCACCCCTGAGGATCTGATCGCCATCGAGGCCAAGATGGCCGAGGTGATCGCCCGCAATGACACTTTTGTGCGCGAGTCCGCCACCAGAGAAAAAAGTTTAGCCGACTTCGAGCGCGACGGGGACTTCATGAAGACCCACTTCGTGACCAAGTTCACCCAGCCCGGCGACGAGATCAGCTTCTACCGCAGCGGCCAGTTCCTGGACTTCTGCCGCGGCCCGCATCTGCCCTCCACCGGTCGCGTCAAAGCGGTGAAGGTGACCAATCTGGCCGGCGCCTACTGGCTGGGCGACGAGAAGAATCCCCAGTTGCAGCGCATCTACGGCACCGCCTTCTTCTCCAAAAAGGATCTCGACGAGCACTTCCTTCGCCTCGAAGAGGCCGCCAAGCGCGACCATCGCCTACTCGGCAAGCAGCTCGACCTCTTCAGCATTCAGGATCTGGCCGGTGCCGGCCTCATCTTCTGGCATCCCAAGGGCGCCATGATCCGTATGATTATGGAAAACTGGATGCGCGAGGAGTGCCTGCGCCGCGGTTATTCTCTCGTTTACACACCCCACGTCGCTAAAGTGAATCTCTGGCAGACCTCCGGCCATGAAGGCTTCTACTCCCAGAACATGTTCACCCCCATGGAACTGGACGATGCCAACTATCGCATGAAGCCGATGAACTGTCCCTTCCACATCCTCATCTACAAGAACTCGCCCAAGAGCTATCGCGATCTGCCTGTACGCTTGGCCGAGCTGGGCAATGTCTACCGCTATGAGCGCTCCGGGACCATGCACGGCCTGCTGCGGGTCCGCGGTTTTACCCAGGACGATGCCCACATCTTCTGCATGCCCAGCCAGATCGAAGACGAAGTGGTAGCCTGCATCGACTTCGCCGAAGCCGTCTTGACCACCTTCGGATTCAAGGAGTTCAAGGTCGAGCTTTCCACCTGGGATCCCTCCGACCCCGGCCACTACGCCGGTTCGGCCGAGAACTGGGAGCTTGCCGTCGGCGGACTGCAACGTGCCCTGGACCGCAAGGGAATCAAATACAAGACCATCCCCGGCGAGGCCGCCTTCTACGGCCCCAAGATCGACGTGAAACTCGTCGACGTCCTCGGCCGCCTCTGGCAGCTCTCCACGGTGCAGTTTGATTTCAACCTGCCCGCCCGCTTCGAGATGGAGTACGTGGGCGAGGACGGCGAAAAGCACCAGCCCGTCATGGTCCACCGCGCTCTGTTCGGCTCCGTCGAGCGCTTCTTCGGCGTCTTGATCGAGCACTATGCCGGCGCCTTCCCCATGTGGCTGGCCCCGGTGCAGGTGGGCTTGGTTCCCATCAGCGAACGCCACGCCGAGTACGCCAAAAAGGTGGAGGCGGAATTGAAAGCCGCTGGCCTCAGAGTCGAGGTGGACAGCCGCAACGAGAAGATGAACGCCAAGATCCGCGATCTGGCCAATCAGAAGATCCCTTACATCCTGGTCTTCGGCGACAAGGAATCTGCATCCGATGCAGTGAGTGTCCGTGTGCGCGGCCAGGGCGACCGCGGCTCCATGCCGCTGGCCGACTTCATCGTCAAGGCCAGGCAGTTGGTGGCTACCCAGTCGATGGAGCTGTAAAAACAGGGAACAGGGAGCAGGGAACAGGGAACAGGGAGCAGGGAACAGGGAGCAGGGAACAGGGATCAGAGATCCAGAGCGGGGCGTATTGCCACTCCAGGAACCGGGTGCCCCACCCTCGCCGCGCTGTTGTATTTCCACCCCACGGACAAAGAACAGTCCGCGGGGACCCCGGTTTTGCGGCTAGGGTGGGTTTCTTTTTTGGCGCAGAGTTTTCTCGCGCGCATGGCGATTCGGAGGATAATCATTCCATGGCCACGCAGCCCATCATCGACACACCCGTCTCCGTTGAGCAGTATCTCTCGACGGTCTACGAGCACGACTGCGAGTTTGTGGACGGGATCATCGAGGAGCGCGACATGGGCGAATTCGACCATGCATTTCTGCAAGGGATTCTTGTCGGCCTGTTTCTTCAGCATCGCAAGGACTGGGGCGTTTTCCCGCTCCCGGAACAAAGGGTTCAGACGAAAGCGAGGAGCTTCCGCGTCCCAGATGTGGTCGTTCTCCGCTGCGGCTCCCCGCGTGAGCAGATCATAAAGACTCCCCCCCTGCTGGCCATCGAGGTCCAATCCCCCGAGGACTCGCTGCGCCGTACCGCGGCCAAAGTGTCCGAATACCTGGAATTCGGCATCCAGCACGTCTGGGTGATCGACCCCTATGCGCGGGTTGCCTATCGCGGCACAGCTGACGGCCTGGAACTGGTCCGCTCCGGCGAGTTATCCATTCCCGCCAGCCCCATCCGCATCGTGCTCGACGAACTTTTCGCCGAGTTGGACAGGGTATGACGTGGAAGATGTAGAGCTTAGTTAGGGATAAACCTGATATGGTTCCAATAATCGGTTGCCCATTTTCTCATGCAAATCTCGATCAATTCACCAATACGTTTTTTCTTCGCTTTATTCGGGGTCTGTGGCTTGGCCTTGGTTGGAGTTTCATCTCTTTTAAGCGCTGAGGCACAAGAGACTCAAAGAGACAAAACAGAGACCATCACCGCGGCTGGCTCGGCAAACGCCGAAGACCACAACCAAGTGAAAATTGGTTCTCCAGCCGCGTCGCTCATCAGGTCGGATCAATTTACAGGCATTCTGCCCGATGAAGCAAGAAGACAGCTTGGGGCCGAGTTGGATCTGTTGCGCGAGGCCACGGGGATACTTGAAGCAGACCCTCCAATCTCTCCCGACAAACTTTCCAAAGCGACTGATCTTTCGCGCAGAGTTCTGACCTCAATCGAAGCAAAAACCACAACTCTTCCAGTGGATGATGCCCGCTCTCTTTTTTGGGAGGCAATGCTTTCCGATGCTTGGTGCGTTGCCGGTTGGACGGCGATCGAGAACAACGACCTGTCGGCAGCAGAGAATTACTTACGATCCTCGTGGCAGGTAAGCCAAGACAAAACCAGTGGCTACTTATTGGCTCGTACTCTTGAAGCCAAGGGAAACAAAATAGGAGCGGCCTATCTCTTCGGACTGGCCAGCGTGGCGAGAACTGATAATCCGCTCGGTCTCCTGGGCTTCAGCTTTCTCAATAATTACCAGACCGAAAAGGACTTTAGAAAGTGGGCGCTTAAATCCCTGCCTACCTCTATACCCACACCTCAAGAGTATGAAGATCCACGCCGCGCCGAAATCGGAAAGCAAGACAAGGTTCAACTCTTTGTTCACCCAACAAAGTTGGAGGGAACAGCACTGTTTCTAGTTGCGTTTGAAACGGGGAAACCAATCAAGGTCAATTGGTATGGGGATGATGCGGCTCTCGCACCCTTGGCACATACGATTGAATCGCATTCATTCGCGTCAGTCTTCCCAAAGGACTCAAGGGCACAACTATTGCGCGAGGTTCGTGTTGTCTGCAAAACCGATACAGGCTGTGATGCCTACTTCCAGATGCCAACGAGAATAGATATTCCCGCAACAAGCGTAAACACGGATATTTTGAAACCACCACTGGTCAAAGGCATAAAAATGATCACTGTCCAGTTGCAACCTGAATAATGATTCTCCTCTTTACGCGTTGATCGCCATGCCGTTGACCGCGCCGTAGGCGTCGAGCAGAGACTCGGCCAGCGTGGGGTGTGCGTGGATGGAGTACATCATCTCGTCCACCGTGCCTTCCAGCTCCAGCACCGCGACAGCCTCGGCGATCAGCTCCGTGGCTTGCGGCCCCAGGATGTGCACTCCCAGAATCTCGCCGTACTGCGCATCGCTGACGATCTTCACAAAGCCGTCGTGATTGCCCAGAATCGTGGCCTTGGAATTGCCGGCAAAGGGGAATTTTCCGATCTTTACTTCCAGGCCCTTCTCACGAGCCTGCTTTTCGGTGAGGCCCACGGAGCCGACCTGCGGCTCGGTATAGGTGCAGCCGGGAATGCGGTCTTTCCGAATCGGCCGAAAGGCCTTGCCGGCGATCTTGGCGGCGGCGATCATGCCGCTCATGGCGCCTACGTGGGCCAGTTGCGGCAATCCGGCGGCGATGTCGCCGATGGCAAAGACCCCCGGCTCGACCGTCTCCTGTGCCTCGTTGACGGGAATAAAGCCGCGATCTAGCTGGATGCGGGTCTTCTCCAGGCCGATGCCGGCAGTGCGCGGGGCGCGCCCCACCGCCAGCAGCACCTTCTCCGCTTCCTTCTGCTGCGGATTGCCGTTCTGGTCGGTCCAACTCACCCTTACCCCCGTCTCGGTGCGTTCGATCTTTTCCACTTTTGCGCCGGTGTGGATATCGATGCCGCGCTTTTTGAAGAGGCGGGTCAATTCTTTCGAGATTTCCTCGTCTTCCACAGGAACCACGCGGGGCAGGAACTCGACCACCGTGACCGACGCGCCGAAGGTGCGGAAGATGGAGCCGAACTCCATGCCTACCGCACCGGCGCCGATAACGATCAGCGAGCGGGGCGGTTCGGCAATGGAGAGCAGCTCGATATTGGTCAAGATGCGGTCGTCCGGCTGGAGGCCGAAGAGGCTCTTGGCGTCGGAGCCGGTGGCTAGAATCACGTTTTTGGCGCGGATCTCGGACTTTGCTCCGTCCTTTTCGACGGAGACGGTGTGCACGCCGGCAACGGCCGATCCTGTCAGGCTGCCCGCGCCCGGAACTACGACAATCTTGTGCTTCTTCATCAGGAAGTCCAGGCCCTTGGCGTGTTTGGCGATGATACCGTCCTTGCGCTTGAGCACCCCGGACCAATTCAGCGTGGGAGCGCCGATGCCTTCAATGCCAAACTCCGCGGCGTGCTGCAAGTGGCCCCAGATCTCGGCGTTGAAGAGCAGCGCTTTGGTGGGGATGCAGCCCACATGCAGGCAGGTGCCGCCCAGCTTGGGGGTCTTCTCGATGAGCGCGACCTTCAGGCCCAGCTCTGCGGCGCGAATGGCCGCCGTATACCCGGCCGGCCCACCGCCGATAATCGCCACATCGTACTCAGCCACTGCATTTTTTTCTGCCAAGGGGAAACTCCGATCCGGGGCGCTCAACTACGAGAGGAGGTGGCGCCAGCCTACAACGGTTAGTTTAAATGGCGGGGTCTGCCGCGTTGAGCGGTGCCTGGAGCAAAGAAATCGCCGTCTTCAAGACCTCAGGCCGGTCACCGAAATCCTCGATCCAGTGCACCTCGGGCTCCCGGCGAAACCATGTAAGCTGACGCTTGGCATAGTTGCGATGGCCCTGCTGCGCTTGCTGAATGGCCTCCGCTTCGCTCAAAGCCCCCACCAGAATCGCCAGCGCCTGACGATAGCCCAGAGAATCGAGTGCTTTGACCGGTCCAAAGCGCTCCTTCAATAGACGCGTCTCTTCGATCAGCCCGGCGGCGAACATCTCCGCGCAGCGCCGGTTGAGGCGGTCATAAAGAGCGGCGCGGGGAGGATTAAGGCCTATGCGCAGCAGGCGAAAACCGGTGAGCGGGTCGCGGGATCTTAGCTCGTCTTCGAGAACGGAGGAAAGCGGCTGGCGATGGGCCAGGCAGACCTCAATGGCGCGGATCAGCTTGGGGGTGTCGTTGGCGTGGATGCGAGAGGCCGAGGCGGGATCGAGCCGCAAGAGAATCCGGTGCAACCAGCCCACGGCGCGGCTTTGGTGGCTTCGCTGCAATCGAGCGCGCAGTTCGTCCTGCCGGGCGGGGCCGTCAAATAGACCTTCGGTCAGGGCGCGAAGGTAGAGTCCGGTTCCCCCTGTCACGATGGGAAGATGGCCGCGCTCGGCAATCCCAGCCAGGGCGGCGCGGGCCTGGCGACTGTACTCGCCGGCGGTAAAGGGCTGGTCGGGATCGGTCACGTCGATCAGATGGTGGGGCAGCCGGGACTGCTCCTCGGCCGAGGGCTTCGCCGAACCCAGGTCCATGCCGCGATAAACAGCCACAGAGTCGCAACTGACGATCTCGCCGTTGAAACGCTCCCCCAGGGCCAGCGAGAGCGCCGTCTTGCCACTGCCGGTAGGACCGAGTAGCAAAATAGCAAGCGGATTATCAGCGGCGGAGCCGCCAATCGCCGTCCGCGTAGGACTCGCCGTCTGCGCAAGAATCACAGGCGCCACCAGCCTTGCGGAAAAAGCCAGCCGGAATGGGTATGGAAGAGCCTCCACAGAAGAATCGCTGCTGCGGTCAGCACCAACCCGACCGCCTGATTGCGGAAAAACGCCCGCGTCTGCGCTTTGCGGCGCTCCTGCTCAGCGAGTTTTTCCTGGTAAGGCTTGAAATGGTAGTCGACCAAGTGCTGTTCTCTCCGGCTGGTTGCTCTTCTCACACAAGCGGCCGCTGCGGCCCACAGGCACAAGTATAGGGGAATTGCGCCTCTGGAATAGACTTGGGGTTTGACTTCCCCTTCATGGTTTGCTCAGATTAACTTTCGGGTTTGAAAAGGAACGAGGGGCAACGATGAAAGTCCTGATTTTGGGTTCGGGGGGCCGGGAGCACGCTCTGGCCTGGGCAGTAAAGAAGAGCAGCCGGGTCAGCGAGGTGGTTTGCGCGCCGGGCAATGGCGGCATTGCGGCGATCGCCCGCTGTGTACCGGTGGACCTGAAAGATGTCGATGCGATGGTCCAACTTGCCCTGGTCGAGCAGCCCGGACTGGTCATTGTGGGGCCGGAGATGCCGCTCTCGCTGGGCGTGGTGGATGCCCTGCAGGCCAAGGGCTTGCGGGTCTTCGGGCCGTCGCGCCTGGCGGCCATGCTGGAGTCTAGCAAGAGCTTCGCCAAGCGCTTCTTGCAACGCCACAAGATTCCCACCGCCAACTATGCTGTCTGCACCTCAATGGCGGAGTTTGAGAAGGCGGTGGAGATCTTCCATGCACCGATTGTGGTCAAGGCCGACGGACTTGCCGCGGGCAAGGGGGTCCTCATCTGCCCTTCACGGCAGACGGCGCTGGAGGCAGCGCAGGGGCTCTTCAGTGGCAAGCTGTTGGGTGAGGCCGAACAACTGGTGGTGATCGAGGAGTTTCTGGAGGGCGAGGAGATCAGTTTCCTGTGCCTGAGCGACGGTAAATACGTTCGCCCGCTGGTTCCAGCGCAAGACCACAAACGCATCGGCGAGGGCGATACCGGGCCCAACACCGGCGGCATGGGCGTCTATTCCACCGACGCCATGCTGGCCCCAGGTATGGTCGAGTGGATTCTGCGCCACATCGCCATGCCCACCGTGCGCGGCATGGCCAGCGAGGATATGCCGTTTGTCGGGGTGCTGTACGTGGGTTTGATGATGACCGCGCGGGGACCCGAGGTGCTGGAGTTCAACGCCCGCTTCGGCGATCCGGAGACGCAGGCCATTCTGTTACGGCTGGAGAGCGATCTGTTGGATGTGCTCGAAGACTGCGTGGACGGCAAGCTGGCCGGGACCGAGCTGCGCTGGAGCCCCGGTGCCTCCGCCTGCGTCATCGCCAGTTCGGCGGGCTACCCCGGCAGCTACAAGACGGGACTGCCCATTGGTGGGCTGGGCGACGCCGCCCGCGTTCCCGGCGTGCAGGTCTTCCACTCCGGCTCGACGCTGAAAGACGGCCAAGTGCTGACCGCCGGAGGCCGTGTGCTGGGCGTAACCGCCGTCGGCGCTACCCTCGAGGAGGCGCTGGGGCGCGCATATCAGGCGCTGGGCGAGATTCACTTCGAGGGGATGTATTACCGGCGCGACATTGGCCACCGGGCACTGAAAAAATAAAAATGGGGCGCTGGCCGCCCCTTTTTATTGCCGCGGAAGACTTTAGCTCCTGCGGGCATCGGCTTCTTGCGTCTGTTGCGCGGGCGTCTTTTGCTGTTTGAAGCACACCCGGCAAAGCACCGGCCGGCCCTGGGTGGGTTTGAAGGGGACCGAGGTCTCCTCGCCGCATTGCGAGCAGGTCACCCGAGTCTCCGGACGCACTCGAGCACCCCCCTGGGCGCGCTTGGCCTTGCACTGCTTGCAGTGCTTGGGGTCGTTCTTGAACTGTTTGTCGGAAAAGAAGAACTGCTCACCAGCAGTAAAAACAAAATCCGCTCCGCAATCGACACACTTCAGAACTCGGTCGGTAAATTCCATGGCCACTTCCCCGAGGCAGGGGGGCACGCTGGAATCGGCACTTCCGCAGAGTCGCTTGCCGTTCCCGTTTCCCTGTCTTCGAATAACAACCTGCAACAAGGGCCCGGGGCCGCTAAAAAACCAGCGGCGACAACAATCAAACTCGCAATCAAATGATACTGCAATCTCTCCAGCACACCCAGGGGCTGAAAACCTGGTTGAGTCCGAGACCGACCGTTCCGGCTGATACTTGGTTGCTGATCCGCGTCCTCACGCTAGCGAGAAAGCGGCCGGAACGGCCTGGTACTCGGATTGAACTGCAACTAATCTTGCTCTTTACGAGCCTTTTTGCGATTCCGCTTGCGTGCCAGTGCTGCCTTGACACGTTTCTTTTCGCCGGGCTTCAGGTAGTAGGAGTGACGCTTGACTTCCTTGATGATGTCTTCCTGCTGAACCTTGCGCTTGAACCGGCGAAGAGCATTTTCGAGCGGCTCGCCTTCTTGAACACGAACTTCTGCCAAAGGGGTTACACCTCCCTACCTGCCTGATGGCCTCTTCTATCATACTGGAAAGCCAGTTGAAAGGGAGCCTGCTCCGGACCAAATAATTGGTATGACCGGATTCTCCCCCAGAAAGGGTGGCGCCATGCTCGCCTGTTTTACTCAAATCGTGGCCTTTACTGCACTTCCACACACCCCCTGGGGGTAAATTCGCGCCCCGCGACGGGGCCCGATACACTGAAACTTCGAGGAGGCATTCAAGCAATGATACGCAGCTACCAGGGGCGACTGCCCCAGATTTCAGCCGGATGCTACGTGGATCCCTCGGCGCAGGTGATCGGCGATGTGACTCTGGGAGAACGCTCCTCGGTGTGGATGAACGCCGTCTTGCGCGGCGATGTGAACGCCATCCGCGTAGGCGCCAACTCCAATGTTCAGGACTGCGCCGTGCTGCACGGGCAGCGCCATACCTACCCGGTTACGGTGGGCGATTGGGTCACCATCGGCCATAACGCCACCGTCCACGGCTGCGTGGTGGAAGATGCGGTGTTGATCGGCATGGGCGTGACCATCCTGAATGGAAGCCGCATCGGGGAGGGCGCGATCATCGCTGCCGGAGCAGTGGTTCCCGAGCGAACGGTGGTGCCGCCGCGCACCCTGTGGGCCGGCGTGCCCGCCAAGTTGCGCCGCGAATTGACCGACGTCGACCGCGAGCGGATCCTGGAATATGCCAAAAACTACCTGGATTACACCGCGATCTATTTGAAAGAGACTGGGCAGTAGTGTTTTCTCGCCCGAGGGCTGGGCACAGCATGAATAATGACCGTTCTCAGCCCTTGGAATGGAACTCATTGCTGGGAATATTCCTGAAACGAGGCCCAGTAGAACGGGGCATGGAAGTTCTGCGTCGAGGAGTGTAGCAGGGCGAGTTTTGCTTGGCGTAGGGCAACATCGGGGGACATTCCCTGTTGCAGCCCCCGGTAGAGGCTATCCATTAGCCGCGGCGCGGACTCGTCGCTGACCTCCCAAAGGGAGCCGATCACATTTCGGGCGCCAGCGTGCAGAAAAGCCCAGGAAAGGCCAACCAGCCCTTCGCCGGCAAAGACCCGGTCGCCACTTCCGTAGCAGGCGGAGATGGTCACCAGCCGAGCCTGAATGGGATGGCGCAGAATATCGCGAGCATAGAGTTTGAAGGCATCGTCTCCCTGGCTGGGGCGGGATAGAATGATAGACGAATCCAGGGGGTCGTTGCGGCTAGCCACGCCATGGCTGACGAAATGGATAAAGGAGTACCGCTCCGGGGCGCCTTTGAGATAGGCGGCGGGTGTCGCCTGTCGATGCGCAAAGACGGTCTGCGCAGCCGGAGAAAAGTGCTTCTCCACCAGTTCCATCTCCATCGGCGCCATAACCAGTTCGGGGTAGTCCGGACTAGCGGCGACGGCATCGCCCATGAGCAGTAATCTGCCAGAAGCATTGGCTGAGGGTGTGGCTGCGGCCAGCACCGCCAATGAGGGCGCGGAGCGAAGCGTAACGTCCTCTATCCAAAAATGATTTCCGCTCGAGGCTGGCAGGCCGGGGGCATTGCCGGGAGCCAATAGCGTCTCAAAGTTGAGTGCGCCGAGTTCCCCGTCGTCTAACAAAATAACAGGCGCATTGCGGCGGAGCAGCCCGGCCGCCGGTGCCGCCAGGATGGAATACAACGCCTGGCCATCTTCGTTGCCAGCGACAACTGGGTTCTGGATTCCCGTCAAAGCATGGCGATAGCTCACAATGCGGTCGACTATCTCCTTCTCGGCTGGAAGTTCGAAGAGCGCAATCTTCCGCGCGGTGACGACCCACAGATAGGATTGCTCCTCGCCCAGCCAGTAATAGAGCAGGGTGGCCCCGGTCTTGTGCGCGATTTGGCGGGGGTCTGCCATGAGCTGGGACGTTGTCTTCTTCAACGTGGCACCCAGTTTTTGGTTGAGGGTGCGGGCGCGGGCTTGTTCGGCAACGGCCAGCGCCTCTTCGATACGGCCTCTTCGATTCAGCATATGGATGTAGCCGGAATAGAGCGGCAAACCCCAATTGAGGTAGGTCATGTGCGATGCGACATCGGTCTTTTGTGCGCGCTCCGCCTCGAAGACAGTAAGCCACTGCCTGTAGGTGGATTCGGCCTCCTTGACGCGCCCCTCCCGCTCCAGTGCGGAAGCCAACTCGAAGGCCGCCTCAAACCGCCAGGTCTCCATTGACGTCGCTTCTTCCAGAACACTGCGAGCGAGAGCTTCCGCTTGCGCGTCGCGATGATACCTGACCGCAATTTGACCAGCCACATAGCGACGGAGCAACTGGGGAAGACTGTCTTTCGCTGGAGCCAGTTTGTCAGCTTGATGGAGATAGATCTCCGCTTCCTCCGGATTTCCGCTCCACGCCAAGATATACGCGAGTTTCAGATTGGAGTACCACAGTTCATCTGGATCGCCCATGCGTTGCGCTAGTTCGAGCATCTTGCGCTGGGCACGGATGGCGTCTGCGTAATGCAAGGCAAAGGCGTCTCCATCGCCCACATGCATGGTCCAAAGGTATTGGTCGCGCAGGTCACCGAGACGTTCGGCGGTCTGTGCTGCCTGCAAAAACATCGTCCTAGCTGTCTCCGTATCGCCAAATGGAAATGAAGCCTGTCCGAGGTTCCCCTCGGCCATCATTGCTACGTCCTCGTCTCCCAGCGCCAGGGCATCGCGATAAGCGGTGCGCGACCAGTCCTGGGCCACATCGAAATTACCTTTATCAAGCGCGATGATGCCGAGATTTAACGCAGCCTTCTCTTCCAGAACCGGGTCTCTGTGCGATTGCGCATAGGCGTAGGCCTGAAGATTGTATCTCCGCGACTCGTCAAGATTCCCCTGCTTCAATGCCAGCGAGCCGCGCGCTCTGAAAACCTCGCCGCAAGTGGGGTAATCCAATTGCCGGCAGAGGATATCGGCTTGTGCGAGCTCCTTTTCGGCAACCGCAAACTGGCCCAGGAAGATTGCTGCCTGCGCTAAAAGGACGCGGTTGCGGACTCTCTCCACAGAATCGCCTAGATCGGGCACGCAGGCGGCGGCAAGCCGCTGCGCATTCCCGTAAAAACCGCGCCTCAACATATCTTCAGCTTCCAGCAACTGAAACTTGCTTGCCCAAGCGGGGTCCGCCCCGTGGAACTGCCAGACGCCCCACTCCGCTTCCTGCTGGCTGCGCTCCAGATGGCCATGTACCATGGCCAGATATGCATGGCTATAGGCAATTTGAGCGCGGCCGGGCAGCGTGTCCCGAAGAGGAGCAACCAGCAGTAATAGCACTAAGGCCCAAGGGGGGCGACGCAGAAGGCACCGCAGCCGCACCGACAAACGTCCTGGCCCCACCAGCAAGCCAGCCAGCACAGAGCGGTCCAGGCGCGCCGATTCCCCCAACAACATGCAATCTTCTCCGAATCTTCCATACTGAAGGTGTTTCGATTGTACTGGCGCAATGCCAGGCTGGAAGCATTCGCCGACACCACGCCGGGATGCCTACTTCCTTTTTTGGTGCGCACATAGGCTGATGCTGCTTTTTGGGGGCATTTGCACTTGAGCATTTCCCTGGTCGGCTTTGGTGGAACTGTGGTGACACACGTCGAGTTCAGCGTGTGTGCATCAAGACAGCGCTGGCGATGGAGGCGAGGGGCAGAACTTTGTCGACGCCGTTGAGCTTGATGGCTTCTTTGGGCATGCCGAAGACCACGCAACTGGCCTCGTCCTGGGCGATGGTCACGGCTCCGGCCTGCTTCATCTCCAACATGCCGTGGGCGCCGTCGTCGCCCATGCCGGTGAGGATGACACCCACCGCATTGCGCCCGGCATAGCGCGCCGCGGAGCGGAAGAGCACGTCGACCGAGGGGCGATGGCGGCAGACCAACGGACCCTCCTTGATTTCGACGTAGTAGCGGGCGCCGCTGCGCTTGACCAGCAGGTGATGATTGCCGGGCGCGATCAGGGCGCGGCCGCGAATCACCGAATCGTTGCTTTCCGCCTCTTTGACGGTGATGGCGCAGAGTCCGTCCAGTCGATTGGCGAAGGCGCGGGTGAAGAGTTCCGGCATGTGCTGCACGATGACGATGCCGGGCGCGTCGGGGGGCAGCGCTTCCAGCAGGGTTTTGAGTGCCTCGGTTCCGCCGGTCGAGGCGCCGATGGCCACGATCTTCTCGGTGGTCTCGGCCATGGCGCCGGTGGCCGGAGAGAGGATGGCGTCGGCGGTCAATTTGGGTTCCACCGTCTGGCTGGGCCGCAGCGAGCGCAGCCGCGCCCCGGCGGCCGCCTTGACCGTCTGGCAGATGGAGATGCGCGACTCTTCCAGAAACTGCTTGGTGCCCATGCGCGGCTTGGTGATGATGTCCACCGCGCCGTATTCCAGGGCTTTGAAGGCGCTCTGCGCACCCTCCTCGGCCAGGCTGGAGCAGATTACCACCGGAAGGGGATGCTGGAGCATGAGCTTCTTGAGGAAGGTCAGCCCGTCCATGCGCGGCATCTCGATGTCCAGGGTGATGACGTCGGGGATTTCGTCGCGCATGCGCTCGGCGGCCACGAAGGGATCGCAGGCCGTGGCCATGACCTCGATCTCGGGATCGGAGCCCAGGATCTCGGCCAGCGTCTGGCGCACCACGGCCGAGTCGTCGACGATCAGAACGCGCACCTTTCGTGAACTCACTTGCACCACCTTCTAGCGTTCTCGACTTAATATGCTGCGGAAAAACTCGATGAATGCCCGATTTTCAAGGGCCACAGCTTTTGCCGTGCCGATGGAGTTCCTCCAAGCGAACTGGGCTTTATCCCCTGAGGGAATTCTTTTCAATCATTGACATTCCCTCAGCGGCTAAAGCCGCAAGCTCCTCATACCCTGTTATGTACGGGCTGAAGCCCGTACCCTTCAAAAGCTGAAGCCCGTACCCTTCAAATGCTGAAGCCCATACCCTTCAAATGATGAAGCCCATACCCTTCAAAACGTTCCCTTCGAGGGAGTTTTTCGCCGCCTCAAAAGCCAGACAGGACAGCACCTGCCTCCCGCCCGGTTTCAATGGAGCCGGTAGAGCAGCACCTCGCCGGTTCCGGTGTGGAGCTGAATGCGAAGGCCGGAGGTTCCGCCCAGGCTGGAAGCCACTACGTTCAAGTCCTCCTCTTCGAGCACCCGGAGGGCGGCCTCGCAGTTGAGCTTGCCCACCGTGGGCCGGTTGCTTCCTTCCGTCACCATCAGCACATCGCCGCCGCCAAAGAGTTTGATCTGCACTTCGCTGCGCGGCACGCCCAACTCGTCGAAGCGGCGCGCCATATCGCGAATGGTGAAATCCACATAGCGGCAGGCCTGTTCCCAGTTCATCTGCCGCGCCTGTTTTTTGGGAAGCTCCGGCAGCATGGGATGGCAGAGGGCGCCGATGCCCCGCGGCGGGGCCAGAAAGATGACTCCGACACAGGAACCGAGCACGGTGCGGAAGATCGTCGGCTGGGTGGCCAGATGCGCTTCTCCCGGCTGCACATAAACCTCTGCAAGCGCATTGTCAGGCTCCCCCATCCCG